>Ga0066256_1000986_pt1 | contig 46358 bp, 49 predicted proteins | sample ThiBio_1000_biof_FD_87107 | JGI IMG/M metagenome (GOLD analysis project Ga0066256, IMG submission 87107) | Wastewater bioreactor microbial communities from Cape Town, South Africa - Thiocy_expt_1000_biof (version 2) | ecosystem: Engineered > Bioreactor > Thiocyanate-remediating >... | reverse complement strand
GCTCGACTGGTCCGAGCAGCGCGGACGCCGGCGCCATGACCGTCTGTTCGGCGTCATTGGCCTGGCGCGCGACACGCTGCATCGCGAGGCGCCCGAGCTCGCTCGGCATGCCGATCACGTCATCATCGACGGACCGCCGCGCGTCGCCGCCTTGTTGCGTTCGGCGCTGCTTGCCGCTGACCTCACGTTGATCCCCGCGCAACCGTCGCCCTTCGACGGTTGGGCATCGGCCGAGATGCTGGCGCTGATCGCCGAAGCGCGTGTCTTTCGCCCCGAGCTCCTGGCCCGCTTCATTCTCAATCGCTGTCCCGCACGCACCATCATCGCCCGAGAAACGGCGCATAGCCTCGCCGAACATGATCCGCCGGCGCTTGCGGCGCGGATCGGCCAGCGCGTCATCTTCGCCGACGCGGCGCGCACCGGCCAACTCGTCTTCGAGCATGACGATAGCAGCTCGGCCGCGCGCGAGATCGCGGCGCTGGCGGCTGAAGTCGAAAGGCTGGCGCCATGACCGCACGCAGCCCCAACAGCAGCTTCGCCACGCGTCCTCGCAACGCCGAGAGCTGGATCAAATCACCCGATCCCGCCTCGTCCGACGCGGCCGCGGCAGACCTCTACACGGCCCGGCTCACCGTCGACATCACGCCCACCTTGCGTGGCCGGATCAAGATCGCGGCTTTCCAACGCGGCGTCACCGTCGCCGACATGCTGCGCGACCTGTTGGCGCGCGAATTTCCCGACACCGATGGAGACCGCTCGTGATGGCCGATTTCAACGCCGGCCGCGCGCCGCGGCCCGATGCCGGACCGTTCCTGACGCATGTCGAGCTGACGTGGCTTGAAGGACGCATCGAGCACTGGATCCGCTTCGGCCGCGACGCTGGCGAGACGATCCTCGATCGTCGCCGCCGCGTGCTGAGCTTCGCGCCGCGCGGCGTCTTCGCCTTCGTGCGCTGGGCGTCCAACGATTTCGGCACGATCGTCTCGCGCATCGACATCGTGCGCGCGATCGACCGCGGCGAATCCTATCAGACGCTGCCCTTCGTTCGCCCCGGCGGCGACATTCTGCTGCGCATCAGCGGCTGGCCAAAAGTCGAGCGTGTCCTCCAGGCAATCGACGCGGTAGAGGCGCTCGGCATCGATCCAGCGGACGCCGCGCCCGATCACTGGCGCCATCTCCACAACCGCCTCATCGTCGGCCTGCCACCACACCCCTACAGCCGCGAGCAGCATCGCGCCTGGCTGCTGCGCCGGAGGCTTGCGCCATGACGCGCTTCGGCTTCGTCATCACCACCTACGCTGCAACGCTCTTTGTCGCGCTGTCGAGCCTCTTTCATCCCGCGCCGAAGCTGCTCTGGAACGCCAGCGCCAGTGTCCCGATCGGCCTCTATGCCGTGCGGCGCGCGCCTCCGCTGCATGTCGGGGAGCTGGTTGTAGTCCAGCCGCCCGCGCCTCTCGCGCAGCTCTTCGCCACGCGCCGTTACCTGCCGCTCGGCGTGCCGCTGCTGAAGCATATCCTCGCTCTTCCCGGCCAGACTGTCTGCCGCAACGGACGCGCCATCTCCGTCGATGACGCCGCCATGGGCGAGGCGCTCGACCGCGACCGCTTCGGCCGCACTCTGCCCGACTGGCAGGGCTGCCGCGCGCTCGCGCCTGGCGAAGTCTTCGTCATGAACACCGCGCCGCCGGACTCCCTCGACGGCCGGTATTTCGGGCCGCTGCCACTCACCACCATCGCCGGCCGGGCCGATCCGATCTGGACGCACGCGGAGAACTGACCATGCCTCAATCGATCGCTCGGTCAGCTCCGGCGGTGTCGTCCACGCCTCACGACTCTTCCTCCTTCCCGGCCGTCGCCGCACCTCTCGCTCGCCGTACCGGCTCACATCGATCGCACGGACTTCGCCGTTACGTGTCGCTCGCGATCGTAGTGGTGCTGTTGTCGGCTGGCGGCGTTGCTGATGCGCAGGCGGGCGACAAGCGTGTATCAGCCGTCACGTCGGAGAGCGGTCGCGTTGCACGGTTCGTGTCGGAAGCCGCGCTGCGCTTCGGCATTCCGACCTCCTGGATCACCGCTGTCATGCAGGTGGAAAGTCGCGGCATTGTGCGCTCCGTCTCGCCCAAGGGCGCGATGGGTCTGATGCAGATCATGCCCGACACCTGGTCCGGCTTGCGCTCGCGATACGGCCTCGGCGCCGATCCATTCGACCCACACGACAACATCCTGGCGGGCGCAGCGTATCTTCGCGAGCTACACGACCGCTACGGGGAGCTTGGCTTCCTCGCGGCCTACAATGCCGGTCCCGGACGCTATGAGGACCACCTCGCGACCGGCCGTCCGTTGCCGGCCGAGACGCGAGCCTATGTCGCCGCGCTCACGCCGTTGTTGCACGACGGCGGATCGGCGCCGGGCAACATCATCGCCGCAATCATCCGGTCCTGGACCAGTTCGCCGTTGTTTCCAGCGCGCGCGAACGACGCCTCGGGCACAGGAGCAGCGTTATTCGGTGGCGCGGGCAAACCTCGATCCATGGCAAGGCCGGCGACGGACTGGACAGGCCTTGCGCCACAATCCGAAGGGCTGTTTGCGCCCCGGTCGGCGCGTGAGCCCAAGCTATGAGCTGGCTTCGGTCTCATCGGGGTCTGGCGGGCCATCGGACAGGTTTGGCTGTGGGCGCAGGGAAGTGGAGACGACCAACCCACGGACGGCTCTTCAAATCGGGCCTCGACCAAACTTTGAGTGCGATAGATGAGCGTCGGCGCCTGGTGCAACGATGAAATCTCGTTGGCACAGAAGGCGATAATCGATGGAACTTTATGTTGGATTGGATGTCGGGCTGGAAGAGACCAGCATTTGCGTAATTGACAAGGACGGGAAGAACGTCCGGGAGACGAAAGTGGCCACCGAGCCGGCGGCGATCCGCTCCGCGCTGGAGGGCTTCGCGGATCGCCTTGGTCGTGTGGGTGTCGAGGCGTCGTCGCTGGGTATGTGGCTGCACCGCGAGCTGCATCCAACCGGGATGCCAATCATCGTCGTGGAAGCGCGCCACATGCATGTATCGTTGTCGACCATGCGCAACAAGACCGACCGCAATGATGCCCGCGGGATTGCACAGATGATGCGGCTGGGCTGGTACCGCGCAGTGTATGTGAAGAACATCGATATGCAGAAAATGCGCACACTTCTGTCCAATCGAAAGCTTCTCAAGCGCAAATTGATCGACATCGAGAATCACATCCGCGGTGCCTTGCGAACCTATGGATTGCTGGTCGGAAAGGTCAGTCACAGCAGCTATGAGGCGCGCATCCGCGAGCTGACCAAGCACACAGACTACGTGTTTACGACCATGATCGAGACGATGCTGGAGGTCCGCAAAGCGGTTTACGACGGTTACGACAAGCTGCACCGCGTGCTCCTGCAGGTGGTCCGGCACGATACCGTGTGTCGCCGGCTTATGACCGTCCCCGGTGTCGGACCGGTTACCGCGCTGTCGTTCAAGGTGGGTGTAGACGATCCGCTGCGCTTCTCACGGTCGCGAACGGTTGGCGCGCATTTTGGCCTGACGCCCAAACGGCATCAGTCCGGAACCTCGATCGACTTCGAGGGGCGTATCACCAAGCAGGGCGACGTCAACGTCCGGGAGGCGTTGTGCGAGGCCGCTGCGAGCCTTCTTATGAGGGTGAAAACCTGGTCCGCACTGCGGGCGTGGGGCCTTCGGATTGCGAAGCGAACGAGCATGATGTGCGCGATCGTTGCGGTGGCGCGCAAGCTTGCCGGCGTCCTGCATCGCATGTGGATAGACGAAACCGACTTCAAGGTTGGCTTCGGCGCCAAGATCACACAACGCGTGAAATTGAAGCCCGCATAGCGTCTGAAAGCGGCTTCCGAGCCGAGGTGAATTGCTGACCGCAGGCATCACGGGCGGTCATTGAAACAGGAGAAACATCGAGATCCGCGCGCGCGGTGAGCGTCCCCTGGCGGGGCCGCGAAACAGGGAATGTCCGCTATCTCTTGCCTGCTGCCGTCCTTCGAGGATGAGAGCGTCGTGACTGCTTGGACAGCCTTGTTACGGAGCTGATGAAGAGCATGCGACGGCCCTGTGCCGAACGCGAAGGAACGCACGGTTCCCCGCCTGGAGAATGCAAATTGCGCGCACGTCAACGGTCGGACTCTGCCCGCGATCATGCAGAGAGAAAGGAACCCGCGATGAATCTGAACCTCGCAGAAAAGTTCAACGGCGCCTTGACTTTGAAGGCCCGATTAGGAAGGCAAGGGAAAAGGCCGGCCCTCGGTCCGGCGTATGTGGTTGGGAAGATTGAGGAATTTACCAACGCCATCAACACCCGCTGCTGGCGCTTTCTGCAAATTGTGCAAGCATTTCAAGGCCTCCAGCGCCGTCGCTCTGAACTCTCTGGGGGCGCAGCACCGTGACGACGCGCGACGATGACCTGCGGGTCCGGCCCGGACGCATTCAGCACGGCAACCGTGGCGGCAAGCGCCCACAGACCTTCGTCGGCGAAGTGATGCGGGCCGCCAAGAAGGCGGGCCACGTCGGCAACAGCTTCCGCTCGAGCCAGGGCCGCGGCCGGTCGCGCTTCGGACGCGGCCGGCGCGCGGCGGTCTCGATTCGACTGCGATCGAACGCCCGACGCGTGGTGATGAAAGCGCGCGTCGTCCGCCACCAGGGCGCGCGCTTCCGCTCGGCGCCGCTGCCCAAGCACATCGCCTACCTCAAGCGCGAAGGTGTGACGCGCGATGGCGAGGACGCGCGGATGTTCGACGCGACCTCCGACATGGCGGGTGAACGCGCCTTCGCCGAGCGTTGCGAGGACGACCGTCATCATTTCCGATTCATTATCTCGCCGGAAGACGGCGCCGAGCTCGGCGATCTCAAGACGTTCACGCGCGAGCTGATGCTCGATGTCGAGAGGGATCTCGGCACCAGGCTCGACTGGGTCGCGGTCGACCATTGGAACACCGACAATCCGCACGTCCACGTCCTCATACGTGGCCGCGCCGATGACGGTCAGGACCTGGTCATCAGCCGTGAATACATCAGCCGGGGTTTTCGCGATCGCGCGGCCGAGCGCGTCACGCTGGAGCTGGGCCTGCGCAGTGAGCGGGAGATCCGCACGGCCCTCGAACGAGAAGTCGGATCAGACCGATGGACGAGCCTCGACCGGGCGCTGCGCGACATCTCTGATGAATGCGGCGGCGTCGCCGACCTGCGGCCCGGGCATGACACCGAGGACCCCGAGCTGCGGGGTTTGCTGCTCGGGCGGGCGGCGAAACTCGAACGCCTCGGCCTCGCAGACCCGGTCGGCCCTGCCTGCTGGACGCTCAAGCCAGGGCTTGAACCGGCGCTCCGCCAACTCGGCATCCGGGGCGACATCATCAAGACGATGCACCAGGCGGTGAGCGTCGGCGGGCATGAGCCGGACGTCAGTTCTTTCGCTCTGCACGGAGAGGAGCCATCCGATCCAGTGCTCGGCCGGCTGGTTAAGCGCGGCCTCGACGACGAGCTCAAGGGGACCGCCTATGCGATCGTCGCCGGCGTCGATGGCCGCACCCATCATCTCAAGTTCTCCGATCTCGAGATGACCGGCGATGCGCCGGCAGGGGCGATCGTCGAGGCGCGGAGCTATGACGACGCTGCCGGACGGCGCCGCCTGTCGCTCGCCACACGCTCGGATCTTTCGATCGAGGCACAGGCGACAGCATCGGGCGCGACCTGGCTCGACCGCCAACTCCTCGCCAAGGATCCGCCGCTCAGCGGCGGGGGATTCGGCGGCGAGGTGCGTCAGGCCATGGAAGCGCGCGTCGATTATCTCGCAACGGAGGGACTTGCTCACCGGCAAGGTCAGCGAGTGATCTTCGCCCGCGATCTCCTCACTACCCTGCGTCGGCGCGAATTGGACGGCGCGGCGGCGAAGCTCTCGGCGGAGACGGGGCTAGAGTATCAGCCCACGACGGAAGGCGAGCGCGTCTCGGGCATCTATCGGCAAAGGGTGACTCTCGCCTCCGGCCGCTTCGCCATGATCGACGACGGGCTCGGTTTCCAGCTCGTGCCGTGGCGCCCGGCGCTGGAGAAGGAGTTCGGGCGCGAGGTCCGCGGAGTCATGGCGCCCGGCGGGAATGTGGAGTGGAGCCTCGGCCGGAAGCGGGGGCTCGGGCTGTAGCCCTACAATCCCGCATCAACCAATAGATTCGGGTTTCGACGCGCGCTAGCCACGGCCGCGGCCCGGGAGCAGGCGCGCCGAATTGAGAATGAAGGCGAGCTCCGAGCTTACATGAATGAACGCGGCGAGCAGCGGGTTGAGGAAGCCGAGCGATGCCAACACGATGCCCAGACTGTCGATACCAACGGTGCCGGCAAAGTTCTGCCAGATGATCCCGCGCGTCCGCTTGGCCAGCGCCAGCGTGTCGACGAAGCGCTCAAGATCATTGCCGAGGAGTACGACATCGGCGCTCTCTTGGGCGACATCGGTGCCGGAGCCCATCGCGACGCCGACATGCGCTTCGGCTAGCGCCGGCGCGTCGTTGATGCCGTCGCCGACCATTGCCACCGTTCGTCCGTCCGCCATCAGGGAACGAATGCGCTCGAGCTTCTGCTCTGGCAGCAATTCGGCTTCGACGGCGTCGACAGCGCGCTGGGCCTCAGGCCGCACGGCATCCGCGACGATGACCGAGCCCAGCAGCGCCTCATCGCGCGCGACGAAAATCTGGGAGCCGGTGTCCGCGCCCGCCGAGGCTTCTGATGGCAGGTCGATCCGATTCTCCGCCATCCAAATGCGGTTCCCGACGAGGACAGTATGGTCGCTCATTTTCGCGGCGATGCCTCGCCCCGGCGTGTAGGCGAACTGCGCCGGCTCGATGATCTCGCGGCCCTGTTTGCGGCAATAGGCAATGATTGCCTTGCCCAGCGGATGTTCCGAACGCAGCTCGGCGGAAGCCGCTGCTGCGACGAGTTCATCGGCATTGACACCCGCCGCGGTCAGAATTTGCTGCACCTCCGGGCGGCCAAACGTCAAGGTGCCGGTCTTATCGAGCACGACCGTATCGACCCGGCCCAATGTTTCCAGGTGGACGCCGCCCTTGATGATGGCACCGAGACGCGCCGCACGGCCAATACCGCCGAGAATGGCAAGGGGCGTTCCGGCCGCGATGCCGCAGGCGCCTGCAACAATGATCACCGAGATCGTCGACCGGATGTCCGAGGTAATGAGATAGGTGAGCGCTGCCGCTCCGAGCGCGAAATAGACGAGATAGCCGGCCAAGCGGTCGGCGAGCCGCTGAACCGGCGCGCGCGACCGTTCGGCGCGCTCAACCGCCTCGATGATCTTGCCGTAGCTCGTATCGCGGCCGATGCGTTCGGCCTGAATCTCCAGCGCCCCGGACTGGTTGATCGAACCGGCGTAAACATGACTGCCGGCGAGCTTCTCGGCCGGCATGGATTCACCGGTGATACGGGATTCGTCGGCAAAGGAATGGCCAGAGAGCACCTTGCCGTCTACCGGAATGCGTCCGCCTGGGGCGACCAGGATGGCGTCACCGACGGCAAGTTCCTCGGCCGCAATCGCACGGACCGCACCCGCGCGCCGCACCGAGACCTCTCGCGGCAGGAATTCGAGCAGATCGCGGATCGCCCTGCGTCCGCGTCCCACCGTCATTCCCTCGAGGACCTCCGCCACCAGCACGAAAAGTGTAATGACCAGCGCCGTAAAGAATTGACCGATTGCGGCGGCAGCCACGATCGCAATCGACATCGACAGCTCCATCGTCATGCGGCGCTGGAGGACGTTCTCGAACGCTTCCTTCAGGATCGGCCAGCCACCGATCAGGAGGCCGGCGACGCCAATAAGGCTGACCGATGACAATGGCTCCCATACCCGGAACCAAACGAGGACTGCAGCAGCCGCGACAAGCAGGATCCGCAGCGCCTCAGGCCATTCAAACTGATGGTCATCATCGTGCTCGTGATCATGCTCGCGCATGCCATCGTGCGTGTGTTCGTGTTCATGAACCTGAACCAGATGCGCTTCGTGAGCCGGCGCACGCGACTGGGGCGTTTGCGCGTGGATAAGGCGCTCGCGAGTATTTTCTACAGTCATCGCCAAGCGCTCCGCTATTTGAGGTATGTGCGCACCACCTCGATCAGCTCCTCGGTGCCGTCTCTCCGGCGAGCGTGATCAAGGGCCGGGTCGGCAACGTGCAGGCGGATATGGTCTTCGAGCACTTCGCTCATCAGCCCATTCACGGCACCCCGGATCGATGCAATGAGCTGGAGAACATCGGCGCAGCCGATCTCCTCCTCCAAGGCTCGCTCCACGGCCTCCACCTGCCCACGGATGCGTCGCACCCGCGCCAGAAGCTTCGTTTTTTCGCGAATGGTATGAGCCATGCTTCACTCGGAAACATAATATAGGGGGGTATACTATCTTTGCTAACTCGTCCGAGCAAGCTGCCTGCCTCACGGCCGACCTCGTCTTGGGAGGCCGGACTTGACCCGATCCCTCATTCCCGGAATACTAGAAATATGGAATCAGAGACCGCGATCAAACGCCTTTCCGCGCTCGCGCAAGCGAACCGCCTCGCTGTGTTCCGCCTTCTGATCAAGGCCGGCCGCCAAGGCGTCTCCGCCGGAGACATCGCACGCGAACTGGACATCACACCGAACACCCTGTCAGCCCAGCTCAACGTCCTCGCCAATGCCGGCCTGGTCGCCGGACGACGGGACGGCCGGTCGATTATCTATGCGGCTGACTACGACAGCATGAGCGAGCTTTTGCTCTACCTCATGGAGGATTGCTGTCAGGGCCGTCCGGAGGTGTGCGCGCCGCTGGTCGCGGTGACCAATGCCGCGTGTTGCGATCGAACGAAGGGAGCCCTTTCATGAAGCGCCTGCACATCCATGTCACCGTCGACGACCTGATGAAATCAATCGGCTTCTACTCGACCTTGTTTGGCGCGGCACCGGCCGTTCGGAAGCACGATTACGCCAAATGGATGCTCGAAGATCCGAAGGTCAATTTCGCGATCTCGGATCGAACCCAAGCCGTCGGCATCGATCACCTCGGGATCCAGGTGGAAAGCGTCGACGAGTTGCATGAGCCGGCAGGACGGCTCAAAGCCGCCGGCGAGATCACGCGCGACCAGGAAGCGGCGACCTGTTGCTACGCGAGATCCGACAAGGCTTGGGTCAGCGACCCATCAGGCGTCCAATGGGAAACCTTCTTCACTTTCGGTGAAGCCACGACGTACGGCGAGGACAGGGCACCCGCGCCCCTTGCTGAGACCGCAGCTGAACCATGCTGCAGCCCCAAGACTGCCTGCTGCGCTTGAGTTGGTGATGCGCCCGCAAACGCCGGATCGGCCCTATAACGTGCTGTTCCTTTGTACCGGCAACTCTGCGCGATCGATCTTCGCCGAGGCCATTCTCAACAAGGTCGGCAAGGGCAAATTCGTCGGCTATTCGGCGGGCTCCAATCCCAAGGGCTCCGTCCATCCCCGCGCGCGCGCGCTCCTGGATCGACTTGGTTTTCCGACGGAGGGGTTGCGCTCCAAGAGCTGGAACGAGTTCGCTCAGCCAGGCGCTCCCGAACTCGATTTCGTCTTTACCGTTTGCGACAACGCCGCGAACGAGGTCTGTCCCGTCTGGCCTGGTCAGCCGATGACGGCGCATTGGGGCGTGCCTGATCCGGCTGCGGTAAGCGGGGATGACAAGACCATCGAATTTGCCTTCCGCGATGCCTTCCTGATCCTGCAGCGGCGTATCGAACTCTTCGCTAATCTGCCGGTAACGAGCCTCGATCGAATGTCGCTGCAGCGGCGGCTGAACGAAATCGGCAAGACTCCCGATCAGCCGGCGCACTGACCATGCATGCCGTGAAGGAATTCGCCCAGGCCAGCCTCGAACCGCCGCTTCATCCCTTTTCGATGTCCCGTCGCGTGGCCGGCGAGGCACTCGGCACGGCGCTTCTGCTCGCGATCGTGATTGGATCAGGAATCATGGGCGAGCGCCTGGCCGGCGGAAACGTCGCGATCGCCCTGCTCGGCAACACACTTGCCACCGGCGCCGGCCTCGTCGTGCTTATCACCATATTTGGGCCGCTATCTGGCGCCCACTTCAATCCGGCCGTCACGCTCGTCTTTGCCTATCGTCGCGAGCTCAATTGGGGCACCGCCGGCGCCTATGTCCTGGCGCAAATCGCGGGAGGAATTGCCGGTGTCTGGACAGCGCACGCGATGTTTTCCGAACCCATATTGCAGATCTCGACCAAGCTGCGCGAAGGGCCAGCACAGGGCTGGTCCGAATTCGTGGCGACCTTTGGTCTGATCGCAGCCATCCTGGGTTCGATCCGGTTCCGCCCTGATGCGACGCCTATGATCGTCGGGCTCTACATCACTTCCGCGTACTGGTTCACCGCTTCCACGTCGTTCGCCAATCCCGCCGTTACGGTGGCGCGAGCCCTATCCGATACATTTGCGGGGATCGCTCCAACTTCGGCACCAATCTTCATTCTCGCTCAGGTTGCTGGGGCCCTTATCGCCGCCACCCTATTCGCGTGGCTCCTGAAGGAACGGACAACGCCATGAGCGACAACTTCCCGATTACGATTTTTCATAATCCCGGTTGCGGAACCTCGCGCAACACGCTGGCAATGATCCGAGCCGCAGGGTACTCGCCGACGGTCATCGAATATCTCAAGGCTGGTTGGACAAAGCCACAACTTGAGGAATTGCTTACGGCGATGGGAGCCCGGCCTCGGGACATCCTCCGCGAGAAGGGAACGCCGGCCGCCGAATTGGATCTCCTCGATCCTAAGATAAACGACGACGAAATTCTCGATGCCATGATCCGAGAGCCGATCCTCGTAAACCGGCCGATTGTCGTGACACCCAAGGGCGTAAAGCTCTGTCGCCCGTCCGAGCTGGTGCTCGGCCTGCTTGAGCGCCAGCCAGCCGAGTTCACGAAGGAAGATGGCGAGGTCGTCATCCCTCGAACCACCAAATCGGGCGAATAGCGACAATCCTATTTCTTCTCGGCGGTATCCGTCTCTCTTCAGAATGATGGGTTTGCCTTGAGCTTTTCGCCAAGGCACGGCCTGGTCTTCCGTCGGTATGAACCCGACAAAGATCCTCTGGCTCCAGGTTCTTCTCGTTCTTTCGGCAGCCCTCGGCTTCGTGTGGGCGGCGACGGAGTGGACCGCTTGGCAGCTCGCCTTCCAGCCGCAGCTCGGCCGCCCCTGGTTCACCTTGTTCGGCTGGCCGATGTACCAGCCCTCGGCGTTCTTCTGGTGGTGGTTCGCCTACGACGCCTACGCCCATGAGATCTTCGTCACGGGAGGTTTCATCGCGGGCGCCGGCGGCATCGCCGCGTTTGTCGTCGCCGTCGCGATGTCGGTGTGGCGGGCGCGCGAAGTGAAGAAGGTGTCGACCTATGGGTCCGCGTGCTGGGCCGAGACGCGCGAGATCAAGCGCGCGGGCCTTCTGCACCCCGACGGCGTTCTGCTCGGTCGCTGGCGCGGCGCCTATCTCCGCCACCACGGCCCGGAACATGTGCTGTGCTTCGCGCCGACGCGTTCCGGCAAGGGCGTCGGCCTCGTCGTGCCGACGCTGCTGACCTGGTCAGGCTCGGCGATTGTCCACGACATCAAGGGCGAGAACTGGGGGCTGACCGCCGGCTGGCGAGCGCGCTTCGGCCGCGTGCTGCTCTTCGATCCGACCAACACACAAAGCACCGCCTACAATCCTCTGCTCGAGGTCCGTCGCGGGGAGTGGGAGGTGCGCGACGTGCAGAACATCGCCGACGTGCTCGTCGACCCCGAAGGTGCGCTGGAGAAGAGGAACCACTGGGAGAAGACGAGCCATTCGCTACTCGTCGGCACTATCCTGCACGTGCTCTACGCCGAGGCGGATAAGACGCTCGCCGGCGTCGCTAACTTTCTCTCCGATCCGAAGCGCCCGATCGAGACGACGCTGCGGGCAATGATGACGACACCGCATCTGGGGACGAAAGGGGTTCATCCCGTCGTCGCGAGCGCCGCGCGCGAGCTCCTGAACAAGAGCGAGAATGAACGTTCCGGCGTCTTGTCGACCGCCATGTCCTTCCTCGGTCTCTATCGCGATCCGGTTGTCGCGACGGTCACCCGGCGCTGCGACTGGCGCATCCGTGATCTGGTCGAGGCCGAGCATCCAGTGACGCTCTATCTCGTCGTCCCGCCATCCGACATCAGCAGGACCAAGCCTCTTGTGCGCCTGATCCTCAATCAGATCGGTCGCCGCCTCACCGAGGAACTGGACTCGAAGCGCCGGCGACATCGGCTGCTGCTCATGCTCGATGAGTTTCCTGCGCTCGGCCGGCTCGACTTCTTCGAGAGCGCGCTCGCCTTCATGGCCGGTTATGGTCTGAAGAGTTTCCTGATCGCGCAGTCGCTGAACCAGATCGAGAAGGCTTACGGCCAAAACAACTCCATCCTCGACAACTGCCATGTGCGAGTGAGCTTCGCGACGAATGACGAACGCACTGCGAAGCGTGTTTCAGACGCGCTCGGCATGGCGACTGAGTTGCGCGCGATGAAGAACTACGCGGGCAGCCGGCTCAGCCCGTGGCTTGGGCATTTGATGATCTCGCGACAGGAAACCGCGCGCCCTCTGCTGACCCCCGGCGAGGTGATGCAGCTCCCGCCCGACGACGAGCTGGTGCTGATGTCCGGCTGCGCGCCGATCCGCGCGAAGAAGGCGCGCTACTTTGAAGATCCGGAATTGAAGACGCGCATCCTCCAGCCGCCGACGTTGTCCAACCCAAGACCGACGCGACGCGACGAAACTCCATCACTCCCGCCAGATGGCGATTGGGACGGTGCGGTTGTGCCGCCGCCCGCAGCGGCCGCCACGGAAGATCCCGCCAACGCTGGCATCCGTCGCGAACCGGAATTGCCGGAGCATGAGGAAATTGTGCCGGAGTCGAAGGCGCCCGTTCAGGAATTCGAGCCGATGGACGAGGAGCCCGACGATGAGGTCCAGCGCCAGCGCATCATGCAGCGCACGTTCGGAGCTGTCGCCCGCCAGGTCTCGCTCGATCCTGGCGATGACATGCAGATGTGACCCCCCGTGCGGACCAAACATACATTTCGCCTTCCGCCCGACCTCGCCGCGAAGCTTGCGGATTATGCAGCCCGCAAGCGGGTGCCGCAGGCTCTGGTGGTCGAGGCGGCGCTCGCGTCGCATCTGTCGCCCGATGGCGCCGACCGCTTGGAGGCCGCGCTCGCGAGACGGCTCGATCGTATGACGCGACAAATGGAAATGATCGAGCGGCACGTCACCATTTCTAATGAGGCGCTCGCAGTCTTCGTGCGCTTTTGGCTGACCAGCACTCCCGCTTTGCCCGACACGGCGCTTGCGGCCGCCCAGACCAAAGGGCGCGAGCGCTACGACGGATTCGTTGAAGCCCTCGGTCGGCGGCTGGTGCGCGGACGCAAGCTTGCAGACGAGGTTAGTCGCGACGTCGAAGCGACCGCGTCGGAAGATACTTCATGGTTCGAACGATTCCATGATCGCCTGTCCATGTGCCACGACGTTGCTGTCGAGCCGACGCCACGTCCCGAGCCATTCCCTGTAGCTCGCGGAATGAAATGTCACTTCGTCGCCAGCGACCCCTTCGGCAAAGCGGGTAATCTCGTTCCGGTGCCGCGCGAGGTCAGCCGGCGCAATGGCATGACCGTTCCTCGTTGCAGGTTCTGCGAAGAGATAGAAGAGGACCGGCGTCCGGTGCCGGCGGACGCCCTCAGTAACCAATCCAAACGCATGCTTGACCAACTGCGCGGCATCGAGGTGAGCAAACCTTTCGTCACCTGAACGTAAGCGGTCACGCATCCTTTCATAGCTCTTCATGTTGCCGCCCCAGACAGGCCGGTCATAAGCATCTGACAGGCTCACCGATTTCGCGTCACGGAAAGGCTCAAAACGCTTGCTTTCTATGCCGATGAGCATCCTTGACGTCTGAACAACGGCGTCAAGCCAAGGATGGCGTCCGCCGGACCACGGAAATCGTGCGCAGAACTCAACGTCTACCAGCTCAGGAATTCCGGCGGTCTCAAGACCTATCAGCGGCGGCAGTTGTTCAGGTCGCTCGATGAACCAGCCAAAACAGTTCACTGCCAGGGCTGCGGAGCTTTCCGGGCTTGAAAGCTTGCCGGACTCAATTTCCTTGCCACCGGCCTTCGCAAGGCGGCCAAGCACATGGCTAGCAGGAATGCCGGGTAGAAATTGCGGGCCGCTCACCCATCGTTCTCCATCAAGTTCGGGAACACGCCAAGCTCCCGAGCACTTCACACTGTAGTCGATCGCTGAACGCTCATCACGCCGACCACCGATCCTGCCGGCCACCTGTCTTTCTATCCCAGAGCCCTCCTGCCTCATCATCATTGTTGCGGAGTCCCATTTCCGGCTCTTTCTAATCAACCCCGCTGACATCCGCCTCTGAGTTGAGGCGACCTTGCGGGGCTCATGTGACGACAATCTCCCTTCGATCTGAAGCTTTCGCCCGCGGCGCGCGCATGCTGCGCACCGCGCTCGGGCCGGCGATCTCCGCCTATCTCGAAGATCCAAGCATCGTCGAGGTGATGCTCAATCCCGACGGTCGCTTGTGGATCGATCGGTTGTCGGGCGGCCTCGAAGATACCGGCTGCCGCGTCACGCCAGCGGACGCTGAGCGCATCGTACGCCTCGTTGCGCATCATGTCGGTGTCGAGGTCCATGCAAACAGTCCGCGCGTCTCGGCCGAGCTGCCGGAAAGCGGGGAACGGTTCGAGGGCCTGGTGCCTCCGGTGGTCGCGGCGCCGTGCTTCGCCATCCGGCGTCCGGCCGTCGCCGTGTTCACGCTCGACGACTATGTCGGCTCCGGCATCATGTCGGCGGCGCAGGCAGAGCTGCTGCGCGTCGCGGTCCGCGAGCGAAAGAACGTGCTCGTCGCCGGCGGCACCTCCACAGGCAAAACCACCCTGGTCAACGCTCTCCTCGCCGAAGTCGCCAAGACCGGCGACCGCGTCGTGCTGATCGAGGATACGCGCGAACTGCAATGCGCGGCGCCGAACCTCGTCGCGCTTCGCACCAAAGATGGCGCAGCGTCGCTCTCCGATCTCGTCCGTTCGTCGCTGCGTCTCCGCCCGGACCGCATTCCCATCGGCGAGGTGCGCGGCGCGGAGGCGCTCGACCTCTTGAAGGCCTGGGGCACCGGCCATCCCGGCGGCGTCGGCACATTGCACGCCGGATCCGCGATCGGCGCGCTGCGCCGTCTCGAACAGCTCATCCAGGAGGCCGTGGTCACGGTCCCGCGGGCGCTTATCGCCGAAACGATCGATCTCATCGCGGTCCTCGCCGGCCGCGGCTCCGCGCGCCGGCTCGCCGAGCTGGCGGTGGTGAAGGGCCTTGGCCCGACCGGCGACTACGTCCTCACCCCCGCAGGAGACTCGTGATGCTGCTCAATCGTGCTCGCCGTGCGTTCGCCATGGCTTCGGCCTTCATCTTCGTCGCGCTTGCGACCGCCCCGGCCTACGCCGCCGGCTCCAACATGCCGTGGGAGCAGCCGCTGACCCAGATCCTGGATTCGATCCAGGGGCCCGTCGCCAAAGTCGTTTCGGTGATCATCATCATCGTCACCGGCCTAACCTTGGCCTTCGGTGAGACGTCTGGCGGGTTTCGGCGGCTGATCCAGATCGTCTTCGGTCTCTCGATCGCCTTCGCCGCGTCGAGCTTCTTCCTGACTTTCTTCCAGTTCGGCGGCGGAGCGCTGGTGTGATGGAGCACGATCCGGCCATCCCCGGCTTCTACGCGCCTGTTCATCGCGCGCTGACCGAACCGATCCTGCTCGGCGGCGCGCCGCGCGCAGTCGCGATCGTCAACGGCACGCTGGCGGCCGCCGTCGGGCTTAGACTTCGCCTCTGGATCGTCGGCGGGGCGATCTGGTTGTTAGGCCATCTCGCTGCCGTGTGGGCCGCGAAGCGCGATCCCGCCTTCGTCGACGTGGTGCGCCGCCATCTGCGCTACCCGCAGCATCTGGTCGCGTGAGGTTCGAACGATGATGAACCTCGCCGAGTATCGCCGCCGCAGCCAGAGCCTGGCCGACTTCCTGCCTTGGGCGGCGCTGGTCGAGAAGGGCGTCGTTCTCAACAAGGACGGCTCCTTCCAGCGCTCGGCGTGTTTTCGTGGGCCCGATCTCGACTCTTCGACACCGGCCGAGCTCGTCGCCATCACGTCGCGCCTCAACAACGCGCTGCGCCGCCTTGGCTCCGGCTGGGCCGTGTTCATTGAGGCCCAGCGTGTGCATGCGCATTGGTATCCCGTCGGTGAATTTCCCGATGCAACGTCGGCTCTCGTCGATGCCGAGCGGCGCGCCCAGTTTCAGGAAGAGGGCGCGCATTTCGAGAGCCGCTATTTCCTGACGCTGCTTTGGCTGCCGCCGGCCGACGATGCCGCGCGCGCAGAGGCCTGGCTCTACGAGAATCGCGCACAAGGCGCCGCCGACTGGCGCGCCGCGCTGGACGGCTTCATCGACCGCAGCGATCGCGTGCTCGCCCTGGTCGAAGGCTTCATGCCCGAAGCCGATTGGCTCGATGACGGCGAGACTCTCAGCTACCTGCATTCCTGCGTCTCGACACGCCGCCAGCGCGTGCGCGTGCCCGAAACGCCGATCTATCTCGACGCCATCCTGGTAGACGAGGACCTGACCGGCGGCCTCGAGCCCAAGCTGGGCCGCGCCCATCTGCGCACCCTCACGATCATGGGCTTTCCGTCGCAGACCTGGCCCGGCCTGCTCGACGATCTGAATCGGCTCGCCTTTCCCTATCGCTGGGCGACACGCGCGATCTGTCTCGACAAGACCGACGCGACCAAGCTGCTCGCAAAGATCCGCCGCCAATGGTTCGCCAAGCGCAAGTCGATCATGGCGATCTTGAAGGAGGTGATGACCAACGAGGCGTCGGTGCTGATGGACAGCGACGCCGCCAACAAGGCGCTCGACGCGGACGCGGCTCTGCAGGAGCTTGGCACGGACCTGGTCGGCGAGGCCTACATCACCGCCACCGTGACGGTTTGGGACGAGGACTCCCGCGTCGCCGACGAGCGCTTGCGTTTGGTCGAGAAGACTATTCAGGGACGCGACTTCACGTGCATGCGCGAAGGCGTCAACGCGATCGAGGCCTGGCTCGGATCGCTCCCCGGCCACGTCTACGCCAATGTGCGTCAGCCGCCTGTCTCGACATTGAACCTGGCGCACATGATGCCGTTCTCGGCGGTCTGGGCCGGGCCGGAACGGGACGAGCATTTTCAGGCGCCCCCGCTGTTCTTCGCCAAGACCGAGGGCTCAACGCCGTTCCGATTCAGCCTCCATGTCGGCGATGTCGGTCACACGCTGATCGTCGGCCCGACCGGGGCGGGCAAGAGCGTCCTGCTCGCACTGATGGCGTTGCAGTTCCGGCGTTATGCGGGCGCCCAGGTCTTTGCTTTCGATTTCGGCGGCTCGATCCGTGCCGCTGCGCTGGCGATGGGCGGCGATTGGCACGATCTCGGTGGCGCGCTGGCCGACGACGCGAGCGCGCCCGTCGCCCTTCAGCCCCTCGCGCGCGTCGATGACGCCGGCGAGCGTGCGTGGGCCGCGGAATGGATCGCGGCGCTGCTTGCCCGCGAATCCGTGACCGTCACGCCCGAGCTTAAGGAGCATTTGTGGTCCGCCCTGACCTCGCTCGCCTCCGCGCCGGTTTCGGAGCGGACGATCACCGGCCTCTCCGTGCTCTTGCAGTCCAATGCGCTCAAGCAGGCGCTCCAGCCATATACGGTCGCCGGACCTTGGGGCCGGCTGCTCGACGCGGAGACCGAACGCCTTGGCGAGGCGGAAGTGCAGGCCTTCGAGACCGAAGGTCTGATCGGCGCCGGCGCGGCGCCCGCCGTGTTGTCCTATCTGTTTCACCGGATCGAAGATCGGTTCGATGGCCGGCCGACCTTACTCATTGTCGACGAGGGCTGGCTCGCGCTCGACGATCCCGGCTTCGCCGGGCAGCTTCGCGAGTGGCTGAAGACGCTGCGGAAGAAGAACGCGTCCGTCATCTTCGCCACGCAATCGCTCGCGGACATCGACGGCAGCGCCATCGCACCCGCGATCATCGAGAGCTGTCCCACACGGATTTTGTTGCCAAACGAACGCGCGCTCGAGCCACAGATCGCGGCGATCTACCGGCGCTTCGGTCTCAATGACCGGCAGATTGAAATTTTGAGCCGGGCGACGCCGAAGCGCGAATACTACTGCCAGTCGCGCCGGGGCAATCGCCTGTTCGAGCTTGGTCTCTCCGAAGTCGCGCTCGCCTTCACCGCCGCATCCTCAAAGACCGATCAGACCGCTATCGAACAGGTCCTCGCGGCCCATGGCCGCGACGGCTTCGCCGCCGCGTGGCTGCGCCGCACGAACCTCGACTGGGCGGCCGACATGCTCACCCGCAACCAGGAGGTTTCCTCATGATCGCCCGTCGCCTGCGCGCCGGTCTCCTCACCGGCGTCGCTGCTTTGTCGATTATCACCCTCAGCCTTCCTGCGCGCGCCCAGTGGATCGTGTTCGATCCGACCAACTATGCGCAGAACATCCTGACCGCCGCGCGCGAGCTTCAGCAGGTCAACAATGAAATCCAGATGCTGGAGAACCAGGCGACATCGCTGATCAATCAGGCGCGCAATCTCGCAAGCCTGCCGTATTCCGCGCTTGCCTCGCTCGAACAGTCGATCACCCAGACTCAGCAGCTCCTCGCGCAGGCGCAGCGTATCGCCTACAGCGTCAGCACGATCGACCAGGCGTTCACGCAGCAATATCCGCTGGCCTATTCGAGCGGAACTTCATCGCAGCAGATCCTTTCGGACGCGCAGTCACGCTGGCAGAACGCCCGCGCCGGATTCCAAGACACCATGCGCGTGCAGGCCGGCGTCGTACAGAACCTCGACTCGACACGAACGCAGATCGACGCGTTGGTGACGGCGAGCCAGGGCGCGACCGGCGCTCTCCAAGCCGCGCAGTCCGGCAATCAGCTCGTCGCCATCCAGACCAAGCAGCTCGCCGACCTCACCGCCGTCATGGCCTCGATCGCGCGCGCCCAGAGCCTCGACGCTGCTCGCACGCTCGAAACCCAGGCTCAGGCGCAAGCACAGATGCAGAATTTCCTCAACTACGGCTCTGGTTATCAGCCGGGCTCCGCGCAGATGTTTCACTGATGCGGGGCCGTCTCCTCAATCTTCCCGCAGTCGCACGCGCCGTCGGCTTCGCCCTGGTCGCCATCGCAATCGTCGCTGCCACGCTGCACTTTCGTGAGGCTCCCTCTCGCCCGCGGGACCAGGCTGCGACCCCCGCAGCCACCTCCGATCCGCTCTCTGACGAACTGAAGCGGTGCCAGCTCCTCGCGAGCGAGGCGAAGGATGACGCGGCCTGCGAAGCCGCATGGGCCGAGAACCGCCGCCGCTTCTTCAGCTATCGGCCAACGCCCAGCACGACGACCCCGCCCGCGGCATCAGCCAAATCTCCCGACAGGTAAACACAATGGGCGGCACCGGCGTCATCGACAATTTCCTGGGGACGTTCACCCAATACATCGATTCCGGATTCGGATTGGTCCAAGGCGATGTGCGCTGGCTCGCCGGCGTTCTTATCGCCATCGACGTCACGCTCGCCGGCCTCTTCTGGGCGATGGCGCCAGACGAGGATGTGCTCGCACGCCTCATCAAGAAGACGCTCTATATCGGCGTCTTCGCCTACATCATCGGCAACTACAACAACCTCGCGCAGATCATCTACAACAGCTTCGCCGGGCTCGGCATCGAAGCGGGCGGCGGCACCATCAGCGCCTCGCAGCTTCTTCAGCCCGGGAAGATCGCCGAGGTCGGGATCGACGCCGGCAAGCCGATCCTGACCGCGATTTCCGGGATGATGGGTTTCACCAGCGTCTTCGCCAACCTGGTGCAGATCATCATCCTGCTGGTCGCCTGGCTGATCGTCATCATCAGCTTCTTCGTCATGGCGATCCAACTCTTCGTCAGCCTGATCGAGTTCAAGCTGACGACACTCGCGGGCTTCGTACTCGTCCCCTTCGGCCTCTTCGGCCGCACCGCCTTTCTCGCTGAGCGCGTGCTCGGCAATGTCGTGTCGTCCGGCATCAAGATCCTGGTGCTCGCCGTCATCATCGGCATCGGATCGACGATCTTCAATCAGTTCACCAGCGGCTTCAACAATCCGCCGACGATCTCCGACGCGCTGACGCTGATCCTGGCGGCGCTCTCGCTGCTCGGCCTCACGATCTTCGGCCCCGGCATCGCCAACGGCCTGATCGCCGGCGGCCCGCAGCTCGGCGCAGGCGCTGCGGTCGGCACCGGTCTCGCGGCGGCGGGCATCGGTGCCGCTGGGATCGCAGCCACAGCGGGCGGACTCGCCGCCGCGGGTGGTGCGATCGCGGGCACGGCGCGCGCGGGCGCTTCCGTCGCGGGCGGCGCCACCGCCGCCTATCGCGCCGGCGGCGCGGCCGGTGTCGCTCAGGCGGCCGGGTCAGTCGCGATGAGCCCGCTTCGCCGCGCTGCGGCCAGCCTGAAAGAGAGCTTCGCATCGGGCGAGCGCGCTGTGATGCGCGGAAGCGCGCCACCGAGCGCCGGCGGAGCGGGATCCTCGACGCCTTCAGAAGGTCCGCCGGCCTGGGCGCAGCGCATGAAGCGCAGTCAGACCATCAGCCGCGGCGTGTCCGCCGCCGACCACGCCATCCGCTCCGGCGACCGGGCGAGCGGCGGTCACCAGATCGACCTCTCGGAGGGGGATTAACCCATGTTCAAACGATCAACCGTGCGCTACGGCAAGACGCCCGAGCCGGAGACCGCTTATCAGCGGGCCGGCCAGGTGTGGGACGAGCGCATCGGCTCGGCCCGGGTGCAGGCGAAGAACTGGCGCCTTGCCTTCTTCGGAGCACTGGCGCTGAGCGGCGGCCTCGCAGGTGGGCTGGTCTGGCAATCGGCCCGCGGGACTATCACCCCTTGGGTCGTGCAGGTCGACAGGCTGGGCCTGGCGCAGGCCATTGCGCCGGCGGTCGCCAACTATCAGCCGACCGATCCTCAGATTGCATGGCATCTCGCTCGGTTCATCGATGAGGTGCGCAGCATTCCTGCCGACCCCGTCGTGCTGCGGCAAGACTGGCTCGACGCCTACAACTACGTCACCGACAAGGGCGCGCTGACGCTCAACGACTACGCCCGCACCAACGATCCATTCTCGAAAGTCGGGAAGATGCAGATCTCCGTCGAAGTGGCGAGCGTGATCCGCGCCTCCGACAGCAGCTTCCGCGTCGAATGGGTCGAACGGCGTTATGTCGACAACGCGCTCGCCGCCACGGAGCGCTGGAGCGCGATCCTCACCATCGTTGTGCAGACGCCGACCGACGCCGATCGGCTGAAGAAAAATCCGCTCGGCGTCTATGTCCATGCCCTCAACTGGTCAAAGGACCTCGGCTGATGCGCTCGCTGCCTCTCGCAACCCTTCTGCTTGTTTCGACGTCCCTGGCAGCGTGCTCGACGTGGAAGCCGCCCGAGATCAGCTACGACGACACGCCGAAGCAAGCTGTGCTTCAGCCCGATCCACCCAAGCCCGTGCAGATCGTCGAGCTGCCGAAGCCGCTACCTCTGCCCGGCCAGCTCAAGCGGCTTCCGGGATCGACGAAAACGCCACCAGAGCTCGCCGATCCGCACGCGCGCGTCGACCAGGCGAATGGCGCCGCCCGAATCCAGCCGACGCGGGCCGGTTATCTCAACGCCATTCAGGTCTATCCGTTCTCCGACGGCGCGCTCTATCAGGTTTACGCTGCGCCCGGCCAAATCACGGACGTCGCGCTTGAGCCGGGCGAGCAGCTCGTCGGCTCCGGCCCCGTCGCGGCGGGCGATACCGTGCGCTGGATCATTGGCGATACGGAGAGCGGCGCTGGCGCGGCCAAGCGCATCCACATTCTCGTCAAGCCGACACGCGCCGATCTCATCACCAATCTGGTCATCAACACCGATCGGCGGACCTATCACCTCGAGCTGCATTCCGACGAGAAGACCTATATGGCATCGGTATCCTGGGCCTATGCGCAAGACCAGCTCATCGCCCTTCGCCAGCAAAACGCCGCGGCCGACGCGGCGGCGCCTGTGGCGACTGGCGTCGACATCAACGCGCTGAACTTCCGCTATCGCATCGAGGGCGATAACCCTGCGTGGCGGCCGCTGCGCGCCTTCGATGACGGCCGGCAGGTGTTCATCGAGTTTCCGAGCGGCATCAGCCAGGGCGAGTTGCCGCCGCTTTGGGTCATCGGCGCCGAAGGGGACGGCCAGCTCGTCAACTACCGCGTCAAAGGCAACCACATGATCGTCGATCGGCTGTTCGCCGCAGCCGAACTCAAGCTCGGCGGCAAACATCAGCAACTCGTGCGGATTGTCCGCACCGACGGGAGGCCGCAGTCGTGACGGATGAACCCCGTCAAGAAGGCGAGCCGAGCGCAGGCAGTCGCCCAGCCGTGGAGGTGCGGTTGCGGTCGAGCCGTCCGCCGGTCACCCGCCTGTCGCGAAGAGTGCTCCTCGGTCTGGGCACGGCTGCGGCGCTCGGCATCGGCGGCGCGTTGTTCTTTGCGCTCAAGCCTCAGCATCACAGCACGGGCTCCGAACTCTATACCACCAACAATCGCAACACGCCCGATGGCCTGGCGAATCTTCCCCGAGATTACACGGGGCTGCCCAAGCCCGCGCCGCAGCTCGGGCCGCCGCTTCCCGGCGATCTCGGCCGGCCGATCCTCAACAGTGGGGCCCCAGCCCCCGGTATGCCGACCGGCACCGATCCCGAGCAGCAGCGGATCGCGCAAGAACAGGAGGCCGCGCGCACGAGCCGTCTCTTCACGACGACAAATGTCCGCCAAACCGCGGAAACGGCGCCGGCAGCAACTCCGGCTAGCGCGACACCTGCCGTCGCAACGGCGGGTTCAAGCGACCTGACCTCGCAGGATCACAAGCTCGCGTTTCTCAACGGCGCCATCGACCGCCGCACCACGAGCCCGGACCGCGTCCAGCCCGCGGCGAGCAAATACATTCTGCAGGCGGGTGCGGTCATCCCCGCGGCGTTGATCACCGGCCTGCGCTCCGACCTTCCCGGCCAGGTCACCGCTCAGGTGACGGAAGACGTCTATGATAGCCCGACGGGAAAGATCCTCCTGATCCCTCAAGGCGCGCGCTTGGTCGGGCAGTACGATGCGCAGATCGCTTTTGGGCAGACACGCGCGCTCCTCGTCTGGAATCGCCTGATCATGCCAAACGGCCGCTCGATCGTGCTGGAACGCCAGCCGGGCGCCGACACCGAAGGCTATGCCGGCCTCGAGGACGAGGTCGACAACCATTGGGGCATGCTGTTCAAGGCAGCGATCCTCTCCACGCTCTTAAGCGTCGGCTCCGAAGCGGGCACCAGCAACAGCGAGAACAATCTGGCGCAGGCGATCCGACAGGGCGCATCGCAGAGCTTCAGTCAGGTCGGCGAACAAGTCGTCGGCCGCTCTCTCAACATCCAGCCCACGATCACCATCAGGCCGGGCTTTCCCGTGCGCGTGATGGTCACCCACGATCTCGTCCTCGAACCCTACGGCGCATGAGGAAGCAACATGGCAAAGTTGAAGCTCGGGACGATTCCAGACGACAAGCCGGTCAAGCTCACGATCGAATTGCCGGCCGCCATTCATCGCGACCTCGTAGCCTACGGTAACGCGCTCGGCCGCGAAACCGGCCAAGGAGCCGTGGAGCCGGCGAAGCTGATCGGTCCCATGCTGGTGCGGTTCATGGCGACCGACCGCGCCTTCGCCAAACTGCGCCGCACGGAATCCTCGGCGCAACGACCGCACTCCGAAAGGTCCGGCTCAGAAAAGCTAACGTGAGCGCGCCTCATCGCGCATGAAGGCGACGAACCGTCGACGGCCGGGTCTTCGGCCTCCAGGCACCACATGAGCTCGACCTGCACCCAGGCGTTCTCCTCGCGGATGGGCCGGTGCCTCACACCTCGGCCTAGCTTTTGGCGGCAGGTTGATGCCCCGCCCCGCTCCGACGCCAGCGCATTGCCCCTTGACCCTGGAGTTACCTCCAAGGGCTACCCTGGGCTCAACGTCCATCGCGTCGAGACTTGATTGTGACTGAAATAACGGAGCAGCAGATGAAAACGGCCATCTTCAAGATCGAAGGTATGAACTGCGACGCGTGCGCCAACACGATCAAAGGCCTTGTTGAAAAGGAGCCTGGAGTGCGGATGGCGACCGTCTCGTTCGATGAAGGTCAAGCACGGATACTCTATGACCCGCAAACCGTCAGCGAGGATCGCCTCGTCGACGCGGTCCAAAAGCCTGGCTTTCGAGTCGTAGGGCGACAGTGACCGAATTCAGCAGGGTTCCGATCATTGGGCAGAAGCGCGGGTCAAATCCGGTAGCTCGTTCAATGATCACGATAAAATGGAGATTGCGATGAGCCTCGCGACAACAGCGCCTTCTTCCTTCCAGCCGTGGAGCGAGGAGCCTTCGACCCGGGCCAACCGCCGGAAGATCCGCGCCCGGATCGGCGGTCTTCACTGCTCCCTTTGCACTGGCACGATCGAGAGGGCCCTCGGCCGCATGCCAGGCGTCGACAAGGTGGCGGTGAGTCTTACCCACGAGCAAGCATTGGTCGAGTATGATCCGGCGGTCGCGCGTCCCGAGCAATTGCTGCAGACCCTCCGTGACATCGGATACACGATTTCCGATCCGCGCAAGCTCAGAGCCTTTGAAGAGGAAGAGCGCGATCTCGTCCACGAGGCGCGACGTTTCGTCCTCGCCGTCGTTCTCAGCGTCGCAGCCATCCCCATCATCGCCGATCCGACGGTGGGTTGGATCGGCTTTCTGCCGGCGCTGGTTTGCCTGAGCCTCGGCGGGTTTGTGTTCTTGGTCCTGCGCTCGAGCGGACTATGGACCGCCATTGGCGCCGCCGGCGGTCTCACCGTCATGGCGCTGAGCTTGCTCTATCTCAACCTGCAAGGACATCTGACGAACGTCGCGCCATGGCTCGCTGGCGCCTTGGCTCTGGCGTTGGTTTTTGGCATCGGCAGGCATATCCTCTACATGGCTTTGCAGGCGCTTCGCCGCGGAATCCTCAACCAGCATGTGCTTCTCGAGATCGGTGCGTTCGCCGGGATAACCGGCGGCATCATCGGGCTCTTCCTCAATCGGCCTGGCTATCCGACGGCCGCGTTTTTCGCCGTCTCGGTGATGGTCGGCACCTACCACATCTTCTCGGAATGGCTGTCGCTCATCGTGAAGACGCGGAGCTCCCAAGCGGTGAAGCGCCTCTTGGACCTGCAGCCGGAGACCGCGCGTGTCGTGCGCGAGACTCAGGAAGTCGAAGTGCCAATCGAGGACGTCAGAGTCGGCGACCTTGTGCGGATCCGTCCCGGTGAGCGCATTCCTACCGACGGCACGGTGGTCGGTGGCCATTCGGGCGTCGATCAATCACTGGTGACTGGCGAGTCTCTCCCAGTCGAAAAGGTTGAAGGAGATCCTGTCATCGGTGGCTCGATTAACGGCACCGGCACGCTCTTGGTTCAGATAACAGCCGTCGGCGAAGGCAGTTTTCTGAACCAGGTGATCCGCCACGTCGAAGACGCGCGGGCGCTGAAGCCTGGGCTCCTCCATCTCGTCGATCGCGTGCTGCGGGTCTACACGCCGGCTGTCCTTCTGATCGCAGCGTTCGCGGTTGTCGGCTGGCTTACCGGGTCCTGGCTCGGCACCGGGCACGTCGACGTGGAACGCGCCGTCTTCGCCGGCTTGAGCGTGCTGGTGATGGGCTATCCCTGCGCCGTCGGCATCTCGGCGCCGCTGTCCATCGTCCGGGGCGCGGGCCAAGCCGCTGAGCGAGGAATCCTGATGCGGACGGGCGAAGCCTTCCAAGGGTTCCGACTCGTAAAGCAGATCGTGCTCGACAAGACGGGCACGCTCACCGAAGGCCGTCCCGTTGTCCGCGAGATTGAAGCCATCGAGATCGCTGAACCGGAGCTTCTCGCGATTGCCGCTGCCGCAGAGGCGTCTTCGGAGCACCCGCTTGCCCAAGCCGTAGTCAAAGCGGCGTTCGACCGCGGGACAACGCCCCCTCACGTCGCATCGTTTGATTCGTTCCCGGGAAAGGGAGTCGTCGCGCGCATCGACGCCGGGGAAGTTCTCGTCGGAAGTCCGCGCTTCCTCGCGGACCGGAAGATCGATCTTACGCGTGTTCACAAGAGCATTGAAACTCTCGAAGCTGCAGGGCGCACGGTGATCGCTGTCGCGCGGGACGGGCGCGCTCTGGGTGTCCTTGCCTTGGGTGACACGCTTCGATCCGACGCCATCCCGACCATCGTGGCGTTGCGCAATGCGGGCCTCAAGACGATCCTGGTCACGGGCGACAACGAGCGTGCGGCGCAGCGCATCGGTCGCGAGGTCGGTATCGACCAGGTGCATGCGGGCGTGTTGCCGCAGGACAAGGCCGCGATCGTGCGGGACTTGCAAGCCAACGCCCGCGTCGCGATGGTCGGCGACGGCATCAATGATGCTCCGGCTCTCATGCAAGCCGATATCGGCATTGCCATGGGTGCGGGCACCGATATAGCGATCGAGGCCGCGGATATCATCATCTTGTCGAACCGGTTGGCTGCGCTTCCGGAGGCGCGTGACATCAGCCGCCGAAGTTACGGCAAGATGGTCCAGAACGTTACGCTGGCCTTCCTCTTCAATGGTATCGGCATTCCGCTCGCGGCTACCGGCCTCATCCACCCCGTATGGGCGATGGTGGCGATGGCGGTGAGCGTCACGGCGATCTTCTTCAACTCGCTATGGGGAACCCCGCGACTTTTCTTCGACGCGATCCGCAGCGTCGGCCGCCCCGTCACCCCTGCGTCACCGCAACCGATCTGAGCAAGGCGTCGGATGATATGACGGAAGTTCAGCGAACGACCTCAGGGGCAATCGGCATCCGTCAGCGCGAGCGCCTCCTCAAGATGATGGCGGTCGCGACCTTTATCATCTTCTTTCAGGCCTACATGGTGGCGCCAATCATACCGGCGCTGTCGAACGCCTTCGGGATGTCGGTCGAGACGGTCGGGCTCATCGTGCCGGCATATTTGATCCCCTACGGACTCGCGACCGTAGTGTACGGCCTTCTGGCGGATCGGCTCGGCATCCATCGTGTGATGATCACATCCCTGGCAGCCTTCGCCGCACTCACGATGCTGACTGCGACGGCACAGTCCATTGAACAGCTTGGGCTGTGGCGGGTGGCGACCGCGATCGGAGCCAGCGGCGTTGTTCCGCTCGCATTGGCGCTGGTGGGCCGCCTCTATCCCTACGAACAGCGCGGCCGACCGCTTGGTTGGCTTTTCGGCGCGATGGCCGGCGGCATGGCCTTTGGCTCTCCGCTCGGCGCGATGATCGTGCCCGTCGCCGGCTGGCAAGGGCTCTTCGTCGCCGTCGGCGCGGCCGGAGCATTGCTCCTGCTGGTCCTTCTGCCTTATCGAGCCGTCATTGCTGCCACGGTTCAGCCGGTGACAGGCACTCTCGGAGATGTCTTCCGTGGCTATAGGGAGCTACTCGGGACATCGCGCGGGCAACGCACCTATGGGTATGTCCTCGTCAATTCCATATTTCATTCCGGCGTCTTCACCTGGCTCGGTGTGTATTTCGAGCGGCGATATGGCGTCGGACCCGTGGGCATCGGCTTGGCACTCCTCGGCTATGGCGTCCCAGGCTTCCTGTTCGGGCCAATGATCGGCCGGGCGGCGGATCGCTGGGGCCGCGCGCGATTGATACCGATTGGACTCATCGTCAGCGCCCTGGCGGCCGCAACTTTGATTCTCGGCTTCCCGGCGGTCCTCGCGCCTGTCGTCGCGATGGGGCTGTCCTTGGGCTACGACATGACCCAGCCTCTTTTTGCCGGGATCGTCACCTCGCTGGGCGGAAAGCGCGCGGGACAGGCGATGGGCTTGAACGTCTTCACACTTTTCGTAGGCTTCGGCCTCGGAAGCCTCCTCTTTGGAGAATTGCTTCGCTTCGGTTTCGGGGTTGCCCTGACGCTGTTCGCGATCGGCGAGTTCACCGCTGCCTTGCTGTCTTTCGCTGTGTTCCGCTCCGAGTCCCCGTTGCGCGCAGTCCCAATTGTATCTTCCTCTGGCTGACGCAGCTTGGCGCGGTGACCATCCCAGAGCGTGGGATCAGCGTGGCATAAGGACTCTTTCGCGCCGCGCTTGACCTTGGAGTATACTCCAGGGTCTAGAAAGTGGCCGGAGACAATGGAATGTTCACCATCGGCAAGCTGGCTTCTCTCACAAGCGTCAGCAACGACACTCTGCGCTATTACGAGCAAGAGGGTCTGGTCGAACCTGCAGGGAAAAGCCCCGCAGGCTACCGGCTGTACGACAAGGACTCTGCGCGCCGCATTCATTTCATCAAGCATGCACAGAACTGCGGCTTCACGCTCGCTGAGATACGCGAGCTCCTAGCGTTGCGCGGTCGCGATAACGCGTGCTGCGGTGACGTTCGCACGCGCGCGATCGAGAAGAAGTTGCAGATCGAACACAAGATCCGCGCGATGAAGGCGATGTCCAAGGCGCTTGATCAACTGATCGCCGAGTGCGCCAACGAAGCGCAGCCGGTGAAGGAGTGCACCATCATCGCTGCTTTGGAACGGGCCACCGTCGCAGCGCCGGTGCAGTGATCCATGAAAGTCGAAATATTCTACACTCCGGGATGTTCTGAGTGCGTCGCAGCACACGCCAAGCTCCGCGCGATGGCGCAGGAGGCGGTGCGAGAGGTTGAGTGGCGTGAACTGAACATTCTCGAAGAGCTCGACCATGCCGTCGAGCTTGGCGTGATCACGCTGCCTTCCATTGTCATCGACGGAGAGCTCGTATTTACGTCGATGCCGACGGTTGCGCAGCTACGCGACGCGCTGATCAAGCGAACTAAGGCGCGCGTGTCATGACGGATGCGGACTCTCTGCGGCAAGCGGTCGAGCATGCGGGCTTTGCCGCGGCAGGTATTGGATTTCTTGCCGGCCTCGTCTTCAGCTTCAATCCGGTTGCTTTGGCTTCGATTCCGGTGTCGCTCGCCTATGTGACCCGGGGACGCGACAAGAGCCAAGCTTTGCTCTTCGGTGCGATGTTCATCCTCGGCATGATCCTTACGCATGTCGCGCTCGGTCTGATTGCCGGATTGGGCGGCGAATGGGTGGCGGAACTCACCGGGAGAGGGTGGGGATTTTTTCTCGGTCCTCTGTTGATCCTGCTTGGCCTAATCTGGGCCGGATGGCTACGCATCCCGCTACCGTCTTTCGGATTTCGGGCAAACCGTCCAACCGCGGCTTTTGGAGCATTCCTCCTTGGGATTCCTTTCGCAGTCGCGGTGTGCCCAGTGTGCACACCAGCATTGGTCGTGTTGCTTGGCGTGACGGCCGGACTTGGTTCGGTGTTGCTCGGTGTGGTCTTGCTCCTCGCATTCGCTCTTGGCCGTGCCGTCCCCCTTGCCATCGGAGCCTTTGCCCTAGGCTCGCTTGAAAACCTCAGCATCCTCTCCCGATATCGACGCGGGTTCGAGATTGCTGGCGGTCTGACACTGATTGTGATGGGGCTCTATATGCTGAATGCCGTGCTGTTCTGGATACCAGAACTGGCCATCTGACAAGCGGGAGCCATGGCGAGCAGCGAAGCCGACCAATTTCGCGATCTGCCGCACGCAAAAGGCGCCGTGGCCATAGGCAGCGTTGTTGGCGCGCTAGCAGCTTCCTCTTGCTGCATGCTGCCACTGATCCTGTTCACCCTGGGCGCCAGCGGTCCATGGATCGGTCGCCTGGTACGTCTCGCTCCTTATCAGCCTTATTTCATCGGCGTGACGATTGCGTCCCTCGGCTGCGGCTACTGGCTTGTATATCGCTCGTCGCGCAAATGCACTGTGGCCTGCGGCACCCGGGCGACGAACAGGTTAACAATGGGCGCGCTTGTTGTGGCGACGGCGCTCGTCATCGCGGCAATCGGTCTCAACTTCTTCGCGCCTTTGCTCAATTCGTAAGGAGAACAGCATGGCAAGGCTCCCTATCTTCCTTGCACTCGCGTTTTTGGTTTCCCCCCACGCCGCTTCTGCCGCGGAACGGACCGTTACTTTGACCGTGGACAATATGTATTGCGAAGCCTGCCCATACATGGTCAAGAAGGCCATCGAACATGTCTCGGGCGTGTCGAAAGTCACCGTCTCGTTCAAGGATAAGACTGCGGTCGTGGTCTTTGATGATGCCAAGGCAGGCGTGAAGGATCTAACGAGCGCCGCCACCAACGCTGGATTTCCCGCAACGCTCAAGAGCTGAGCGCGATCGCTTGTGATACTCTGACACTTTGGCGCGCGGACTGAACCGATTTTGCTAGCGACAGGACTCGACCTGGCGTTGCGCGGTTTCATGGTGACTGATCGCACGTCCGCGAAGTTGCGCAAACCGACCCCAGCTCACTGAGATTGGACCCGGGCAAATACCTCTCAGAAGAGCCGGCGTGAGCGCGCCTCGTCGCGCATGAATGCGACGAACCTGCCAACCGCCGGATCTTCGGCCTCCGGGCACCACACCAGCTCGACCTGCACCCAAGCGTTCTCCTCGCAAATCGGCCGGTAGACAACGCCGGGGAAAGCCGCCTCCGCCTGACTATTCGTGGCAAGGGTGACTCCGAATCCCGCGCCGATCAGCGCAAGCACGCTCTGTTTGCTTGCGGCATGGCATTGGAATCTGACGCCGCACCCCATGAACGAGGCGTAGAACTCACGGGCCGACTGACTGTTGTCCCAGCCCTGAACGAGGACAGTTTCCTTCCGCAAGCTCTCCCAATCGAGGGCGTCTTGCTCCGCGAGCGGATGCTCACTCGGGATCGCCGCAACAATCCGCTCGCGGTAGAGCGGCGCCGTCACGGCGTCCGGCCATAGCGTGTGGCTCGTCATCAGCGCGACGTCGATGCAGCGCTCCTGTACCCCTGCCTGGATCTCCCACTCGTTCATTTCCGCGATCATGAGCACGACCTCGGGATGCTTTGCTCGCCACCCGGACAACAGATCGCGCAGCGGTTCGCCGATCGGCGGCATGCGCACCCCAAGGCGGACTTCGCCTACGATGCCGTTGCCATTTTGATCGCCGGCATGACGAATGGCGTCGAGCTCGGCCAACGCGCGGCGGATGTGCGGCAGTATCGCCTTGCCGCCCGTCGTCAGCCGAACGCCCGCGTGCCCACGTTCGAAGAGTGCAAGGCCGAGTTCATCCTCAAACCGGCCGACGCGGCGGCTGATCGTGGAGGTGTTGATCCCGAGAGACTTGGCGGCACGGGTGAAGTTTCCAGCGGCCGCCGAAGCCTCCAGATACATCAGATCACGGATCTCCATGTCCGACAGACTTTGCAAGTTTTACTCTGCGCCTCCCCTGCTGGTATCGGCAGCCGAATCGCAACCGATCGGCGACGCGGCCGGACGAGCAATCAAGTCGCTCGCGCGCGCGGTCATCGGCGCGTCCCGTCAACCACGGCTGCCGATCACGGCCTACGCGACCGCCCGCTCGATCGCCTCACTGCGAGGGGAGCGCTCGCTTCGCCCTTCCGCCGATTTGATCGTAGCGCCGTCCAGATGCCCGGCGTCCCGCACGCACTGAAGCCGTTCGTGAGACACTTCGAGGTAGCCCGCGACCGCGATTGTCTTTCCAATCGACCGCGGAGAACCGAGGCGCCGCAAAGGCCAGCGTGCGCGACACAGAATCCGCTCCATGCGGGCGTCCGTCACAGTGACGATATCGGTGAGCTGACGCATCAAGCCGAACTCGATCATGCCGGCAAACAATTCGTAGGTCGCCCGCGCGATGCTGCCCGCCGTCTTGGCCTCTCCGGTGCGGAGATCAACGCCGAAGCGGCTGCTTTCCCAGATCGTCGGGCATGCCGGCGCGGCCTGGCCGTCCAGAAGTGCCGGGAATGTGTCGCGGAGCATCGTCGGGCCAGTTGTCGGCAAGAGCCGCACACAGCCCTGGATGCGGCTGTCGTCGTCCTTCTGCAGGAGATAGGCGGGACGGCAGGCATCGAATTCGTCGACTTCCATGTCGCCGCTGACCTGCACGTCCCAGCCGAGCCGTTCCTTGAAAATCCGGTAGCGAAGCCGATGCATTTCGGCGAGGTCGTCGATGAACTCGCCGTAGCAATCGGGGTTGATGAGTTGGAGCATATTCGCCTCCTGGCAGGGTTGGTCCTGCGCGATAGAAGGCGATCAGCCGGGGTCTTCTCATCCTGTGCAGTTGCACAGGGGTCGGAAGCGGGAACCTATTCGCTCGTCGATTTAGCAGCCGCCAATTTCGCGACGGCCTGGCAGATGGTGCGGACGCCAAACTTGGTCTTCGCGTTGTCGAGATGAAACGCGGCCGTGCGGCGCGAGATATTCAGGAGGCGCCCGATCTCCCACGCGGACTTCCCCTGCGCCGCCCATTCGAGGCACTCCAATTCGCGCGGAGACAGCGCAACACCGTCGACGACGCGGTTGCCTGACAGCTGCCGGCGCGCGTGCGCGTGAAAGTATATCGCCATGAGCTGGAGCACATGCCCGTGGTGCTGAATGCAGCGCTGGAACGCCGGATGGCGTTCGTCCGTGGCAAACGAGACCACCGCGACGGGACGGCGGGAGTCATGGATAGGCACGGTGAAACCACAGCGGATCCCGAAGTGCGCCGCCTCATCGAGCAGCGCGCATTGCAATTTCGACAAACATTTGGCGGGATATTCCCGCCCCCACTCGAACGGCTCTAGCGTTGTCAGCGCTTCCACGACGACCGGATCGATGCGCTCGTACCGTTCGCGGAGGTAATGATCGGTCCACTCGACCGGGTAATTCGAGATTAGCTTGGGCCCGTCGCCTCTTCTCGGGGGCATCGAAAGATACGCAAAGCAATTCAAATCCAACGCCGAGCCCGCCTCCGCAAGAACTGCTCGAAGGCTCGCCGCATCACCGCCAGCGGTGAGCCCATCGACAAACGACTGGAAGACGCGATGCATGTGCCATCTCCGCGTTAGTTTCGCTTGGCTGCTCCTCACGATCGAATGCCGTGCCAAATTCGGTCTGGCTACGAAAATGCAATCTGGCGCGGACAGCAACAGGCGGTTATCTGACAAACCAGCCATTAGCTTCCCAAAGCGTCGGGTGGCCTGGCATGGTCCGATACGCAAACGCTGGCACGTCGAAGGCAGTCGCCCCTCTGTCATCGCCGCGCGAAGCGCCGGGGCATCCACGCTGTCCGAAGCTGCTCGAAAAAGGCCCGGACGACGCGATACATCCCCGCTTGCCTTTGCCTCAACCCGTGATTGCGACTGGGCAGCTTTGTCGTCCAGACTGAAGAAATGGTGACGACCAGATGACGAAAGCGTCATCTTGGAGGCGTCTCCGGTGCTACACGACGAGTGGCTCCCGCCAATGGTAGACTGAACTCTGGCCGAAGCTCCCCTAGTGCGCTTAGGGGATCATCCTTCGGCTGCGTTGCCTGCCCGAGGCTGTGTCGAACGCAGCCTCGGGGCAAAACCTTTTGTTAACATGGTCGAAACTGCGATGAAGATTCTCGTTGTCGAGGATGAGGCGAAGACCGCCTCCAATTTGAAGAGGGGCCTGGAAGAGAGTGGGTTCGTCATAGATGTGGCAGAGAACGGCGAGGACGGCAGTTACCTGGCGTACACCGGCAACTACGACCTAATTGTTCTCGACGTGATGCTGCCAGGCCGCGACGGCTGGACCGTGATGGCAGACCTCCGCCGTCACGGCGTGCACACACCGGTGCTTTTCTTGACCGCGCGCGATGCGGTTCATGACCGCGTGAAGGGCCTGGAGCTCGGCGCCGACGACTATCTGGTAAAGCCCTTCGCCTTCTCGGAACTCCTCGCACGCGTCCGCACGATCCTGCGTCGTGGGGCCGCCGCTCGGAAAGCGACAGTCCTAAAGGTTGCCGATCTCGAGGTGGATCTCGAGCGGCACCGTGCGACGCGTGCCGGGGGTCCACTGGATCTGACACCGAAGGAATTCCTCATGCTGTCGCTCATGATGCGGCGGACAGGCGATGTGCTTTCCCGGCCGCTTATCGCCGAACAAGTCTGGGATATCAACTTCGACTGCGATTCCAACGTTGTCGATGTCCACATGCGCCGTCTGAGATCGAAGGTGGACGATCCCTACACCGCCAAGCTGATTCACACGGTTCGCGGCATCGGCTATGTGCTCGAAGAACGGACTTGAGATGAATGAGAGCACCCAATCCCGGACGCGCCCCCCGTTCTCCATCGCGCTTCGCATGGCCATTTGGTATGCGCTCTCAGCATTCGCACTCGTTTTCGCGGCGACCGGGTTTTTGTACTGGGTTCTTGCCACCAATCTGGAGCAGGAGGACATCCGCGTCCTCGAGGACAATCTCAACAACGCGCGGCTCTTGCTGCAGGCTTCGCCACCTAGTGTGCTCGCTACCCAGCATGGCCTAGAGCCCGCGTCGCCCCATGAACAACAGCCCCAACTCTACATTCGTGTTCTCAACGCGAATGCTCAAACCCTCGTTGAAACTCCGGGGATGTCGCGGGAGCTGTCTCGGCCTGCCGCCGCCGAACTTGCAGCGCTTGCCTCGGGAACCGAAATCAGTCGTCAATCGGTGTCACGCTCCGGCAGGCTCTTTCAAATATTGGCGGCGCGTGCCGGCGACGCCCCGGGCGGGCCGGCCCGTTATATCCAGATTGCAATGGACCGCCATAACGAGGAGCATCTCCTTGCGCGCTATCGCGAATGGTTCTGGTTGGTCTTGAGTGTGTCCGTAATCCTTGCCTCGATAGCGGGCTACGTTATCGCCAAGGGCGGGATGCGGCCGATCGAGAGCATTAGCCACACGGCAGAGCGGATCCGTTCGACCACGCTGCATGAGCGCATTGACACTTCCGGACTACCAGCAGAATTGCTGGGGCTGGCAAAGACGTTCAATACTATGCTCGATCGCCTCCAGGAGTCGTTTGCGCGCATATCACAGTTCTCTGACGACGTGGCGCATGAGCTCCGCACGCCAATACATAATCTCCAGAGCGAGATCGAGGTTGCACTGCGCAAGGCCCGATCGAGCGAAGATTATCGCGACGTCCTTGGATCCTGCTTGGAAGAAGGTAGGCGCATCTCGCGCGTCATTCAAAGCCTGCTCTTTCTCGCCAGAGCCGACAATACGCCGGAACTGCTTCAGCGCGAGAATGTCGACATCAGCAAAGAACTGGCCACCGTCCAGGAGTTCTACGAAGCCGCCGCTTCCGAAGCAGGGGTTAACTTGCGCATAGCGGCGCCGTCTGGTCTTTCTGCCTCGCTCGAGCGCACCCTCTTTCAGCAGGCCATCGGCAATCTCGTCTCGAACGCAATCGCCCACACACCGCGCGGCGGCAGCGTTCGGGTTACGGCTTGCGAGGACGGCCAATGGCTAAAGGTGAGCGTGACCGATACTGGCTGCGGCATTGCACCCGAGCACCTTCCCTATGTGCTCGACCGATTCTACCGAGTCGACCGCGCCCGATCCGGCTCGCGCCAGAACGTCGGTCTGGGCCTCGCGGTGGTCAAGAGTATCGTCGAACGGCATGGTGGATCGATGGGGATTGAAAGCAAACCGGGCGAGGGTACCTGCGTGTCGCTACAATTTCTTGAGGCCAATTCGGTGGAAAAAGCCGTCACCCCCGCCGGTTGAGTCTTTTCCGGCGAGTTGGGGAGCTTGCAGACCGGCGGCGATTCGCCTTTCGGCCAAAAGCAAATCCCCATGCATCATCGTCATCAAGACGCAGCACATGTCTATCCTTGCGATCTAAGAAAGAAATCGCGATGCATGCCAAATAACGAAATCGTAATCTTCAGATACCAATTTTTGAGGAAGCGAATTCGCTCGCATTTTAGAACTGGCACGCTTCGGAAAACGAAACCTGGTGGCGTAGCCTGATTAGACCGAAGTTTGTGCTTGCAGTGAGTGACTTCGCGGGTTTTGACGGGCTTTCTCGCGAGTTTCGTTCGGCAGAAAGTGTCCATACAGGAGGCTTGCGCCGACGCGGCTCAGTGTGATCATTTTCGGCGCTGTCGTTTGCCGCCAACCCGACGTCACACTGGAGCAAGGTTTTCAGATCGGCGACATCCCATTTGGCACGTGTCCAGTAGCCAGCCACGGCGAATTTCATAACCGTTTGGCCTGCCAGGCTTTTTCGTTCCTCAGAGTGCAAACTTCGGATTAGACGCCGCGGCTCTGCCGAGAAGCGGTGGAGCCCTTTTCCTCCCCCAATTTTTCCGTAGCGACCCGGTCGCCTTGTACAGGTGACGCAGTCACGACAATCCACAAGCCACACGCCGCTCAGTGCTCAGATGACGATTCCGTCATTTGCGCGTCACCCTTTCGTCAGTTGGGGAACCTAGCGTCACTAACATTGTGACAAGAGCGGGCTCCAGCCCGCGGGGGCTTGCATTGTCGGCATTTCGCAAGACGGTATTGATTTGCGGCGTTGCAGCGCTTCTCGCCGGGTGTGCAAGCTACCATCCAGAGCCCATCTCTCCCGCCAGTAGCGCCACCTCGCTCGATAGCCGTACGCTGAACGATCAACGCCTGCAGCAATTCATCGCGGCAGAACTAGCCAACAATGGGAAGGCAGATCCACCCCCAACTTGGGACCTTTCGACGCTCACGCTAGCCGCGATTTACTACCACCCGGATATCGCGATCGCGCATGCCAAGCTGGCGAGCGCCGAAGCCGGCGTTATCACTGCTCGCCAGCCGCCGAACCCTTCTCTAAGCCTCACAAACATCTTTGGCACGGCTGCCGTCGCTGGCGCCATTCCCGCGGGCGCCGCAGCGATGACCGTTGGCCCAACCATCAACTTCCTCATCGAGACGTTCGGCAAGCGCGGAGATCGCACGGCACAAGCCCGGCACCTTGCCGACTCGGCGCGCTGGGATCTCGCGACCGCCGGGTGGCAGGTACGCTCCCATGTAAGAACGGCCTTGCTGAATCTCTGGGCGGCGCAGCAGCGCTTGGCACTGACCCATCGCCAACTCGATCTTCAAGACCGGCTCGTCGGCTTGCTCGAACAGCGATTCGCTGTGGGCGAGGCCTCTTCTGTCGATGTCATGCTCGTCCGCGTCGCCCGCGCGCAGATCACCTTGTCTATTCGCAACCTCGAGCAAGCCCAGGCGGCGGCACGCGCGCAACTCGCAACTGCGCTCGGCATTCCAGCCCGGGCGCTCGATGGTATCGACCTCTCGATGGGCGCCTTCGACCATCCGCCGCCGATTCCGCCAAAACCGGACACAGGCAAACTGCGGCAGGAGGCGCTCACGAAGCGGACCGACGTGGAAGCCAGCCTGCAAGAATACGAAGCAACGCAGTCGGCGCTACAGCTCCAAATCGCCAACCAGTATCCGAATATCTCCCTGGGGCCAGGCTATAATTACGACTTCGGTCTTAACAAATACATGCTCGGCCTTGGCACGGACTCGCTACCGATATTCCACCAAAACCAGGGACCGATCGCCGAAGCGCTCGCCGCTCGCCAGCAAGCTGCAGCCAACTTCACCGCGCTCCAGGCGCAAATCATCGGCGCAATCGACCAGGCGGCAGCTGCGTACAGAACCGCAACCAGAGCTGTCGCAACCGGCGATGGCTTGCTTGCAGACGATCAACGCCGCGCACGTCAGATCGCCGACCAATTCAGTATCGGTCAAGTCGATCGTGTGACTCTGGTCACCGCGCAACTCGGAGTCGCTGCAACGGCATTGTCGCGATTCGACGCCGTGGTGCAGCAACGGCAAGCCATCGGCGCCTTGGAGGATGCTCTTCAGCGGCCGCTATTGGATCCGGGCCACTGGCCTGTGGTTCCCGAATGGGACGCGAAACTCCTCCGCACGAGGTCTTCTTCATGAGTGAACTGCCACCTCCGGCGACGATATCGCGTCGCTGGATCATCATTGCCGCGATCGCCGCCCTGAGCCTTGCCGGTCTCCTCATCTGGGGTTTCATCGAAGGCCGCGGCGAGGCGACAGCGGAGGCGCAGCGCGAACGGGCCATCAAGCCCGCCGTTGAAGTTTCGCGCAGCAATACCGGAGAACCCACCATCACCGTGGGTCCCGATCTGCAAAAGCAGGCCGACATTCAAACAATACAGCCCAAGCTCACACCATACCGGCAGTTCGTGCAGGCCTACGGTAGCGTCGTCGACCTACAGCCCTTCACCGATCTCGGCAACACGATCGCGAATGCCAAAGCCCAGCTCGCCATTGCCGACGCCAAGGTCGCGGCATCGCAGGCGGCATTCCAGAGGGCTCAGGTCCTCCATAAGAATGGACAGAATTTCTCGACCGCCCAGCTCCAGGCGGCCGAGGCGACCTACCAGTCCGACGCGGCAAGCGTGCGCGCCGCCCAGATCCAGACCCAAAATGGGGCAGCAAGCGCATATCAAGCATGGGGACCGATCCTCGGGCAATCGCTCGTCGACAACACCGCTCTCGCGAAAGACCTCGTTCAACACAGGAGAGTCCTGATCCAAGTGACGCTGCCGCTGGGGGTTTCGATCACGCAGGCACCGCAGACGGCATCGGTCGAGACCACGACGGGACAGCGCGTCAGCATCGATTTCGTCTCCCCGGCTACCCGGACCGATCCGAAGATCCAAGGCGTGAGCTTCTTCTACACCGCTGACACCGCGAGCGGCGCGCTGCCGGGCATGAACGTCACCGCATTTCTACCTGTCGGTCAGTCGACACCCGGGCTCGCCATTCCGGCATCTGCCGTCGTTTGGTTGCAAGGCCGGGCGTGGGTCTATCTCCAAACATCAGCCCACACGTTCACCCGGCGCGAAATTCCCACCACGGAGCCGCAACCGGGCGGCGGTTATGTCGTGCCGGTGAACCCGACCTCGCCGCGGCCCGAAGTCAATGCGCCCGCATCAGGTGCCGATGGCGAGACGCAAGGTCTTCCGGCGAATGAACCCCTCGTCGTGAAAGGCGCGCAGATGCTGCTGTCGCAGGAATTCAGCGCCCAAATCCAGGTCGGGGGAGATTAGTGCATGCCGACACCTGTCCCCTCGCGCCCGTCCGGTCTCCAGGCGGCCATCATCGCCTTCTCCATCCGCTTTCGCGGCGTCGTTATCGCGCTCGGATTTCTGCTGCTCGGCTACGGCGTCTTCAGTCTGCTGAGCGCGAAATACGATGTGTTTCCCGAGTTCGCCCCGCCTCAGGTGAGCATCCAGACGGAAGCGCCGGGCCTGACGCCGGAACAAGTCGAGATGCTGGTGACCACGCCAATCGAAACGCAGGTCAATGGCGTTCCCGGAATCCAGAACCTGATCTCGACCTCGATACAAGGCCTCTCGGTCATCAACGTATTCTTCGATCCTGCCAGCAATATCTATCTCGATCGGCAGGTGGTGGCGGAACGCCTCGCGGTCGCCGCCCAGCAACTCCCCCAGGGGGCCAAAGCGCCGGCCATGACGCCTCTAACATCTTCGACCGGTATCGTGCTTGTCGCTGGCCTGACCTCGGATACCCGCTCGCTGATGGAGCTCAAGACTGTGGCGGAGTGGACCATCCGTCCGCGGCTGCTGGCCGTGCCGGGGGTCGCCAACGTGTCCGTCTTTGGCAGCGACACGCGCTCGCTCCAAATCCAGGTCCGCCCCGACCAGCTCGCCCGCTACCAGCTCGGCATGAATGACGTTCTCGCTGCCGCCCAAAAGGCGACGGGCGTCCGCGGGGCCGGGTTCATCGACACCGCCAACCAAAGGATCGTTTTCCAGAGCGAAGGCCAATCGCTGACCCCCGATCAGCTCGCGCGCACCGTTCTGCTCGCCCAGGGCGCTGCCCGGGTGACGCTCGGCGATATCGCCAATGTCGTGGAGGCGCCCGAGCCGCCGATCGGTGCCGCCGCGATCGATGGCAGGCCGGGCGTGGTGATGAACGTCTCCGAGCAATATGGCGCCAACACAGTTGACGTGACGCGCGGGGTCGAAGCCGCGCTGGCCGATGTAGCGCCCGGCCTCAAGGCTCAAGGAGTCCAGCTTCATGCCAATCTGTTCCGCCCGGCCAATTTTATCGATACCGCCATGGGAAACATTCGCGGTTCCCTCTACATCGGCGGCGCGCTCGTTATTGTCGTTCTGACGCTGTTCCTCTTCGACTTGCGGACGGCCGCGATCGCTGTCGCTGCCATTCCACTCTCGTTGCTCGCCGGCATCATCGTGCTCGAGAAGCTCGGCGGCACGCTCAACACCATGACCTTGGGCGGACTCGCCATCGCGGTCGGCGTTGTGGTCGATGACGCGGTGATCGGGGTCGAGAACATTGTCCGCCGTCTGCGCGAGAACCGGCAGCGCCCCCAGCCACAACCGTCAGGGCGCGTCGTGCTCGACGCTGCATTCGAGGTGCGAAGCCCCGTTGTCTACGCGACTTTCGCGGTGCTTCTCGTCTTCGTGCCGATCCTGCTACTGCCGGGCATTTCCGGTGCGCTGTTCGCACCGCTCGGCATCAGCTACAGCCTCGCCGTCCTAGCGTCGCTCGTGGTAGCGCTGACCATCGTTCCGGCGCTGAGCATGGCCTTACTGGCTCGGCGGACGGAAACCGAGCCGCCGCCCCTCGTGCGCTGGTCGCGTGCGCGCTACGAGGCGCTGCTGCTCCGGATCTCGGACCGGTCGCGCACGGTCATCGCCCTGGCGGCGGCCTTCACAATTCTTGGCTGCGCCACCTTGCCGCTGTTCGGCGCGAGCTTCATCCCCGAATTGAAGGAAGGTCATTTCATCATCCACATGTCAGCGGTTCCCGGCACATCGATCGAACGCTCGTTGACAGTCGGTGCGCGCGTAGCAGACGCGCTCCGCAAGATCCCCGCCGTGCGGTCTGTAGCACAGCGGGTCGGCCGTGCCGAACTTGCCGGCGATGTTTTCGGGACCCACTACAGTGAATTTGAAGTCGACCTGAAGCCCGCACTCTCTGGAGACGAGCAAGAGGGGGCGCAAGCTGACATCCGCCAAGCGCTTGGGCGCTTTGTCGGCGTGAACTTCTCGGTCAAGACCTTCTTGAGCGAGCGGATCGAAGAAACTCTTTCGGGCTACACCGCCGCAGTCGCCGTGAACATTTTCGGCAACGATCTCGATGTCCTCGACCAGAAAGCACAGGAGGTCGCGCGAACACTCGGCGGCGTCCCCGGCGCCACGGAAGTGACGGTGCAGTCCCCGCCCGGCCTCCCCCAACTGACGATCAGGCTCCGCAAGTCCGCGCTGGTGCGCTGGGGCTTCGATCCGACCGACGTGCTCGACGTCGTGCGATCAGCCTATGCCGGCGACACCGTCGGACAAACCTACCAGGGCAACCAAGTCTTTAACGTTATCCTGATCCTGAACGCTAAGGACCGCAGCAGCGTCAGCGATATCGGCAACCTTCCGCTGCGCGCACCCGACGGCACCCTCGTTCCTCTCCGGCAAGTCGCCGACATCTACGAGGCCAGCGGCCGTTACCAGATCATGCATCAGGGCGGTCAGCGCGTGGCGAGCGTGACGTTCAATGTCGCCGGCGGCTCGACCTCCGCCGTCGTGCAGGCGGCTCAGTCGCGCATTGCTTCCCAAGTCAAGCTGCCGCCCGGGACCTACATCCAGTTCGCCGGCAGTGCGCAAGCACAGGCTCAAGCGCAGAGCAATTTGATTCTGAATTCCGTGATTGCCGGCGTCGCCATCGTGCTCTTGTTGTCCATCGTCACGCGCCGCTGGCAAAACCTCCTGCTCATTCTGGTCAACGTACCGTTCGCGCTAGTCGGCGGCGTTCTCGCCGTGTTCGGGACCGGTGGCTTGCTGACACTTGGGTCAATGATCGGGTTCGTGACGGTGTTCGGGATCACGGTGCGCAATTCGATTCTCATCATCTCGCATTACGAGCATCTCGTCGAAGTCGAAGGGATGAGCTGGGACCTCGCAACGGCGATCAGGGGAGCCGGCGATCGGCTGACGCCGATTCTGATGACCTCTCTCGTGACCGGTCTTGGACTTCTGCCGTTGGCGATTGGCAGTGGCGCGCCAGGACAAGAGATCGAGGGACCGATGGCGATCGTCATCCTCGGCGGGCTCCTGACCTCGATGGTGCTGAATCTACTGGTGCTGCCGACGCTTGCTCTGCGCTACGGGCGGTTCGCGCCGATCGTAGACGAGCTTGCTACCTCGTACCCGGGAACCGCCGTTACTGCAGATGATTAAGGTCCGATCCGATGGCACCACTTGCTGACGTGCCCAGGAAGTTTCATCCCGCAAGACTGATCCAGTCCGTAGCGTTCACGGCACGCCGTGAACGCGGACTACGGAGCTTAGGTGTCCCCCGTGCCTGGCTTCCGGCAGCGGATATTACGAGCAATCCCTCGAACGCGAGCCCGGGAGGACGGCTGCTTCGCCTCCTGTATCGAATTTACGAACGCAGACTCTTTCACCAGGTGCGAAGTCTGCCGGTCCCAAACCACATTGGGATCATCCTCGACGGTAACCGGCGACACGGCGAGCGCCAGGGCATCCGAGACCCGCACGAGATATACGCCGTGGGCGCCCGCAAGCTCGACACCGTTCTCGATTGGTGCGCCGAACTGGCGATTCCTGCGGTTACGCTCTGGGTATGCTCGACCGATAATCTGGAGCGCCCGGCCGATCAAGTCTCGGGCATCCTTGCAGCCATCGAAGACAAGCTCAGGGGTCTTGCGCGCGATCCGCAGATTCATCAAAGGCGGGTCCGGGTCCGCGCGATCGGCAAGCTCGAGCTGCTGCCCAGCTCCGTGGTCGCCGCGATACGCTCTGCACGGGAAGCTACCGTCAATTACGACGGCATGATCCTAACGATTGCCGTCGCTTATGGTGGCCGTGAGGAGATTGTCGATGCTGTCCGCGCACTGCTGATGGACCTAACGCACCGGCAGATGACGTTGAGCGACACCATTTCCGAGATCACAACCTCGGCGATCGGCCGCCATCTCTACATGCCCGATGCACCTGATCCCGATCTCATCATTCGCACAAGCGGCGAGATTCGGCTTTCCGGCTTTCTCCTATGGCAAAGCGCTCATAGCGAATTCTATTTCTGCGACGTCCCTTGGCCAGCCTTCCGCAAGATCGACTTCCTGCGAGCTGTCAGAGATTATCAGCATCGGAGGCGGCGCTTCGGAAAGTAAGCAGGCCAAGCAAGAAATCAGGTTGAGAGACCGGAAATGTCTGTGCGACGCGCGCCAAAAAAGACGGGCTTCATGACCACGGAATTGCTTCGTGTTCTCCGTAGGTAAGATCACGGTCCATCCGGTTGTGGTAGATCAGAACCCAAAGGCCAAAGATCGGGTTCCGAAAGCCAAATGAACGAGCCCCCACCACCAGTGTGGACTAAGTGAGTAAGGAGAGTAGTGACGTGATCCCACAGGGCACTAGTGGCCTGACAGCCGCCACAGCGGCGCAACACTTGAAACGCTACGGGCCCAATCGCCTGTTCACGCCGGCACCGGTTCGCTTCTGGCACATCGCCGCCGAAGAAATCACCGAGCCAATGATCCTGCTCCTGCTGGTCGTGGGGTTCTTCTACAGCCTCTGGGGTGAGCTCGGCGATGCCCTGACGATTGTTGCCATCATCCTGATCCTCGTTTGCGTCGAAGTCGGCAATGAATTCCGGGCCAAGCGCGCGATCGCGGCGCTTGAGCGCATCGCCGCGCCGCGTGCCCGCGTGCGACGCGATGGCAAGGCGATCAGTATCGGCACCGAAGCGATCGTGCCTGGCGACGTGCTCGTGCTGACGCCCGGCACGCGTATCGCGGCTGACGGCCAGCTCACCACCGCGCTCAGCCTCGCGCTCGATGAGTCGGCCCTGACCGGTGAAGCCTTTCCGGCCGAGAAGGCGGCTGGCGATTCGGTTTTCGCCGGGACTGTCGTGATGAGTGGCGAGGGTAAAGCGGAGGTCGCGGCAACCGGCGCCCATACCCGAATTGGCCAAATCTCCGCGGGCATTCAGCGCGTGAAGCCGCCGAAGACGCCGCTACAGCTCGCGATGAAGGATCTCGCCGGCAAACTTGTCTGGGTCGCCCTGTTCTTCGCTATTCTCATTCCTGTCATTGGTCTCCTGCGCGGCGGCGATTTCCACCAGATGGTCCTGACCGGGCTCTCGCTCGCCTTCGCGACAATCCCCGAGGAGCTGCCCATCATCGTAACTATGGTTCTGGCCCTCGGCTCCTACGTGCTGTCACGCCAAAATTTCCTGGTGAAGCGCCTGCGTGCGGCGGAGACGCTCGGCGACGCGACCGTCATTGTGACGGACAAGACTGGCACCCTCACGGAAAGCCACCTCAAGGTCGCGGCGGTCTATCCCAGTGAAGCAGGGGCCCTGGTCATCGCCTGCGCCTTGGGCACGGTATCTCCCGAGGTGCCAGACGCCCTTGAACAAGCCGCGATCGAGCGCGCACGCGAACTCGGCAAACTACACACGTCTAGCGAGGCATTGCGTCTCCGCAACCTGGGCGACGGCCGACGCAGCAAGGCCGCGCTGAAACGCGAGGCCGGCGAGCTACGTCTCTACCTTGTGGGGGCGCCCGAAGAGGTGTTTGGGCGATGCGCTGATATGCCTCCCCAGATGCGCGACAAGCTGGCCGCCGAAGCGGCCATGGGACGGCGTCTCATCGCCGCCGCCCAACGCCCGGTAGATGCGGCCGATGCCGAGCTTCCATTCGAGGCGCTGGAGCAAAATCTTACTCTGTGCGGACTCATCAGTTTTGCCGACCCGCCCCGGCCGGGCGTCAAAGAGACGCTTGCCCGTCTCGCCGCGGCCGGACTTCGAACGATCATAGTGACCGGCGATCATCCGGCCACCGCCGCGGCCATCGCCCGCGAGGTAGGCGTGCCGGCGGAGCAGGTGCGCACCGGCGAGGAGATCGACGGGCTCGATGACGCGGCACTGGCGAAGGCAGTACGCGAGGTCTCCGTCTATGCGCGAGCTACACCGGAGCACAAATACCGTCTTGTCCAGGCGTTGCAGAGTGATGGCGAAATCGTCGCCGTTACCGGCGACGGCATCAACGACGCGCTCGCCCTCAAGGCGGCAAATGTGGGCATTGCTATGGGCGTCAAGGGCACGGATGTGGCGAAGGAAGCGGCGCAAGCCGTGCTCGCCGACGACAACTATCTCACCATCGGCCGCGGCGTCTTCGAAGGCCGGAAGTTCTTCGACAATCTGCGCAAGGGCGTGAGCTATTACCTCTCGGTCAAGGTTGGCCTCATCGCCATTTTCCTGCTGCCGGTCGCGGTCGGCCTGCCCTTGCCGTTCTCGCCCGTGCAGATCATTCTCCTCGAACTCTTCATGGATCTTGCTGCCTCGGCGGGCTTCGTCGTCGAGCCTGCAGAACAGGACATCTATCAGTGGCGATCGAGACCTGCTCAGGCCACCCTCTTTGGCACGGCTGGCGTCCAATACATTCTCGCTAGAGGCATCCTTCTGTTCGCGGCGGTCATGGCCGCGTATGCGTACGCTTGGTGGCAGGGACTGTCGATAGCAGCGATTCAGACCTGTGCATTTGCGGCGTGGATGGCGGGCCATATTGTCCTCGCCTTTATCTCCCGCAGCGGCAGCGAGTGGCTCCTGCGGCATGGCATTTTCGCCAACCGCGTACTCAATCTTTGGGCCCTGGCCGCCGTCGTCTTCCTGATCGCAGCGATCTATGTGCCCGTCCTTCGTGACGCGCTGCATTTTCAAACGCTGCCGCCAGCCCAACTTGCGATTATCGCCGCGCTCGCCGCGCTTATCGTGACACTGGCCGAACCGCTGAAGATTGCCATACGGCCCCTCGAGCTCGCCCGAGACTGACGTGCGGGAATGCGCTGAGGCGCAAGTGACGATGAGTTCACTCCCGGTAACGAACTTGAGTGGTGCGGGCGGTCTGAATCGAACCGACACTCTGTCACCAGAACTGGATTTTGAATCCAGCGCGTCTACCAGTTCCGCCACGCCCGCCTATGGTGTCCCCGAGCCCATTCTGCGCTTTGCACCTATTCTGCACCTAGCGCGTATCCACCCTCCGAAGCCCAGCCTTGACCTACTCGCCCAACCCTCCGATTTCAAATGATTTTCACTTCGTCGTGAAAAATCGTCGCATGGTAGACAAAACACTTTTTGAGTCGAGCGCGTCTACCATTTCACCACTGGGGCACAGGGCTGAAGGCGCTTTTGTTAGCGTTTTGGCCCCCGCCCGTCCACCCTTTTACCGGACCGCG
>Ga0066256_1000985_pt1 | contig 46386 bp, 46 predicted proteins | sample ThiBio_1000_biof_FD_87107 | JGI IMG/M metagenome (GOLD analysis project Ga0066256, IMG submission 87107) | Wastewater bioreactor microbial communities from Cape Town, South Africa - Thiocy_expt_1000_biof (version 2) | ecosystem: Engineered > Bioreactor > Thiocyanate-remediating >... | reverse complement strand
GGGCATCACCGGCATCATCGTCGCGCTGATGGTCGTCATCATCCTGCTCGGCACGATCCTCGACTCCGCCTCGATCATGCTGCTGACGCTGCCGATCGCCCTGCCGATCCTCAACGGCACCGGCGTCGACCTGATCTGGCTCGGCGTGCTGGTCGTCATCGCCATCGAGATCGGCCTGCTCACCCCGCCCTTCGGCATCGCCGTCTTCGTGGTGAAAGCGACATTGGGGCCCGACAGCAAGGTGACGCTCAACGACATCTTCGCCGGCGCCTTCCCGTTCGCCGTGATGATGGCCTTCGTGCTGATCCTGGTCTTCCTGTTCCCGTCGCTCGCGACGGCCCTGCTCTGACACAGAAAAGATACGAGGAGCGCCACATGGCAAAATGGCAATACACCAAGGGACTGCAGGACATCGGCAATGGCTGCTACGCCTACCTGCTGCCTGACGGGAGCTGGGGCTGGTCGAATTCCGGCCTGATCGTCGACGGCGACGCCTCGCTGCTGGTCGACACGCTGTTCGACCTGAAGCTGACCGCCGAGATGCTGGAGGCCTACCGCGCCGCGATCCCCGCGGCGCGGCAGATCGGCACGCTGGTCAACACCCATGCCGACGGCGACCACACCTTCGGCAACCAGCTCGTCGAGGGCGCCCGCATCATCGGCACGCAGGGCACGGTGGACGACTTCGCCCGCTTCGACCCGGCCGTGGTCCAGAACATCGTGACCAACGCCGAGAAGTTCGGCAGCGCCGGCGTCTTCATGCGCGAGTGCTTCCGCCCGTTCGACTTCTCCGGCATCGAGCTGACCCCGCCCAGCGAGACCTTCTCCGGCCGCATGGAAATTATGGTCGGCTCCAAGAAGGTCGAGCTGATCGAGGTCGGCCCGTCGCACTCGCTGGGCGACGCGCTGATCTACGTACCCGACGACAAGGTGGTCTACACCGGCGACATCCTGTTCACCGACGGCACGCCGATCGCCTGGTACGGGCCGGTCAAACGCTGGATCGACGTCTGCGACATGGTGCTGGGCATGGACGTCGAGACGGTGGTGGCCGGCCACGGGCCGATCTCGACCAAGGACGACGTGCGCACCATGCGCGACTACCTGCAATACGTCACCGACAAGACGCGGCCGCTCTACGACGAGGGGATGGACTATCTGGAAGCCGCCTATGCGCTCGACCTCGGCGAGTACCGCGACTGGAACGACGCCGAGCGCGTCGTCGTCACGGTGCAGACCCTGTTCGACGATTTCGACGCCGCGCCGGAGCGCCCGGCGCGCGCGCCGATCCCCTACTTCGCCGAGATGAAGAGCTTCCGCCACCATCTCGGCCGCGGCCCGGTGCACGAGGCCTACTGCAAGGCCTGCAGCCTCCAGCTCTACCAGCGCCGCGCCTGACCGGCCCGCGCAATCGCCAGCCTTCGCACGCGCGCCCCGACGGGCGCGCGTTTGCTTTTTGCGGACAGGCAGGAAGTGCGCCCGGCGGGCCACTCCCTGCGGCCGTCCGGCGCTCTCGATTTATAGAACTTGCGTATGAAATTATCCGGCGATCCTGCCTTGCTTATAAATTATCGCGGCAGGATAGGTAGACGGCCACGGCTGGACCGCCCGCGGCCAAGCAGCGAAATCAGGTCGCCATCGAGGTCGCGATGCCTTCCTATCCTTCCCTCAACCTGTTCATCGGCGGCGACTGGATGAAGGCCAAGGATGGCCTCCCGGTCGTCAATCCCGCCGACGAGAGCGTCATCGGCCAGGTGCCGGTCGCGACCCGCGCCCAGCTCGACCTCGCGCTCACCGCCGCCGCCGAAGGGTTCAGGGTGTGGAGCCGGACCTCGCCCGCCAAGCGCGCGGCCGTCATCCTCAAGGCGGCGGCGCTGATGCGCGAGCGCATCGACGAGATCGCCTTTTCGATCACGCTGGAGCACGGCAAGCCCTACCAGCAGGCCCGTCTCGAGGTGATCCGCGGCTGCGAGTTCTCCGAGTGGGACGCCGCCGGGGGCCAGCGCGCCTATGGCCGCGCCATCCCGAGCGAGCCGGGGATCCGCTATGTCGTGCTGCACCAGCCGATCGGCATGGTGGCGGCCTTCTCGCCGTGGAACTTCCCGATGAGCCAGCCGGCGCGCAAGATCGCCGGCGCGCTCGCCGCCGGCTGCTCGATCATCATCAAGGCGTCGGAGGAGACGCCGGCCGGCGCGCTGCACATCGCCCGCGCCTTCCAGGACGCGGGCCTGCCGGCGGGCGTGCTGAACCTCGTCTTCGGCATCCCGTCCGAGATCTCGTCCTACCTGATCCCGCAGGCGCAGACGCGGCTGATCGCCTTCACCGGCTCGACCGCCGTCGGCAAGCACCTCACCGAGCTCGCCTCGCGCCACATGAAGCCGGTGCTGATGGAGCTCGGCGGCCACGCGCCGGTGATCGTCTGCGACGACGTCGACCCGGTCGCCGCCGCGAAGGTCTCGGCCGTCAGGAAGGCGCGCAATGCCGGCCAGGTCTGCACCTCGCCGACGCGCTTCTTCGTGCAGGAGGCGATCTACGAGCGCTTCCTCGACGCCTTCGTGGCGCAGGCGCGCACCGTCAGGGTGGGCGACGGCATGGATCCGGCGACCGAGATGGGGCCGCTGGCCAACCACCGCCGCATCGACGCGCTGGAGGCCCTCGTCGCCGACGCCCGCGCCAAGGGCGCGCGCATCCACACGGGCGGCGAGCGGCTCGGCAATCGCGGCTACTTCTTCCCGCTGACGGTGGTCTCCGACCTGCCCGACGACGCGCGCGCCATGCACGAGGAGCCGTTCGGCCCGCTGGCGCTCATCAACCCGGTCTCCTCGGTCGAGGAGGCGATCGGCAAGGCCAACGCCCTGCCCTTCGGGCTCGCCGCCTACGCCTTCACCCATTCGGCCCGCAACGCCGACATGCTGGCCGACGGCATCGAGGCCGGCACGCTGTCGATCAACACGCTGGAGGCCTCGGTCGCCGAGACGCCGTTCGGCGGCGTCAAGGACAGCGGCTACGGCCGCGAGGGCGGTGCCGAGGGCCTTGCCCACTACATGGTGGTCAAGAACGTCTCCCACCGCATGACGATCTGAGCGCTCGCCGACGGCAGCGCTTTCGACGCCGGTCCTCACGGGCCGGCGTTTTCGCATCGCGATTCCGGGGCCACGCCTACCGCAGCAGCGGCGCGACGGCGTCCTCGACGAGCTTGACCAGGCTGAGCGCCGTCATCTCGGAGGATTTGGGGTTCGCCTTCAGCGGCCGGTTCTCCAGCCGCAGCGACAGGCTGCCGAAATCGCCGACCGCGGTGACCTCGTGGACGTTGCCGGTCGCGGCCGGGTCGGCGACGAGCACGACCTGGGTGCGGTCGAGGCCGAGCCCCGACAGCGCCGAGATCACGGTGGCGTTGGCGTTCTGCGGATAGCGCGACGCAGCCTCGCGCGCCGAGCCGCGGAAGAAGGCGTGGCGCACGGAAAGCGTCTCGAGGTCGAGGATCTGCCCGGCCTCGGTGCCGCGCCAGGCCCTCGGCGGCTTGACGATGGCGTGCACGACCTCGTCCAGCGGCAGGATCGAGGCCGCGCCCAGCGCGCCGAGATCCCCGAGCGCGCCGGAGGGCACGACCAGGCGGCTTCCATGCTCCTCGGCCGTGGCGATCAGCCTCGCCAGCAGGGCGTCGTCGCAGAGCGCCGCGGCGCTGGCGACGGCGAAGGCGCCGGCATGGCGCAGCGCGCCCTCGCCCCACGCGGCGACGGCGTCGCGGCCGGCCGCCTCGACGACCATGCCGACGCCGAGGCCGGCGAGTTCATCGGCGCTCGTCAGCAGCCGGACGCCGGCGGGCAGCCCCTCAGGCTGCCGCTCAGGAGAGCGCACGCCGACGGCGACGATCTCGACCGCCGACCGCCGCTGCATAAGCAGCTCGGCGGTGCGGCGGGCGATGGCGCCCCAGCCGACGAAGCAGAGGCGCAGGCGCTGGGGCCTTTTCGTGGAACCGGCCATCAGCGGGGCCGAAGGGTCAGATCTTGACCCAGCCGGCCGGCGGCTCCTTGCCGGGGTGCACCGCGCCGCAATTCGGGCAGGTGCGCGCCTTCTCGTCGGCGTAGAAGGCCTGGTAGATCGGCGGCAGGTCGCGCACGATGCTCTTCAGCGACACCTCGACCCGCTTCACCAGCGCGTTGCACTCGAAGCAGTACCACTCGAACGCGTCCTTGGCGTCGGCCGGCCGCTTCGGCTCGATGACGAGGCCGATCGAGCCTTCCTGCGGGCGCTGCGGCGAATGGCGCACATGCGGCGGCAGCAGGAAGATCTCGCCCTCTCGGATCGGCACGTCGTAGAAATTGCCGTTGTCGCCGACCTTGAGCACCATGTCGCCCTTGAGCTGGTAGAAGAACTCCTCCACCGGGTCGTCGTGGTAGTCGGTGCGCTTGTTGGGACCGCCGACGACGGTGACCATCATGTCGGCGTCTTCCCAGATCTGCTGGTTGCCGACCGGCGGCTTGAGCAGATGTGCGTGCTCGTCGATCCACTTCGAGAAATTGAAGGCCGAAAGGCGTCTCTCGCTGCTCATGGCTTCCTCCTTGGATTGCACGGGGGGCGCGCCGCGGTTTCGTTCCGGGTCCGCGGCCGGCAGGCCCCGAGGGCCGCACGGGTGGCCGCCTGCGCCGCCTCGGTCGGCTCCAGCGGCGGGGGGCGCACCGCGCCGCCGCCCTGGCCGAGCGGGTCCTGCCAGTATTTCTGGTGGGCGTGCGGCTTCTCGGCCGGGCGCGTCGTCCTCAGCGCGGCGCGCACGGGGTCGAGGCTGTCGCGCACGCGGCGCGCCTCCCCGGCCCGGCCCGCCAAAGCGAGGTCGGTATATTGCCGCATCCGCCGGTCGGCCCTCGTCTGGATGAGGTAGGGCGGCGACGAGCACAGATAGAGCTGCCAGCCGAGCTCGAGGATATTGTCCAGCCACTCCTCCTCGGAGGCCGTGCTGACCAGGATGCGGTCGCCGGCGAGCCGGGTGAGCTCGGAATACATCGGCCGCGGCACGCTGTACTTGATGGCCACGACGTTCTCGATGTCGGCCAGCTTGTTGCAGAGCTGCGGGCTCATCAGGTAGCCGCTGTCGGGGTGGCTCCACAGCGCGATGCCGATGTCGACCTTGCCGGCGATGGTCCGGTAATAGTTGAGCAGCGTCTCGTCCTGCGCCTTGAGGAAGTGCAGCACCGGCGCATGCACGACGATGTAGTCGGCGCCGACCTTCTGGGCATGCCTGGCCAGCTCTATCACCACGTCCATGTTCTGGTCCGAACATGACATGATCGTCTGCGCGCGGCCGGCACAGGCCTCGACCGCCAGCTCGAAGCTGCGCTTGCGCTCCTCGATCGACATGGAGAAGAACTCGCCCTGCTTGCCGGCGACGAAGAAGCCGTCGATGCCGAGATCCGAAATCCAGTGGTCGACGTTGCGGCGGAAGCCGTCCTCGTCCATTTCGAGCGAGGGCTTGAACGGCATCAGGGCCGCGGCCCAAATGCCCTTCATGGTCTGGCGCGCGTGGCTCTTGGCCGTCTTCTTCGTGTAATGCATCGTCTGTCCCAGTCGCCTGCGCCGGGCGCCTTCGCGTCGTGGCGGGCGACAAATTGCGGCTGGTCCGAATTCCTGGCGACGATCATTCCGCGAAGGCGATATATATCTCAAGCGCCAATTCCGGTATAAATTTATCACATGTTCCTATAGCTTGACGTCCGGCGGAGAGCTCCGTGAAGATCACCATACGGCAGATCGAATGCTTCCTCGCGGTGGCGGAGCTGGGAAGCTTCTCGCGCGCCGGGGAGCGGCTCAACACCGCGCAGCCGGCGCTGTCGCAGGCGATCAAGGACCTCGAGGGCGAGCTGTCGCTGCGGCTGTTCGACCGCACGACGCGCCGCGTCGAGCTGACGGACGCCGGCCGCGAGTTCCGCGACGCGGCCGCCGACATACTGGAGCAGCTCGGCGACGCGGTGCGCAACGTGCGCGAGATCGCCGACAAGAAGCGCGGCCGGCTGCGCATCGCCGCGCCGCCGCTGCTGGCCGGCATCTACCTGCCGGCGGCGATCGCCGAGTTCAGGGAGCGCTTCCCCGGCATCGTGGTGACGCTGCAGGACGTCGGTACCGAGGAGATCATGGAGATGGTGCGCAGCGGCGGCGCCGACTGCGGCGTCGGCACCTTCTCGGCCGCCGTCACCGAGTTCGAGCGCACCGTGCTGCTGCGCGACAAGCTGGTGCTGGTCGGCCGCGCCTTCCCCGACCTGCCGGCGCGCGAGCCGGTCTCGTGGCGCTACCTGGAGGGCCAGCCGGTGATCGCGCTGACCCGCTCCAGCGGCATCCGGCTGCTGGTCGAGATCGGCTTCGAGACGGCCGGCGTCGCCTTCCAGCCGGCCTTCGAGGTGAGCCAGATCTCGACGGTGCTGGCGATGGTGGAGGCCGGGCTCGGGCTCGCCGTGCTGCCCTCCTACGCGCTGGAGGACGCCAAGGCGCGCGACCTCGTCGGCCTGCCGCTGGCGGAGCCGACGATCAGCCGCGAGGTCGTCATCATCCAGCACGCCGACCGCTCGCGTTCGCCGGCCGTGCGCGAGTTCGTCGCGATCATGCAGGCGCGCTCCCGCAGGATCGGTCGCAACCTCTAGAGTAGGCCTGCGACGCTAACCGCGGTGCTTGTCGTAGCGGACGATGAAGGAGCGCTCGAAGATGCCGGCCTGCGTGAACGGGTCCTGCTCGTGCAGCGCCATCGCCTCCTCGCGGCTCTCCGCCTCGATCAGCATGAAGGTGCCGATATAGGCATCGTTCTTGTCGCCGGCGCAGAGCGGCCCGCCCTGCACCATCTTGCCGCCCAGGCTGTCGAGATAGGCGCGGCGCTTGTCGCGCAGCTTGTAGCGCAGGTCGAGCGACCCGGGTGCGTCCAGACAGACACGGATGTAGATCACGGCATGTACTCCTGGTTCTCGATTGGGTTGGTCAGGCCGGAGGCGCCACCACCGGATAGGCCGAGCTGAAGATCTCTGATGCCGGCGGATGGCCGCGCGTGCGCAACGGGTAGAGCGACATCAGCCTCTCGAACTGGGCCTGCGCGCGGGCGTTGTCGGCGGCCTCGTCGATGCCCTCTATGACGCGGTCGACCATGACGAAGCGGCCGTCGATGACGACCGTGCGCACGTCCCGGCCCTGCCCCGCCACCATCAGCGTCTGGATCGGGTCGATGACCTGGCCGTGGTGCGCCAGTCCGAGGTCGATGACGATCATGTCGGCCGCCGCGCCCGGCTGCAGCCGCCCGAGGTCGGGCCGGCCGAGCGCGTCGGCGCCGCCGGTCGTGGCGGCGTCGAAGAAGTCCTCGCTGCGGCAGGCCGCCGGCGAGCCGGCGAGCGCCCGGCACAGCAGCGCGCCGGCCTGCATGTTGAGGATCATGTCGGGCGGCGAGGTGTCGGTGCCCATGCCGATCCTCAGCCCCATCGCGCGGTATCGGGCGAAGTTGTCGATGGCGCCGCCCATGCGCGCGAACACCAGCGGGCAATGGACGATCACCGCGCCGGCATCGCGGAAGATCTCGAGGTCGCGGCCGGGGCGCTGTATCAGGCGGCTGCCCGACACGTAGACCCCGTGCGGCAGCAGCGTCTTGTCGCCGAGGAAGCCGAGGCTCTCCAGCCATTCGGCCGGGCTCATGCCGTGCTGCTTCAGCACCAGCTCGTATTCCGTCGTCGACTGGCAGCAATGCAGCCGCACCGGGATGTCGAGCGCCCGCCCGGCCTCGGCCGTGCGGCGTAGCAGCTCCGGCGTGCAGGTCTCGATCCGGTCGGGCGCCAGCATGGTGCGGACGAGGCCGCCGGCCGCGCCCTCGAAGCGCTCGCAGAACGCCAGCGCCGCGTCGAGCCCGGCGAGCCCGCGCGCCTCGTCGTAGTGGGCGGAGATCGTGCCGTCGGCCTCCACGACCATGTTGCCGGTGCGGTAGGCGGGGCCGAGATAGGCGCGCAGGTCGAGCGCGGCGGCTTCCGCCGCGGCGTCGGCGAACTCCTCGACCGTCTCGCCCCAGGCCCGGTAGAACAGCGAAGCGATCGGCAGCGCCGTGGTGATGCCGTTGCGGATCAGCGTGGCGAAGGCGTGCCGCTTCTGGAAGCGCAGCTCCGCGCGGTCGTACATCTCGAACGGGCCGCGATCCATGTAGCTGCGCGGCCAGACCCGGCCCTTGTCGACGCCGGGATGGTTGTCGTAGGCGAGGATCGTGGTGTCGAGGTCCGACAGCGCGTCGAGGTCGACGAAGCCCGGCGCCACGATCGCGTTGCCGCAATCGACGCGTTGCGCGACATGGCCCTCGAAACCATGTCCGACGAAGACCACCCTGCCGTCCTCGAACACCACCTCTCCGTCGCGGATCAGGCAGTGGCGGCCGTCGCGGTGGCCGACGATCCAGCGGGCCGAAAGGAGGACGCGCCCGCGCGGCCTTGCCCCGGCGACGATCGCGTTCGTGTCGGTCATGCCGCGGTCCCCGTCATTTGCCGTTGCCGGCGCCGTTGCTCAGGGGCAGCTTCTTCTCGGCGCAGACGAGGCGCATATGCGCCGCGCAGGTCTTGATGAAGTCGACCGTCTCGGCATAGCCCGGCCGCAGCGCGGCATAGTCGGAGAAGCCGAGCACGCTGCCGCTCTCGATGCGCGCGTCGCCGATCCGCACCAGCTCGCGGAAGGCTTCCAGCTCTTGGTCGGTCAGGTCGGGATGGGCCGCGCGCCAGTCGGGATCGTGCGCGTCGATGCGGATGCGCACGGGGTTGCGCGGCCGGTCGGTGTAGGATTCGTCGTTCTCGATCGACAGGTTCAGGTCGGGCTTCGCCCGCGCCAGGATCGGCAGCACGGCGAAGAAGTCGACCACGCCCTCGCCGCAGGGCCGCTTCTGGCATTCGATGCCGTCGGCGACGGTGCCGAGCAGCGCGTCCTTGATGTGCGTCTGGCGCAGGTAGGGCGCCACGCGCCGCGCCGCGAAGACGGGGTGCTCGGTGCGCTGCAGCACGTTCGACGTGTCGAAGACGATGCCGACGGCGTCGGGGCCGACCGCCTCGACCAGCCGCACGATCTCGAAGGTCGTCGCCTCCTCGTGCGTCTCGAGGTTCAGGTGGACGCCGAGGTCGCGCGCGATCGGCGCGAGCGCCTTCAGCAGCTTCTCGGACGCCGCGAGTTGATCGGCCCAGGAGACGTCGGTGCGGAAGCGGTCGCAGGCGAACTTGCCGACATAGGCCGTCTTGAAGTTGGCGAGCGCGGTCCACAGCTCGGTGCAGCCGATCTCGGCGCAGGCCTCCATCATGCGGCGGAAGCCGAGCAGCGTGTCGCCGTCGCCGACGCGCCGCACCTCGGGCGTCTCCGGCAGCGCATAGGGGTTCACCTTGCCGATGCCGGTCTCCAGGTACATGCCGAGCGAGTCCGCCTTGTCGCGGATCGCGCGCAGCTCGCCGCGGTCGAGCGTCGGGCTCATCTCCAGCACGGTGCGGAAGAAGATGCCGGACATGCCGAGCTCGTTTGCATGGTCGAAGCTGGCGATCGGGCCGCGCTTCACCGCCTCGGGTATCTTGCGCCCGTCGACGCCAATTCTCATCGTGCTTCTCCGGTTCAGGATGCGGCGGGAGCCGGCTGGCGGCGCGGCGGCCGGCGCCGCGGATCCGGGATCGGGACGGCGGCCAGCAATGCCTGCGTGTAGGGATGGGTGGGGTGGTCGAACACCTGGTCGCGGCTGCCCGATTCGACGATCTTGCCGCGGTTGAGCACGTAGACATGCGCGCACAGGTGGCGGACCACGGCGAGGTCGTGCGCGACGAACAGGATCGTCAGGCCGAGCGCCTTCTGCATCTCGCGCAGCAGGTTGATGACCTGCGCCTGCACGGACACGTCGAGCGCCGAGACCGGCTCGTCGCAGACGAGCAGGCGCGGCCGGATCGCCAGCGCCCGCGCGATCGCGATGCGCTGGCGCTGCCCGCCCGAGAACGAGTTCGGATAGCGCTTCATGTCGTCGGGGCGCAGGCCGACCACGGTCAGCATCTCGGCGACGCTGTCACGGCGGCGCGCGGCCGAATTCTCGATGCCGTGGATGACGAGCCCCTCGCCGACCAGCTCTTCGACGGTCATGCGCGGGTTGAGGCTGCTGAACGGGTCCTGGAACACGAGCTGGACCTGGCGGCGGAACTGCCGCACCTGCTCGCGCGTGGCGCCGAGCATGCTCGTCCCGTCGAACGTCACCGCGCCGCCGTCGGGCTGGGTGAGCAGCAGCGCGCAGCGGATCAGCGTCGTCTTGCCCGAGCCGGATTCGCCCACCAGCCCGACCGCCTGCCCCTCGCCGACGGAGAGCGACACGTCGTCGAGCGAGGTGATGCGGCCCTGCGCAGTGGGGAACGTCTTGGTGATGTGGGCGAGCTCAAACAGCATGGACGCCGTCCGTGGCCGGGTGGTGGCAGGCGACGCGGCGCCCGCCCATCGTCTCGAGCGGCGGCACTTCCGTCCGGCACACCTCGGTGGCCTTCGCGCAGCGCGGATGGAAGGCGCAGCCGGAGGGCCGCAGCGCCGGCGGCACGGGCGAGCCGGGGACGGCCGCCAGCTCGTCCTGCGAGCGGTCGACCCGCGGGATCGCGGCGAGCAGGCCCTGCGTGTAGGGATGCAGCGGCCGCTCGAACAGGTCGAACACGGAGGCGTCCTCGACGATCCGCCCCGAATACATGACGACGACACGGTCGGCGAACGAGGCGACGATGCCCATGTCGTGGGTGATCAGCAGCACCGAGAGCGCGTGGTTGGCGGCAAACTGGTCGAGAAGGTCGAGCACCTGGCGCTGCACCCGCACGTCGAGCGCTGTCGTCGGCTCGTCGGCGATCAGCAGGTCCGGCTGCGCGACCAGCGCCATGGCCAGCACCACGCGCTGGCGCATGCCGCCCGAGAATTCGTGCACGTAGGAGCCGAGCCGGTCGGCCGCGTCGTGGACGCCGAGCTCGGTGAGGATCGCGATCGCCCGGCGGCGCGCCTCCGCTCTGCCGACGCCGCGGATGCGCAGGCTCTCCTCGATCTGGTCGCCGACCGTCATGATCGGATCGAGGCAGACCATCGCGTCCTGGAAGGCGAGGCCGATGCGGCCGCCGCGCACGCCGGCCATCTCGCGCTCGCTGAGCGACAGGATGTCCCGCCCGTCCAGCATCACCCGGCCGTCGATCCGCAGCCGATCGTTGAGCCGCAGCACCGCCTGCGCGGTCACCGACTTGCCGGAACCGGATTCGCCGACCAGCGCCACGCGCTCGCCCCTGTGGATGGTCAGGCTGACGCCGTCGACAAGCGCGACGCCGCCCGGCAGCGACACCGACAGGCCCTCGACGCGCAGCAGCTCGGGCGCCGCCGCCTCCACCGCCTCCGCCGCCGCGAGATCGGGTGCCGCGTTCATCGCGAATCCCTCAGCGAGGGGTCGCGCCAGACCTGCAATATGTCGCCCAGCAGGCTGAACGCCACCGAGGTGATCGCGATCATCGCGCCGGGCGCGGCGCCCGCCCCCCAGGCGCTCGACCCGTAGCCCTTGGCGTCGGCGACCATGGCGCCCCATTCCGCGCTCGGCGCCTGCGCGCCCACGCCGATGAACGACATGGCCGCGAGGATGAGCACCGTCGCGCCGATGTCGCCGGCCCATTTGACGATGAGGATGTCGAGCGAGTTGGGCAGCACGTGGCGCGTCATCAGCCGCCATTTCGACGCCCCCAGCACCTGCGCGCCGACGACGTACTGCGCCGTCATCGTCTGCATCAGGATCGAGCGCAGCAGCCGCGCCGTCACCGGCCAGCCGGTGATCGCCTTGGCGATGATCGCCGATTCGAGGCTGGGGCCAAGCGCGGCCGCAAAGCCGAGCGCGACGATCAAGCCCGGCAGCGCGAGCCCGATATCGGTGATGCGCATCAGGAGCTCGTCCAGCCATTTCGGCCCCACCGCCGCAATCGTCGCGACGGCGACGCCGATCAGCGAATAGGCGGCGACGATGAGGACCGACGACAGCAGCGTCGCCTGCGCGCCGGCGACCAGCCGCCAGAAGATGTCGCGGCCCTGGTCGTCGGTGCCGAACCAGTGCGCCCCGCTCGGCGGCTGCAGCGCGTTGCCGATGTCGGAACGGTAGATGCTGTCGGGCGCCAGCAGCGGGCCGAAGATGGCGAGGAAGATCAGGAACCCCGTCAGCGCGAAGACGAACATGTCGAGCTTGCCGCTCGACTGCACGCTGCGCCGGACCGCCGCGAGCGTCATCGCGCCGCCCCCTCGAACTGCGCGGCGCGCACGCGCGGGTCCAGCGCGAGCTGGAGCAGGTCGACCACGAGGTTGATGAGGCAGACGAACGCGCCGATCACCAGCACCGTGCCGAGGACCGCGAACGTGTCCTTCTGCGCTACCGCGTTCTGGAGATAGGCGCCCAGGCCCTGCCGGCCGAATATGCCTTCGACCAGCACCGCCGAGCCGACCATGATGCCGAGCTGGATGCCGGCCAGCGTGATCGTCGGCCCCATCGCGTTGGGCAGCGCGTGGCGCAGCAGGATGCGCGCGAAGGAGGCGCCCTTGGAGCGCACGGCGACGATGAACTCGCTCTGCAGGATCGAGATCAGCGAGGCGCGCAGCGTGCGGAAGAGCTGCGCGGCGAAGAACACCCCGAGCGCGGTCGCGGGAAGAACGATGTAGTCCACCGCGTTGACGAAGGCGGAAAAGTTGCCCCGCAGCAGCGCGTCGAGCAGCGGGCTGCCGGTGATCGGGTCGGCGATGAACTGGAAGCTCTGCTGCCCCGAGATCGGGAAGATGCGCCACTTGGCCGCGAACAGATATTGCAGCACCAGCGCCAGCCAGAAGGTCGGCAGGCCGCCGGCGATGACCGCGACGACGCGGCTGGAGCTGTCGACCATGTCGCCGCGCCGCGAGGCCGCCACCAGTGCGGCGGCCGTCGCCATGAGCAGGCTGAAGACCATCGTCGCCACGACCAGCTCCAGCGTGCTCGGCAGCACCTCGGCGAGATCGCGGACGACCGGCTGGAGGGTGCTGATCGAGGTGCCGAGGTCGCCCTGCGCCACCCGCCCCGCGAACCGCACGTACTGGACGACGAGCGGTGCGTCGAGGCCGAGCTTCACACGCACGGCCTCGACCTGCGCCGGCGAGGCTTCCGGTCCGGCGATGATGCGCGCCTCGTCCCCGGGGATGACCTTGATCATCAGGAAGACAGGGTCATCAGGCCGAACAGCGTCATCGCCGTGACGGCGAGCCGTCGGCCGAGGAACCGGAGATAGGACCGGTATCGGGACGGCATCGCCCGCGCCTCCCTACTTGGCCAGACGGAATTCCGACGGAGCGACCGGGAACACGACCAGGTTCGCCTCGAGCGGAGCGAGCTGCTCGGCGCGGTAGGGTCCCGGCCGGCCGACGGTATACATCGACAGATAGGCGGAATCGCCGTCGATGATCGTCTGCGCCTTCTTGTAGAGCTCGCAGCGCGCCGCGTCATCCTTCGTCTGCACGGCCTGGTCGAGCAGCTTGTCGACTTCGGCGTTGGAATAGCCGCTGCGGTTGGTGCCGACGGCATTCGACTTGAAGGTCTTGAACAGCATGGCGCCCGGATCCGGGAACTGCGCGAAATCGTCGAGCAGCATCATCTGCGGGATCGTGTCTACGCTCGCCAGCGTCTGCAGGTAGTTGGCGAAGGTGATCGGCTGCAGGTCGAGCGTGACGCCGATGTCGGCGAGGTTCGACTGCAGCAGCGTCGCCTCGAGGCGCTGCACCTCGATCGTCGACTGGAAGCGCAGCGTCAGGTGCAGGTCCTTCACCCCGGCCTCGGCAAGCAGCTTCTTGGCGCCCTCGACGTCGCGCACCGACTGCGGCAGGGCCGGCCGGCAGGGCAGCGTGCTCGGCAGCGGGCCGTTGGCGACCGTGCCGTTGCCGAGGCGGATGTTCTTCAGCCCGCCCTCGTAGTCGTAGGCCATGCGGACGGCGCGGCGCACGCGCGGGTCGGCCGTCGGACCGGTGCGCGTGTTGAACACGACGTTGGTCTGCAGCGCCGGCTTCAGACGGGCGTCCTTGGCCACCCCGCTCGCCTCGAGATCGGCGGCGTCGCGATAGCCCATGCCGAGGATGGCGAGGTCGACATTGCCGGCGCGGATCTCGTCGCGCTGCGTCGCGCCCTCGTCGATGCGGCGCAGCACGATCGTCTGCGGCCGGCCCTCGGCCTTGTCCCAGTAGTTCGGGTTGAGCTGCAGGAAGGTGTTGCCGCCCTGCTGGATCGACAGCGAGTAGGGGCCGCTGCCGGCGACGTGCGACTGCAGCCAGGTCTGGCCGTCGTCGCTGCCGGCGTTGGCGCCGACCAGCTTGGAGTTCAGAATGTAGATCTTCGACAGCGCGCCGAGGAAGATCGAGGACGGCTGCTTCAGCTTGATCGTCAGCGTGTGCGGGTCGGTGACGACCGTGCTGTCGTATTCCGAGATCTGGCCGGCGATGCCGATGCCGATGCGCTTCAGGCGGTCGAGCGTATAGGCGACGTCGTCGGCCGTCAGCGGCGCGCCGTCCTGGAAGGCGACGCCGGGCCGCAGCTTGATCGCGATCGACATGACGTCGTCGGCGACCTCGAAGGACTCGGCCAGCCGCCCGACCACCTTCGCCGACTTGTCGTAGGTGACGAGCGTGTCGTAGGCCGCATTCACCGCGAAGCTGGTCTGGGCATAGTCGGTGCGCAGCGGGTCGAGCGTGGTCAGCGCGCCGCCATTGGCGAAGATGACGCTGGTGGCGCGGTCGAAATTGGCCTGCGCGGCGGCCGGCTGGCCGAGCGCGGCGAGCAGGGCGGCGGTCGCCCCGGCAAGCACGGTGCCGCGGATCGCGGCGATGGACGGTCTGTTGGAATGCATCTTGGACTCCCCTTGTCGGCAGATTTGCGCACCGCGCCCTGTCGGATCCGTTCTTGTGCGGCCCGTGACGGTTTCGTCTCGCTTCTGGGACAGGGAGCGGCGCTGGAAACGAGATATGGCAAGGATGCTAGCGGCGCCCCAGCCATATGAGTATCCGCCCTTTTCCACTATATTGATAACAAACGGCGATAAACGAAGCCAGCCGTTTGGCGGCTTGTTTATAGGGATATGCGCCCGTGGCTGCCGTGAACGGAGGCGCGCGAAACCGCGCCGTCCGCCGCTATGTCGCGAAAGACTTCAGGTCCACCGACAGGTCGGCGGCAAGGGCCGGATCGAGCCGGGAGCAGCGCCTACCGCGCCGCCCAGTTCATGCCGCGGCGCAGGATGGTGCGCATTTCGGGGACGTCGAACTCGTGCGCCTGGTGGCCGAGCGAGGAGTAGAAGACGCGGCCCTTGCCGTGGCGGCGCTTCCAGACCACCGGCATCTTCACGCCGGCGATCCAGTCGGCGTGCTCGCCGCTGAAGGTGGTGGTGGCCAGCACCTCGTTCGACGGGTCGACGTGCATGTAATACTGCTCCGACCGGTAGGGGAACGATGCGATACCCTGCATGACCGGATCGTCGGGCCGGGCGACGTCGACCCTGTAGTCGATGATGTTGCCGGGATGGGCCACCCACTGGCCGCCGACGACGAACTGATATTCGACGCAGTCGCGGAAGGCGTCTCCCATGCCGCCATGATAGCCGGCCATGCCGACCCCGCTCTGCACCGCGGCGGCGAGGTTCACCGCCTCGGCCTTCTCGATCTTCGACATGGTGTAGATCGGGACGATCAGGCTGAGCCCGTGGATGGCCGGATCGGCGAACGCCTTCGTCTCGGTCTCGATCCGCACCGAAAACCCGTCCTCGACCAGCATGTCGCGGATGATGCCCGCGCATTTCTCGGGCTCGTGGCCGTGCCAGCCGCCCCAAACGATCATCGCCTCGCGCATCGCAATCCCCTTCACGTTCAAGCAGCCATCTCGGCGCCGACGGTCCCGCGCAGCGGCGCGGGACGCTCGGCCCGTGTCGTCATCGTGATCCGGGCGCCGCTGTCGGACGAGCGGCCGACCGCCTCCATCGCCTCGAGCACGTGCAGCGCCAGTTCGCCGCTGGCCCGGTGCGGGCGGCCGGCGACGATCGCCTCGGCCATGTCGGCCAGGCCGAGCGAGCGGTAGTTGGCGTCGGCATAGGGCAGGTCGATCGCCACCTCCTCCCATTCGCCGCCCTTGCGCAGGAGCTGCACGGGGCCGCCGAAATAGTTCGGGTCGGGCACGACGAGCGTGCCCTCGGTGCCGTAGACTTCCAGCGGCGTGTGGCGGTGGCCGGCGACGTCGAAGCTCATGCCGATATGGACGATCGCGCCGTTCTCGAAGGCGAGCAGCCCGGCCATGTGGGTCGGCACCTCGACCGGGATGACGGTTCCGGCGCGCGGCTGGCTGGTGATGGTGCGGGTCGGCCGCGGCGTCGCGGCGAGGCCCGCGACGGAGGCGATCGGCCCGAGCAGGTTGACGAGGTCGGTGATGTAATACGGCCCCATGTCGAGCATCGGCCCGCCGCCGGCCTCGTAGTAGAAGTCCGGGCTGGGATGCCAGCGCTCGTGGCCCGGGCACATGAAATAGGCGGTGCCGCCGACCGGCTTGCCGATGGCGCCGTCGTCGACAAGGCGCCGCGCCACCTGATGGCCGCCGCCGAGGAAGGTGTCGGGCGCGCAGCCGACGCGCAGGCCGCGCTCGCGGGCGGCGGCGAGAAGGCGCACGCCGTCGGCATGGGTCACGGCGAGCGGCTTTTCCGAATAGACGTGCTTGCCGGCCGCGAGCGCCCGCAAGCCGACCTCGACATGCGCCTTGGGCACGGTGAGGTTGAGGATCACCTCGATCTCCGGGTCGGCGAAGACGGCGTCGAGCGGCTTCGCCCGCAGGCCGAACTCGGCCGCCCGCGCCTCGGCGGCGGCGGGGTCGAGGTCCCCGAGCGCCCTGATGTCGAGGATCGGGAAGCCGGCGGCCGCCTTGAGATAGGCCCCCGATATGTTGCCGCAGCCGACGATGCCGATGCCTACCCGCCGCATGATGATGCTTCTCCGTGAGTTGAGGCCGATCCGGCGCGGCTAGAGCCGCTTGCCCGTGCCGGCCCTGAAGACGTGAACGTTCTCGCCGGGGAAGCTCAGATCGATCCGGTCGCCCGGCCGCAGCTTCACCGTGTGCTCCACCCGCAGGCTGAACGGCTCGTCCGCGACCCGCGCCCAGACCAGCGTCTCGGCGCCCATCGGCTCGACCATCTCGACCGCGGCCGGCAGCGCGTCCGCGCCGGTCCCGATGACGATGTGCTCCGGCCGGATGCCGAGCTCGACCGCGCCGCCGGCGTCGCGAAAACGGTCGGGCAGCGGCAGCGAAAGTTCGCCGCGCCGGAACGCCGGCCCGCTTTTCCCGGCCTCGATCGCGCCGGCGTGGAAATTCATCGCCGGCGAGCCGACAAAGCCGGCGACGAAGCGGTTGGCCGGGCGCAGGTAGATCTCCTCCGGCGTGGCGAGCTGCTGGATGGTGCGGTCCTTCATCACCGCGATGCGGTCGGCCAGCGTCAGCGCCTCGATCTGATCGTGCGTGACGTAGATCATGGTGGTGCCGAGCTGCTGGTGCAGCCGCTTGATCTCGACCCGCAGCTCGTTGCGCAACTGCGCGTCGAGATTGCTGAGCGGCTCGTCGAACAGGAAGACGCCGACGTCGCGCACCAGCGCCCGACCGATGGCGACGCGCTGGCGCTGGCCGCCCGACAGTGCCGCCGGCTTGCGGCCGAGCAGCGTCGTGAGCTGCAGCATCGCGGCCGCCTCGCGCACGCGGCGGTCGACCTCCTCGCGCGGCCGGCCGGCGATCTTCAGGCCGAACCCCATGTTCTGCGCCACCGTCATCTGCGGGTAGAGCGCGTAGGACTGGAACACCATGGCGATGCCACGGTCCTTGGGCTCGGCCCATGTGACGTTCCGGTCGCCGATCCAGACCTGGCCGCGGCTGACGCCGAGCAGGCCGGCGATCGCGTTGAGCAGGGTCGACTTGCCGCAGCCGGAGGGACCCAGCAGCACGAGGAACTCGCCCGGCGCGACCTCGAGGTCGAGCTGCTCGAGCACCGGCACGCTGCCGAAGGCGATGTCGACCTTGCGGACGGAGACCTGCGACATCGGCCTATCCCTTCACCGCGCCGGCGGCGATGCCGCGCACGAACCAGCGGCCCGAGACGAAATAGATGACGAGCGGCACCAGCGCCGTCAGCAGCGTCGCGGCCATCTCCATGTTGTACTCGCGCTCGCCGAGCGTCGAGTTGACCATGTTGTTCAGCTGCACGGTCATCGGCAGGTTGTCGCGGCCGGCGAAGATGAGGCCGAGAATGTAGTCGTTCCAGGTGTTGGTGACCTTGAGGATGCAGGCCACCACCAGCATCGGCCCGGAGAGCGGCAGCATGATGCTGAACCATGTGCGCCAGAAGCCGGCGCCGTCGACGCGGGCGGCCTTGAACAGTTCCTCCGGCAGCGAGGCGTAGTAATTGCGGAAGAGCAGCGTCATCACCGGCAGCGCGAAGACGACCTGCACGAAGACGATGCCGCCGAGATTGCCGAACAGGCCGAGCGTCGAGGCGATGCGCACAAGCGGGTAAAACAGCACCTGGTAGGGAATGAAGGTGCCGAACATCAGGATGGCGAACATCCAGTTCGCCCACGGGACGCGCCAGAAGGAGAGCGCGTAGCCGTTGATCATGCCGAGCAGGATCGCCAGCACGGCGCTCGGAATCGTGATGATGACGGAATTCCAGAAGCCGACCCTGAGCCCTTCGCAGCGCAGGCCCGTGCAGGCCGAGGTCCACGCCTTGATCCACGGCTCGACCGTCGGGTCGGACGGCCAGGCGAGCAGACCGCCCATCCTGATCTCCGCCATCGGCTCCAGCGAGGTCAGCACCATGACGTAGAGGGGGAACAGGAAGAACAGCGCCGCCACGATCAGGAAGGCGTAGATGCCGAGCCGCGCCCAGCCGAAATGGCGCGGGCGGGGGCCTTCTGGAACGATCGCGCCGGCGCTCATGCGCGGCTCCTGCGGCGGGCGTTGCCCAGGAGCAGCCACGGCACGATTACCGCCAGCAGCATCACCAGCAGCGAGGTCGAGGCGGCGGTGGCCAGCCCGATGTTCTGCCGCTCGAACAGATTGTCGACGATGAACTTGGCCGGCACCTCGGTGGCGCTGCCGGGGCCGCCGTTTGTCATGGCGACGACGAGGTCGTAGAGCCGCACCACGCCGATCATCATCAGCACGGCAGCCGTCAGGATCGAGCCGCGCACGGTGGGCAGGATGACGTGCAGATAGGCCCTCCAGGCCGGCACGCCGTCGACCTTCAGCGCCTTCCAGATCTCAGCGTCGACGCCGCGTATGCCGGCGAGCGCGATGACCATGACGAGGCCGGCGCCGTGCCAGATGGCAGCGATCACGATGGTGAAGATCGCCATGCGCTGGTTGACGATCCAGTCGAAGGTGAAGCTGGCGAAGCCGAGGTCGCGCACAACGTCCTGGATGCCCATGCCGGGATTGAAGATCCAGCGCCAGACCAGCCCGACGACGATGAAGGAGGTGGCGTAGGAATAGAGGAAGATGGTGCGGAAGACGCTCTCGCCCTTCACCCGCTGGTCGAGGAAGATGGCGAGCAGGAAGCCGACCACCAGCGTGCTGCCGATATAGGTCAGCCCGAAGATCACCATGTTGGCGAGCGAGGTGAGCCAGCGCGGGTTGGAGAACAGCGTGGCGTATTGCTGGAAGCCGACGAAGTTCCAGTTGGCCAGCATCTTCGAGCTGGTCAGCGAGACCAGCGCGGCCCAGCCGGTGCCGCCGACGAACAGGAACAGGACGACGCAGGCCGTCGGCAGCAGCGCGATCGCTGCCGCGACGGTACCCGTCTTCCAGCGGAAACCCGCCATGCGCCGTCCTCCGGGGGGGATTGTCGCCGGCGGCCTGCGCGGCCGCCGGCGACCGATGGCTACTGCGCCGACGCCAGCGCCGCGGCGAAGTTCTCGACGAAGGTGTCGAGCGAGCTGCCGGGCGCGTTCCACAGATCGGAGATCAGGTCGTTGAGCGCGCCGTTCAGCGTCGGCGACAGAAGCACGCCCTGCGAGGCGACGGCGACGCCGGGCGTAGCCACCCATTCGGCGCTCTTGGCCACGCAGGCGTCGAGGCCGGAACGGTCCGCGCCCTTCCAGAACGGCACCGAGCCGTTGTGGCTGGCGAACTTCGCCTGCACGGCCGGGTCGGACATCGTCTCGATCAGCAGCTTCTGGGCATCTGCCGCCGCCGGGTCGGACAGCTTCGGATAGAGGAAGACGCCGCCCTGGAGCTGGTAGCCGCCCTTCTCCAGCCCGAGGATGATGCAGCCATAGTCGATGTCCGGCTTCTGGCCAGCCTTGTTGAACTCGCCGCGCGCCCAGGTTCCCATCTGCATGAAGCCGGCCTGGCCGGTGATGACGAGGTTGGCGGTGTCGTTCCAGTTGCGACCGGGGCTGCCGGCGTCGGTATAGCCGGCGAGCTTGACGAAGGTCTCCAGGGCGCGGCGGAAGTCGGCCGACTTCACCGCGTCCTGCTTGTGGTCGGACATGACCTGCAGGTAGACGTCCTTGCCGCCGTCGCCCAAAAGCACGGCCCAGAAGAGCTGGGCTTCCCAGCTCTTCTGCCCGGCCATGGCGAGCGGGATCTTGCCGGCGGCCTTGAGCTTGTCGAGCGCGCCGATCAGCCCCTGCCAGTCGGCCGGCTCCGCGATGCCGGCGTCGGCCAGCACCTTCTTGTTGTACCAGACGAAGTTCTGGCCGTTGAGCGCGGTCGGCACGACGTAGAAGGCGCCGTCGAGCTGGGCGGCGGCCGCCAGCGCCTCCGGCAGCTTGCCGCGCCAGTCGTTCGCCTCGGCGATGTCGTTCAGGTTGCGCAGCAGCCCGCCCTCGGCGAGCTCGACGAATTCGGGCCCTAGGTTGAACATGGCGGCCGCCGGCGGCGTGCCGCCGACGATGCGGTTGATGGCGGTGGACTTGGCAGCCGGCCCGCCGGCGACGGCGCTGTCCAGCCATTTGCCGCCGCGCTCCTCGAAAGCCTTGGCGAACTCGCCGATGGCGGCCGATTCGGAGGCCGACGTCAGGAAGTGGATGACCTCGGCCTGCTTCTCCTGGGCGATCGACGGCGAAACCGCGGCGGCCATCAACACTGCCGCGGCGGCATGCAACTTCCAGTGCGCTTTCATGTCCTTCTCCTCCACTCTCGTCTGCGTTCGGCCGGCGCCTCCACGCCGGCAATGCCTCATGCGTCGCCGGCCTCCACGCGCTCCCGCGCGGCCGGGGCCGGATCGTCCCTTCGTGCCGGCGCGCTGCCGCGCGCGGCCAGATGCGCGCGCGTCGGCGCGCCCTCGCGCGGCAGCCCGAGCCGGGCGAACTGCTCGGGCGGCGCGTCCGTCTGCCGCATCAGGTCGAGCAGGCGTGCGATCATCGCCAGCTCGACCGCCTCGTCCTCGATCGGGCTCTGCTGGCCGGGATCCGCCGCGAGGTCGTAGAGCAGCGTGCCGAAGCGCTGCAGGTCGCCATAGGTGAAGCCCGGCACGCGCAGCGTCCTGAGTCCCTTGGTGAAGGAGAACGGCTCGGCCAGCGTCGCGCCGGCCAGGTCCTCCACGCTGAAGCGCCGCCAGATGCGCGTCGGCATCAGCGTGTATTCGTAGAGCGGGCCGTTCTCCGTGCTCGTGCTGGCGCGCATGTAGACGTAGCGGCCGTCGGTCACGCAGACATGCGCGCCGAAGGCGCCGAACAGGCCGCGGCCGCGCGAGCCGCCGGCCCCGGCCCGGATCGGCATGCCCTGCATGTCGGGCGTGCGCGCCACGCCGAAGAGGTCGAGCAGCGTCGCCGGCATGTCGATCATCTGCACGAAGGCGTCGCTGCGCTCGCCGCGCCGGCGGCCGCGCGGGTCCCAGACGAAGAGCGGCGTGCGCGCGATCTCGTTGTAGAAGGGCTGCAGGTTCTTGGCCCACCAGCCGTGCTCGCCGAGCAGGAAGCCGTGGTCGGTGCACACGATCAGCATCGTGTCGTCCCACAGGCCGAGTTCGTCCATCGCGTCGAGGACGCGGCCGAGCGAGCGGTCGCACATCGACACCAGCGCGGCGTACTCGGCGCGCGCATGGGCGAGCACGTCCTCGCCATGCGTGGCCGGCGCGTAGGCGGGCCAGTCGAAATGCGGCCCGTCATAGTCGTGCGGATAGAGGTCCTTGTAGTGCTGCTGGGTGAAGAACGGCTCGTGCGGGTCGAAGGTCTCGATCTGCAGGAACCAGCGGTCCTGCCCGGCATTGACGCGCATGAAGTCGAGGCCCGCGTCGAAGGTGCGCGTCTGCGGCTGCTCGGCCTCGGTGGCGAGATAGGTGCGGTTGACCCAATCCTGCCGCCACATCGGCTTGTCGATCGCGACGAGCACGTCGGGGATCTGCGGGTCGCCGACATGGCCCTTCCAGGCGTCGCCCTCCTGGCCGCGGAAGAACTCCCAGCTCGAATAGCGGGTGTGGAAGGTGGCGCCGCCATCCTCGAAATAATGCTGATGGTCGGTGACCAGATGGGTGTAGACGCCGCTCGACTTCAGCATCTCCGGCATCGAATCGTCGAACGGCTCGAGCGGCCCCCAGCCGCGGTGCAGGAAATTGTAGCGGCCGGTGTGCAGCTCCCGTCGCGCCGGGATGCACGGCATCGAGCCGATCCACGAATTGTCGTAGGTGACGGTGCGCTCGGCGAGCCGGGTGAAGTTCGGCGCCACCACGTAGTTCCCGCCATAGGGCGGCAGCATGTGGCGGTTCAGCGAATCGAACAGCACCATGATCGCCTTCACGCGGGGGACCCTCCCCCGGCACCGGAGACCAGCCGCAGCCTCGGCGCGCCCGCCTCCTCCTCGCGCTCGATGACGGCGATCGTGTCCTTCAGCCAGACGATCCAGGCGTCGATCTGCTGGGCGCCCCACTGATGCGCGAGATCGAAGCGGCGCTGGACGGCCGTCGCCTCGCCGCCGATCGGGAGCTGGAGGTCCTTCAGCTTGCGGTCGCGGCCGCGATAGGTGGCGACCTGGTCGATGCGTGCCTCGAGCTCGACATGCAGCAGCTTGAGCGTGGCCTCCTTGCCGAGGAAGCCGGAATAGTGGAAGCGCAGCGAGAATTCCGGGTCGGTGAAGCGGCTGGGCGGGATGTAGGGGCTCGACAGCCAGTCGAGGAAGACCGCGGCGCCGTCCTCGGTCAGCCGGTAGGTCTTGAAGTCCGGCAGGCCCTCGCGATGGGTGACGGCGAACTCGACCCATCCGTCCTTCACCATCCGGCCCATGGTCCGGTAGATCTGGCTGAGCTGCGTGTTGGACCGCATGAAGCGGCCGAAGCTGTCCAGGAACTTCTTGAGGTCGTAGCCGGTCTGCGACTTCAGCGCCAGCGAACCGAGCAGCAGATATTCCAGGCTCATCCGCGTCCTCCCCTCCGCACAATGACTATTGCACAATGCACTATGATACAAGTGGTATAGTGCATTGAGTCATAGGGGGCGCAAATCGAGCGGCACGGCCCATTGACAACGGAGCCGGCCGTTGACCTTTTCACGCACGAGATCTGCGGACAGGCGCAGGACCATGAGGAGGGCGCGCATGCGCGGATCGGCATTCGACTTCAGGGTTGACGCGTTCGCGGTCGCCGTCCTGCGCGCGCCGATCGCGACGCCGGTGAAGACCTCCTTCGGGGTGATGAGGGACAGGCCGGCCGTGTTCCTGCGCGTCACCGACGAAGCGGGGCGGCACGGCTACGGGGAAGTGTGGTGCAACTTTCCGACGGTGGCGGCCGAGCACCGGGCGCGGCTCGCGCAGGAGGTGGTCGGGCCGCTGCTGCGGACGCTGCTGCCGGACGCCGAAGGCCGGATCTACGCGCGGCTGATGGAGCGCCTGCACGTGCTCGCCCTCCAGAGGTGCGAATGCGGGCCGCCGCGGCAGGTGAGCCCCGGCTTCGATGCCGCGATGCATGCCCTCGCCGCCCGCCGCGCCGGCCTTCCTCTCTACCGCTTTCTGGACGGCGAAGGCGCCCGCTCGCGGATCGGGGCCTATGCCAGCGGCATCGGCCCGGAGACGCCGGGCGCGACCGCGAAGGCCGCGGCGGCGGCCGGCCACGCCGCCTTCAAGGTCAAGGTCGGCTTCGGCCGCGACACCGACCTCGCCTCGCTGGAGGCGATGCGCGCCGCGATCGGCGCGGGCGGGACGCTGATGGCGGACGCCAACCAGGGCTGGGCGCTCGACGAGGCGCTGGCCCGCAGCGCCGAATATGCCGCCTTCGATCTGCGCTGGCTGGAGGAGCCGCTGCGCGCCGACCGGCCGCTCGACGAGTGGCGGCGCCTCGCCTCACATGCCGCCTTCCCGCTGGCGGCGGGCGAGAACGTCAACGAGACCGACGACTTCGAGGCGATGATGACGGCCGGCGTGGTCGGCACCATCCAGCCCGACCTGGCGAAATGGGGCGGCGTGTCTGGCTGCCTCGACGTCGCGCGCCGCGCCCTGCGGCACGGCGTCACCTATTGCCCGCATTTCCTCGGCGGCGGCGTCGGGCTGGTGGCGTCGGCGCATGTGCTGGCCGCGCAGGGCGGCGACGGGCTGCTCGAGATGGACGTCAACCCCAACCCGCTGCGCGACGACCTGACCGCCGCGCTGCTCGTGGTGGAGGACGGCAGGATCATGCTTCGCGACGAGCCGGGCCTGGGCCTCACCCCCGACCATCTGTTCGGGTAAGGCGGGGCTGACGCCTCAGCCGCGCTTCGACGTCGCCAGCCGCCACAGATAGGGCAGCGCGACGCCGGCGATGATGATGCCCGTCGCCATCAGGTCGAGCGCGCTCACCTCCGCCCCGATCAGCAGCCATGCCACCGCGACGCCGATCACGGGCGCGGTCGCCGCGGTCAGCCCGACCCAGGAGACGGTGAGCCGCGACAGGGCGAAGTTGAACGCGACATAGTTGAAGACGGTCATGAACAGGATCAGGTAGGCGAGCGCGAGCACGCTGGTGCCGCCGTCCAGCGCCGGCGGGTCCCAGCCGGTCGCGAGCACGATGACGATCCCCATGAGCACGCCGCCGGAAAGCTGCAGCGTCGCGGACTGGAACCAGGTGTTGCGGCCCCGGTTCATGAAGCGCGCGATCACCGAACTCAGCGACGAACACACGACGCCGGCGAGCACCAGCCCGTTGCCGACCCAGTCCGCGCCGCCGGCGGCCGCGCGGTCCGACAGCATCAGCGCCAGCCCGCCGAGCCCGATCAGGCCGCCGGTCGGAAAGGTCCAGTGCAACGGCTCGCCGAGGATCAGCCGGGCGAGGAAGGGGCCGAGCAGCGGCAGGAAGCCCCAGATGAGGGCGATGCTGATGCCGTCGGTGCGCGCCGCCCCCGCGATGCCGAGGCCGAACACCAGCCCGGGCGCCATCATCCCCCACGCCACGTTGAGCCCGGTATGGAGGCGAAGCGGCGGAAGCCGGCCGCGCATGAAGAGCACCGCCCACATCAGCACGGCGGCGAAGCCGACCTGGATCAGCATCAGCGAGCCGGCATTGGTCTGCGGCGCCAGCACCTTCTGGACGATGAGGCCCGCCTGCCAGACGACGACCGACAGCAGCGACGCCGTCAGCCCCGGCCCATCGACACCTTCGCGATGCATTGGTTGACCCCGGCCTGCGTCCGTTCAGCGAGGCAGCTCGACCGGCGCGCCCGTCCGGTACGCCTCGTCCGCCGCGAGGCAGATCTCGACCGCCAGCCGCGCCTCGCGCGGCGAAAAGATCGAGCGGCCCTCCCGGAAGCCGGCGAGCGCGAGGCGCAGATTCTCCTCGAGCTCGAACACCTCGCCCGAGCGCGGGATGTCGATCGGCTCCGGCTCGCGGTCGCCGCGCTGGACCTTCAGCGCGAATTCGGGATGCGGCGTGCGGTCCATCGCGCCCGTCCACCAGGTCCGCACCGCGCCCGTCTCCCCGGAGACCTCCCGCAGCGTGTGATGCTCGAAGCCGGAGAGGCACTGGCTGAGCACGGCCGCCGACCCGTCGGCCCATTCAAGCGTCGCGGCGAAGTTGCGGATCAGCCCGTCCGTCCCGCCATTGCCGACCGTGCGCACGCGCGCCGGCCTGCCGTTCTCGGCCGCGTACCACATGACGAGATCGAAGAAATGGACCAGTTCCTCCAGCACCCAGGAGCCGACCTTCTGCGGGTCGTAGCGCCAGCCGCCCGAGCCCTGCCGGAACTTGTGCCGGAACAGCGACAGGTGCTGGTAGCGCACCGGCCCGATGTCGCCCGCGGCGACGATGTCGCGCACCGCCTTCCACTGGTGCGATACGCGCAGCTCGTGGTTCACCGCCACCCGCCCGCCCGTCCGGTCGGCCGCCGCGATCACCTCGTCGCATTGGCGCAGCGACAGGCCGGCAGGCTTTTCCAGAAACACGTTGGCGCCGGCGTCGAGCGCGAGGCAGGCGAAGCGGCTGTGCGCATGGTTCGGCACGGTGACGCTCACTACGTCGTAGCCGCCGGCCGCCAGCATCGCTTCATAGTCGTCGAAGCGCGGGACGTCGGGCAGGTGCTCCGCGGCGGCCTTGGCCGAGCTCTCGCCGTGGCAGTAGACGGCGACGACCTCGGCGCCGTCGATCGCCCCGAGCGCGCGGGCATGCATCTGGCCCCAGGCCCCGAACCCGGCGAGCGCGATGCGGGAGACGCTGTCTGTCACGGTCGAACCTCTCGAAGCGGGCAGGGAAACGGGGACGCGGCGCGGCGGGCGGTCATGCCACGCGCCCGCGCGCGTCGATCGTCAGCCAGCCCGCATCCTTTCCGTCGCGCGTCAGCGCGATGCGGTCGAACAGGTTGCTGACGGGGCAGACATGGTTCGGCAGGATGCGGACGACCTCGCCCAGCGCCGGCGGCTTCGCGCATTGCGAGACGTCGACGAAGCCGTGCTCCTCGGCGAGCTGGTAGATGCTGGCGCCGGGATAGTCGGCCAGCAGGCCGTAGCCCGTCAGCCCGCCGAGATCGCTGGTCAGGGTCTTGGAGCCGGCGTCGACGATGACGCGGCCTGGGCTCGCGGCGCTGACCACCGTCGCATGGACGAACAGCGCGCAGTCCTCCGGCCCGGCGGCGCCCGCGGCCATCATCTGCCGGTCGTTGTAGATCGAGGTGCCCGAGCGGTACTGCGTCTCGCCGGCCTCGCCGACGCGCCGCACGTTGGGCGTGCCGCCGGACGAGACGGTCGTGAGCGCGAGGCCGTGCGCCGCGCAACCCTGCCGCACCGCCTCGACGAAGGCCCGCGTGGCGCTCACATCGCCGTTGGGCGGGTAGATCAGCAGGCCGGCGAAGGCGAGGCCCGGCAGCGAGGCGATGTGGCGCGCCAGCGCGACCGCGGTCTCCACGTCGGGAACGCCGCAGCGGTGGCGGCCCGTGTCGCACTCGACGAGGACGGAGAGCGACGCGGCGGCGGACCGCATCGCGCGCGAGAGGCCGTCGGCGACGAGCCGGCCGTCGCAGGAGACGGTGAGCCGCACGCGCCGCGCCAGCGCCGAAAGGCGCGCGAGCTTCGCCTCGCCGATGATATTGTAGCTGATCAGGATGTCGGCGAGGCCGGCATCGGCCATGATCTCGGCCTCGCCGAGCTTCTGGCAGGTGATGCCGGCAGCGCCCGCATCGACCTGCAGGCGGGCCATCGCCACCGATTTGTGCGTCTTGATGTGCGGCCAGTTCGCGACGCCTGCCTTGTCGCAGGCATCCTGCAATTTGCGGACGTTGCGCTCCGCCACCGACAGCTCGACGACGGGCATCGGCGTTTCGACCGCGAGTCCCCTGCTTTTCCATTCCGGCCATTCGGCGACCTGGGTCATGTGCGTTGCCCTGTCTGCCGGTAGTAGGCGGATTCCCACGGACGGGGATCCGGCGCGACCGGGACGCCGGCCCGGACGAGCCCGCGCGGCCGCAGCAGGTAGGCCCCTTCGCGCCTGACGCCGGCGACGTCGACGAAGGGGAAGTTCGCCTCGACCTTGTCGATCAGGCTGATGTCGGCCACCGCCCCCGGCGCGAGATGCCCGAGGTCGGAGCGGCCCATGGCGCGGGCGGGCGCATCGGTCACCATCGCCACCGCATCCACGAGCGCGACGCCGCAGGTCATCATCTTGCTCATCGTGTGGAGGAGGTCGAAGGCCGGGCCGTCGACGCTCATCATGTGCACGTCGCTGGAGATGATGTCCGGCGCGAAACCGTCGGCGAGAGCGGCCTCGGCGCTGGCGAAGCCGAAGGCGCCCATGCCGTGGCCGATGTCGAACAGGATGCCGCGTTCGCGGGCCTTCGCGACCGCCGGCAGCAGCGCGCCATGCCCGTCGACCGGCGCGTTCGGCGCGGGGCGGAAGCAATGGGTGAGCACGTCGCCCGGCCGCAGACGCTCCAGGATCTCCTCGTAGGACGGCGGCGGCCGGCCGATATGGGTCATCAGCGGCAGGCCGAGGCGGCCGGCGGCGGCGAGCGCCCGCTCCAGCGCCAGCAGCCCGATCTCCCCCGAGGTGCCGCCGCCCAGCCGCACCTTCACGCCGACGACGATGTCGCGGTTCTCCTCCGCGACAGCGACGCACCTGTCCACCGACAGCAGGCCGTCGACGCTCGCCTCGCCGAACATGAGGTCGCGGTCGAAGGCGAAGATGCCCGGATAGGAGATGTTGATATAGGCCAGCGCGCGGCACTGGGACCTGTCGGCGACGAAGGACCGGAAGCCGGCGAAATTGCCGGCGCCGGCGCTGCCGGCGTCGACCATGGTGGTGACGGCCGAACGCCGCGCGATCGGGTCCGGCTCGACGCCATAGCTCGTCGCGGCATGGTAGATGTGGGTGTGCAGGTCGATCATGCCCGGCGTCACGATCGTGCCGGACACGTCCTGCACGACCACGGCATCGGTCGGGTCGAGCGCCTCCGCCACGGCCGCGACGAGGCCGTCCCTGATCGCAACGTCGCGCCGGCCGTCGACGCGATTGCGCGGATCGACGACCCGGCCGCCCTTGAGCAGCAGGTCGTATGGCTGCGTCGCCCCGGTTTCCCGGTGGGCTATCGTCCCCATGTCAACCGCCTTTCCCATGATCGACCGGGCCCCTCATGCCGCGCGTTCCTCGAAGCGCCAGCGGATCGCATGGCGCGACGTTTCGCCCGGCGCGAGGAGGCGCATCGACGGCTTCTCCGCGAGCTCGCCCTCGAAACCCTGCGGGTCGCCATGGCCGGTCCAGCATTCCACGCACAGGAAGGACGCCGGCGGGCGGCTCCACAGCGCCACATGCGGAAAATTGTCCATCTCGACGGCGATGGCCTCGCCCGAGGGCGAGACGAAGCGGAGGCTGCGGCTGTTCGCGTTCAGGAAGCACAGCGCCTCCCGCGCCATGAGCTCGTGCGACAGCGGGAGGCGGCGGCCGTCGAAGGCGATCGGGCGCCGGCCGTCCGTGAACAGGCCGTTGCCGTCGATGACGGGCACCGACGTCGCCTCCTCCCGCTCGAACAGGATCGCATCCCCCTCCGGCCCCGCCCCCGCGAAGGACCAGAGGAAGCCGGGGTGAAGCCCGATGGCGAAGGGCATCGCCGTGTCGTCGGCATTGGCCACCTCGAAGCCGATCGAGACCCCGCGCGGGGCGAGCCGGTAGGAGACATCGAGCTGGAAGGCGAACGGGTAGTGGCTCCGCGTCGACGGGCCGTCGCGCAGGGTGAAGGTGACGCCCGTGCCGTCTTGCGCATCTGCTGAGAAGGTCTCGCCCGAGGCGAAGCCGTGCACGCCGATCGGATAGGTCCGGTCGCCGACGCGGATCTGGCCGTTCCGCGCCCATCCCACGATCGGGAACAGGACCGGGCTGCTGCGCGCCCAAGCGTCGCCGCCGGGCCACAGCAGCTCGCGCCCCGCGACCTGCCAGGACACCGGCTCCGCGCCGCGTGCTCGCACGCGCAGCGTCGCGTCCCCCGCGGACAGGGCGATCGCATCGCTCAAGGCGCGACCCTGACGATCATCTCGATCTCGACGGTCATGTTGCCCGGCAGGCCGCCCATGCCGACCGCCGAGCGGGCATGCCTGCCCTTCTCGCCGAACACGTCGATCATCAGCCGCGAGCAGCCGTCGATCACCTTCGGATGGTCGCCGAAGCCTGGCGCCCCGTTGACCATTCCGAGCACCTTGACGACCCGCTCGACCCGGTCGAGCGACCCGATCTCGCGCCGGAGCGCGGCGAGCAGGTTGAGCCCGGCGATGCGGGCGTCCTCGATCGCCTCCTCCAGGCTGACGTCGGCACCGACCTTGCCCGACCGGCGCGTGCCGTCGGCGCGGCGCGGGCCCTTGCCCGACAGGTAGACCAGGTCTCCGTCGCGCAGGGCATCCTCGTAGAGGCCCTGGGCCGGAGCCGGATCCGGCAGGGTCAGGTTCAGCTCTCGAAGTCTCTGCTCGGCGGATATGGCATTCGTGGACGGCATGCGATCGACACCCGGCATTGGCCAGCGAACCGCGCTGGCGACGAAGGGATAAGCTACTATGCGACCGGCGTATAGGACCGGATTTTCTCATTCGACCGATCGATCATGACGTGGCCCCGCGCCTCGTCACGCCGCGATCGTGAAGCGGTAGGACGTCTCCTGCAGATAGCGTTCGCCGGGCCGCAGCACCGGGCTCGGGAAGCCCGGATGGTTGATCGCGTCCGGCCATGTCTGCGGCTCGAGGCACAGGCCCGCGCGGCGGCCGTAGCGCCGCCCCTCCAGCCCCGCGATCGCCACGTCGAGCTTGGACCCGTCATAGAACTGGAGCCCCGGCTCGGTCGTCGCCAGCGTCATGGCGACGCCCGACACGGGGCTGCGCAGATGCGCGACCTCGCGGATCGGCACCCGCGTGATCCACAGGCAATAATTGTGATCGAACGGCCGGACGTCCCTGCCTCTTCCCCGGTCGACGGCGCGGCGCTCCCTGAAGTCGAACTCCGTGCCGGCGACCGACCGGACCTCGCCGGTGGGCATGCCGTCCCCGTCCGTCGGCAGGTAGGCGGCCGCGTCGATGCTCAGCTCGTGCCCGCCGATCGTCTCGCCGCCGTCGAGGTTGAAGTAGCCGTGCGGCGCGAGGTTGACGGGCGTCGGCCGGTCCGCCTCGGCCTCGATGCGCAGATGCAGCGTGCCAGCGCCCGTCATGCTGTAGGTGGCCGCGAAGCGGCAGGCGCCGGGATAGCCCATCCAGCCGTCCGGCTCGGAAAGCGTCATCGTCACGCTGTCGGCCGTGTGGTCCTCGATCTGCCAGGTACGCTTGCTGACGCCGAGCGTGCCCCCGTGGAGATGGTGCGCGCGGGCATTGCGGTCGAGCTGGTGGGCGCTGCCGTCGAGCAGGAAGCGGCCGTCGCGGATACGGTTGGCGCAGCGGCCGACGATGGCGCCGAAATTGCGCGAATGGATGGGATAGGGCTCGAACCGGTCGAAGCCGAGCACGAGCGGATGCGGGTGGCCGTCCAGCCGCAGGTCGCGCAGGCACGCGCCCCAATTCATGATCCACGCGGTCAGTCCGCCGCCGCTTATGCGGACCTGCTCGACCGCGCCGCCGTCCGGCGCCGTTCCGAAAGCCTCCCTCTCCAAGCCTCCCCCTCCCCGAAGCACCGCGATCGCCCGCGATTCCATCGCCTCCGACCCAGTCTGGCCTGTCCGCTCCAACATCTAGCGCCCGGTCGCGAAACGCGTCGCCGGCAGGCCCTCCATGCCGAGATCGAGCGCGAGCAGCGCTCCGGCGAGCGGCTCGGCCGCCTTCTCGTCGGGCGTCAGCCCGTCGCTGATCGAGGTGACGAAGATCGTCTTCAGGTCGGAGCCGCCGAACGCGATCTTCGACGGACGGCTGACCGGCAGCTCGACGGTGAGGTCGAGCCTTCCTTCCGGCGTGAAACGCAGCAGCCTCGACCCGCGCACGGCCGCGACCCAGTAGCAGCCGGCGGCATCGACCGTCGCCCCGTCCGGGCGGCCTTCGGGCAGGACCGCAAAGGTTTCCCTGTCCAGCGGCCGTCCCGTCCCGACGTCGTAGCGCGCCCGCCAGACCTGGTGCGGCGTGACGGGCGTGTCCGCCCAATGGACCGTCAGCCCGTCGGGGCTGAAGGCGATACCGTTGGGGATGGTGAGGCCGCTTGCGATCCTGTCCGCGGCGCCGTCGCCGCCCACGACGAAGAGGCTGCCGACCGGCGACAGCCCGGTCTGCGGCAGCGGCATGGTGCCCACCCACAGCCTGCCCTGGCGGTCGCAGCACGTGTCGTTGGTGCGGTTGCCGGAGGGTGCGGACTCGAGCCGCGCGAAGATGCTTTTGTCCCCGCTCGCCGGATCGAACTTCAGGATCGTGTCGTGCTGGCCGACGAGCCAGCTGCCGTCGTCGGCCGGCTGCACGAAGCCCGCCATCTCCGGAAAGTCCCAACTCTCGGTCGTTCCGCTTTCCGGCCGCGTGCGCAGCACCTTGCGGTCGGGGATGTCGACCCACAGCAGCGCGCCCTCGTCCCAGATCGCGCTTTCGCCGACCTGCGCCGTGAAGGAGCCGACCCGCTCGACCTTCGGCGACAGCACGCGCATCTCAGCCCCGCAGCGTCTTGAGCTCGGCGCGGGCGTTGGACATCATCAGCCCGAGATCCGATCCCGACGCCACCCAGGAAAAGCCGTAGCCGAGATAGTCGCGCGCCTGCGCGGCGCCGCCCGCCAGGATGCCGCAGGGCATGCCGATTTTCGCGCACCGGGCCGCCGCGTCGGCAAGCACCTTCTGGACCTCGGGATGGCCGGTCCGGCCGATGAAGCCCATGTCGGCGGAGAGGTCGCCGGGGCCGACGAAGATGCAGTCGACGCCCGGCACGGCCGCGATCGCCTCGAGGTCGGCCACCGCCTTGCGCGTCTCGAGCTGGAGGATGACGCAAATCTCGCGCGCGGCGCCGGCCGCGTAGTCGGCGACGCCGCCATAGCGCGTCGCGCGGCTCATGCCGGCATAGCCGCGCACGCCGTCCGGCGGATAGCGCGTCGCGGCGACCGCCCTGCGCGCCTCCTCGATGTTCTGGACGTAGGGAAACATCAGCGTCTGGGCGCCGAAGTCGAGGACCTGCTTGACGGTGACCGCGTCGTTCCACTGCAGCCGCACGACCGCGCTCGCCGGCGAGCCGGCGACGGCCTGCAGCAGGCCGAGCATGCGCGGCGCGTCGTTGGGCGCGTGCTCCATGTCGAGCACGACGAAATCGTAGCCCGCGAAGCCGAGCGCCTCGGCCGCGACGGCGCTTCCGCTCATCGCCCAAACGCCGATCATCGGCGGCGTGCGCTTCAGATTTTTCTTGAATGCATTGAAAGGCACGTCCACTTTTTCTTCTCCGCTGCCCCGGCGCGTGGTCACTTCTGGCGGGCGTCTGGAATCTTCTAGCGCCGTCCAAACCACATTGCCAGGGTTTATATCTTATGTCTTATATAAGAAAATGGCCAACGAGGCATGGATGCCTCCGGTCCGATGACGATCCGAAAGGGAGGTTTTCAATGTTTCGATTCGACAAGCGCAGGCTGCGGTTCGCCGCGGCCATTTCCGCGGCGACGCTGGCCGTCGGCATGGTCGGCACGGCCGACGCGCAGGACAAGGTGACGATCACCTTCGCCAACTGGGCTTCCGCCGAAGGCACGACGCGGTCCAGCATCGAGAAGGTGATCGCCAACTTCGAGGCGGCCAACCCCGGCATCGACGTCGTCAGCGAGTCGATCTCCTTCTCCGAGATCGCGCGCCAGCTCGTGCTGCGGGCCCGCTCCGGCAACCCGCCGGACGTGGCGCAGCTCGCCGGCAACGACACGGTGCTGGTCGGCTCGACCGGCTCGCTGGAGCCGCTCGACGGCTATATCAGCAAGGAGCTGGCGGCGAACCTCAAGCCCGGCGCCGACGCCGGCCTGCGCAACAAGGACGGCGCTCTGTTCGCCTTCCCGTGGAACCAGTCGCCGGCCGGCTTCTGGTACAACAAGGACATCATGCAGAAGGCGGGCCTCGACCCGAACAAGCCGCCGCGCACCATCGAGGAGCTGAACGCGGCGCTCGCCGCCGTCAAGTCGAGCCAGCCGGGCGTCATCCCGCTCGGCATGGACACGACCAACCGTGCCTTCGCGCTGAGCTCCAACTGGCCTTGGATGCAGGCCTTCGGCGCCCTCCCCGTCGGCGAAGGCGCGACCGGCGCCGAATCGGCCGAGATGAAGGCCTACCTGACCTGGATGCGCGCGAGCGCGCAGGCCGGCTACATCGATCCGGGCCGCAAGATCGGCGAGTTCCGGCCGCTGGCCGCGCAGGGCAACGTCGCCTTCCACTGGGACCAGGTGCTGCTCAAGGGCGTCATGCAGGGCGCCAACGGCATGTCCAACGACGACTTCTACAAGACGTGGGGCGTGACGACGCTGCCGACCGCCGGCGGCAAGGCGACGACCTTCGAGGGCGGCCACCAGCTCGTCATGTTCGCCAACAGCAAGCACAAGGAAGCGGCCTGGAAGTTCATCGAGTATCTGGCGACCTCGCCCGACGCGATCGCCAACTACACGACCAGCGTCAATTCCTCGCTGCCGTCGATCAAGACCACCGGCAACGCCGAGCTGGACGCCTCGCTCGATACGCCGGTGTTCAAGGCCTTCTCGGAGGAGATCATCCCGACGCTGGCGCCGCAGCCCTACGGCCCCGAGTTCGCCGCCGCCGCGACCGCGATCATGGCCGGCGTGCAGGAGGCCGTCACCGGCTCGCAGCCGATCGACGCCAGCGCCGCCTCGATCCAGCAGCAACTGCCGAAGTGATGGCGGCCCAGGCTCCCGCCGCAACGCAAGCCCGCGCCCGGCCCCGTGCCGGGCGCGAGCCCTGGCTCGACTGGATGGTGCTGCCGACGCTGGTCGTCATGGCCGTCGTGGTCGGCTATCCGATCGTCTACACGATCCTGCTGTCCGTCGAGGACTACAACCTGCTGGACTTCAGTCCGGCGAACTTCATCGGCGCCGACAACTACACCAAGCTGTTTTCCGACCCGATCTTCTGGCAGTCGCTCCGCAACACCGCGGTCTACACCTTCGGCAGCGTCGGCATCTCCGCGCTCCTCGGCCTCGCGCTCGCGCTGCTGATGGAGAATCTGGGCGGCGCGCGCTTCCGCGCGATCCGCGCCCTGCTGCTGACGCCCTGGGCCGTGCCCTTCGTCGTGGTGGCGTTCCTGTTCCGCTACATGTACCTGCAGAACGGCGGCGTCATCAACGCGCTGCTGCTGTCGAGCGGGCTGGCGAGCGCGCCGGTCCCGTGGCTCAATTCCGCCTCGCTGGCGCTGCCCGCCGTCATGGTGGCCAACATCTGGGCGATGGCGCCGTTCTTCTTCCTGCTGCTCAGCGCCGCGCTGTCGGCGATCCCCAACGAGGTGATCGAGTCCGCACGCGTCGACCGCGCCGGCACCTGGGGCATGATCTGGCACATCAAGCTGCCCTTCCTGCGCAACCCGCTGCTGATCAGCAGCCTGCTGATGGTCATCTCCAACTTCAACGACTTCGCCAAGATCTGGGCGATGACGCAGGGCGGACCCGGATATTCGACCAGCACGCTCGTGGTCTACGTCTACCGCCTCGCCTTCGAGAACTTCGAGTTCGGCTACGCCTCGGCGATCGGCGTGATCTGGCTGATGATGCTGATGGTGTTCGCATGGTTCTACATGCGCGCGCTGCGGATGGAGAGACGATGAGTTCGCCCGTCCAACCCCCGAGCGCCCGGCGTTTCTCGCCGGGCCGCATCGCGCAATGGGTCGCGATCGGCTTCGCCCTGTTCTGGAGCCTGGCGCCGATCTACTGGATGCTGTCGACCTCGTTCAAGACCGAGCTCGAGGCGACCCGGCTGGTCCCGACCCTGTGGCCCGAGGCGCCGACGGTGGCGAACTATGTCGGCCTCGCCGGCACCTCGCTGCCCTTCGTCGCCTTCTTCGTCAACACGGTGGTGAGCTGCCTCGTCACCGCTGTCGTGTGCGTGGTCATCGCCACTCCGGCGGCCTATGCGCTGTCGCGGGCGCGCTTCCGGCTGGCAGGCACGGTCGGATATTCCATCCTCGCCTTCCGCATGCTGCCGATGGTGGTGGTGCTGGCGCCGCTCTATCTGCTGCTGCTCAACGCGCGGCTGCTCGACAGCGGCACCGGCCTCGTCGTCGGCTTCACCACCTTCGGCCTGCCCTTCGCGGTCTGGATGATGAAGAGCTTCGTCGACGCCGTGCCGATCGAGATCGAGGAGGCGGCGCGGGTGGACGGCTATCCGCGCTGGCAGATCCTGCTCAAGGTCGTCGTGCCGCTGATCCTGCCGGGCATCCTGACCACCGCCACCTTCGTGTTCATGGAGGCGTGGAACAACCTGGTCTATCCGCTGACCTTCATCACCACGATGGACAAGCAGACGCTGCCGGCCGCCCTCGTGCTGACCTTCACCGGCCAGTTCAAGACGGACTGGGGCGGCATGATGGCCGCGGCCACCATCACCACCTTGCCGCTGATGATCGCCTTCTTCGCGGTGCAGCGCTCGATGGTGCGCGGTCTGACCTCGGGAGCGGTCGCCGGTGCCTGAGACCAGCCCGACCTTGCAGGCCGCCGGACGTTTCGGCGGCCGCATGGCGCTCGTCACCGGCGCGGCCGGCGGCATCGGCTTCGCCATCGCGCGGCGGCTGGCAGCGGAAGGCGCCGGCGTCCTGATGACGGACGTCGACGGCGCCCGGCTGGAGGCCGCGGCAGCGGCGCTGCGGCAGGCCGGCGCGACCGTCGCGACCGCAGTCGCCGACCTCGCCGCCAAGGCCGGGCGCGAAAAGCTCGTGCCGGCCGCGCTCGACCGCTGGGGCCGGCTCGACATCCTCGTCAACAACGCCGCCTTCCAGGGCGAGCGGCGGCCCTTCGCCGAGGTGCCCGACGAGGAGATCGAGAAGATCTTCGCCGTCAACGTGACGGCGGCCGCCTCGCTCGGCCGGGCGGCGACCGTCCCGATGAGGAAGCAGGGCGGCGGCGCCATCGTCAATGTCGGCTCGATCCAGGCGAACCTGCCGGTGCCGAGCTACGCCGCCTATGTGGCGAGCAAGGGCGCGATTGCCGCGCTGACGCGCGCGCTCGCCGTCGAACTGGCGCCCGCCGGCATCCGCGTCAACAGCGTGCTGCCGGGCGTCATCGCCACCGACAATTTCACCCGCGAGCTGGACGAGAGCGGCACGGACAGGCGCGACGGGCCGCTCACGGCCGCGCTGCTCGGCCGCCAGGGCGAAGCCACGGAAGTGGCCGCGGCCGTGGCCTTCCTCGTCTCCGACGAAGCCTCCTTCATAACCGGCGCTGCGCTCCCCGTCGACGGCGGCCGCAGCATCAGCCGCAAGGCCGACCCCTTCCAGTTGTCCTTCGGCGACAGGACCGAACCGGGAAATACCGAATGACCAAGATCGTGCTGCGCAACGTCGAGAAACACTATGGCCCCGTCCAGGTGCTCCACGACTGCAACCTGGAGATCAGGGACGGCGAGTTCATCGTGCTCGTCGGCCCGTCCGGCTCCGGCAAGACGACGCTGCTGCGCATCATAGCGGGGCTGGAGCACATCACCGCCGGCGACCTCTATTTCGACGAGACCCGCGTCAACGACGTCGACGTCGGCGACCGCGACATCGCCATGGTGTTCCAGAACTACGGCCTCTACCCGCACATGAGCGTCTACGACAACATGGCCTTCGGCCTGAAGCGGCGGAAGATGGCGAAGGACGAGATCGACCGGCGCGTGCGCAAGGCGGCCGAGATGCTCAACATCGCGCCCTATCTGCAGCGCCGCCCGCGTCAGCTCTCGGGCGGGCAGCGGCAGCGCGTCGCGCTCGGCCGCGCGATCGTGCGCGACCCCAAGGTCTTCCTACTCGACGAGCCGCTGTCCAACCTCGACGCGCATCTGCGCGTGCAGATGCGCACCGAGATCCTCAAGGTTCACCGCGCCGTCACGGCGACCGCCGTCTACGTCACCCACGACCAGGTCGAGGCCCTGACCATGGGCGACCGCATCGTCGTCATGGCCGACGGCCGCATCCACCAGGTCGGCACGCCGGACGAGCTCTACGACCTGCCCGACAACAGGTTCGTCGCCTCCTTCATCGGCACGCCGGCGATGGGCTTCTTCGATTGCCCGGTCGCGCAGGCCGGCGGCAGGGCCGAGGCGAAGCCGGCTGCCGGCCGCATCCGCCTGACCGGGGCGCAGGGCAGCCTGCTCGCCCGCAACGGCAGGGACAAGGTCACGATCGGCATCCGGCCGGAGCGGCTGTCGCTGGCGCAGCGCGACGACGCGTCGGCGGACGTGCTGCTCGAAGGGACCGTCGACGCGGTCGAGATGCTGGGCGCGGAGCAGTATGTGCATTTCGTCGTCGAAGGCGGCGAGCTGACTGCGCGCGTGCCGCGCGAGCAGCAGGTCAGGGCCGGGCAGAAGGTGGCCTTCCGCGCCGAGGCAAAGCACCTCTACCTCTTCGACGCCGGGACCGGCGCGACGCTGCGCTGACGGCCCCGGCAGCAGAACTGGAGTATCCCCATGGCCCGCATCGCCGGCATCGACACGTTCCGCGTTCCGCCGCGGTGGATCTTCGTCCGGGTGACGACCGACGACGGGCTGGTCGGCTGGGGCGAATCGATCATCCCCAAGCGCGCCCGCGCCGTGGTCGCGGCGGTGGAGGACATGGCGGGCAACATCGTCGGCACCGATGCTTCAAGGATCGAGGACATCGCGCAGCGCCTGCGCCGCGGCTCCTTCTTCCGGCACGGGCCGATCCTGGCGACGGCGCTCGCCGGCATCGAGCAGGCGCTGTGGGACATCAAGGGCCAGCGCGCCGGCCTGCCGGTGCACGAGTTCCTCGGCGGCGCGGTGCGCAACCACGTCCGCGCCTATGCGTGGATCGGCGGCGACAGCCCGGACGACGTGGTCGACCACGCCCGCAAGCGGCTGGAGGAAGGCTTCACCGCGGTGAAGATGAACGCCACGCCGGCCATCGGCCCGCTCGGCGAGCGCGACACGATCGACGCGGCGGCCGCCCGCATGGGCGCGCTGCGCGACGCGTTCGGCAACCGGCTCGACATCGCGCTCGACCTGCACGGGCGCGTCCCCCGCGCCGCGCTGAAGCCGCTGCTGGCGGAGCTGGAGCAGTTCCACCCGATGTGGGTCGAGGAGGCGACGACGCCGGAGAACGAGGAGACACTCAAGGTGCTCGCCCGCGCCGCCCGCTCGATCCCCGTCGCCACCGGCGAGCGGCTGAACTCGGGCTGGGAGTTCAAGCGCGTGCTCGACACCGGCGCGATCGACATCGTCCAGCCCGACGTGTCGATCACCGGCCTGTTCGAGCTGGAGAAGATCGCCCGCATGGCCGAGGTCTACGACGTGGCGGTCGCGCCGCACTGCCCCAACGGGCCGATCTCGCTGGCGGCATCGCTGCAGGTGGCTTTCTGCTGCCCCAACGTCGCGATCCAGGAGCAGAGCCTCGGGCTGCACTACCATGCCGGCTTCGCCGGCCTGCCCAAGGCCGACCTGCTCGACTATCTGAAGGACCCCAAGCCGCTGACGACGGTGGACGGCGTGTTCCCGATGAACGGCGCACCGGGCCTCGGCATCGCGCTCGACACCGACGCAATCGCCGCGAAGCAGCAGGACTGGCGGCTGCCGGATGCGGACTGGACGCATCCCGACGGTACCTATGCGGAATGGTGACGGGCTGTCGCTTCCTCGAAAGCCGGTTCCCTAGCCGGCGAACATCGGCTCCGGCAGGCCTTTGACGCCGAGGTCGTGGATCGCGAAAATCGCGCCCGCCTGCCGGATGGCGGCGCGCTCGGCGTCCGGCACCATCGAGGCGGCGCTGGTAACGTAGAGCACGTCGAGGCCGTCGCCGCCGAAGCTGCACATGGTCGGATGCTTCACCGGCATGTCGATCAAGCGGTCGAAGCGGCCTTTCGGGTCGACGCGGGCGACCTTGCCGCCATGCACCAGCGCGCACCAGTAGAAACCTTCGGCATCGACGGTCGCGCCGTCGCAGCGCCCCTCTATGTCGCGCGTGCTGAAGAACACGCGGCGGTTCGAGATCGCGCCGTCGTCTATGTCGAAGTCGTAGGCGAAGACGGTCTCGGCGCGGCTGTCGGCGAAATACAGGGTGCGGTCGTCGGGCGACCAGGCGAGCCCGTTGGGGACGATGAAGCCTTCGTCCATCCTGTGCGTCGTGAGATCCGGATCGAGCCGGTAGAGCGCGCCGCCCGGATGGGTCAGGGTGGCGTCGCGCGAGCCGCACCAGAACCGCCCGCGCCGGTCGCATTTGCCGTCGTTGAGGATGTTGCCCGGCTTCTCCGGCTCCGGGTCGACCAGCGTCGTCACCCGCCCGTCGGCAAGGTCGACCGCGGCGAAGCCTGTGCGCAGAGAGGCGATCAGCCCGCCGCGCGCGCGGATCGCGAACGAGCCGACGATCTCGGGCATCCGCCACGTGGCGCGCGCGCCGTCGCTCGCGCGCCAGCGGTGGATCGCCGGCTCCAGCGCGTCGACGAAATAGAGCGCCCGCTCGGCCCCGTGCCAGCACGGCCCCTCCCCCAGCAGGAATGGCCCCGGCAGCGGGCCCCGTATGGGCGGCTGCGCGATGGGGGGGGCTGGGGGGAAGGGGTGGGGGGGGTGCGGGGGTGGGGGCGGCGGGGGCGGTGGACCGCCCCGCGCATGCCGGGGCCGCGCGGGGGGACGGGCGCGCGCCCCCCCGGCTCGGTGGCGGCCCGGCGGGGATGCAGCGCGATCCCGCGGATCGGGCGCGGCGCGAGCGCGACGGCCGGCCCCTTCACCATCATGTTCAACCCCGCCTTGCTCGACCGGTAGGCATAGGAGCCGCCGGAATTGTTGAGGGCGATCGAGCCCATGCGGCTCGACACGAAGGCCATGATCTTCAACTCGCCCGCCGCGATGTTGTCGACCAGCGTCTCGGCGAGCTTCATCGGCCCGATCAGGTTGGTTTCGAGGATGCGCCGCCAGTTGTCGTAGTCGGTCTGGCCGAAGGGAGGGTGCGGCCGGCCGATGCCGGCATTGCTGACGAGGATGTCGACCGGCGCACCGGCGAGATGGCGGCCGAGCGCGGCGATGTCGCCATGGTCGGTCATATCGAGCTTCATGACCTCGACATTGCCCTTGATGGCCCGCGTGTCGTGCGCGGTGTCGGGGTTCAGGCAGGTCGCAAGCACGCGGTGGCCTTCGGCAGCGTATTGCCGGGCGAATTCGACGCCCAATCCCGTGTCGCAGCCGGTGATGACGATTGTCGGCATGGAATCCGTCCTCAGTTGGAAAGTTTGAGCGCAGTCTGCGCGCCGCCGGCAGCCGAGCTGTCGAGGCAGGCCATGACGAAGGCGAGGCCGGCCACACCCGCGTCGATCGAGGGCGTGAGCCGGGCAAGCTCGGTCGAGGGGCCGAGGCCGCGCCGGGCGAGGATCATGTCTGCGAAGCCCGCATAGAGGTTGGCGACCGCCTCGGTCAGCCCCTCGGGATGGCCCTGGCGCTGGAGCCGCGTCGCGTCCTTCGACGCCTGCGACAGGTTCGCCTGGCCCGCGCCCACGGTCGTGACGTCGCCGTCGAGATTGGCCTGGCGCAGACGGGCGTGGTCGCGGTGCTCCCAGGCGAGGTGCCCGGTCTCGCCGAACACGCGGATCGACAGCTCGTTCGACGTGCCGGCCGCGGCGTTGCAGACGTCGAGCCGGCCGCGCGCGCCGCCTTCGAGACGGAAGCGGATCTGCGCGATGTCGTGCACCTTGCGGCCGGGCAGCAGCGCGCCGACCTCGGCCGAGATGCTCTCGAACGGCAGGCCGGTGACGAAGGAGACGAGGTGGTGGCCGTGCGTGCCGATGTCGCCGAGCACCAGCGACGGGCCGCTGATCTCAGGGTTGAGCCGCCACCGCGCGGCCCCTTCCGGCGTCGCCTCCACGAGGGTCGCGTTGCCCCCGGCGAAATACTCGACGGTGACCAGCCGCACCGCGCCGATGGCGCCGGAAAGGATGCGGGCGCGCATCTCGCGCAGCATCGGATAGCCGCTATAGGTGTGGGTGACGGCGACTGCGAGCCCCGACTGCCGCACAAGCTCGCGCAGCTCCTGCGCCTCGGCGAGGTCGTTGCACAGCGGCTTCTCGATCATGATGTCGAGGCCGGCGGCGAGCGCGGCGCGCATGTAGCGCGCATGGCTGTCGTTGGGCGTGATGACGGCGATCGCCTCGATGCCGTCCTCGCGCTTCGCCTCGCCGGCGATCATCTCCTCGACCGAGCCGTAGCAGCGCGCCGCGTCGAGGCCGATCGCCTGTCCCTCGGCGCGGGAGCGCTGCGGCCGCGACGACAGCACGCCGGCAACGAGGCGGAAGCGGCCGTCCATCTCGGCCGCCATGCGGTGCACCGGGCCGATCATAGAGGGCGGCGCGCCGCCGACGATGCCGAGGCGCAGCGGCCGGCCGAGGGCGGCGAGAACGGGGTTGGGCATTCTCTATCCTTTCAATCCGAGCATGCGCTCGAGCATCGTGGTCTTGGGGGCGGTCCGCATGCCCGCGTCGAAGGGGCGGTCGCCGACGCGGATGATGTGGTCCGCAATGAAGCGCGCGCCTTCCGCCGCGCCGTCCAGCGCGTTCTTCAGGCAGCATTCCCATTCGAGCGTCGCCCAGCCGTCATAGCCATAGCGGGTCAGGCGGGAAAACACGCCGCGAAAATCGATGTCGCCGTCGCCCGGGCTGCGGAAACGCCCGGGCCGGTCGAGCCAGTCGCCGTAGCCGCCCCAGGCACCGCGCTCGGCGCTCGGCACGAATTCCGCATCCTTCACGTGGAAGGCGGCGATGCGCGCGTGCCAGCGGTCGATGAAGCCGAGATAGTCCATGTGCTGCAGCCGCAGATGGCTCGGGTCGTAGAGCAGCTTCGCGCGCGGATGGTCGCCGACGGCGGCGAGGAAGCGCGCGAAGGTCGCGCCGTCGTGCACGTCCTGTCCCGGATGCGGCTCGAAGCAGAGATCGACGCCGGCCGCGTCCGCCGCGTCGAGCAGGGGCAGCCACCGGCGCGCCAGCGTCTCGAAGGCGAGCGCGACGAGGCCGGCGGGCGGCGGCGGATAGGGATAGGCATAGGGCCAGGCGAGGCCGCCGGAAAAAGGCGCGACCTTGTTGGCGCCAAGCCTTGCCGCGAGCGCGATGGCCCGGCGCAGATCGGTTTCCGCGCGTGCCTGCCGCGCGGCCGGGTCGCCCCTCACGGCGGCGGGCGCGAGCACGTCCACCGCGTCGTCATAGGCGGGGGGGACCCCCCGCAACTGCCCCCCCCGGTGCGCGGCGACCTCGCTGGCGACGAGGCCCGCAGCGTCCAGCGTCGCCGCGATTTTCCCGACATAGGCGTCGTCGTCGAGCCGCTCGGCGTCGACGACGCGCGGATCGTGGATCGGCAGTTGCAGGGCCTTGAAGCCGAGCCCGGCGGCGAAACCGGCGATGGCGGGGAGCGTGTCGAACAGCGGCGGCGGCCCGATGAACTGGGCGATGAACAGCGCCGGACCCTGGATCGTCTTCGGTGTGGGCATGCTACCGCGCGGCCAGCTTCGCCGCTTCCGCCTTGGAATAGCTGCGCCCGGCTGTGCTGCGCATGAGCCCGACCGTCTGCCGCTGCGCCCGCTGCAGCCGCACCGGCGGCAGGCCGGCAAGCACAAGCGCGAGGTCGTCGAGCACGCGCTCGCCGATGTCGTGGAAGGCCGCGGGGATGCCGCCCGCCCGGTGAGGCGAGAGCAGCACGGCGGAACTCCGCACCGGGTCGTCGGCGGGGATCGGCTCCTGCGGGAACACATCCGTTGCGATACGAAGCCGTCCGGCCTCGGCGACGAGCGCGGGAAAGTCGACGATCGCCGCGCGGCTCGCCAGCACGAGAATGGCGCCGTCGCGCATGCGCCGCAGCGCGGCCGCGTCGATGAAGCCGGGATTGTCCTTGGTCACCCCGGCGAGCAGGAACACGACGTCGCTGCGCGCGAGGAGGTCGTCCAACCCGACCGCCTCGCAGCCCTCCTCCGCGATCGTCGCGGCCGGCAGCCAGGGGTCGTGCACCAGCAGCCTCGGGCGAAAACCTTCGAGCAGGCGGCGCAGCGCGCGGCCGAGCTGGCCGAAGCCGACGAGGCCGATCGTCGCCCGCGACAGCAGCACCGACTCGGCGCAGCCGGCGCGGCCGTAGCGCTCGGTCCCCTCCCGCACGGCCCGATCAGAGGCTGTGATGCCGCGGGCAAGGTCGAGCGCGAGGCCGAGCGCCATCTCCGCGACCGGCACGGCGAACACCGGCGCGACCGACAGCACCTCGATGCCCCGCGCGAAGCAGGCCTCCGCGTCGACGTTGGGCAAAAAGTTGCCCTCGACGTTGATGACGGCCCTGAGCAGCGGCGCGCGGGCTATGCGCTCCGCCGGCAGGTCGGTCTGGCCGAGGATCGCCGAGACGCGCGGCAGCGCCGCCTCCACGATGTCGTCCGGCACGCGGCCGGCGGCATCCGCCGTCACCACTTCGGCCATCGCGTGGAGGCGCGCAAGCTGGTCGGGATTGAAGATCATCGCGGTGTGGCGCGGATGCGGGTCGAGCAGCACCACGGGACGGTCGTTCGTCATCGTCGCCCTCCGCTCAGGCGCCCGGGAGCACGAGCGGCTCTTTCAGCGTCACGTTCTGGCTGCGGAAATAGAGGCGGATCGGCACGCGCGGCGAGGCGCCGAGGCCGGGCTTCTGCGCCGTGACCTGGACGTTGTGGGAAGGATTGCCGGTGATGGTGAAGACGCCGTCCGGCCCGCTGGTGACGTGCTTGTTCTCGTTGAAGGTGGTGAAGTTGAAGATCCACAGCGACACGTCGGCATCGGCGACCGGATTGCCCTGCGCGTCGACGACGCGGCCGACGATCAGCCCGTCATTGTTCATCGAGGCGTAGAGGTCCCAGCCGAGCGCGATGACGAGCAGGATCACCGGCGTCAGCACGAAGCGGTTGAGCAGCCAGACCTTCCAGCGCGGGCGTTCGAAATCGTCCTCGTCAGCCATCGGTCAGCCCTTGGTCGCGCCGGAGGTGAGCCCCTGGATGAACTCCTTCTGCGCCAGAAGGAACAGCAGGATGCCGGGCGCCAGAACCATGATGCAGAAGGCGTAGAGCGCGCCCGTCGTATCCTCCTGGTAGGACAGGAAGCGCGACAGGCCCAGCGGCAGCGTCTGCATCTCCGGCGAGCGGGTCATGATCAGCGGCCACAGGAAGTTGTTCCACGACCAGATGAAGGACAGGATCACGTTGGTCGCCATCGCCGATTTCGCCAGCGGCATCATGATCGTCCAGATGATGCGCCATTCCGACAGCCCGTCCACCTTGGCCGCGTCGATCAGCGAGGCGGGGATGGCGTCGAAGCTCGCCTTGAAGACGAAGATGCAGATGATCGTCGAGAACTGCGGCAGGGCCAGCCCGAGATAGGAATCGCGCGTCAGCGCGTAGCCCGCCATCGCGTTGAGCACGATGTTCGCCGCGATCGTCAGCACCGTGACGATGACCGAGTTCAGGAAGTAGCGGGCGAACGGGATCGCGTACCAGACGTCGACGTAATAGAACAGGTTCGGGTTGCGCGGGATGATGCTGGGCGGATAGTTGAAGATGTTCTCGCCCGAGATCGACGTCTTGAACACCCAGTAGAACGGCACCAGCATGACGAAGCTGGTGAGGATCAGCGCGAGGTGGATCGGCCAGCGGGGATATCGGCGCATCAGTCTCGCTCCACCGCGCCGGCATTGCCGCCGGAAAGCCGGTTCGCAGCCCATGCGATGACGAGCAGCAGCACGAAGAACACCACGGTCACGGCGCCGGCGTAATCGAACCGCGTCTGCACGAAGCCGAGCTTGTAGATGTAGGTGACGAGGATCTCGGTGGCGCGGCCCGGCCCGCCGCCGGTCATCACGTAGACCAGGTCGAAGCTCGTCACCGAGTTCAGCATGCCGATGACGAAGCACAGGAAGATCGAGGGCCGCAGCAGCGGCAGCGTGATGCGCAGGAAGCGCCTGAACGCGTTCGCCCCGTCGATCTCCGCCGCCTCGTAGAGGTTGCCGGGGATGTTCTGCAGGCCGGTCAGCAGGATGATCATGTAGAAGCCGAGCATCTGCCAGATGTTGGCGGCGATCACCGACGGCAGCGCCCAGGTGAAGGAGTTCAGGAACGGGATCGGCGCGTCGACGAGATGGAGGGAGCGCGCCACGTAATTGAACAGGCCGACGCGCTCGTCGAACATCCAGCGCCAGATGATCGCCACCGCGACCGTCATCAGCGGGTAGGAGAGGAAGATCAGCGTGCGGTAGATGTTGCGCCCGCGTATGTCGGTGTCGACCAGCAGGGCCAGACCGAGCGCGATGGCGATGCCGACGGGGGCCGAGGCGACGACGTAGAGCGTGTTCCACAGCGCCTGCCAGAACACGTCGTCGTCCAGCAT
>Ga0066256_1000984_pt1 | contig 46472 bp, 41 predicted proteins | sample ThiBio_1000_biof_FD_87107 | JGI IMG/M metagenome (GOLD analysis project Ga0066256, IMG submission 87107) | Wastewater bioreactor microbial communities from Cape Town, South Africa - Thiocy_expt_1000_biof (version 2) | ecosystem: Engineered > Bioreactor > Thiocyanate-remediating >... | reverse complement strand
GCGGGCGGCATGCGGGGGCGGGGTGGGGGGGGGCGCACAGGGGTGGGGGGGCCCGCGTTGCGGGGGGGGGCGACGGCGTGGGGGCGGGTGGGGGGCGCGGCAACCGGGGGGGCTTTGCAGGGGCGGGTGAGGGCGGGGCTGGTCAGCTTGCCGCAGCCGCCACGGCCGCTGCCACCGACCCGCCGGCCTCCACCGGTGGCGCACTGCTGGCAGCGCTGGTTGCCACCCTGCGTGTGGTGCGCGCAGAGGTGGCGGCAGGGCGCGTGACTGCTGCGGCGCCGCCCGCCGAAGCGGCACTGGCATCCACGCCACCCGGCGCCGCGTTGCTTGCCGCCGCCTCCCTGACGCCGCCTGGCGGTGGCCCACAACCCCCGCTTGCGCGTGCCGCGGCAGGCGCCGTGACGGCCGCGATGGAGGAGTGCCGCCTTGTGGCGGCGTACGCCGCCCATGAGCGCGTGCTCAACTCCTTGCGCGCCGTCGTGCCCGTCGCGTTTGGCGGCGTGGGCGGCGCTGTGGGTGCGGTGGATGTAGCTGCAGTGAACACTGCCATTTTGGAGTCGGCGCTGGGCATGGCCGCCGCCGGCGCACTTGCGTTGACGCTGCCAGCAGCTGCCACCTCAGGCGCCGCGCCTACCGTCCCCATCACGCCTGCTGTGCTGCTGTGGTTGGGCACGCTGCGCCTGCTGCGGGAGGTGCGCCGCGCTGCCGCTGCTGACAACTGGGTGGCTGCGGAACGTCTACTGCGGGGTACCCTGCTGTGGGTACCGCGCGGCGGCAGCGAGCATGGGGAGTGGTTGCCGCTGCCTTCCGCATTGCCACTCCTGACCGCCCCTGGCGGCAGCACTGCTGGCGGCAGCGCCAGTCCCGCTTCCGCACCCCTGTCTCGTATGCGCACCGCGCTGCGCGGCGCGGGAGGAAGCAGCAGCGGCGGCAGCAGCGGGAGCAGCGGTGGTGGGGGTCGTGGGCCGGCGCCGCCCGCGCGTGCGGATGCCGTGGCGGTGGCACGCCAGCTGGGAGATTGTCACACGCCAATTGACGGCGTGCTGCCAGTGGCGGGCGGGGGCCCCCCCGGGGGAAGGCGCGGGGGGGGGGTGAGCCCCTTTGTAGGGGCCGCACTTGGGGGGGGGGGGGGGGGGCGGCGCGCCCGCCGGGGGGGGTGGGCTGGGGGGGGCCCCGCCCCGAAGGGGTGGCGCAGCAGGGTCGCCTTTTCTTTGGTTACTTTCTTTTGGCGAAGCAAAAGAAAGTGACTAGCCGCCGGGCTCCCCCCGGCCAACGAACCGCCACTTGCCCCAAGTCCTTCCATTGGCGGAGATTTCACCCTCTGATGAAGCCTCTAACCATTCGACTAAGCCCGTAAACGGGCAAGTCGCTGGTTATCCCCCACCCCTCTCCCTCAAGGGAGAGGGGAATTTGTCACCCTCCGGCCAAGTCTTTGATACGCCTCTTTCTCAAAGACATGGGATTCTCCCTTGTCACTGGCATGCCTCACACTCCTCAAATCCCGGATCCCCCGGCCGCATGGTGCAGGCCTTGCCTTCGATCTGTGCGACCGGCAGCTTGGCCGCCGCCGCATCCAGCGCACTCATTCCACCGCCGATGTGCGCGGACACGGCGTTCAGCTCGCCGCCCTTGCCGGTGGATTTCTCCGCGCTGGTGGCGCCGAGCGAGCGCAGGTAATAGGTGGTCTTGAGGCCGCGCACCCAAGCGAGCTTGTAGATGTCGTCGAGCTTCTTGCCGGAGGCACCGGCCATGTAGATGTTCAGGCTCTGCGCCTGGTCGATCCATTTCTGGCGACGCGACGCGCATTCGACCAGCCACCTGGGATCCATCTCGAAGGCGGTGGCGTAGAGCGCACGCAGGTCACCTGGGATGCGGTCGATGCGGGCGAGGCTGCCGTCAAAGTACTTGATGTCGGCGACCATCACCTCGTCCCACAGACCGAGCTTCTTCAGGTCGGCGACCAGATATTTGTTGACGACGGTGAATTCGCCCGACAGGTTCGATTTCACGTACAGGTTCTGGTAGGTCGGCTCGATGCTGGCCGAGACGCCGACGATGTTGGCGATGGTCGCGGTCGGCGCGATCGCCAGACAGTTGGAGTTGCGCATGCCGTACTGCGCGATGCGGGCGCGCAGGCTGTCCCAGTCGAGCGTGCTCGACGCGTCGACTTCGAGATAGCCGCCGCGGGCGTCCGCCAGCAGTTGCAGGGAATCCTGCGGCAGGATGCCACGGCTCCACAGGCTGCCTTCATAGCTGGCGTAGCGGCCGCGCTCGGCGGCCAATTCCGTCGACGCCCAGTACGCATAGTAGGCGACGGCCTCCATCGAGCGATCGGCGAATTCGACCGCGTCGTCGCTGGCGTAGGCCAGGTGCAGTTCCTGCAGCGCGTCCTGGAAGCCCATGATGCCAAGCCCCACCGGGCGATGCTTGAGGTTGGCGTTGCGCGCCTTGCCGACGGCGTAATAGTTCACATCCACCACGTTGTCGAGCATGCGCATGGCGGTGTGGATGGTCGTCTTCAGCTTGGCGAGATCCAGCTTGAGCTGCCCCGAATCAGAATCCAGTTTCAGGTGGTTCACCAGATTGACCGAACCGAGGTTGCACACCGCGATCTCGCTGTCGCTGGTGTTGAGCGTGATTTCGGTGCACAGGTTGGACGAATGCACGACGCCGACGTGCTGCTGCGGGCTGCGGATGTTGCAGGGGTCCTTGAAGGTGATCCAGGGATGTCCGGTCTCGAACAGCATGGAGAGCATCTTGCGCCACAGTTGCACTGCGGGAATGCGCTTGAAGAGCTTGATCTCGCCGCGGTCGGCGCGACGCTCGTATTCGGTGTAGGCCTCGGCGAAGGCGCGCCCGTAGAGGTCGTGCAGGTCGGGCACGTCGTTGGGCGAGAAAAGCGTCCAGTCTCCGCCCTCCATCACGCGCTGCATGAAGAGATCGGGCACCCAGTTCGCCGTGTTCATGTCGTGGGTGCGGCGGCGGTCGTCGCCGGTGTTCTTTCTCAGGTCGAGGAATTCCTCGATGTCGAGGTGCCAGGTTTCCAGGTAGGCGCACACCGCGCCCTTGCGCTTGCCGCCCTGGTTCACCGCGACCGCGGTGTCGTTGACCACCTTGAGGAAGGGCACGACACCCTGCGACTTGCCGTTGGTGCCCTTGATACGGGCGCCCATCGCACGCACCGGCGTCCAGTCGTTGCCCAGGCCACCGGCGTATTTCTGCAGCATGGCGTTTTCCTTGATCGCCTGGAAGATGCCGTCGAGGTCATCGGTGGCCGTGGTGAGGTAGCACGACGACAACTGGCTGTGGCAGGTGCCGGCGTTGAACAGGGTCGGTGTGGAGCTCATGAAGTCGAAGTTCGACAGCACCTGATAGAACTCGATCGCCCGCGCCTCGCGGTCGATCTCGTTGATCGCCAGCCCCATCGCTACACGCATGAAAAAAGCCTGCGGCAATTCGATGCGGGACTCCTCGATGTGCAGGAAGTAGCGGTCGTACAGGGTCTGCAAACCCAGGTAACCGAACTGATAGTCGCGGCCGGCGTCGAGCGCACCGGCCAGGCGCGGCAGGTCGAACTGGGCGAGGCGCTCGTCGAGCAGCTCGGCGGCGATGCCCTGCTTGATGAAAGTGGGGAAATATTCCCGGTAACGCTCGCCCATCTGCGCCTGCGTCACCGCCTCGCCGAGCACCTCGTGACGGATGGAATTGAGCAGCAGGCGCGCGGTGACCTGCGAATACGCCGGATCCTGTTCGATCATCGCGCGCGCGGCGAGCACCAGGGCCTTTTCCACTTCAGCCATCGGCACGCCGTCGTAAAGGTCGCGCAGCACGGTCTGCATGATCGGTTCGGCCGTGACGTTCTCACCCAGGTTGGCACAGGCGTCGGCGACGAGATCGGCAAGGCGGGCGATATCGAGCGGTTTTTTCCGGCCATCCTCGATCACGTGCAGCGCCGCTTCCGGCACCGCTCCGGCGGCCTTCTGCGCGGCACGTTCCTGGGCACGCTTCTCGCGGTACAACACGTAGGCGCGGGCGACTTCGTGCTCGCCCGACCGCATCAGGGCGAGTTCGACCTGGTCCTGCACGTCCTCGATGTGGAAGGTGCCGCCGTTGGGCTGGCGCCGGATCAGCGCATTGACGACCTGCTCGGTGATCGTCTCCACCAGTTCGCGGATGCGCGCCGAGGCGGCCGCCTGCCCGCCCTGCACCGCGATGAACGCCTTGGTCACGGCGATCGCGATCTTGCCCGGCGCGAAACCCACCACCGCGCCGTTACGGCGGATGATCTTGTGGTCGGCATAGCGGGTGTCAACGACCATGGGTGCGGTTGCGTCGACGGTGGGCATCAGGGGGGGAACGGCAGATTCGGTGGCGATGTTCAGCATCGACGGCTCTCCTCGGTATCAGGGCTCAAGAAACGGGCTGCAAGGCGCGGCAAACAGCATTTGTCCACAGCTTGCACAACCCCCGTCCACACGTTTATTCACAAGATATAGTGGTGGACACGAAGGCTGGACACAAATTCTAGGGGTGACAGATAAACTGTCAACAAGAACGCATGGCCGGAGTGCCCTCTTTGCATCTGCCTCTTGAAAAGCAGGCGACAAATCAATGTCTTATTGGTTGATGCCGCCTATATTTTAGACAGCCTCCAGATTGGATGCGGTGCAGCGCGCCGAAACGGCCCCCGAACCCTATGGACACGTAGGTAATTCAGCTTATGTCGAGATACGAATATGCCCGGTCCTGCGCGGGCAGGGGACTGAGGACTGAGGACTGAGGACTGAGGACTGAGGACTGAGGACTGAGGACTGAGGACGGAGGACTGAGGACTGAGGACGGAAAGGATGCGCTTCGCGCACCTTCGATCTGTCTTCTGTCTTCTGTCTTCTGTCTTCTGTCTTCTGTCTTCTGCCTTCTGTCTTCTGTCTTCTGTCATCTGAAAGGTAACGGCCGCGCGACAGGGGTGCCGTCGGTCTGCAACGGCACGACGGTGGGCGCCGTGGCGGGTTGCGACGTGACCGGTGGGGTGGCGGGCAACGCACCGGAGCGGGTGCCCGCCTTGGCCTGCTGTTCGTAGAGCGCGCCGAGGTTGAGCATCGCCCGCGCATAGCCCTGGTCGGCGGCGCGCTTGAACCATTCCGCCGCCTGCGCGGGATCGCGCGCCACGCCGAGGCCATCGCGGTAAAGCGCACCAAGATTGTTCTGCGCCGCGGCGTCGCCCGCTTCACCCGCACGCCGGTACCATTGCGCCGCCTTAGCGGGATCTTTTGCCACGCCGCGTCCAGTCTCGTACAGCACGCCCAGATTGTTCTGCGCCTGAACGTCATGCCGCGTGGCGGCGCGCGTGAGCCACTGCACCGCCTCCGCGTCCTCGTTGCGCTGCAACAGCAGCCAGCCGAGCCGGCTTTGTGCCGCGGGCAGTTCCTGTTCGGCCGCGCGGCGATACCATGCCAGGGACTGTTCCGCCGTCGCCGCGTTGCCCTCGAGGAGTGCGGCGAGGTTGTACTGGCCGTCGGCATCGCCGGCTTCGGCGGCGACGCGGAACCAGCGCTCCGCGGCCACCGCATCGGCCGTGACCCCGCGACCATCACGGTACAGCGCGCCGAGATTGTTGGCGGCGACCGCATGCTTCTGCTCCGCGGCCTGCGCGTAGGCCTGGGCGGCGAGCGCCTCGTTCTTCGGCATGCCCACGCCCTGTTCGGCCATCCAGCCCAGTTGCGTCTGCGCGTCGAGGTCGCCCTGGCGCGCGGCGGCGACGAACCATTTCGCCGCCTCGGTCGGGTTCGCCGGCACGCCCTGTCCCTTCAGATGCATCCAGCCAAGCTTGCCCTGCGCCGTGACATTGCCCTGTGCGGCAGCGCGGCCGAGCCAGTCGAGCGCCTGCGCGTAATCCACCGGCGTGCCGTCCAGCCCTTCGCGATACAGCGTGCCAAGATTGAGCTGGGCGAGTGCGTTGCCTTGTGTGGCAGCGTCGGTCAGCAGCTTGCGCGCCTGCGCAGGGTCTTTCGCCACCCCCTCGCCGCGCGCGTACTTCAGCGCCAGGTTGTTCATCGCCGCGATGTCGCCGTTCTGCGCGGCGCGGATCAGCCACTTCACCGCATCGGTGTCGTTCTTCGGCACCTCGCGCCCCTGCTCGTAGAGTGCGGCAAGATAGGTCTGCGCCTCGGTCAGGTTCTGCGAGGCGGCGCGCGTGAGAAAGTCGACTCCCGTGGCAGTGTCCTTCACCACATCGCGCCCCTCGATCAACAGCAGCGCGAGGTTGTACTGCGCGCGGGGTTCATTCTGCAGCGCGGCCTTCCGGTACCATTCGAGCGCCCGCCTGGCATCCTTCGCCACGCCATCGCCCTTTTCGTAGGCCCAGCCCATTTTCATCTGCGCCTCGGGATCGCCGCGCTCGGCCGCCATCTGGTAGTAGCGCAGCCATTCCGGGGGCGGCTCGGCCGCCGTCGCCACCTGGAAAACGCCTGCGCACAACAGGGCGAATATCAGTCGGTTCATCGGTTCACTCCTCAAGGCAACTTGTATTCAATGGGAACGTCCATCCACATCGTCACGGCCATACCATGCCGCTGCGCGGGATAGAAGCGCCAGCCACGCACGGTTTCCAGCGCCGCCAGGTCGAGCGCCTGGAAGCCGCTGGTCTGCTTGATCCAGATCTGCCCCACCGTCCCGTCCTCCTGCACCTCGGCGCGCACCAGTGCGCGGCCTTCGGCGCGCAGGCCGAGCGCCTGCAGGGGATAGCGCGGCGCCTGATTGCCGGGGTGATGACGCGGTGGCGTCTCGCCGGGCATGGGCTCGGCGGCATTGATGGTATCCAGCCCCTTGGGGATGGGCTTGCGATCGAAGCCGGCGAACAGCAGCGGCAGTTCGCACACCGAACGCGGTGAGGCGACTTTCAGCGCCGGGGCGGTAAAGCGTTCCTCGATGACGCGCGCCTCGCCCGTGGGTTGCTGCGTCTGCAGGGCTTCGGCGCGCGCCTCGCGCACCGGCTGAACGGTGGCAGTGCCCTCGCTGCGCGCGCTGAGTTCCGCCTGGCGTGCATGGCCGCCCGCGGCCGCGGCCGCCGCCTCGCCGCCGCTGGCGAGCAGACGCGGCGCACCCGCCTCGCGCGGCAGGCTGCCACGACCCGCGAGTTGCTGCGCACGCCCCTCGCCGGACGCCGCGGCGCCCGTGCCCGCACCGGACGCCGCGCTGCCGGCGCCGGCCACCGCAGGAGGCGCTGCGGCGACGAGACCCGCGGCCGTCTCGCCGGGACTGACACTGCGGCTGCCGCTGCCCAGACCTGCGCTCGCCCGTCCGCCGCCCGGCAACGGCGGTGCGCTCGCCGTGCCGCCACCAGGGCTGGCCAGCGGCGCCGCTGCGAGCGTGGCGGTCCCGCCACCTGCCGCTTCGCGCACGGCTGCGGCCACAGGCAACGGGCGTGCGGCCGCGCTCGACGGTGTCGCCGCGCCGCCGGCGCCGCCGGTGCGGCCCGGCACGCTCTGCGGCACCGCCCGTGCAGCGGCCAGCGCGGTCTGCGTGGGCGATCCGCTGTGGCGGGCGAGGCCTTCCTCGGGACTGCGGCCGCCGCCGCGCAGGCTTTCCTGCCCGCCCGCGCGTGCAGCGTGACGGAATTCGGGCTGTAGCGACTGTACCTGCGACACCGGGCCGTCCAGCGCCAGCGGGCCGTCGTCGCGGTCCTCCCCGGCACGGGCGGCCAGCGCCGCCGGGCGCGCGCTCGGCTGCGGCGTACTGCCAAGGCTGGGCGCGCGTGGCGCCACGCTTCCGGCATCCGCGCTGCCGCGCGCCAGCGTGGTCGGCCCGCTGCTCGCCACCGTCGCGGCGCTGCGTGGCGCACTGCCCTGCGGCGCCGAAAGTCCCGCGGTGTCACGCGGTGCCGGGCTGCTGCGGCCTGCCTGCCCCTGGCCCGGCTGCGGCACAGGCGCCGCGCGCGGCGTCGGCTCGACAGGCTTGGACGGAGTTTCTGCCACGCGCTGCACCACTGGCACAGGCGGCAGCGGCCGGATCACCGGCTGCGGCTGCGGGGCACGCGTGGCACTGCGCACGCGCGCTGCGTGCTCGGGCCGCCGTTGCGGCGGCTCCGGCGTCTGCGGTTCGAGCATCACCTCGACTTCGACCTGCGGCGCCGGAATGGTGCGCACCACCAACCACGGCGCGATCAGCAGCGCCGCCGCCACGTGCAGGACGAGCGAGATGGCGAGCGGCGCGCCGTCGCGCCGCAGCCATATGAAGCGTTCAGTGCGCGGCATCGACCCGGTCGGATGCGGTCACGAACGACATGCGCACGATGCCGGCGCGCGTCACCGCCGCCATGACTTCGGCGATGCGTCCATAGGGCACGCGATAGTCCGCCTTCAACTGCACGGCGAGTTCGGGCTCGGCTTCGAGCATGGCCTTGAGGCGGATTTCCAGGTTGTCGCCGGCGACCGCCTCCTGGTCGACGTAAACCTGTCCCTGCGCGTCGATGATGAGTTCGAGCTTCTTCACCGGCAGCAACTTCGCCACCGGCGCGGTCTTCGGCAGGTTGACCGGCACCGCCTGCAGCAGGAAGGGCGCGGTCACCATGAAGATCACCAAGAGCACCAGCATCACGTCGACCAGCGGCGTGACGTTGATTTCGCTCATCGGCGCATAGTCGTTTTGCGGCAGCAGCGCCATGTCATTTACCCTCGGGCTTGGCGGCCTCGGCGTGATACGGCGTCTTGATCACGAGATGCAGGAAGTCGGTGGCGAACTGGTCGAGCCCCGCCACCGTGGTGCGCACACGGCGCACGCCGTAGTTGTAGGCGAGCACCGCGGGAATCGCGGTGGCGATACCGAAGGCGGTGGCCACCAGCGCCTCGCCCACCGGGCCGGCGACCACATCAAGGCTGGCGGAATTGGCCAGGCTGATGTCCTTCAGCGCATGCATGATGCCCCACACCGTACCGAACAGGCCGACGAAGGGCGCGGTGCTGCCGATGCTCGCCAGCGCCATCAGGCCGTATTCCTTGCGGTGCTGGATCTGCTGCAACTGGGTCTTGAGGGTGCGCTCGAGGACATCCTTGCGGTCGCCCAGGCTGTCGAGACTCAGCGTGCCTTCGTGATTCTGCGTGAGCGCGTCGAAGCCCGCGGCGGTCATCGCCGCGAGGTCGCCGCGCTGCGAGCGCGCAAGTTTTTCGCCTTCGTGCAGGTCCCGCGCGGCCCAGAAGGCGCGCTTGAACGCCGCGTCCAGGCGGCCGCTGCGAACGTTCTGCCACAGCCGCGAGACGATCAGCATCCAGGTCGCCACGGAAAAGACCAGCAGCACCAGCAGCGTGAGATTGACAGCGAAGGAATTGGTCAGATAGGACATGGGTAACCCCGGTCGAAAGCACGCCCACGCAATCCGGCGCGGCACGCATGACAATCAATAAGTTTATTCAAACAAACTAATACACAAGCCGAATTCTACGCCCGAGATTCGGTCGGCGAAACCTTACCGGGGTTGCTGCGGCGTGAACATGGGAATTTTGGTTATGATTGTGCAAAAACAATCCCCTTCCGCATCCGGGCCCCTCATGCGCCATACCGCCGTCCTGCTGATTTCCTGCCCCGACCAGAAGGGTCTGGTCGCCGCCATCGCGGATTTCCTCCTGTTGCACAATGCCAACATCCTGCACGCCGACCAGCACCAGGATGCGGAGCTGAAGCTGTTTCTCATGCGCGTGGAATGGGATCTCACCCACTTCGATCTCGACCTCGGCGCGTTCGGTACCGCGTTCCGCCCCATCGCCGAGCGATTCGGCATGAGCTGGCGCCTCGCCGAATCCAGCCGCAAGCCGCGCATGGCGGTCTTCGTCTCCCGTTTCGACCATTGTCTGGCCGACCTCCTGTATCGCTACCAGAGCGGCGAGCTGCATTGCGAGCTGCCGATCATCCTCAGCAACCACGAAGACACCCGCTGGCTGGCCGACGCTTACCGCGTGCCCTATCAACACATCGCCGTACACAAGGACGCGAAACACGAAGCAGAGCAGATGCAACTGGCGATCCTGCGCGACCGCAAGATCGATTTCATCGTGCTGGCGCGCTACATGCAGGTGCTGTCGACCGATTTCATCCGCCACTTCCCGGATCGCATCATCAACATCCACCATTCCTTCCTGCCCGCATTCAACGGCGCCAAGCCGTACCATCGGGCGTTCCAGCGTGGCGTCAAGCTGATCGGCGCGACCGCGCACTACGTCACCGAGGTCCTCGACGACGGCCCCATCATCGAGCAGGACGTGGTGCGCATCTCGCACCGCGACGACCTCGACGACCTCATCACCAAGGGTGCCGATCTGGAAAAAGTGGTGCTCTCGCGCGCGGTGAAATGGCACCTCGACAACCGCGTACTCGTCTACGCGAACAAGACCGTCGTGTTCGACTGATCCGGCATGCTTGACCTGAGCGTTCCCCGCACCGACATCCCGCAGCAGCCCGGCAAGGTCGAGACGCGTCCGCGCGAGACCGCGGACTGGCTCGAACGCCTGCCCTTCGCCAGCCCCGTCGACACCGCGCAGCAGTTGGCGATGGCCCTGTACGCCCTCAACCGCCGGCCGCTCGCCAGCGAGGCGCGACTCGCGCTGCTCGCCCTGTACCGCCCGGTGGTCGCGCGCGCCGCCGGCAGCCTGGAAGCGCTGCTGCTCGAATCGGGTGTGCCGCCCCGCCAGCAGCAGCGCCAGATCGGCGTGCTGCTGCGCGAACTGCACAACGAGCATGCCATCGGCTACAAGCAGGCTTTGCGCACGCTGATCGACGACAGCGCGCGCGCCGCGCATGCGCTGCACCTCGCCGAGGCCGCGTCCTGCCTGCTTGCCGCGCTTCACGACGTGCAGGCGGCGTGCCACCTCACCTACGTCGTGACGCCGGCCGAGCTGTGGGCGGAGATGCATGGTGTGTACCGTTTCGCGCGCGCAAGGCAGATCGAAAGCCGCGCCAGCGACACGACACCCGCACTGGAAACCGCCTACCGCCAGGCCCTGCTCCTTGCGCTCGCCGATCCGCCGCGCATGAGTCCGACCGAAATCCTGCACGCCCGGCAGATCATCCGCAGCTTCGTGCATCGTACCGCGCTCGGTCCGACTCCGGCCGACGCACGTGCCGGCTTCGCCATCCCGGTCGACGGCGACGTACCACCGCATCACCTCGCCGGCACGCTGCACGATTCCACGCTGTGGCTCGACACCGACGGCCTGTGCCGCCACCTGCGCGACGTCGCCCTGCGCCTGCGCGCCGACGCGACACCCGCCAGCGTCGGCCTGCCCGCGCATCTCGACGGCAGACTCTGCCTCACCCTGATCAAGCGCCTCGCCCGCCTCTGGGGGCCGGGTGCGCGCCGCGAATTCAAACGGCATGCGGCGCCCGGCAGCAGCGTGGAACTCGTCGCCGGCGTGAGCGCCACCCATCGCCTGCTCGAGCAGGCGCAGCACGATCCTGCCGCCGAGGCCGACCTCGCCATCGGCGACACCAGCCTGCCCCTTGCCCCATCGGTCAACAGCAGCACCTGGACGGTCGTCAACGACAGCGCGTCCGGGCTCGCGCTCAGTGGCATGCCCGATGCCCCGCTCAACCTGAAGGTGGGCGATCCGGTGGCGCTGCGGCCCACCGCGGTCAACGGCGACTGGTCCGTCGGCGCGATCCGCTGGATCCGCATGCGCGACGCACGCCAGGTCGAACTCGGCATCGAGCGCCTGTCTCCCAACGTGCAGCCGGTCTGGGTGCGCCCGCTGCGCGGACGGCGCAAGGCTTCCGCCGAGCCCGCGCTGTTTCTGCCGGGCATCGCCGCACTCAGACAGGGCGATCGCCTGCTTCTGCCGCGCCACCTCTACAGCAAGGGCCTGGACGCCGAGGTCTGGCATCCGCCACGCCAGTACCTGCTGACCTTCGAACGCTGCCTGGAACACACCGCGGCCTTCGATCTCGTCGAATTCAACGTCTTCGTCGACCAGCAGGTATGATCCTAAAAACCGCAGTTGACCGCTTCATTCCCTTACAGACATCGCATGAACGGTGAATTTTCAGGCTTTGTTCCCCGTCACCTGTTGGGTGAGACCGCTACGCACCCGCTGGTACGCCGGCTCACGCACCTGCCTTTGTCGCGCCTCCTTGCAGACCCCGGTCTGCGGCGTCGTTGCTTCGCGGCAGCCACGCGATCCGACGCACCATCGGGCGCGTCCAACTGCGGTTTTTAGGATGATCGAACTCCTCGTCCTCTACTACAGCAGCAACGGCAGCGTGCGCGAAATGGCGCAACTTGTCGCGCGCGGCATCCATCAGGTCCCCGGCACCTCGGCGCGGCTGCGCACCGTCCCTCCGGTCGCCCCGCGCACCACGGTTGCCGAGCCACCCGTGCCGGACACCGGCGCACCCTACGTCGAACTCGCCGATCTCGAAGCCTGCGCGGGGCTCGCACTCGGCTCGCCCACCCGCTTCGGCAACATGGCGGCGCCGCTCAAGCATTTTCTCGACACCACCGGTGCGCTGTGGGCGAAGGGCACGCTGGTGGGCAAACCCGCCGCCGTGTTCACCTCGACCGCCAGCCTGCACGGCGGCCAGGAAACCACGCTCGTCAGCATGATGCTGCCGCTCCTGCACCACGGCATGCTCATCGTCGGCCTGCCCTACACACTCGCCGAAGTGAACGACACCGCCAGCGGTGGCACGCCGTATGGCGCCAGCCACTGGGCGGGGCCGGCCGACGACCGCCCGCTCAGCGACGACGAACGCGCGCTGTGCCTTGCCCTTGGCAAGCGGCTGGCCGAAACGGCGATGCGCCTCGCCGCGCGATGAAACCCCTGCAACATCTCGCCAGCGCGAGCCTGGTCGCGCTGATCTTCCTGTGCCTCGCGTGGGAACTGCGGCTGGCGCCGCTGCGCCCCGGCGGTTCATGGCTGGTGCTGAAAACCCTGCCGCTGCTGGCGCCGCTGATGGGCGTTCTCAAGGGCCGCCGCTACACCTATCAGTGGGCGCCCATGCTGATCCTCGCCTACTTCAGCGAAGGCGTGGTGCGCGCGTGGTCCGACACCGGCGCGTCAGCGTGGCTGGCCGCGGCGGAGGTGGCGTTGTCGACGGTGTTCTTCTTCGCGGCGATCGCGTACGCCCGGCTCAGCGCGCCATCGCGGCTCGCCCGATAGCCCGTCCGCCGAGCCGCCACACGCCTACGGCACGGCAGGAAGCGTCAGGATCGCCTGCAATCCACCCAGCGGTGAATCCGCCAGCACGATCGCACCGCCATACATGCGTGCCAGGTCATCGACGATGGCGAGCCCCAGTCCACTGCCGGGAACCTGCTCGTCGGCCCGCACGCCGCGACGCAGGGTGGCCTGTCGCTGCGCGGCGACGATGCCCTTGCCGTCGTCGTCGACACGGATGACGAGGCGGTCGTCTTCGATGCCGGCGCCGATCTCGACGCGACCTGCCGCCCATTTGCAGGCGTTGTCCAGCAGGTTGCCAAGCATTTCCTGCAAGTCCTGCTCCTCGCCGCGAAACGCCAGGTTCGCCGGAATCGGCCGCACCCGCAGGTCAAGATTGCGCTCGGCATGAATGCGCCGCATGGCGCGGAGCAGGCCGTCGACGACCGGGCCGACCCCGGTGCGCACACCGGGCAGACGCGCCGTAGCGGCCGCCTGTGCCCGGCTCAGGTGGTAATCCACCTGCTTGCGCGCACTCTCGACCTGGCTCGCCACCAGCCGCGCCAGCGCATCGTCAGTGCCCGCGGCCGCATTGGCAAGCACGCTCAGGGGTGTCTTCAGCGCGTGGGCAAGATTGCCCGCCTGCGTGCGGGCGCGCTCGACGACGTCCGCGTTTTGCGCGAGAACCGTGTTGAATTCCCCGACCAGCGGCATGATCTCGACCGGAAAATCGCCCTCCATGCGCTGGGTTTCGCCGCTACGCACACGTCCGAGCGCGTCGCGCAGCTTCCGCAAGGGGGCCAGCCCGACAAAGACCTGCACCAGGGCCGCCAGTGCCAGGCCGAGGCCCAGCAGACCCAGCGCCAGCCACAGCTCCTCGTTGAAGCGCGTCACCGGTTCACGCATCAGGTTTTCATCGGCGCCGACGATCAGCCGCAGGCGCTGCGCATTGATCGTGACGGAGCGTTCCACCATGCCCAGCATGGCACCGTCCGGGCCGACGATCCGGTGCTGGTGGACGTCCCCGGTGGCGGGCGTGTCGGCCGGAACGCGCAACACCTGATCCCACAGGGAACGCGAACGCATCACCGCAGGGGCCGCCGGGGCGCCGGTTCCCGCAAGACGGTCGATCTGCCAGTAGAGACCACCAAGGGGCCTGTTGAAGCGGGGGTCGCTGAGCGACGTCGCCAGCGTCGGCCGACCCGCGTCATCGAGCGCCAACTGGGCGGTCAACTGGTCCAGATGGGTTTTCAACTGCGCGTGAAACTGCGACTCCACATGCTGGCGAAACAGGTTGCCCAGCCCCCAGGCGGCGACCACGAGCGACGCGGCAATCCAGAACAGCGTACCCAGCAGCAGCCGGAATCGCAGCGAACCGCGCAGGGTGGCCGGGATCATTGCGGGCTGACGAGGCGGTAGCCCATGCCGCGCACGGTTTCGATCAGCCCCGGCGGCAGTTTCTTGCGCAGACGGCCGATGAAAACCTCGACGGTATTCGAGTCGCGATCGAAATCCTGCGCGTAGATGTGCTCGACCAGATCGCTGCGCGACACCGCCTCGCCGGGATGATGCATGAGGTACGCCAGCACCCGGTATTCGTGGCTGGTCAACGCCAGCGCCCGCCCCGCCACCGTGACGCGGTTGCTGCGGGTATCCAGCGTCAGCGGACCGCACACCAGTTCCGCGCTGGCATGACCGCCGGCGCGGCGGATCAGCGCGCGCAGGCGCGCCAGCAACTCTTCCATGTGGAAGGGCTTGGTGAGGTAATCGTCGGCACCGGCATCGATGCCGGCGACCTTCTCATGCCAGTTGTCGCGCGCGGTGAGGATCAGCACCGGCATGACGCGCCCCGCGGCGCGCCACTTCTTCAGTACCGTAAGACCGTCCATCTGCGGCAGGCCGAGATCGAGAACGACGGCGTCGAAGGGCTCGGCATCGCCCATGAAATGGGCATCGAGGCCATTGCGCGCGACATCGACCGCATAACCAGCCTCGCGCACGCCCGCGGCGAGTTGTTCGCACAGCGTCGGTTCATCTTCCACCACCAGGATGCGCATCAGCGGGGCGCTCCGGGGTTGCCGCCCTTGTCCTTGGGGCCCTTGATCCGCAGTTGCCTGCCGTCGCGCGCGTCGAGCACAAGCTTGACCAGCGCGCCGTCCCGGCGCAGGAGCTTGATCTCATAGCGCCAGCGCCCGTCCTCGCGGTCCAGTTCAACCTCCATGACCTGTCCCGGATAGTCGCGCTCGACGCGTTCCAGGATCGTGCGCAAGGGCAGGATCTCGCCGGATTCGAGCGCCTGGCGGGCACGGTCATGGTCGTGCGTGTCGCCAGCCCAGCCGCTCCCGACGTGCAGCAGCCCCGCGAGCAGCGCGGCACTCCACGCGAGGTATACGTTTTTCAGGGTTTTCGTGCCTGACATCGCCATCTCCACAAGCGGTGATTCACAGCTTGTTTTACCGCCCCGATCCTGAATGCAGGATGAACGGGGAATTCACCTTCTGTTCAGTTCGCGGCGCGCAAAGTGCACTCACACGCCACCCGGAAGGAGAAAACCATGCAGCAAAACCTCGTCGCACTTCTTGTCATCGCCGCGCTGACCGTTCCGGTGTCGTCCTTCGCCGGCCCACGCGACGACCTGCTGGCGCAATACGCTACCGCAGCCCGCAAGGAGACGCCAGCGTTCTCCGGATTTTCCGCCGCGCGCGGCAAGACCCTGCACACCCAGAAGTTTGCCGGCGGCAAGCCGGACACGCCAGCCTGCACGACCTGCCACAGCGAGAACACGCGTGGCGCCGGCCGCACCCTGACCGGGAAGGCCATCGAAGCCGTGGCCGTGTCGGTGACGCCGCAACGCTACACCGATCCGGCGAAGGTCGAAAAATGGTTCAAGCGCAACTGCAACGAGGTTCTCGGACGCGCCTGCACGGCGCAGGAAAAAGGCGACTGGCTCAGCTACATGATCAGCCAGTGAACATACCCCAATTCGCAAGGAGCAAGCCCATGAACATCCCCTACCGCCCCCTCACCCTCGGCCTGGTTGCGCTCGCCTTCTGCGGCATCGTCCTGGAACGCGCCCAGGCCGGTGGCGACGATTATTTTCCCCCGGTCATCGATCCGGTGGTCAAGGAAGAATGCGGCAGTTGCCACATCGCCTTCGCGCCGTCGATGCTGCCCGCCCGCTCGTGGAAACGCATGATGGGCGACCTGAAGAACCATTTCGGCGACGACGCCAGCGTCGACCCCGAAACCGCAGCCCGCATCAGTGCCTATCTCGTGAGCAATGCAGCCGATACGGGCGGCAAGCGCTACAGCAGCAAACTGCTGCGCGGCCTTGCCCCGGACGCCGCTCCGCTGCGCATCACCGAGCTGCCCAAATGGGTGAGCAAGCACCGTTCGGTTCCCGCATGGGAATGGAAACACAAGGACGTGCGCACGAAAGCCAACTGCGTCGCCTGCCATGCCGATGCCGAGCGCGGCTTCTACGAGGATTGACCGGGCTCACCGCACAGCGTTCATGAATACAGGATGAACGAAGGCTTCAGCACGGGTTCAGGCGCACTTGCGCACAATGCATGCACGGTCATCGCTTCGACCGCAACACAAGGAGATTCCATCATGCGTACCATTACCCTTCTTTCCACGCTCGCTCTGGGTGCCGGACTCGTCGGTGGCGGCATACTGCTTTCCCCCAGCTTCGCGCAGAACAACGTCCCCAGCGGTGCCAGCACCAGCGGAGCCCGCTGGCTGTCGATTGTGGAGGTGCACGACCGGCTCATCGCCGCCGGATATCGCAACGTCGAAAAGATCGAGCGCGAGGACGGCACGTATGAAGCACGCGCCACCAACCGCCAGGGCGAACGCGTCAAGCTGTACGTCAACCCGCAGAGCGGCGAGATTCGCGAGCGCAACAAGCGCGAGTCCAGGTACGGCAAGGACGCCAGCCGCGGCGACGGGTCCGGTCAGTACGCCGCCGACTGCAACGAGCGGCGCTGCCGCGACGACCTGCCGCAGAAGGCGACCCCCGCGTCGCCGGCGGTGAAGTGAGCCGTATCGACACGGAATCGATCGCCATGAAAACCTTGCTCGCCGGGCTCATCGCCCTCGTCACCCTCGCCTGGGGGTGGGACATCGTGGCCACGGGCGGTGTCTCCGGTGGCAGCGCCCCGTGGGTCGCACGCCAGGAAGCCCTCTATCTGAGCGGCCTCCTGGCGGTTTCCCTGATGTCGCTGGCCATGCTGCTGGCGGCGCGGCCGGTCTGGCTCGAGGGACCGCTGGGTGGCCTCGACCGCATGTACCGGACGCACAAGTGGGCGGGCATTCTTGCCGTCGGCTTCGCCGCCCTGCACTGGCTGATCGAAATGTCGGACGATATCCTGAAGGCCGTGTACGGGCGTGAAGGACGCCTGCCAAAGGACGATGGCGCCGGCCTCCTGCACATCCTGCGCGATCTCGCCGAAGACATGGGCGAGTGGGCGATCTACGCCCTGCTCGCAATGCTCGCGATCGCGCTCTGGAAACGCTTTCCCTACCGGCCATGGCGTTTCTTGCATCAGGCGATGCCGGTGCTCTATCTGATGGTCGCGTTTCATGCCGTGCTGCTGGCCCCCGCCGGCTACTGGACGCAGCCGGTGGGCGCGCTGCTCGCCCTGCTGCTGGCGGCAGGCGTGTATGGCAGCGTCCACGCGCTCGCCGGCCACATCGGCCACTCGCGCCGGGTAACGGGGCGAATCGTCGCCATCGAGCATCCGGCTGCCGACGTCGTCACCGTACGCTGCCAGCTCGACGCGGGCTGGCGCGGCCACCGCCCCGGCCAGTTCGCCTTCGTCACCTTCGATCGCAGCGAGGGTCCGCACCCCTTCACCATCGCGAGCGCGGATCGCGGCGACCGCAGCGTCTCCTTCCAGATCAAGGCGCTGGGCGACTACACCCGCCGCCTCGCCGACCGGCTGCAGACGGGGCAGGCGGTGTCGGTCGAGGGGCCCTATGGCCGCTTCGACATGGCGCGGCGAAACGCGCGGGCACAGCAGATCTGGGTTGCCGGCGGCATCGGCGTGACCCCCTTTCTCGCCTGGCTGGAGTCACTGCAGGACAGCCCGCACGAGGTTCCCGCCGCCGACCTGCATTACTGCACGCGCGACCGCGAAAGCGACCCCTTTGTGGGGCGCCTGGAATCACTGTGCGCAACGCTGCCCGGCATCCGCCTGCACGTTCACGGTTCTCGCCAGGGTGAAATCCTCAGCGCCGACGCCATGCTGGCGGCCAGGGATCCCGCGCGCCCCACCGAGGTGTGGTTCTGCGGGCCGCGTGGCCTCGCCGACACGCTCAGGAAAAACCTGCTCGCCACGCTACGCGGCAGGCTGCGCTTCCATCAGGAGGCGTTCGAGATGCGCTGAGGCGCGCGTCAGCCTTCGCCTCCGGCGGCGAGCATCGCATGGATTTCGCGATGCAGCGCGGCTTCGTCACCGAGGTTGAGTTCCACCAGACGCCGCAGGCTCGTCATGCTGTCCAGGTCGATCTCGGTGCAGCGCATACCGAGCCTCGATTGCTCGACGTGCGCGACCAGCCCGGCCATGTCGATGGTCGCATCGTCGCCGGCAAGCCGGAACGACAGGGTGCAGGGCGCACCGAGCGGGAGCGTCCACGGCGGCGCCCGCTCAACGAGCGCACCCTTGAGCGAAATATCGACCAGCGTGCAGGCGTGCCGCTCGGCGCCGACACCCAGCACGGCGTCGACCTTGAAAGGAATCCGTGTAAACAGCCGCCGGTTCGTACCGGATACGTCATTCGCGCGCATTCACCCGCTCCAGTCGTAGCAACACCCGCGCCGATGATGAAACGAAGCGCGCACGCGCGCAAGCCCGTGCGTCTGCCTTGTAGCGTTGCGGCTACACCTGCGGATGCGCCCGCTCGCGCTTGCTCGCGAGCTTGTTCAACGCGTGCAGGTAGGCCTTCGCCGAGGCGACGACGATATCGGTGTCCGCGCCCTGCCCGTTGACCACGCGGCCGTCCTGTGCCAGGCGCACCGTCACCTCGCCCTGCGCGTCGGTGCCCGTGGTGATGTTGTTGACCGAGTAGAGCAGCAGCGTCGCGCCGCTTTGCACTACCGATTCGAGCGCCTTGAATGTGGCATCGACCGGGCCGGAGCCATCGCCCTCGGCATGCCGCTCGACACCGTCTTCGGTGAAAACCAGGCGCGCATGGGGCACCTCGCCGGTCTCGGAGCAGACCCGCAGCGAGACGAGCTTGAAGCGCTCGTGCTCGGTGCCATAACCTTCGTCGGACACCAGCGCCTGCAAATCGTCGTCGAAGATCTCGCGCTTCTTGTCGGCCAGATCCTTGAAGCGCGCGAATGCGGCGTTGAGCGCTTCCTCGCTGTCGAGCACGATGCCAAGCTCGGTGAGCTTGCTCTTGAACGCGGCACGCCCGGAGAGCTTGCCCAGGGTGAGCCGGTTCGCGTGCCAGCCGACATCCTCGGCACGCATGATCTCATAGGTCTCGCGGTGTTTCAGCACGCCGTCCTGGTGGATGCCCGACTCGTGGGCGAACGCATTCGCCCCGACGATGGCCTTGTTCGGCTGCACCGGATAACCGGTGATGCTGGAAACAAGTTTCGACGCCGGCACGATCTGCGTGGTGTCGATGCGCGTATCGCAGGAGAACACGTCGCGACGCGTGCGTACCGCCATCACGATTTCCTCCAGCGAGGCGTTGCCGGCGCGTTCGCCCAGGCCGTTGATCGTGCATTCCACCTGGCGCGCGCCATTCATCACCGCGGCAAGCGAATTGGCCACCGCCATGCCGAGATCGTTGTGGCAGTGCGTCGACCAGATTACCCGGTCCGAGCCCGGCACACGCTCGATCAGCTGCTTCATGCGCTCGCCCCACAAGGCGGGAATCGAGTAGCCGACGGTATCGGGCACGTTGATGGTCCTGGCGCCGGCCTTGATCACCTCATCGAAGATGCGCACGAGAAAATCCATGTCGGAGCGCACCGCATCCTCCGCGGAAAATTCCACGTCATCGGTGTACTCGAGCGCGAGCCTGACTGCCTTCACCGCCGCCTCGACCACCTGGTCGGGCTGCATGCGCAGCTTCTTTTCCATGTGGATGGGACTGGTGGCGATGAAGGTATGGATACGGCCGTGCTTCGCCGGCCTGATCGCCTCGCCCGCGGCGCGCACGTCACGCTCGTTGGCGCGCGCCAGCGAGCACACGGTGGAATTCTGGATTGTCCCGGCGATCGCCTTGATGGCGTCGGCATCACCCGGACTCGCCGCGGCGAAGCCCGCCTCGATGATGTCGACGCCGAGTTTCTCCAGCTGGCGCGCGATGCGCAGTTTCTCTTCCTTGGTCATCGATGCGCCGGGACTCTGCTCGCCGTCGCGCAAGGTGGTGTCGAAAATGTACAAACGGTCGTTCATGGCGGGCTCCATGGAGGGTCAGGCCGGATGGATAGGGGCCGACGCATTATATCGGGTTGCCGCAAGCGGCTTGCGGCGCGGGGTACTGCTCGGGGGAGGGGGATTCAGTGTGCGCGCGCGACGCGCAGCAGCAGGCTGCCGAACAGGACGTTCGACAGGCAGAGGAGGAAGGAGGGGCGAGACCAATTGGACATAGTCCAGATTGTATCGATTTTTTCGCCTCGATCAAGCGGCAGCCGCCGATCCACAGTCCGTATGTGGAATCTCAGGATTTGAGCTGCGCCGCGAATTTCGCCTCGGCCTTCGCCACCTTCGGCGCGACCACGAACCGGCAATACGGCTGGTGCGGGTTTTGCTCGTAGTAGCGCTGATGGTAGTCCTCGGCAGGATAGAACGTCGTCGCTTCGGTGACCTCGGTGACGATCGGTGCGGCATACTGCCTTGATGCAGTGAGCGCCGCGATCGCGGCTTCCGCCGCGGCTTTCTGCGCCGGCGTATGCCAGAAGATGGCCGAGCGGTACTGGGTGCCGGCGTCGTTGCCCTGGCGGTCGATCTGGGTCGGGTCGTGGATCGTGAAGAACACGTCGAGCAATTCCCGGAAGGCAATCACCTCGGGGTCGAAGCGCACCTGAACGACCTCGGCGTGGCCGGTATCGCCGTTGCAGACGGCCTGGTAGGTGGGATTCGGCGTGTGTCCACCCATGTAACCGGAGACCGCGGATGCGACGCCGCGCAGGCGGTTGAACACGGTTTCGAGGCACCAGAAGCAGCCGCCGGCGAGGGTTGCGGTTTCATGCGACATGACAGGCCTCCATTCTTGAGTGACTCGAATTCACCCCTGCCCGGCGCGCGCGTGAGGAAGCGGAGACGATCGTTCGGGCGTGACCTCCCTTTGGCACATCCCGCGCGAGTCGCCTTTTGTGATCGCCTTCAGACGACCGGCACGCTTTCCCTGAACGAGGGGCGGGTCATCAGCTTATCGTACAGCTTGGCCAGGTTGGGATGCGCGCTCCTCCAGGCGATCTCGGGAAAGCGCAACCCGAGGTAGCCGAGCATGCAACCGCAGGCGATGTCGGCGAGCGTCATGGTGTTGCCGAGAAACCAGGGTTTCTCGCCGAGCGCTTCCGACAGCGCTTCGAGGCCGCGGAACAGGGTGCGCTCCTGCAGGGTGAGCCAGTCGGCGCTCTGCTTGTCGGCGGGGCGCTTCTTCTCCAGGTACACCGCGACGGCGGCATCGGCGACCCCGTCCGCCAGGGCCTCGACACCGCGCACCATCATGCGGCTCTTCGGTTCGCCGGGAATGAGATGGGCGACGGGCGTGAGATGGTCGACGTATTCGACGATGACGCGCGAATCGAACACCGACACGCCGTCTTCGAGCACCAGCACGGGAACCTTGCCGAGCGGGTTGATTTCGGGCACCGGGCTGTCGGGCAGCCAGGGATTTTCGACCTGAAGCTGGAAGGGAACCTTTTTTTCCGCGAGCACCACGCGGACCTTGCGGCCATAGGGGCTGGTAAGCGAGGTGACGAGTTTCATCCGGTTTCCCTGAAGGTCATTTATCGAAGGTGCGAGGTAGGTGCGCCGCCATTATCGCTCGCCGCCAGCAGCGTTCCAACCCGTTCGCGCAGCATGGGCAGCACTTCGGCCTCGAACCACGGGTTGCGTTTCAGCCAGCCGCGGTTACGCGGGCTGGGATGCGGCAGCGGCAGATAATCCGGAGCGAAATCGCGCCACGCAGCGACGGTGGCGGCGAGTGTGCGGTGGCGGCGCTTGCCCAGATAATGCGCCTGCGCGTAGGCGCCGATCAGGAGCGTCAGGCGGATCGCGGGCATGGCCGCACGCAGTGGCGGATGCCACAGCGGCGCACATTCCGGACGCGGCGGCAGGTCGCTGCCCTTGACGGTACCCGGATAACACAGCCCGGTGGGCACGATGGCGATGCGTGACTCGTCGTAGAACTGCTCGCGCGCAAGACCCAGCCACTGCCGCAGCAGGTCACCCGAAGGATCGTTCCACGGAATGCCGGTCTCGTGTACGCGCCGCCCCGGTGCCTGGCCGACGATAAGCAGCCGCGCAGAGGGCGAGCCGCGCACGACGGGGTGCGGCGAGTGGGGCAGGTGCGGCGCGCAGACGGTGCAGGCGCGCACGCGCGCCAGCAGAACGTCGAAGGGCTCAGCGGGCGTGCTCGACGATATAGCGCTTGACCGCTTCGACATCGGCATCCATGACGTGCTTCTTCTGCGGCCGCGCCTCGAGCTCGGCGAGTTCGGCCGGACGCAGCGGCTCGACGCCGAGCGCCTCGCGAATCGCATCCTCGAACTTGGCGGGCTGCGCGGTTTCCATGCACACGAGCGGCACGCCGGCCTCGCGGTGTTCCAGCCCGACTTTCAGGCCGTCCGCGGTATGCGGATCGATCATCACACCCCAGGTCTGGTGCACGCGGCGGATGGTGTCGATGCGGTCGGCGTGGCCGCTCGATCCCGACACCATGCCGAAGCCGGCCACCTTGTCGAACAGGCCGTCGGCCCTGAGGTCGAAACTGCCGCCGGATTCGATCGCCGCCCACAGGCTGCGGATCTTCGCGGCATCGCGCCCGGCGAGATCGAACACGAAACGTTCGAAATTGGACGCCTTCGAGATATCCATGCTCGGACTCGAAGTGTGTTTCGTTTCCGGACGTGGCCGGTAGACCCCGGTGCGGAAGAACTCGTCGAGCACATCGTTCTCGTTGGTGGCGACGATGAGCTTGCAGATCGGCAGGCCCATCTGGCGCGCGATATGGCCGGCGCAGACGTTGCCGAAGTTGCCCGAGGGCACGGAGAACGACACTTCCTCGTCGTTGCTGCGGGTGGCAGCAAAATAGGCCTTGAAGTAGTACACGCTCTGCGCCGCGACACGCACCCAATTGATCGAGTTGACCGCGCCGATGTGATGCTTCGCCTTGAAATCGAGATCGTTGGAGACCGCCTTGACGATGTCCTGACATTGGTCGAACACGCCGCGGATCACCAGATTGTGGATGTTGGCATCCTGCAAGGCATACATCTGCGCCTGCTGGAAGCGCGTCATGCCGTGCTCGGGCGAAAGCATGAACACACGAATGCCGCGCTTGCCGCGCATCGCGTATTCGGCGGCGGAACCGGTGTCGCCCGAAGTCGCCCCGAGGATGTTGAGTTCGCCGCCGGTCCTGCCGAGAACGTACTCGAACAGGTTGCCAAGAAGCTGCATCGCCATGTCCTTGAACGCCAGCGTCGGGCCGTTCGACAGGGCGAGCACGTGCAAGCCGGGCTCCAGCGTCTTCAGTGGCGTGATGTCGGCGGGATTCTCGCCGCGGCCGACATAGCGGTACACATCCGGCGTGTACGTGCGTTCGATGAGCGCGCGCAGGTCATCAGCCGGAATATCGTCGACGAGGCGCGACAGCACGGCGAAGGCCAGCTCGCGATAGTTCATGCCGCGCATGGCGGCGAGATCGTCGCTGCTGAAGCGCGGATAGGCCTCGGGCACGTAGAGCCCGCCGTCACTGGCGAGTCCGCCGAGCAGGATCTGCGTGAAAGTCTGGACGGGGGCGTTGCCGCGCGTGGATTGGTACTTCATGTTTTTCCCGGAAAGGTTGTGCCTGTCACGCGACCTGGTCCCTGCCGCGATGCTTGGCGAGGTAGAGACGCTGATCGCATTCCTGTATGAGATTGTTCACGAGCTCACTGTCGATGAATGAGGTCTTGCTGCCACAGACCTCCAGCAGGCCGAAGCTCGCGCGCAGTGTCAATGCCTTGACGCCGACGGGCATGACCTCACGCCCCACGGCACTGCGCAGTTTTTCCGCCACCTCCCAACCCTGCTGATAGCTGGTGGAAGGCAGCATGAGCAGGAATTCGTCCCCGCCAAACCGGAACATCAGATCGGACTGGCGCAGATTGCCGCGCAGCGCGTTCGCGAAGTGCACGATGGCGCAATCGCCGACCGTGTGCCCATGGCTGTCGTTGATCTCCTTGAAATGATCGACATCACACATCAGCACGCAGAACGGCGTTTCCGTGGCACGCGATATCTCGAGCTGGTTGATCATGACCCGCTCCAGCGAGCGCCGCGTCAGGGCACCGGTCATCGGGTCCTTGTTGTAGTTGATCATGATCACCATGCTGTTCAGCATGGCGATCTCGTTGCCGAGATCGAGCGAGTAATTCTCCGCCTTCTTCATCAGCGCGTAGAGCGGCAGGCTGTCGCTGGTCCGTCCGATCATGCCGGCGATTTCGTCCACGACGTGGTGCATGGCGGCGTGAATCTCGACCAGATGCGTGTAGTGGCTGCGGTCACGTACGAGCCTGGCGCCCTCGCCATGCAACCATTTGCCGAACTCGCAGCGCTCGTGATGCGCCTCGGGCATCGCGGTCCGGTCGCGGGTTGAAACCGCAGCCGTCAGTTGCCTGAGCCAGTCGAGGTGTTTTTCGAAATGCACCAGCAGGTTCTTTTCCGCGAGCGCGGAGATGTGGCGCAGCCGGATGCTGTTGCGCTGGCCCAGGGTGCCGAGGAAGCCGGCCAGGTAGATCCTGGCCAGCGCATCCTCCAGCACATCGAACAATGCCATGATCGCGCGAACGGCATCCATGTTGCCGTCTCCGGTGGCGAGCCTGATCAACAAATCGCGCAGATGCGAAAGCTCGTGCGCGACGATCATGAAGGGCACGTTCCGTCCGCACATTTGCGTCATGAGTTCGATGCAGGCGGCGCTGCCATGATCGGCCAGCAACTGTTGCAGGCAGTCGACGAGCTGCGCCTGGTCGAAACCCGGGCTGGTCCGATGCTGCTCGAATTCCTCGATATGCCAGGGTCCGACGTATTGGCTGCGGGCCTGCTGGAAATACCGGTCCATGTCCTGGCGCACGGACTCCGTGACGACCGATTCAAGCTCGCTGCGTGACATGATGTTCATGATGCGGGGCGTATGCTCGCGAGTACGCAGGACACGAGGCGCAACGCCTTATCTCGCTGCCAGTTCTTCCAGACGGATGCGCATCACCTTGCCGGCAACGCTGTCGAGCGCCTCGATCCGGGTGATCGCCGCGTTGACGTTCTTCTCGATCGTGATGTGGGTGAGCAGGATGATGTCGACCTGCTCTTCGCCCTCGGCCGGTTCCTTCTGCACCATGGCATCGATGGAGATGTCGCTGTCGGCGAGGATGCGGGTGATGTCGGCCAGCACGCCCGGCCGGTCGAAGGCACGCAGGCGCAGGTAGTAGGCGGTGCGCACCTCGTCCATCGGCAGGATCGGCGTCGCCGCGAGCTGGTCCGGCTGGAACGCCAGATGCGGCACACGGTGGTGTGGGTCGGCGGTATGCAGGCGCGTGACGTCGACGAGGTCGGCGACCACCGCGGAGGCGGTCGGCTCGGCACCGGCGCCGGCACCGTAGTAGAGCGTCGGACCGACGGCGTCGCCCTTCACCAGCACGGCGTTCATCGCGCCGTCGACATTGGCGATGAGGCGGCGCTCGGGGATCAGCGTCGGGTGCACGCGCAACTCGATGCCATCGTCCGTGCGCCGGGCGATGCCCAGCAGCTTGATGCGGTAGCCCAGTTCCTCGGCGTATTTGACATCCTCGCGCGTGAGTTTCGAAATGCCCTCGGTGTAGGCGCGTTCGAACTGCATCGGAATACCGAAGGCGATCGCCGAGAGAATGGTGAGCTTGTGCGCGGCGTCGATGCCCTCGATATCGAAGGTCGGATCGGCCTCGGCGTAACCCAGGCGCTGCGCTTCCTTCAGTACGTCGTCGAAGGCCGCGCCCTTGTCGCGCATCTCGCTGAGGATGAAGTTGGACGTGCCGTTGATGATGCCGGCCAGCCACTCGATGCGGTTGGCGGTGAGGCCCTCGCGCAGCGCCTTGATGATGGGAATGCCGCCGGCCACGGCCGCCTCGAACGCGACCATCACGCCCTTTGCCTGGGCCGCGGCGAAGATCTCGTTGCCGTGCTTGGCGACCAGATGCTTGTTGGCGGTGACCACGTGCTTGCCGTTGGCGATCGCCTGCATCACCAGTTCACGCGCGGGCTCCAGGCCGCCGATCAGTTCGACGACGATGTCGATCGCCGGATCGTCGACGACGTCGAAGGGGTTGGTGGTGAGCGGCAGGTCGCCGGCGAGCTTCCTGGCCTTGTCGATGTTGCGCACCGCCGCACGCAGCACGCGGATTTCGCGCCCGGCGCGGCGGCTGATTTCTTCGGCGTTACGACGCAGCACGGTGAGCGTGCCGCCGCCTACGGTGCCCAGGCCCAGGAGGCCGACGTGGATGGGTTTCATTGTGTAATCTCAAATAAAAAAACTCTATCCGCGAAGGACGCGAAGGGACGCGAAGAAAACCCCAAAGCCATATCTTTCAGGGAATGCCTTTGACTTTACTTCGCGCTTCTTCGCGTCCTTCGCGGATGAAAATAAAAAATCACCGATGCGTCCGCCGCCGGTCGAGAAAGCGCCCCATGCGGCCGATCGCCTCGGTCAGATCCTCCTCGTGCGGCAGGAACACCACGCGGAAGTGGTCGGGTTTCGGCCAGTTGAAGCCGCTGCCCTGCACCACCAGCACGCGCTCCTCCTCCAGCAGGTCGAGGATGAATTTCTGGTCGTCCTCGACGCGATAAAGCTTGGGATCGAGGCGCGGGAACAGGTACATCGCCGCTTTCGGCTTGATGCAGGTGACGCCCGGAAGCCCGGTCAGCAAATCATGGGCGAGATCGCGCTGTCGCGTTAGCCGTCCGCCCGGCGCGACCAGGTCGTTGATGCTCTGGTAGCCCCCCAGCGCCGTCTGGATGGCGTATTGCCCCGGCACGTTGGAGCACAGGCGCATCGACGCGAGCATGTTCAGGCCTTCCAGATAATCCTTCGCGTGCCGTTTGTCACCGGAAACGACGAGCCAGCCCGAACGGTAGCCGCACGCCCGGTAGTTCTTGGACAGGCCGTTGAAGGTGACGATGAGCACGTCGTCGGCGAGTGCGGCGATCGAGGTGTGTTCAACGCCGTCGAACAGCACCTTGTCGTAAATCTCGTCGGCGTAGACGATCAACTGGTGCTGGCGCGCGATCTCGACGATCGCCCGCAGCACCTCCGGCGGATACAGCGCACCGGTCGGATTATTGGGATTGATGATGACGATGGCGCGCGTGTGCGAGGTGATCTTGCTGCGGATATCGTCGAGATCGGGCAGCCAGCCGGCGCCTTCATCACAGATGTAGTGGCGCGGCTTGCCGCCGGCCAGACTCACGGCGGCGGTCCACAGCGGATAGTCGGGCGCCGGCACCAGCACCTCGTCACCGTTGTTGAGCAGCGCCTGCATGGCCATCACGATCAGCTCGGACACACCGTTGCCGACGATGATGTCGTCGATCGTGACACCGGCGATGCCCTTCCTCTGGGTCTCGTGCATGATCGCCTTGCGCGCCGAGAACAGGCCCTTGGAATCGCTGTAGCCGGAGGCGTTGGGCAGGTTGAAGATCACGTCCTGCACAATCTCTTCCGGCGCCTCGAAGCCGAACGGCGCCGGATTGCCGATGTTCAGCTTGATGATGCGCTGGCCTTCCTCCTCCATCTGTCGTGCGCGCGCCATCACCGGCCCGCGGATGTCGTAGCAGACGTTGTCGAGCTTGTTCGACTTGTGGATGGTGCGCAGGCGGGGCCTGGTGTCAGCCGTCACGGTATTTTCCCGGTTGGTAAAATCAAGGCAAAACAATGCCTTGGCAAGCGGAGCATTTTACCGGAGCCGCCCTGCGGCGGCAAACGCGCGCCGCGCGAATCTGCTATGGTTGCCACACCATGAAACTGCACCTCCACACCGACGCCGGCCTGCTGCTGTTTACCGGCTATGGCGACGATCACGTCATCATCAACGGCGAACGCCACGCCGCCGGCCTGCTGCTGAGCGCGCATGGGGTCGAGCCGGCGCCGTGGGCCGGGCTGGGGTTCACGGCGCTGAACGCGGCGCATTTCGAATGGGTGGCGGCGCGCGCGCCGGATATCCTGCTGCTCGCCACCGGCACGCGCCTGCGCTTTCCGCACCCGTCGCTGACGCGCGCGCTGGTGGAGGCCCGAATCGGACTGGAAGTGATGGACATCGGCGCGCTGTGCCGCACCTACAACATCCTCGCGGGCGAGGGCCGCAAGGTGGCGGCAGCAGTGGTGTTCGACAGCGCGACGTAGGCGCGTCAGCCGATAGGCAGCACCTGCGCGAAACTCGAAATCGCATCGAATTCGCCGCAATCCTTGTGTGGCAGGCGGGAATCCGGATTGCACACTGCCAGGATCTGGCCAATGCCATAAGCCCGGGCGCTTTTCAGCACGGGCAGACTGTCATCGACGAAAAGCGTCCGTTCGCGGTCGAACGGCTCGATGGCCTGAAAGCCTTGCCAGAAATCCGGATGTTCCTTGGGCAGACCGACCTGGTGCGACGAAATCAGCCCGTCGAGATGGAGGTCGAGCCCGGTTTCGCGCATCTTCAGGTCGAGGCTCTTGGGATGGGCGTTGGTTACCAGCACGGCACGCCGCCCGGACGCGCGCACGGCGTCGAGGAAGGCCGGCACGTCGGGCCGCACGGCGATGAGATGGGCGACTTCCCGCTTCAGTTGCACCACGTCCATCGCCAGTTCGCTGCTCCAGAAATCGACGCAGTACCAGTTCAGCGTGCCGCTGTGACGCGTGTAATGCGCGGTAAGCCGCGCGTGCGCTTCCTCGTGGGCAAGGCCATGGTATTCGGCATAGCGTCGCGGCATGTGCTCAAGCCAGAAGTGGTTGTCGAAATACAGGTCGAGCAGGGTGCCGTCCATGTCGAGCAGCACGGTGTCGATGCGGTCCCAGGTGAGCATGGCGTCGGTGCGGCTCAGAACAGTTCATCCTTGGACACGCCGCGCCGCTTCAGCGTCTGCCGCAGCACGCGCAAGGATTCCATCTGGATCTGGCGCACGCGTTCGCGCGTCACCTGCAGTTCCAGCGCCAGATCCTCCAGCGTGCAGGCCTCGAAGTTGTTGAGACCGAAGCGTCGTTCGATCACCCAGCGCTGCTTGTCGTTGAGCTGCCCGAGCCACTCGTGGACGTGGTGCTCGATTTCCTCCAGTTGCAGCATTTCCTCCGGCAACTGGGCATTGTCGTCGGCAATCGCCTCACCGAGCGAGAGCGAGGGATCCACCTCGAGCGGCGCATCGAGCGAGGCGACGCGTTCATTCAATTGCATGATGCGGCGCACGTCCTCCACCGGATGGCCGGTGAGTGCAGCGATGTCATCGAGACCGGGGTCGACGACGCCGTGCGCCTCCAGGTGGCGCTGCGCACGCAGGTAGATGTTGAGTTCCTTGATCACGTGTACCGGCAGGCGGATGGTGCGCGACTGGTTCATGATGGCGCGCTCGATGTTCTGCCTGATCCACCACGTGGCGTAGGTGGAAAAGCGAAAGCCGCGCTCGGGATCGAATTTTCCCAGCGCATGGATGAGGCCGAGGTTGCCCTCCTCGACCAGATCGAGCAGCGTCAATCCGCGGTTGGCGTAGTGCTTGGCGATGTTGACGACGAGGCGCAGGTTGCGCTCGATCATGATCTGGCGCGCCTCGAAGTCACCCTGCACAGTGCGACGCGCCAGGGCGACTTCCTCTTCCGCGGTGAGCAAGGGGGCCTGACCGATCTCGTTGAGATAGAGCTGGGTGACGTCGACCTGCGGTTCGTCGAGAATCGCGTTGGCGAGATCCTCCGCTGAATCGGTCGCGGGTGCGTCGCCCGCCTCGGCTTCCTCCGGTGCCAGCTCGTCGGCTTCGTCGTTGGGGTCTGTGCTCATGAACGCTCCGGCAGGTAGTCCATCGGGTCAAGCGGCTTGCCATAACGGCGGATTTCGAAATGCAGTTTCACGCGATCGGCGTCGCTGTCGCCCATCACGGCAATCTGCTGACCGGCCGCCACGGTATCGCCTTCCTTCACCAGCACGCTGTCATTATGCGCGTAGGCGGAAAGAAACTCACCCGCATGCTTGACGATGAGCAGGCGGCCATAACCGCGCAGGCCACTGCCACTGTACACGACCTTGCCCGGCGCCGCCGCGCGCACGGGTGACTGGCGTGCGCCGACGATGTCGATGCCCTTGCCGCCGGTGCCACCGAAGCGACCGGCGAGCACGCCGTCGGCCGGCCACAGCCAGGCGTTGTCCGCCGCGATGGCCGGTGCCGGCGCGCCGCCCGGCGATGCCGCGGCCGGTGCGGCGGCAGCCGGCGTCGGCACGACGGCCGCCCGCGTGGCGCCGGACACGCGGGCCCAGTTGACGTCGGAATAGGCGATCAGCACCGCCTGGGGTTCACGCACCAGCGGTGCCTCGGCAAGCGGACGTGGACGCAGCTCCGGCCCGGCATCCAGCGGGCGCACCTCGACGGCGTTGGGGGGGGGTGTCAGGCGCAGCACCGCGCCGACCCGGATGACATCGGGCGTCGCCAGCTGGTTCCACGCCGCGATATCGCGGTGATCCAGGTTGTTCGCGAAGGCGATGGCATAGAGCGTGTCGCCGCGCGCAACGGTATGCAGTCCATTCGACGAGGGCAGGATGGGGCGCGTCGCAAGCGGCTGCGGCGCCACGGCAGCCGGGGCCGCGGGCGTAATGCCGGCCGGCGCCCGCGCCGCCACGGGCGCCGGACCGCGTGCGGCGCAGCCGGTCAGCGCCGCCAGCGCGAGCAGCACGCACGCGTGTCTCACGCCACCCCCGGCAGCAACGGTACGAACTTCACCGCTTCGAGATGACGCTCGGTGAACTGGTCGCCATTGCGCTCGATCACGCACAGGGTTTGCGCGGCATGCCCCAGCGGCATCACCAGGCGCGCACCGTCAGCCAGTTGACTCAGCAGTTCCTGCGGCACTTCGCCGAACGCCGCGGCGATGACGATGGCGTCGAAGGGGGCGAAATCCTTCGCGCCGTGCATGCCATCACCGTGCTTGGGGCGCACATTGTTGATCCGCAATTCGCGCAGACGCACGCGCGTCTTGCCGACCAGCTGCGCGATGCGGTCGAGCGACACCACCTCGCGTGCGAGCTTCGCCAGCACCGCCGCCTGATAGCCGCAACCGAGGCCGATTTCCAGCACGCGGCCCAGCGGGCGGCCCGGTCCGGCCTCGCCGTGGCGCGCGAGCTCGGCCATGCGCGCGACGATGTAGGGATTGGAAATGGTCTGGCCGAAACCGATGGGCAGCGCGGTATCCTCGTAGGCACGCGATTCCAGCGCCTGGTCGACGAACAGGTGGCGCGGTACCTCGCCCATCGCCGCCAGCACGACCTCGTCCCTGATGCCCTGCTCGCGCAGGCGCTCGACCATGCGGCCGCGCGTGCGCGCCGAGGTCATGCCGATGCCGGTACGGGAGTTCATGGCTTCAACCATTGGCTGACGCCTTCCATCTGGCTGAAGCGCGTGAGGTCCATCTGTAGCGGGGTGACCGACACGAAGCCCTTGGCGACGGCATGGAAGTCGGTGCCCTCCCCGGCATCCTGCGCGGCGCCGGCAGCGCCCACCCAGTACACAGTCTGTCCGCGCGGGTTGACGGTCTTCACCACGGACTCGGCCTTGTGGCGCCGCCCCAGGCGGGTCACCTGCACGCCGCGAATGTCCTCGCGCGGACAGTCGGGTACGTTGACGTTGAGCAGCATCGGCTCGGCCGGCGGGCTGGCCTGGATGCGCTGTACCAGGTCGACGACGATCTGGGCGGCGGTGTCCAGATACTTGCCGTGGTGGCTGGCAAGCGACACCGCCAGGGACGGCACGCCGAGGAGATAGCCTTCCGTCGCGCCGGCGACGGTGCCGGAATAGATGGTGTCATCGCCCATATTCGCGCCGTGGTTGATACCGGAGATCACCATGTCCGGCTGGTGGTCGAGCATGCCGGTGACGGCAAGGTGCACGCAGTCGGTCGGCGTGCCGTTGACATAGTAGAAGCCGCCGGGCGCCTGGCGCAGGATCAGCGGGCGGTCGAGGGTGAGCGAGTTGGACGCGCCGCTGCGGTCGCGCTCCGGCGCCACCACCGTGATGTCGGCAAAGGGTTTGAGCGCCCCGGCGAGCGCGGCAAGCCCGGGGGCGAAATAACCGTCGTCGTTGGAAAGCAGGATGCGCATCAGGGGCGACCTCCATACGGCGCGGGTACGATGCGCACAACAATCAGGGTGGGGAAGGCGGATTCGGACATGGCAACGATTCTACCCAACGTTCATGGCGACTCGCCACCCCGGAACATGAAACGGCGACTCGCCACGAACCTTGTCCTCTCCCCGCCCCATGCCGGACGAATACCGCGTCAGTCGTACTCGCGCGTGTAGAAGGCGTCGAAACTGCTCTGTTCCCCCGCCTGGGCTTCCAGGCGCACCCGCGGGGACAACTGATAAAGCACCTTGACCACCTGATTGAGGCCGTCGACGCTCTGCTCGTAGCTCAGGGTGGCGCGCGAGGACAGGCGCTTGCCGACGCTTACCACCGTACTGCCGAGATCCTCCCCTTCGCCCGCACGCACGCCGAACGTGTCGATACGCAGGGCCTCGGCGAGCTGCGCCTGGAAACTGAGCGATTCGGCCTGCGACAGCAGCGCGCCGGCGGCGAGCTGCAACAGCGCGAATTCCTGCTGGCCGCCCTTGTCGAGGCCATGCCCCAGCACCAGCCAGGCGAGTTTTTCCGTGTCTGGCAGCGGCGGATCGGAATACAGCGTCACCTGCGGCCGCTGCACCGTGCCGCGCACCTGTACGCCGGCCTTGACTGTCGGCGTCTTGCGCACCGCCAGCACGTCGAGGCCGGGGTCGTCGAGCGGGCCGATGAAGCGCAGCACGCCACGCTCGATGGCGAGCGTCTGGCCGTAGGCGGCGTAGCGGCCTTCCTCCACCCGGATCGAGCCTTCTCCACGCAGCCGTTGTTCGCGCGTGAACACGCGCAGTTGTCCGCCAAGGCGCACATCGAGGCCCGCACCCTTGAACAGGAAGTCGCGCCCCAGGCCGAGGTCGAGGTCGAGCGCAAGCGGCCATTGCCGCGCGCGCGCCCGGTCCGGTGGCGGACGACCGGCGACGACGACATCGTCGGACAGCGCAGGCCGCGTCGCTTCCGGCACTTCCAGGCGCGCCCGGTCGGCGGTGAGCGCGCCGGTGAGTTGCATGCGCTGCGGGTCGAGCGCCAGGCGCGTCGCGCCCGAGACGGTGATGCGGCGGTCGCTGCGGTTGCTCGCGACGAATTGTTCGAACACGAGATCGAGGCCCGCCTTCGGGTTGCGCAGCTCGGCCTCGCCGCTCACCACGATGCGCCCGCCGCTGCCGGCGAGCTCGCCGCGCGCGACGCGCACCCGCTCGCCCGCGAGCGCAAGTTCGAGGTATCCGTCGCGGATGAGAATACCCTCCTCGGGCATGGCAAAGCGCAGGGCACTTGCGCTGATCCGACCCTCGACGGCGGGGGCGGCAAGGCTGCCGCTGCCGGCAAGCTCGGCATCGAGACGCGCGTCGGTGCGCACGCCGAACGGCAGAAATGGGCGGACAAGACGCAGGTCAGGCACGGCGAAGCGCGCGCTCCAGGCCAGCGGCGCGCTGCGCGGCAGGGTCCAGAATCCGCCGTCGCGCACCAGCGTCGCCGTGCCTTCGGCATGCAACTGCCCCGCTTCGCGGCTCGCCGCCTCCACCCGCGCAGCGACACGGCTCGCCTCGGCGGTCAGGTCGAGCGTCAGCCGGGTCAGCCCGGTGTCGAGCGCGGGTTCCTCAAAGCGGAGGTCGCCGGACCGGCGGCGCAGCTTCAGCTCGCCATCGACGCGCTCACCCAGGCGCAGATCCCAGTCGCCGTCGACGCGCAGATCGGTGGTGAACGGCAGCGCGGTCGGCAGCAGATTTTGCAACGGTGCGAGCGGCAGATTGGCAAGCGTGCCGCGGCTGGCGACTCCCGCGGCATCGGAGCTGAAATGCGCGACGCGCACTTGGCCGCCGGCGACGTCGAGGGTCAGCCCGTCGACCTGCTGTCGCTGGCGCGAAAGCGTGAGCGCCGCGGGCGTGACGAGTGCCACCGGCCATGGACCGTGCAGATCGGCCTCGGCAAGCTGGCCACGCCAGGTTTGCGCCGCATCGAGCCCGCCCGTGAGACTCGCGGTGAGTCGCCATTCGGGCAGGCGCGCATCGAGCGTCAGCGCATGCGCGTCGCGCCGCCCCTCGCTGCGGGCGCGCAGGAAGCTCAATCGCCGGTCACCGAGTGCAATGCCGCGCGCCTCGACGAGACCGTTGAACGGACCGGCAGCATCCGCCTGCAAGTCGAGATCGACGCCGAGCGTGTCGATCGCCAGGTTGCCGGACAGGCGCAGGCCGCTGCCGGAGAGCTGCGCGACGATCTGCGGGCGTGCCGGATCGCCGGCGAGATGGCCCTGGCCGCCGGCACGCCCGGCGAGCCCGAAGCCCAGACGCGCCAGCGCGGGGGCGTCGAGTGCCCAGTCGAGGCGGTCGCCGTGGCGCCCGTACGCACCTGTCACGCGCGCGCGGTTGCCGGCCAGTTCGATATCGAAATCGGTGTCGGTGAGATGCGCGTCGGCATAGTGCAGGCGCCCGTGTCCGCGCACCGGCCGGCCCTCCAGATCGCCCGGCGGCAGGGTGAACTGCGCGGCCAGGCGCGGGGCTGGCGCCAGGGCGCCACTCACCTCGCCACGCAGGTTGAGGCGCCCACGTGGGAAGCGGCCGAAGCGCGCGGGGTTGATCTGCGCGGCGTCGAACGTGACGTCGAGCGCGCGCGTGGCGTCGAGCCGCAGTGTCCCGCGTGCGTCGAGACGACCCGCCTGGCCCTGGAAGCTCGCCGCGGCGAGGCGCAGCGTGGCGTCGGCGTGGCGCAGGCTCACCCGGCCCTGTCCCCAGGATTCGCGCACCTCGGCATCGAGTGTCTGCTGCGCCGCGTCCCCCGCCAGCCGCAGCGTCGCGGCGAGGCGCGTCGTATACAGATCGCGGTGCAAACCGGCGAGATCCACGCGCAGTGACGCGAGATCGAGCGTCACGCGGCCGTCGCGCCATACACCATCGCCGGTGAGCTTTCCTGCGGCACCGAGATCGATTGCAAGCGCGCTGAAGGTGGCCGTTGCAAGGTCGCCGAACACCGCGCCGGACAGGCTGGCGAGCGGCAGGCGCCGCTGGTCGAGCCGGCCGGCCATGTGGTTCACCAGACTGAAGGTGCCGAGCAGGCGCTCGCCGAACCGCCCCTCGAACACGCCTGAGAAGGCGAAATCAGCCGCTGGCGCGTCTGCCGCGAAAAGCCGCGGGTCCAGGCCCTCACCCGCCACCACCAGGCGCGGCAGGCGTATCGCCGCGAAGGGCGCGGCCTCACCCTCTGCAAACACACGCATGTCTGCCGCCGTCGCGTCGAGGCGGAACAACGGCGCCGCAAGCGTGCCGTCCAGCACAAGCCGCGCGCCGAGCGCAACCGGTTCGCGCCGGGCAGCGTCGAGTGTCGCACGCAAGGCGAACGGCGCATCCTTGGCGATGTCCAACTCACCCGCAACACCCGCCCAGGGCGTTTGCACCTGCGCAGCGCTCAGCCGGTAGCGTGTACCGTCGTCGTCGAGACGGCCGCGCAGATCGCGCAGCAACAGCATCTGCCCGGCGTCGATCCACTCCAGCCGTGCGAGGTCGAGCGTGCGCACCGTGACATTTACCGGCAGGCGCAGGGTCGCGGGCAGTTCGGGCGGCGTCGCATCCCGTTTTACCCGCGTCACCCGCAGCACCTGCGCCGCCAGCAGTCCGACATCCAGGCGCCGCTGCGCGAGTGCACGCGGCTGCCATTCGAGGCGCAGGTTCTCGACCTCGATACGCTGGGTATCGGTGACGATCCCCAGCCAGCGGATCGACAGCGGCGCGCCGAGGTGACCCTCGACGCCTTCCACATTCACCTTTCCGCCACTCGCCGCCGCGACCTGAATCACCAGCCAGCGAAATCCTTCGGGCGTGGCGAGCAACCAGGCGGTTCCCCCGGCGAGCGCCGCCAGCAGGGCAAGCCCACCCGAAAGCGTCCACATCCATCGCTTCAAAATGACACTCCCAGCGAGAAATGCAGACGGAATTCCTGCGTTTCCTCGCCCCACGCCAGATCGAGATTGACCGGCCCCACCGGCGAGCGGTAGCGCGCGCCGACGCCGATGCCGTACACCGGCGAGAGGCTGCCCGGCGTGTCGGCGGCATCGCCCGCATCGACAAATATCGCGCCCCCCCATGTCTCGGTGAAGAAATGGTTGGCCTCGATACTGGCCGTGGCGAGGTGACGCACCGAGGCGACGCCACCTTCCAGCGTGCGGCCCAGGCTCTGGTAGGCGTAGCCGCGCACCGAGGTGTCGCCCCCGGCGCGAAACAGGAAATCGGTGGGGATACCATCCCGCGTGTCGGCCAGCACGCTGCCGAGTTCGCCGCGCATGATCAGCCGTCCGCGCTCGCCCAGCGGCAGATATTGCGTATGGCGTGCGTACAGGCGCAGGAAACTGGTATCGGACAGCAGCGCTTCCCCGGCACCGCCCACCTGCAAGGTCGTGACATAGCCGTGCCGCGGATAGAACGCACGTCCGATGGCCCGCTTCGTCCAGGCATAGTTCGCAGTCAAGGCCTGGTTGCGCGCATCCACCGCGTCACCCACGGTCTGCGTCTCGGTCTGGTATTGCAAGGCCAGCGTGGTTTCGATCGCCCCCTCCTTGCGATTGCGCTTGGCCGCCACGAGCCAGCTACGGGTTTCCTGTCCCTCGATGTCCTCGTGGCGCAACTGCGCACCCAGACTGTTCTCGTAGCCCTTGCGGTTGCGCGGCCAGGCGAGTTCCGCAAGCCCCGTCTGCTTCCGGGTTTCCAGACGCGTCTCGAATCGCAGTCGCAGCCCTTCGTCGCGCCAGTCACGATACTGCCAGCCGGCCTGCACCCGCGCCCCCGTATCCGTGCTGACACCGGCACCCACACTGAACTGCTTTTCCGGACGCTCGACCAGATCGACCTCGATCGGCACCGCCGCCGCGTGCGTCGGATCCGGATCGATGCGCACGGTCGCCTGGGTGTAATAGCCACTCGCTTCCAGGGCGAGCTGGTAATCGAGCAAATCCTGCTGCCGATAGGGCTTGCCGGCCCTCATCGGGTTGAGATGACGCGCGATCGATTCCGGATAGCGCGCATTGCCGCGAATCACCGGCTCGCCGTAGAAAAATGCCGGCCCACTGTCCACCGTGAGCGTCAGGTCGGCGGCGTGCGCTTCGGGATCGACGTGCGCGGCACTTGCCGCGAGCCGCGCCGCCGGGTAGCGCACCGTCAGCAACGGGCGCAGCAGCGCCACCTTCGCCGCGTTCCAGTCGGCCTGACGAAACGGCGCACCCACCGGCAGAGCGAAGGCCCGCTCGACGCGCGCGCGCGCCACCGCGTCCCCCACAGCCAGCGCACCTGCAAACTCAATCTTGACGCCGCGCACCGTCGTGCGGGGTCCCGGTGTCACCACGTAGCGCAGCACCTGCGCTTCACCGGCGCCGGTCAGCGTGCTCGTGACCTGTGGTGAAAAATACCCCTCCGTCGCCAGCAGCTCGCGTGCCGTCTCCATGCTCACGCCACGCAGGCGCGCCACTTCGCCCTCGTCCAGCGGCTCGCCCAGGCGCCCCGCGCGCGCGGTTTCCAGATGCCGCTCCAGCAGAACCCTCAGCTCGTCGGGAGCATCGACTTCGACCGTGAGAGCGTGCGCGAGACTTGCCCAAAGGGTGGCGGAAAGCAAGATCGCGAGAAAGAAACGCGAAGCCGACACAGGTGCTCGATGGCAGAAAAAACGACATTCTAGGCGGCAGCCGCGTTCCGACAAAAAAAGCGGGGTTGCCCCCGCCTTTCTTGCCCACGCTCGTCTGGTTTACGCCTTCTCGAACCGGAACACACCGCCCGCGGCGTCGACGCGGATCGTATCCTTCGACGCGAAGCGGCCGGACAGAATTTCCTTCGCCAGCGGGTTCTCGATCTGGTTCTGGATCGCGCGCTTCAAGGGACGCGCGCCATACACCGGATCGAATCCTGCCCTGGCGATTTCGGCGAGCGCGGCGTCGGTGACGTCGAGCGTCATTTCCATCTGCGCGACGCGCGCTTCCAGGGCCTTCAACTGGATCTTCGCGATGCTGGCGATGTGCGCTTCGCCGAGCGCGTGGAACACGACGACCTCGTCGATGCGGTTGATGAACTCGGGACGGAAATAGGACTTCACCTCGCCCAGCACGGCGAGCTTGATCACCTGATAGTCGTCGCCGGCCATCGACTGGATCATCTGGCTGCCGAGGTTGGACGTCATCACGATGACGGTATTGCGGAAGTCGACGGTACGGCCCTGGCCGTCGGTCAGACGACCATCGTCGAGCACCTGCAGCAGCACGTTGAACACGTCGGGATGCGCCTTCTCGACCTCGTCCATGAGGATCACGCTGTAGGGCTTGCGGCGCACCGCCTCGGTGAGATAACCGCCCTCCTCGTAGCCGACGTAGCCGGGCGGCGCGCCGATGAGGCGCGCCACGGAATGCTTCTCCATGAACTCGCTCATGTCGATGCGCACCATGTGGTCGGCGGAATCGAACAGGTATTCGGCGAGCGTCTTGCACAGCTCGGTCTTGCCCACGCCGGTCGGGCCGAGGAACAGGAACGAACCGAGCGGCCGGTTGGGGTCGGACAGGCCCGCGCGCGAACGGCGGATCGCGTCCGACACCACGCGCACCGCCTCGTCCTGGCCGACGACGCGCTGATGCAGCTTGTCTTCCATGTGCAGGAGTTTGTCGCGCTCGCCCTGCATCATCTTGGCCACGGGGATGCCCGTGGCGCGCGACACCACTTCGGCGATCTCCTCGGCGCCGACCTCCGTGCGCAGCAGCTTGAATTCGGTTTTCTCGTCACCGGATTCCGCGTGTTTCAGTTGCGCTTCGAGCTGCGGCAGCTTGCCGTACTGGATTTCGGCGAGCTTGTCGTACTGGCCCTTGCGCTGCAGGTCGGCCATCTCGCCGCGCAGGCGGTCGATTTCTTCCTTGATGTGCGCGCTGCCCTGCACCTGCGCCTTCTCGGCCTTCCACACCTCTTCCAGATCGGCGTATTCACGGCCGAGACGGTCGATTTCCTCTTCCAGCAACGCCAGGCGCTTCTGCGAAGCCTCGTCGGTTTCCCGTTTCACCGCCTCGCGCTCGATCTTCAACTGGATGATGCGCCGGTCGAGCTTATCCATCACCTCCGGCTTGGAGTCGATTTCCATCTTGATGCGCGCCGCCGCCTCGTCGACGAGGTCGATCGCCTTGTCGGGCAGGAAGCGGTCGGTGATGTAGCGGTGGCTCAACTCGGCGGCGGCGACGATCGCCGGGTCGGTGATGTCGACGCCGTGGTGAAGTTCGTAGCGTTCCCGCAGACCACGCAGGATGGCGATGGTCGATTCGACCGAGGGCTCGTCGACCAGCACCTTCTGGAAGCGGCGCTCCAGCGCGGCGTCCTTCTCGATGTACTTGCGGTATTCGTCCAGCGTGGTGGCGCCGATGAGATGCAGTTCGCCGCGTGCCAGCGCAGGCTTCAGCATGTTGCCGGCGTCGATCGCGCCTTCGGCCTTGCCGGCGCCGACCAGCGTATGGATTTCGTCGAGGAACACGATGTAGCGGCCGGCGTCCATCGCCAGTTCCTTCAGCACCGCCTTCAGGCGCTCCTCGAATTCGCCGCGGTATTTCGCGCCGGCGAGCAGCGCGGCGAGGTCGAGCACCAGCACCGACTTGCCTTTCAGTGTTTCCGGGACTTCATCGTTGATGATGCGCTGCGCAAGACCCTCGACGATGGCCGTCTTGCCGACGCCGGGCTCGCCGATCAGCACCGGGTTGTTCTTGGTGCGCCGCTGCAGGATCTGGATCGAGCGGCGAATTTCGTCATCGCGCCCGATCACCGGGTCGAGCTTGCCGTCGCGCGCGCGCTGGGTGAGATCGAGCGTGTATTTTTTCAACGCCTCGCGCTGGCCCTCGGCTTCCTGCGACTGCACGCCTTCGCCGCCGCGCACGGCGTTGATCGCCGATTCCAGCGCGGCCTTCTGCGCCCCGTGCTGCTTCAGCAGGCGCCCGGTCTCGCCCTTGTCGTCAATCACCGCCAGCAGAAAAAGCTCGGATGCGATATAGGCGTCGCCCCGCTTCATCGCCTCCTTGTCGGTAAGGTTGAGCAGATTGTTGAGGTCGCGCGAAATGCTCACCTCGCCGCCCTGCCCTTCCACCCGCGGCAGGCGCGTCAGGGCCTGCGTCAGCGAGGCCTTCAGCGCCGGCACCTGCACCCCGGCACGCCCGAGGATCGCCCCTGCGCCGCCACCTTCCTGGTTCAGGAGCGCCAGCAGCAGGTGCTGCGGCTCGATGTAGGCATGGTCGCCGGCAACGGCCAGGCTCTGGGCGTCGGAAAAGGCCTGCTGGAACTGGGTGGTGAGCTTGTCGAAACGCATGGCTGACCTCTGGGGTATATTCAATGCCTCCAAAGTAGGGCCACCCTGACAGTTTTCAACCCGCCATGTCCGATTTCTTGCTCAGTTCAGTCGAAACCGACGTTTTCCGCGCGCTGGACGAGGATCTTGGCGGTTTTCTCCCCAACCCTCCCCCGCTCGCGGGGGAGGGGGCGAACGTTGCGCTGCGCGCGCCCAAGGCGATTAATGACCTGACCGCGAACCTGATTCCCGCCACGCAGACGGCGCGCGCCCGCGTGATCGTGCGTGAGTCCGCGGTGATCGCCGGCCGGCCCTGGTTCGACGCCTGCTTTCGTGCGCTCGATCCCGCGTGCACGCTCGACTGGAAAGTCGCCGAAGGCGGAAAGGTGGCGCCGGGCGACGTGCTGGTGGACATCGCCGGCCATGCCCGCGCACTGCTCACCGCCGAGCGCCCGGCGCTGAACTTCCTGCAGACGCTCTCCGCGGTCGCCACCGTGACGCGCGCCTACGTCGACGCGATCGCCGGCACCCGCGCGGCCATCCTCGATACCCGCAAGACCCTGCCCGGGCTGCGCCTCGCACAGAAATACGCCGTGCGCACGGGCGGCGGGCAGAACCAGCGCATCGGCCTGTTCGACGGCATTCTCATCAAGGAAAACCACATCGCCGCGGCGGGCGGCATCAAACCGGTACTGGACGCGGCATTCGCACTCGCCGGCGGCACGGTCAGCGTGCAGATCGAGGTGGAGACGCTCGCGCAACTGGCCGAAGCACTCGCCGCCGGCGCGACCCTCATCCTGCTCGACAACTTCAGCCTCGACGCCCTGCGCGAGGCGGTGCGCCTCACCGCCGGCCGCGCGCAACTGGAGGCCTCGGGCAACATCACCCTGGAAACCGTGCGTGCCGTGGCGGAAACCGGGGTCGACCGCATTTCCATCGGCGGGCTCACCAAGCACATCCGTGCGGTCGATCTGTCGATGCGCATACAGACCGATCCTTGATCCGTTCGGCGCGTCACGCGCCATGATCCTGGATTATCCAATAGACCGTAGGTCGGGCTTTAGCCCGACATGCCGGGTCGAAACCCGCCCCGGCTGTCTGCGTGGCCTCGTAGGTCGGGCTTCAGCCCGACATGTCGGGTTGAAGCCCGACCTACAAGCCGTTGATTTGTCGCGTACGGATGTTCCAATGGATTTTCCGGGTTGATGTGTCACGCACGGATGTTCCAGGCGATTTTTTGGGATCATTCCAGCCAGACCAGCGCGGCCATGCGGCCGGTGACGCCGTCGCGGCGATAGGAAAAGAAGGCATCCGCCTCGCCGAAGGTGCAGCGCCCGCCGCCATGCACCGCGTGCACACCGACCGCACCGAGGCGCAGGCGCGCCAGCGCGTAGATGTCCGCCAGCCATTTGCCCGGCGCATGGGAAACGAAAGCGGATGCGGCCGCGGCATGCTGCGCGACGAAGGCCGCGCGCACCTCGTCGCCCACCTCGAACGCCTGCGGGCCGATCGCCGCGCCCATCCAGGCGAGAATCTCTCCCGGCGGCACCCGCATCGCGGACACCGTCGCCTCCAGCACCCCCGCCGCCAGTCCGCGCCAGCCGGCATGCGCCGCGGCCACGACGCGCCCCGCCCGGTCGCAGAAGAGCACCGGCAGGCAATCCGCGGTGAGCACCGCGCACACCTGCCCCCCCGCGCGGGCCACGCACGCGTCCGCCCGGAAATCCGTGTCGCGCCCCAGTTCAGCCACGCGCGTACCATGTACCTGCGTGAGCCAGACCGGCTCGGCAGGAAGCAGCGCGCGCAGTTGCGCACGATTGGCCGCGACATGGGCCGGATCGTCGCCGACGTGATCACCCAGGTTGAAACTCGCCCAGGGCGCCGGGCTCACGCCGCCCGCGCGCGTGGTCATGCACGCCCGTACCCATGCCGGTGCGGGCCAGTCCGGGCGGATCACCTCGACGGTGCAGTCCACTAGCTGTCTTGGCGCAATGCTTCGAGCAAGGCAGCGAAATCCGCGGGCAGCGGGCACTCCCAGTGCATGGACGCGCCGGTGCGCGGATGCGTCAGCCCGAGCTTCTCGGCGTGCAGCGCCTGGCGCGGAAACGGGATCTTCAAATGGCTGCGGCGGCTGGCGGCATACACCGTCTCGCCCACCAGCGGATGGCCGATGTGCTGCATGTGGACACGAATCTGATGGGTGCGTCCGGTCTCCAGCATGCAGCGCACCAGGGTCACGCCCGGGAAGCGCTCGACCACCTCGTAATGCGTGATCGCTTCCTTGCCCATGCTGTGCACCGCGCGCCGGGTGCGGTTGAACGGGTCGCGCGCCAGCGGCGCATTGATCGTTCCGCCGTGGTCGATCTCGCCATACACCAGGGCGAGGTATTCGCGCTTGACGGTGCGCGCCTGCAACTGGCGCACGAGATCGGTGTGCGCCTGCAGCGTCTTGGCAACGACGAGCAGGCCGGAAGTGTCCTTGTCGAGCCGGTGCACGATGCCCGCGCGCGGCAGCTCGGCGACCTGCGGCACGCGATGCAGCAGGGCATTGAGCAGCGTGCCGCGCGGATTGCCGCTGCCCGGATGCACCACCAGACCGACCGGCTTGTTGATCACCAGCAACAGGGGATCTTCGAACACCACGTCGAGCGGGATGGCTTCCGGCGCGTCGGGCGTAGCGCCCGGATCGGGCTCGACCTCGACCCGCACCGCCTCGCCGCCGCTGACTTTCATCTTCGTCGTGCCCCAGGCCTCGTCCACCGAAATCCTGCGCGCGCGAATCCAGTTCTGGATGCGGTTGCGCGAAAACTCCGGCAGCAGCGCCGACAGCGCCTGGTCCAGGCGCAACCCGCCCTGGTCATTCGGGATGACGAGTTCGCGGACGTCGCCCTCCCGATTTCCCTTATAATCCCCGGTCGAATCGTCCTTGTCTCGTTCCATGCTCACGCGAAATCCATCCGGTTTCAACACATCCCATCGGGTGACGGGCCTTCGGCAAACCTGTGCCGCCGTGCTCGCGACCGCCATGCTCGCCCTCGGCGGGTGCGGCCTGCTCCCCGAAGTCAAGGATGAAACCTCGGGCTGGTCGGCACAGAAACTCTACGCCGAAGCGAAGGATAATCTAAACAGCGGCAACTACGAACGCGCCGTCAAGCTGTTCGAAAGCCTTGAATCGCGTTATCCCTTTGGCCGCTATGCCCAACAGGCACAACTCGAAATCGCCTACGCCTATTACAAGGACAACGAGCCGATCTCCGCGATTGCCGCCTGCGACCGCTTCATCAAGCTGCACCCCAACCACCCTAACGTCGATTACGCCTATTACCTGAAGGGCCTGGCGAATTTCAACGACGACCTCGGCCTGCTCGGCAACCTCGTCGACCAGGACATGTCCGAACGCGACCCGCGCGCCGCACGCGACGCGTTTCTCGCGTTCAAGGAACTGGTCACCCGTTTCCCCGACAGCAAATACGCGCCGGACTCGACCGCGCGCATGAAGTATCTCGTCAATGCGCTCGCCAGCCACGAAGTCCACGTCGCCAAGTACTACATCAAGCGCGAAGCCTGGGTCGCCGCCGCCAACCGCGCCAAGGAAGTGGTGAAAACCTATCCCGAGGCCCCCGCCACCGAAGAAGCGCTGGCCATCATGGTGGTCGCCTACGACAAACTCCAACTCACCGACCTGCGCGACGACGCACGCCGCGTGCTGCAAATGAATTTCCCCAACAGCAAGTACGCCAAGGGGGTTTCCACCGAAGGCAAGGCCTGGTATCGCTTCTGGTAAGTGGCGTGGCGCAGGCTGGGGTCATCCAGCCCTCCCCTCAGCAGCGTGGGTTTGAAATGCACGAGCGGTCATTCAGGCCAGTACAGTGCGAGTTTCGTTTATCACCCAGAGGCGACGAAGGGTTTTCGCTTCGCACCGACCGCAGCGCAATCAGAAGCGGTCCAGAAGCGGCCCTCTGTACGTGCAGCCATAATTCGTAGGCAAATTTCCTTGACAGTTCGTCGTACAACGCCTATCGTCGGTTTGTGTCGCAAACTTGTCTGTATCCGGAGACTCCCATAAGCAACACCAACTTCGATATCCAGAAAGCCCTCGCCGACATCGCCCTGATCCGACGCACACTCGACCACTCCGAACAGGACCAGCTCGACTCCCGGCTGGTCGGCATCACGCTCGAAGCCAACCTGGTGCTCCAGGCCTTGGCTTTCGTTTCGGCCCTGCTGCTCGTCGCGCTCGAAATCCTCTCCGGTCAGACCATCACGCACACCCTCGTGATCGGCAACCAGGTCGACGAATTCCGCCGCTTCGGCATCGGCATCATGGCCTTCATCCTCGTCGGCCTGCTGGTCGCGCTCTACTTCGTGCTGTGGCGTGCGGCGTTGCACAGTGGCGAGAGCGTCAGTGCCTATATCACGCGCAATTTCCGCTACGTCAAAAACCTCTCGCTGATCTCCGACCTCATGATGAAATTCATCACCCTCGCCCTGCTGTTGCTCGCGAACCGTCCGGAATGGGTGGCCCCCGTGCTGCTGGCGTTCACCGGCGACTACCTGCTGCAGGGCCGCTTCTTCACCTTTCCCACCCGAACCTCGGTGGTGCTCGGTCTCGCCTGCGTGACAGGCGCGCTCGCCCAGTTCTTCAGCCAGAGCCCGTCGCTGTTGATCCCACTGGGCGCCTTCGCCCTCGTCGCCGGTCTGTCCACCGCCCGCCTGGCCATGCGACAGCAACAGCAGAAAGCCCTTGCCGCCTGAGCGAACCGCATCGTGAAGCCATCCGACCTCATGAGCATCAACCCGCTGCTGGCGGACCGCGCGCGGCTCGCAATCATGGCGAACCTGTCGCTGGCCGGCGGGCCGGTGGATTTCAACACCCTGCTCGAAGAACTCCAGCTCACCAAGGGCAACCTCTCCAGCCACATCCGCAAGCTGGAAGAAGCCGGCCTGGTCGCCGTGCACAAGGCATTTGTCGACAGAAAGCCCCGCACCACCTACGTGTGCACGAAAGAGGGCAAGGCAGAAATGCGGCACTACCTCGGCACCATCGAGGCGCTGCTGAAGAACAAGGCCATGCGGTAATTCGACTCCAACCGGGAAAGGACGATTCGTGAATACCTTCTTTACATTCATCCGCCGCATCAACAGCCTGCTTCTGTTCGGCGGGCTGGTCGCATTCACGCTACTTGTGCTCTGGGGAGTCGGATCAGGCATCAAGGAACGCAACCGGGATGTGGTCGCCACCGCCAAGGCACCCGGTGCCGGTGAGGAACTGAGCTTCAGGCTCGAAGAGGTCAACGACATCCCCGGCGCTGACACCCAGATGCTGAAGCTGACCGCAAGCAGGACACAATCCGGCATTGCCTACAGCGGCTACGAACGCGACTGACCTTCCCCCGAAATTTCGTTTTCCAAGGGTGACGTAGTATTGGCGTTAACTTGGGAAGAGGAAAGATGAAGATACCGAAGCAGGAATACACCGCCGAATTCAAGGAACTGGCGGTCAAGCGTG
>Ga0066256_1000980_pt1 | contig 46745 bp, 42 predicted proteins | sample ThiBio_1000_biof_FD_87107 | JGI IMG/M metagenome (GOLD analysis project Ga0066256, IMG submission 87107) | Wastewater bioreactor microbial communities from Cape Town, South Africa - Thiocy_expt_1000_biof (version 2) | ecosystem: Engineered > Bioreactor > Thiocyanate-remediating >... | reverse complement strand
CGGTCATCGTGAAGATGCCTTTCGAGTGGGTTGTAGGAGATTCCTCGAAGGGACTACACGGTGACCGCGCTCACGTCTACGACGAGACCGGCCACCGCGAACTACACCACACTAAGGGGCACTACTCGACGACTCCCCGTCCCCGACAATCTCGCCGCCGCGATCCGCCGCGCGGGAGACGGCTACCTATTCCCCTCCCCGAACGGCGGCTACATCACACCGCGGCACATCGGAAAGCGGGTGAGCAGGTTACTGCCGCCCGGGGTGACTATGCACGCGCTGCGGCATGCATTCGCCACACGCACATACAACGTCAATCGGGACGTGTTCGCCGTGCAACAGCTTCTCGGGCACTCATCCGCCGCGACCACACAGCGCTACGTGCAGGTCAGCGATGACAGCCTGCGCGCGCTGGTTGAGGCGGGCGCGCGATGACCGGAACGCATGAGCAGTTCGCCTGCCCTGTCCCTTGGTGCGCCGGTTACGTCTGGGACCACGGTGGCGACGGGCTGAGCGGGCCAGAGGACTGGATGCACTCCAGCGAGAGGAAGCCGCTCGGTGGGCTGCTCTGGGCCGTGCGTGGCGCGGTCGGGAGCGGGCCGGAGTTTTGGTCGGTCTATGTCGGCGGGGACGAGAACGCGGTGGGTACGGAAGTCCCGGACCCGGAGCAGCTCGCCCTCACGCTGGAGCGCGCAGCGCAGCGGCTCCGAGAGGTTGCCCGGCCTGCGGCGAGCTGCGCGGGGGACTGACCACCCTCGCACCCCTGCGAACGGCCCGGATCAGAACGATTCGGGCCGTTTGTCATTCTGACAACCCAATTCGTTGTGGATTGGTCACTATGTCGGATATTTCAAGTCATTCTGGTGAAAAAGAGAACTGGGGCGGGGTGTCCTGGAGGATCCCCTCAGAAAAACGGCCCCTCGCGGCGCGCGGTATCGCAAGTGTTACCGCCACACCGCCACACTGCCACACGGTGAATTGAAATTGCTTCTGATCAGGGCTTTCTATGGCTGCGACGTGTGGTTAGGTGATGCCACACCTGCCGCCACACGCGCTGGAGACTGACCATGCGGGGCGTGCATGGTCAGTCTCCAGCGAGATCCCGGGGGTGATGTGCGGGGTGCGGGATGATGATGCTCACCGGCTGAGGGAGGGATCTACCCGACTAGTAGATGCAACACCCCCCTTTCCCCCCTATCAGGAACTCTCGGTGACAGCGAGGTTAGCACATACTCTCACCACGGCGTGAACCGACTCTCACGGATCATTGCGGTGAGAGCGTCGCCCTGAGGCCGCGAGAGCCTGCGCCGTGCTTCTTGGAAGGTCGCGCCCTCGCCCCTCATCGTCTGCATGCGCTCCATCATCTTGGCTTCGAGCCGCGCCCGCTGATCCTCCACAGGCGCAGCCACCGCATCCTGCACGGCTTCCCGCGTCTGGAGGGATTGAGCCATGAATGCCCCGGCAAGCTCCCAGTCCTCATCGATCAGCACCGCCCGGCCTGCGAGGTTCGCGAACGCAATAGCGATGATCGCGCGGTTGAGCAGTAGGCGGCTGTCCACTGGCTCCCGCTCGCCACGGTGCGCGGCTCTCGTGTCCGCTTCGTGCGCGGCGTCCATGACCGGCAGCGCATCCACGAACCGCACCCCGTTATCCCGCTGCGTGAGCGGCACGGTTACCCTCTCGGTCGATCGCGTCGGGATCGGCAGGTGCGCGATCGTCGGATCCTCCACCAGCGCATAGACGAACCGCGCGGCCAGCCCGCCCGCAACGGCCTCATCATTGAGCAGAGGCGCGGCGCGGGACGGCTGAACAGCGACCGTGACCACGGCGCGATAGCTGCGCGCCGGGATCGTGAGGCCATCGCCCTTCGAGTTCTGCCCTCCCAGCCGCTCGCCAGAGGTAAGCGACTTGATCGCATCCGAGATCGTAGAGCCGGTGCGCGCGGCCTGCGCCCCAAGCTGGCCTACTTCGTCATAGTGCAGCGACACGGCATGATCACCACGTCGCCACACCAAAACCACCGCGCCATCCTCGCCCTTCTCCATCCATCCCATCAGCGCGGGGATGCCCTCGCCGCTGCGCACGCTCTCAGGGTCGGGCACGTCCGCCCCCAGGAACTCCAGCGCGTACGCGACCCCGTGATACAGGGTTGATTTCCCCGCGCCGGAGGATCCCACCAGCGCGATGGCGAGATTCAGAGGCGACCCGTCCGGGTGCAGTTTCGAGCGGTACAGCACCCCGTGAGGGATGGTGAGCAGGGACTCCAGCAGCGCAACGGCCAGCATGCCCCACGGTGAGGCGATCCGGCGACGCGCTTCCCACTGGAGCGCCACCAGCTCGGGCCGCTCCGAGCGCCATAGGATCTCCGGCGACGGCAGAGGCTCCACCGTCGCCGGGACCGTGGGAACAGACGGCACCCCCGAATGCTCGCCGGTCACGACGCCCGGCCCTGCGTGCGGCGGGCGCTGGCAATCGTCGCAGCCGCCTCACGCTCGGACAGACCCGCCACCAGCGCAGCACCCTCCAGCAGATCGAACGTCTCAGCAGGATGCCCATCGCGCAGCGCTTCACACACCGCCCAGAACAGCCGGTCATTCCGGGTGCCCTCCGGTGACGACTGCACGTAACCCGCCAGGTAGGCGGCTTTCTGCGCGTACACGTCGGCGTCCGCCCCGACCCGGATCGGGCGCGGCATCCGCGCGGGCCGAGCAGGCTCGGGGCGCAGCAGCTCCACCAGCGGTGCGGGCATGTGTGCAGGCATGTCGCCCTCCCACCTGTACGGCATCCCCGTTGCAGGGTGAATGCTCGGCGCAGCGACGACGTATCCCGTGTTCGTCTTCACATCGATTCCGGAGCCGGGCAGACGACGCGACGAAACGGAACCGCCCGGGTGCATGAACCACAGGTGACGCCCGCCCGTCCCGCGCCCGGAATGCGTAGTCAGAGTGGGCGGGAGCCACCCTCCCGCAGCTTCGGTCAGCGCGGCGAGACTGCCACCGTTTTGCGGGTCGATATCGATCACTAGCAGCGAGGACGGCACGCGGATGCCGACATTGTGCTCGGCATTCCCCGCCCACCAGCGCTCAATCTGCGCGGGGTCGGTCGTGGCATCCTTCACCCCGTGAGCGGTCAGGGGGACTTTCCCTCGCAGCGGGAGCACCTGCCAGCCGCCCTGAGCGAGCGTGAGAGCGTCAGCGAGATCCGGCACAGCACACCCCCGAAGCGCGGCGAGCCTCGGCCAGTTCGACTGAGGCCGCGTACTCCTCCACATCGTTGAGGATGATTGCCACGCGAGGATCCTCGCGTGGCAGGGCGCGGCATTCCCTCAACAGCTCACCCTCACGCCGTAGCGCGGCGTCGATCAGTTCCGTATCCCGACAGGGGATGCAGTGCGTCGGAGCGGCGTTCACAGCACGCCCCCGTGCTTCGACTGCAGGCGGAATAGGGCAGCGAAGCCCTGCGCCCGCTCGGACCGGGTCAGGTGCACGGCAGCGGGCTGGATCTCTTCTAGCTGGCGGAACGCTTCACCGACCGCAGCGGCACCGAAGTGCCCCGCCCGGATCTCGGAGCGCACCCCGGGAGCGAAAGCCCAATAGGCAGCGTGCGCGGTGCGAGCAAGCAGGGATTGGTGCCCGGGGAGCGGACGGGGGACAGTGAACGCCTGAGCATCGGGGATTAGCAGTGCCCCGGACTGGCGCGGAATGGGGTGGGTGTTTGTGTTGTCGTTCACGGGTGGATTGCCTTTCTGGGCAGTCGTCCTGTGACTGTCTTTCTGGGGAACGCGAGTCGTGTTCCCTGGTGCGAGCGCGCCTAGCGTTGCGGCAGCAGCCAGCCGACCCGGCCTAATGGCGGGTGTCGGCGCGCTCGGTTATCCCAGGGCGGCGCGGACTGCTAGAGCGCGCCGCGGGGCGCGAGTGCGCGCAGGAAGGCGCGTGCCTGAGAGAGCGCGGGCGCGCAGTCGTCTCGCTGTGTGGTCGTGGCGCGCTCTGCGGATTGCCGTCCGTCGCGGACGCGAACAAACAGCACGAGTAGCGCATGATGAGCACCGCGTTCAGCGACGATTCCGAGACCACGCACGAGCTGCGCCAGCTCAGCGAGCGTAGTGCTGGCGCTGATCTTGCCGAGCAGTCCCGTTCGCTGCGCGACAGCGTACGCATCGAGCACCGGACGCATCCGAGATGCCACGCGCCGGACGGGCCGCGCGGCGGCGTCAAGGCGCGACAGAACCGCCGCCCCGGGAACCCCGGGAAGCGACGGAACAACCACGCCAGTACCCACGGAAGGGACGCTACTGCACGGCTGGGCGCATATGGCGGGATTGGTTACGGCGAGTCGGGAACCCGATACGAGGCGAGACGGTGAGTGGCGGCACTCGCTGGCACTCACTACACGTATGATCACGTATTCTCGCGTAGTCAAACGGTGGTCGTGTGTTAAGGTAATGCCAGGTCAAGGGGTGGTTTGCCCCGAGATATCAAGCAACCAGCCGCGGGCACCTAACGTGCAGGGGGTCAGGGGTTCGAGTCCCCTCAGGTCCACCATCGAGAAGCCCGCGAGAGATCGCGGGCTTCTTCCGTTCCTGCCGGCGCACGGGCCGTTGCATCGCCGCCGATGCCGCGCCGAGCGGTCGAGCGCGGGGACGCCACTGATCCGGCCCCTGTAACGAGGTGTTCACGCGCCGGGTCTGCGCCGAAACGCCCCGGAAACACAGCGCGCATCGGCGCGAAACGCGCCGGTGGGAGTCTTGCTGCACCCGACGCTGCAGGAGCGTTCTCACTGAGAGAGGAGCGGACCCATGGATCAGGGGAACACCGCCTTCGTTTTGATATGCGCAGCCCTCGTGCTGCTGATGACGCCAGGACTGGCGTTCTTCTACGGCGGCCTCGTCAAGGCCAAGAGCGTGATCAGCATGATGATGATGAGCTTCGGCGCGATCGGCCTGATCGGCGTGCTGTGGGTCGTCTTCGGATATGCGATCGCGTTCCCGAGCGGCACAGGGCTGATCGCCCCGTGGACGATCGACTGGTCGGCGATCGGGCTGAACAGCCTGCTCGAGGTGCCCAAGGGCGCCGCCTTTCCGCCGCTCGCGTTCGTCGGATTCCAGGCGACGTTCGCGATCATCACCGTCGCCCTCGTGTCGGGCGCGATCGCGGACCGGGCCCGGTTCGGCGCCTGGATGGTCTTCGCCGGCGTCTGGGCGACCGTCGTCTACTTCCCGGTCGCGAGCTGGGTCTTCAACTTCGGCCTGGCCGAGGACGGCAGCTTCTCCTACGGCGGCTGGATCACGAAGGGCCTGCAGGACATGCTGGGCGTCGGCGCGATCGACTTCGCGGGAGGAACAGCGGTCCACATCAACGCGGGAGCGGCAGGACTCGCGCTCGCCCTGGTGCTCGGCCGCCGCATCGGCTCCCAGAAGGGCGCCGACGTGCCGCACACCCCGCCGTTCGTGCTCCTCGGCGCGGGCCTGCTGTGGTTCGGCTGGTTCGGGTTCAACGCAGGCTCCGAGCTCGGCGCCGACGGCACCGCCTCCCTCGCGTTCGTCAACACCCTCGCCGCCCCCGCTGCGGCTCTGCTCAGCTGGCTCGTGATGGAGAAGATCCGCAACGGCAAGCCGACGTCGGTCGGAGCCGCTTCGGGTGCGGTCGCGGGTCTTGTCGCGATCACGCCGGCCTGTGCCGCCCTCACCCCGATCTGGGCGGTCGTGCTCGGTCTCCTCGCCGGCGCCGTCTGCCAGCTCGCGATCGACCTCAAGTTCAAGCTCGGCTTCGACGACTCGCTCGACGTGGTGGGCATCCACCTCATCGGCGGCATCATCGGAACGCTGTACCTCGGCTTCTTCGCCAACGACACGGGCCTCATCTACAGCGGCAGCTTCGCGCAGCTCGCGGCGCAGGCGCTCGCCGCCGGAGCGGTGCTGGTGTACTCGTTCGGGCTCGCACTCGTGATCGGCTTCGTGGTCCAGAAGACCATCGGCTTCCGGGTCAAGGACGAGGACGAGATCGCCGGCCTCGACACCGTGGTCCACGGCGAAGAGGGTTACGTCCTCATCGGAGCCCGGGTCTGATCCGATGACGAGTGCAACCTTCGTTCCGGGGCCGGCCCCGACCAGGCTCACGCGCCTGCGGGACCTGCCCCGGCGAGGGCTCGTGGCCGGAGGGGGACACGTCCGTGAGATCTGCGGGCACTGGGGGGCCGGCGGCGAGCTGCACTGGATGCTGCAGCTGGTCGAGCTGCGGCGTCCGGAGGGGGTGCTCCACCTCCCACCGGACGCCGCGCACACGCTCGCAGGCATCGGCGGGCCGCAGGTGGGCGTCGGGCCGGGAGCCGCGGTGGGGCTGCGCAAGGAGCGCGTGCTGCACTACGCGGGCGCGTTCCTCGAACTGCGACGCCCGCAGCTGCGTGCCGCAGAGCTGAGCCGCGTGCTCGTGCTCTCCTCGGTGCCGGCACGGGCGACGCCCGCGCTGGTCTTCTCGGATCTGCACGGAGCGCCGGTGCTTCCCGACGACGTGCGAGCGATCGTGGTGCGCTCGGGGAGGGTGAGCGCGGGCGGCAGCACCGCGACGGCGATGGAGGCGCTGGTGCTCCCGGACGAGGCTCCGGGGGAGGGCGGTGTCTCAGGCCTCGGGGTCGTCGCCGACGATGCCCGGGTGCTGATGGTCGTCGGTTGAGAGCCGAGCGGATCCGAGTCCAGGCGGATCCGCTCGGCTCTTCTTCAGGCGGCGTCCTCCGCCAGGCCGATGACGATTCCGCCCGGTCCTCGGAACTAGCACAGGCGCACGAGTCCGCGGTAGTCGACGACCTCGCCCAGCAGCTCGCCGCCGAGCGGGCCGAGGCGCGCGATCGTGTCGTCGAGATCGTCGACGGCGAACATCACCCGGTGGAACCCGAGCGTGTGGGGGATCGCCTGCACGCCTCGTCCGAGCAGCTCCGGCGCGTGATAGGTCGCGAGCTCCAGCTTTCCCGGAGCACCGGGGATGCGCATCATGGCGATCTCCGATCGCATCCCGCTCAGCCCGACGACGCGTCCGGCCCATTCGCCCTCTATCAGCTGTCGTCCCTCGAGCTCCATCCCGAGCACGGTGAAGAACTCGACTGCGAGGTCGAGGTCGTCCACCACGATTCCCACATTGTCCATGCGCATGATCGCCATGCGGCCACGGTACTCCGGTGCGTGCGAGCGGCCGTCAGCTGAACACGCTCATCCCGTACAGCACGAACACGAACAGGTGAGCCGCGCCGTGCAGCGCCGTGAGACGGCGACCCAGGAACGTGGCGAGGGTCAGCAGCAGCGTCACGCCGAGCAGCAGCAGGTTCACGGGCGACTCGGCCAGCAGTACGTGCTGACCGGTGAGGAGTCCGATCGTCAGCACGGCGGGGATGGTCAGCCCCGCCGTGGAGACCAGGGCGCCGTGGCACAGGTTGCTGACGCGCTGCATCTCGCCGCCGAGAGCCGCACGGATCGTGGTGATCGTCTCGGGCAGGAACACGATCATCGCGATCAGGATGCCCGACAGCGCGACCGGTGCTCCCAGCCTGTCCAGCCCCTCATCCAGCAACGTCGCCATGTCGTGGGAGAGCAGCACGATCGGCAGCACCATCGCGATGAGCAGCAGCGTGCGGGCGATCAGCTCGGCACGATGCTCGACGAGGACCGCGCCGATCGGCGCCCGCTCTGCATCGGAGGAGGACGAGGAGGACGAGGTCGCATGACGGGCATCCGCCGCTTCCTGGAAGTCCGCCCGCTGTGCGCCCATCTGACGCAGCAGGAAGAAGGCGTAAAGACACACCGTCAGCAGGACGAGGGGGATGGCCTGCGCTGGGGCGTAGGCGCCCTCGCCGCCGATCAGTGCGGGCAGCGCGAACGCCACCGAGAGCAGCACGATCAGCATCCCGAGGTACAGCGAGACGCCGGTGGGGTTCGCGCGGAGATGCCGATGCCGCATCCCACCCACCAGCAGGGCGATGCCGACCACGAGGTTCATGATGATCATGGACACGGCCATCACGGAGTCGCGGGCGATCGTGGTGTGCTCGCCCGGGCCGAGCATCACCGCGGCGATCAGGATCACCTCGATCGCGGCGATGGAGATCGTCAGCACGAGGGTCCCGTACGGATCGCCGAGCCGGTGCGCGAGGTGCTCCGCCTCGGTGACGACGCCGAACGCGCTCAGCGTGATCACGGCGACGATGCCGCCGAGCAGCAGCCACAGCAGCCAGGCCGGCAGCGGGCCGTCCAGCGCAGGGGTGAGCGCCAGCAGCAGGAGGAAGGATCCCCAGCCCAGGACCAGCCGGAGGACGGCCATCGGGGTGAGGACGGTGCGGAGCAGGGTTCGCATGGCGGATGCCGAATCCGCAGGGCCGTCCCCGCCTGTGATGACTCCGCACGGGTCGTCCCGGCGGTCGCTTCGTCCCCATTCTACCAAGGAACACCCCGACGCCGCCGGACGTTGGGACCCGGTGTGAGCATCCTCCAGAGCGTCGTCATCGGGGCGGGCCAGGCCGGCCTGTCGGCGTCGTACCACCTCAAGCGGCTCGGCATCGAGCACGTCGTGCTGGACGCGAACGACCGCCCGGGAGGCGCGTGGCAGCACCGGTGGGATGCCCTGACCATGCAGGACGTGCACAATGTGGCCGAGCTTCCCGGAGACACCCCGCCCGCGCACACCTCCGAGCGGGCGAACCAGGCGGTGCCCCGCACCTTCGGCTCCTACGAGCGCGCGCACGATCTGCCCGTGCTCCGGCCCGTCACAGTGCGCGAGGTCGTCGACGAGGACGGCATCCTGGTGGTGCGCGCCGACCAGGGGGAGTGGCGCGCCCGCACGCTCGTGAACGCGACGGGCACGTGGACCCAGCCCTTCCTGCCGCACTACCCGGGCATGGAGACGTTCCTCGGCGAGCAGCTGCACACCGTCGACTACCCGGGCCCCGAGCATTTCCGGGGCAAGCGGGTGCTGGTCGTGGGCGGTGGCGCCTCGGCCGTGCAGTTCCTCGGGGCGCTGGCGCCGATCACCGACACCCAGTGGGTCACCCGGCGCCCGCCGGTGTGGCGCACGGACGACTTCAGCCCCGAGGCCGGGGCCGCCGCCGTCGCCCTGGTCGAGAAGCGCGTCGCGCAGGGCCTGCCGCCGGAGAGCGTGGTCAGCGTCACCGGTCTCATGCTCCGCCCGCAGGAGCGCGAGGCCGAGCGGCTCGGGGCCTATGCGGCCCGCCGCGAGATGTTCCAGAGCATCGAGCCCGACGGCGTGCGCTGGGCGGACGGCTCCTTCGAACGTGCGGACGTGATCCTCTGGGCCACGGGCTTCCGTCCCGCCATCGCACATCTCGCACCGCTGCACCTGCGCAGCCCGCTCGGCGGCATCCAGCTCGACCGAGCCGGGCGGGGCACGACGGCGGTGGCCGATCCGCGCATCCAGCTGGTCGGATACGGGCCGTCCGCGAGCACCATCGGCGCCAACCGTGCGGGCCGCACCGCGGCCAAGGGCGTGCAGCGCAGTCTCGCCGCCCGGGAGACGGTCAGCGTCATCGCGTAGCGTGGACGCATGCGCAGATCCGCCTGGGGAACCAGATCCGCCTGGGGAACAGCGATCGCCGCGCTCGCCGTGATCGCCCTGGTCGGCTGCGCGCCTTCGACGGCGTCGCCGCAGGCATCCGCCTCACGCACCGTAACGCCGTCGCCGACACCCACCCCGACAGTGGACCCGGTGCGGGCCGCCGTCGCCAGGATGAGTCTCGCGCAGCAGGCGTCGAGCGTGATCATGGGCACGGTACCGGGCACCGACCCCGCCGCACTGCGCGCCTTCATGACCTCCGGCCCGGAAGGCGCCTCCCTCGGCGGCTTCATCCTGATGGGGTCGAACGTCGCCGCCGATGCGGCGCAGGAGAAGGCCGTCACCGACGCGCTCCTCATCGACCCCGTCCTTCCCCCTCTGATCGCGATCGACCAGGAGGGCGGCTATGTCTCCCGCCTGCCCTGGGACACCCTGCCGGGCGGGCGCCGCCTGCAGTCCGCCGATCCGGCTCAGGTGCAGCAGGTGTTCGCGCAGCGAGCGGCGCTGGTCGCCGCGACCGGGGCGAACCTGAACTTCGGCATCGTCGCCGATGTGCCCGCGAACCCGAAGTCGTTCATCGCGCCGCGAGCGCTCGGCACGGACCCGGCATCCTCTTCGGCGCGAGTCGTGGCCGCCGTCGAGGGGGAGAAGGAGGTCGTGCTCTCCACCCTGAAGCACTTCCCCGGCCACGGGGCGACACCCGGGGACTCGCACGTCAGCATCCCCTCGACGCCGATGGGCCTCGACGAGTGGCGGGCGGGTCCGGCGGCGCCGTTCGCGGCCGGCATCGGCGCGGGCGCCGAAGTGCTCATGTTCGGGCACCTGGCCTACACGGCGGTGGACGCCGCGCCGGCCTCGCTCTCACCGCGCTGGCACGAGATCGCGCGGAACGACCTGGGGTTCACGGGCCTCATGATCACCGACGACATCGGGATGCTCACCTCGTCGGGGGTCGCCGCATACCGCGACCCGGTTGCGGATGCCGTCGCCGCGCTCGCCGCGGGCAACGACATGGTGCTGATGATCGCGGGGTCGGACGCGCGGACCGCGGGGCGGATGGCCCAGGCGATCGTCACCGCGGTGCAGGACGGCACGTTGCCTGCGGAGCGGCTCCAGGATGCCGCAGAGCACGTCATGGCCCAGCGGATGGCCCTTCGACCGGCTCAGTGACCGGCGTGCGCTGCTGAGCCTGTCGAGGCACCGATCCAGGCGTCCAGGATCCGCTCCCTCATGAACGTTCCCCGCTCCGCGAACTCACGCTGCCGGCGCACGTACTCCGCCTTGCCCTCGGCGGTCTCGATGCGCACCGGCCGCACGCCCCACGCGGACAGGTCGTAGGGTGCGGCCTCCATGTCGAGCAGCCGGATGTCGCGCGCGAGCTCGAAGGCGTCCAGCATGAGCTCACCGGGGATCAGCGGGCCCAGCTTCACCGCCCACCGGTACAGGTCCATGCCCGCGTGCAGACAGCCGGGCTGCTCCAGGTCGGGCTGGGAGTCGCGCGTGAGCGGGAGACGGTTGCGGGGCACGGCGTCCGGTGTGAAGAACCGGAAGGCGTCGAAGTGCGTGCAGCGCAGCTCGTGCGTCTCGACCACCGCATCCGTGCCCGCCTGGCCCAGCCGAAGGGGGACCGGATGGCGGTGCTCCTCCTCCCGGTAGACCATCGCCCATTCGTGCAGGCCGAAGCAGCCGAACTGGCCTGGGCGCGAGGCGGTGCGGCGCAGCATCCGCTCCACGAGGTCCGCGAGCTGGGGCTTCTCGGCGCGGAACAGGTCTGCGTCCGGGACCACGGCGTCGCCGTCCGCGGAGGAGTACCAGCGCCACCCGGCCCGCTCCGGCGCGTCCTGCAGGACGACTCCGGCGCCGGGATGCCAGCGACGCAGCATGGCGGGCTTGTACGAGTAGTACGTGAAGAGGAAGTCCCACACCGGATGCTTCTCGCCGCGCGCCGCCCGCTCGCGGTGCGCCGCGGTGAGCATATCCGCTCGCGCCTCGTGCGCGCGGGCGCGCTCGATCCACTCGTCGCGGGAGAGAGCGGTCGTCATGGCGTCGGGTCGATGATGCCGGCCTCGCCGAGAAGATCGCGCAGGCCCGCGCCGTCCTCGGCGCTCACCCACGGCACCGAGTCCGCGCTGTGCTCCACCGTCGCACGACCTCCGGCCAGCACCGCCTCAGCGGGCAGCAGGCGCCGGATCGCGACGCCGGCGACGGACTCGGGATGCTCCTCGAGGAACTCGGAGTAGATGATCTCGTCGTGCTGACCGTCATCGCCGATCAGCAGCCAGCGCACGTCGGGGAACTCCGCCGCCAGGCGACGCAGGTTCCCGGCCTTGTGCTCGCGGCCGCTGCGGAACCAGCGATCGTGCGTTGGGCCCCAGTCGGTGAGCAGCATGGCGCCCGCGGGGAAGAGGTTGCGGCTCAGGAACCGGCGCAGCGTCGGCGCGATGTTCCAGGCTCCGGTCGACAGGTAGATCACCGGTGCGCCGGGGTGATCGCGGCGCAGCTGCTCGAGCAGCACCGCCATGCCCGGGACCGGGGTCCGGGCATGCTCGTCCAGCACGAAGGAGTTCCAGGCCGCGATGAACGGCCGGGGGAGCGCCGTCACCATCACGGTGTCGTCCACATCGCAGACCACGCCGAAGCGCGCGTCGTCGCCGACCACGAACACGGCGGCCTCGACGGGCTCGCGTCCCTCCACCGACATCGTGAACGTCTGCCAGCCCGGCTCGAGGTGCGCCTCGATGACCGTGTCCACCACGCCACCGCGATCGGCGACCACGTCGTGGGTGCGGCCGCCGAGGTGCACCTGCACCGAGGCGAAGCTCACTGGGATGCCGACGAACGCGCGCCAGCCGCGCACTCCGGCGCCCTCACCGCGGGCGCGCTTGGGCGGTGGCGGCACGATGAGCACCCGGCCCGTGACACGCACCCAGCCGGTTCCGCCGTAGCCGGGGAACGGAACGATCGTCGCCGAACGGCCACGCCTGCGGGCGCGGCGTTCGCGCCAGACATGGAAGCGGTGCTCGAGGCGAGCGAACCAGTGGATCTTGGCCGCTGAGGCAGAGGACATCGGGTCCAGTCTTTCACGCTTCCCGGTTCGGCTCATCCTGCATGTGGCGCTCCTCGCGCCGCGCGATGAGCTTCTTGACGACCAGCACGGCGATCAGCAGCACCGCGATGGCGCCGACGAAGACATAGCCCGCGTAGTGGATGCGCTGCGAGAGCTCGTGATAGCTGCCGGCGGCGCCCGCCGCCAGACCCACGTAGATGGTCGTCCAGACGACGCACGCGGGCAGCGTCCAGGCGATGAACCGCCGGTACGCGTAGCCGCTCATCCCGACCGTGAGGGGAACGAGCGAGTGCAGCACGGGAAGGAAGCGCGACAGGAAGATCGCGATCCCTCCGCGGCGGCGCAGATAGCGCTCCGACCGTTCCCAGTGCTGTTCGCCGATGCGTCTGCCCAGCCAGGAGGAGCGGATGTGCGGCCCCGCCCATCTGCCCAGCCAGAAGCCCAGCGACTCGCCGATCAGCGCGCCGACCACGACCGCGAGTCCGAGGGCGATGCCCTCGGCCCACGAGGTGACCCCGATCGCCGCCACCAGCACGACGGTGTCGCCGGGGACGACCAGCCCGATCAGGATGCTGGTCTCCAGCATGATCGCGACGCCCGCGAGCACCGTGCGCAGGACGGGGTCGACGGACTGGACCATCTCGATCGCCCACTGCACGAAGTCGTTCACCTCACCGAGCGTAGATGCTGTCGCAGGGATCTACGCTGTGAACGTGCTCGCCCCGCTCGAAGCCCTGCCCCTGGACGGCGCCGTCTCCGCCGAAGTGCTGTTCCTGCAGCTGTTCTCCCACGCCGAGGCGGCGTTCTGGCTGGACGCCGGAGCGGATGCCGCGGATGCCTGGAGCATCATCGGGACGGGTGACGTCGAGAGCGATCAGCGAGCCGTGCGGGCGGTGCCGCTCGCGGCCGGCGCGGCCCCCGCATCCGGGATCCCCACCGAACGCACCGAGCCGCCCTTCCGCGGCGGGTGGGTCGGCTGGCTGAGCTACGAGCAGGGCGCCGAGACGCTCGGAGCGCCCGTCGCCCGGGATGACGAGGCCCGGCGTGGCGGAGCCTGGATCGCCGTCGCACGCGCTGTCGCCGTCGACCATCGCACAGGCCGTGCATTCGCACTCGCGCCGGCGGACGCGGCATCCGCCTGGCGCGACGAGGTGCAGCGGATCCTGGCGGCGCGTCCCGCCGTGCAGCCGGTCGCGCCGGCCGGACCGCGCGAGGCGGCCGCCCGGCACGGCGTCGCCGAGTACATGGACATGGTGGAGCGCTGCCGCGACGCGATCGAGCGCGGAGACGCCTACCAGCTGTGCCTGACCACGCGTTTCACGGTGCCGGGGACGGTCGAACCGCTGGCGGCGTACCGGCGCCTGCGCGCCGCGACGCCCGCGCACCACGGCGGATACATCCGCATCGGCGGGCGGCACCTGCTCAGCGCCAGCCCCGAGCAGTTCCTCTCCGTCGGCGGCGGGATCGCGTCCACCAGCCCCATCAAGGGCACCCGTCCCCGTGCCGCCGACCCCGTCGAGGATGCGCGTCTGGCCGAGGAGCTGCGGACGGATGCCAAGGAGCGGGCCGAGAACGTGATGATCGTCGACCTCATGCGCAACGACCTGTCGCACGTCGGCGAGCCCGGCACGGTGCGCGTCGAGCGGCTGTGGGAGGTCGAGACGTACCCCGCCGTGCATCAGCTGGTCAGCACCGTGAGCGTGCGGCTGCGTGAGGGGGTCACCCTGGGGGACCTGGCGGATGCCGCCTTCCCCGCGGGCAGCATGACAGGAGCGCCGAAGCTGTCGGCCATGACGATCCTGCACGGGCTCGAGCGCGCTCCGCGCGGGGTGTACTCCGGATGCTTCGGCCATGTCGGCGTCGACGGCCGGGTCGACCTGGCGATGGTCATCCGCTCGATCGTGGTCGAACCGGAGGAGACGTACGTCGGCGCGGGAGGCGGGATCACCTGGCTGTCGAAGGCGGATGCCGAGGCGGCGGAGGTCGCGGTCAAGGCGCGCGCGCCGCTGGCGGCTCTCGGCGCGGCCGTGCCCGTCGAGTGGGCGGGCATCCTCCAGTCGCGATAACCTGGAACATCCCGTTCTCCGGGGCTCCTCGCATCGTCAGATTGGTCGTTCCTTGTCCGAGCACGCGTCCGAAACCCACCCCGAATCCGCTGAGGCGATGTCCGTGCACGACATCCAGGCCAAGTGGCAGCAGTACTGGGCTGAGAACGAGACGTTCCTCGCCGGCGGCGAGGAGGACGACCGGCCTCGCAAGTACATCCTGGGGATGTTCCCGTACCCCTCCGGCGACCTGCACATGGGGCACGCGATCAACTACCTGTACCCCGACATCGTCGCGCGGTACTGGCGGCACCGCGGGCACAACGTGCTCAACCCGATCGGCTGGGACTCGTTCGGCCTGCCCGCCGAGAACGCCGCCATCAAGCGCGGCGCCGACCCGCGCGAGTGGACCTACAAGAACATCGACCAGCACAAGGCCGGCTTCCGCGGCTACGGCATGTCGTACGACTGGTCGCGCGTGCTGCACACCTCCGACCCCGAGTACTACCGATGGAACCAGTGGCTGTTCCTGAAGCTGTACGAGCGCGGCCTGGCGTACCGCAAGAAGAGCGCCGTGAACTGGTGCCCGAACGACCAGACCGTGCTGGCCAACGAGCAGGTCGTCGACGGACGCTGCGAGCGCTGCGGCGCCGAGGTCGTGAAGAAGAAGCTCACGCAGTGGTACTTCCGGATCACCGACTACGCCGACCGCCTGCTGGACGACCTGGACTCCCTCGAGGGTCACTGGCCGCACAAGGTGCTGCAGATGCAGCGCAACTGGATCGGCCGCTCGACGGGTGCCGACGTCGACTTCCGCATCGAGGGCCGTGAGGAGCCGGTGACGGTGTTCTCCACCCGTCCCGACACGCTGCACGGCGCCACGTTCTTCGTGGTCGCCCCTGACGCCGACCTGGCCGCCGAGCTGGCGGCCGGCTCGTCCGCAGAGGTGCGCATGCGCTTCCAGGACTACCTGGACCAGGTGCAGAAGCAGACCGAGATCGAGCGCCAGTCCACCGACCGGCCGAAGACCGGTGTGTTCCTGGAGCGCTACGCGATCAACCCGGTGAACGGCGAGAAGCTGCCGATCTGGGCCGCCGACTACGTGCTGGCCGACTACGGTCACGGCGCCGTGATGGCCGTGCCCGCGCACGACCAGCGCGACCTGGACTTCGCCCGCGCGTTCGACCTGCCGGTGAAGATCGTCGTCGACACGACGGTCGAGGGCGGTGCGAACGAGGGCGGCGATCTGGCCGAGCTCGACCCGTCCGCGACCGGCACCGCGCTGGTCGGCAACGGCCGGCTGGTGAACTCGGGTGAGATCGACGGGCTCGACAAGGCCGAGGCGATCGCCACGACCATCGAGCGGCTGCAGGCGGCCGGCACGGGCCGTGCGGCCAAGAACTTCCGCCTGCGCGACTGGCTGATCTCGCGCCAGCGCTTCTGGGGCACGCCGATCCCGATGCTGCACCTGCAGGACGGCGAGGTCGTCCCGGTGCCCGAGGACCGGCTGCCGGTGACGCTGCCGAGCGTGGAGGGGCTGGACCTGCGGCCCAAGGGAACCTCGCCGCTGGGCGCGGCGGAGTCCTGGGTGCGCACGATCGACCCGGCGTCGGGCGAGCCCGCCCTGCGCGATCCGGACACCATGGACACCTTCGTGGACAGCTCCTGGTACTTCCTGCGGTTCCTGTCGCCGAACAGCGACCAGTTCGCGTTCGACCCCGCCGAGGCCAAGCGGTGGGCGCCGGTCGACGGCTACTTCGGCGGCATCGAGCACGCGATCCTGCACCTGCTGTACTCGCGCTTCATCACCAAGGTGTTCTACGACCTCGGGCTGATCGACTTCCAGGAGCCGTTCTCCAACCTGGTCAACCAGGGCATGGTGCTGATGGACGGCTCGAAGATGTCCAAGAGCAAGGGCAACCTGGTCGAGCTCTCCGATCTGCTGGCGCAGTACGGTGCCGACTCGCTGCGCCTGGCGCTGGCCTTCGCCGGCCCGGTGGAGGACGACAAGGAGTGGAACGGCGTCTCGCTGTCGGGTGCGCACAAGTTCCTCGCCCGTGTCCTGCGGGTCGGGGACGAGACCGCCAGCCCGGTCGGAGCGGACGCCACTGCCGGCGACGTCGCGCTGCGCCGCATCACGCACCGGCTGCGTGCGGATGCTCCCGGCCTGGTCGAGCAGACCAAGTTCAACGTGCTGGTGGCACGACTGATGGAGCTGGTCAACGGCATCCGCAAGACGATCGACACCGGTGCGGGGGCCGCCGACCCAGCGGTGCGCGAGGCCGCCGAGACCGTCGCCATGATGCTCGAGCCGATCGCCCCGCACACGGCTGAGGAGCTGTGGGCGCGTCTCGGTCACGAGCCATCGGTGAGCGCCGTGCAGTGGCCGGACGCCGAGCCCGCTCTGCTGGTGGAGGACACCGTCACCACGGCCGTGCAGGTCAACGGCAAGGTGCGCGCCACGCTCGACGTGCCGGCCGACATCTCCGAGGCCGACCTGGAGGCAGCGGCACGTGCCGACGAGAAGGTGCAGCGGGCCCTGGAGGGCAAGGAGATCGTGCGCGTCATCGTGCGCGCTCCGAAGATCGTGAACTTCGCCGTCAAGGGCTGAGACTCGCGCGGGTCGCCGACCCCGATGAAGTGAGAACTCCTGCACATCCTCGTGATGTGCAGGAGTTCTCCACATCCGTCGCGATTCCCGGCATCCGGCGTCCCCGCGGATGCGTAGCGTGACGGAGTGCCCGCACCCGAACCAGCCTCTGAGGACGCCCCGTCCGAGGACGCCGCGCCGCGCCGACGACTGCGGCTGGGCATCGGGGCGGCGATCACCCTCGGTCTGGTGGTGCTGTCCGCGGCGGTCGGCTGGGGCATCCTGCGCGGACAGGCCGCGCCTATGGACGCCATCGCGCTCGACGACGGCTCGGCGACGAGCGCGGACGGGGTCGTCGTCGAGGGCGGCGGTCTGTACGTGCACGTGCTCGGCGAGGTGGCGAAGCCGGGGCTGTACATCCTGGATCCGGATGCCCGGCTCGTCGACGCCCTCGCGGCGGCGGGCGGCACGCTCGACACCGCCGACCTGCAGGCGGTGAACCTGGCGCGGCCGGTCAGCGATGGAGAGCAGATCCTGGTCCCCGCCCAGGGGACGGAACCGGCCGCCGACGGGGGAGCAGGGGCGTCCGCGGTCGGTGCGGACGGACGTGTCGACCTGAACGCGGCGACCCAGGCCGATCTGGAGACGCTGCCGCGGATCGGGCCGGCGCTCGCGCAGCGGATCCTGGACTGGCGGGAGCAGAACGGCCGGTTCCGCGCCGTGGAGGACCTGCTGGCGGTGCCGGGCATCGGCGACAAGCTGCTCGCGGGGTTGCGCGAGAAGGTGCGCGTGTGAAGGCGCGCCCCGGCATGATGGGCCCGCTGACGTGAGAGATCTGCGCACCAGCCTGCTGGCCGTGGTCCTCTGGGCGGTCGCGCTGCTGTGCATCCACGTGCCGGCGCTCGCAGTGCCTCTCGCCGGGGCGGCGGGCACCGGGGGTGCCGCGGCCGCACTGGCCGGGCGACTCGCACGTCGCCGAGTGAACGGGCTCGTCGTGCTGATGCTGCTCTGCTCCAGCGCAGTGGGGCTCGTCGTCGCCGGCGCGCAGCCCGCACGAGCGACGCTGGCCGAGTCGGACGGCAGGGCCGTGGAAGCGGTCGTGGACGTGTCGTCGTCGGCATCCGTCGGCGCGGACGGTCGGCTGTGGTTCGACGCGCGCACCGTGGCGCTCGGCCCTCCCGGGCAGCTCCGGCAGATCAGCGCCCCGGTGCGCGTCGGCGTCGCCCGCACGGACGGCGTCGAGATGGGTGCTCGGCTCCGCGTGACCGGGCAGGCGAAGGCCGCGGAGCCGTCCGAGCAGGCCGGCCTCGTGGTCTTCGGCGCGGATGCCGAGGTCGTGCGGCCCGCATCCGGGATCTTCGCGATCGCGGCGACGACCCGGGCCGACTTCGTCGCGCGTGCGACCCGTCTGCCCGAGCCCGGCGCCGGTCTGCTCCCGGGGCTCGCGGTCGGCGACACCCGCGCGGTCTCCGAGGAGCTGAACGACGCGATGCTGGCATCCGGCCTGAGTCACCTGACGGCTGTTTCAGGCGCGAACTGCATGATCATCGTGGCCGCGGTCTTCTGGCTCGTCTCCCTCGCCGGCGGCGGGCGCACTCTGCGCGTCGTGCTCTCGCTGCTGGCTCTGGGGGCGTTCGTGGTGCTGGTGACGCCGGAGCCGAGCGTGGTGCGCGCCGCCGTGATGGCGGCGCTGGCGATGCTCAGCATCCTGCTCGGGCGGCCCAGCGCCGGTCTCGCGATGCTGTCCCTGGCCGTGTGCGGGCTGCTGATCGCCGATCCCTGGTTCGCGGCGTCACCGGGGTTCGCTCTCTCCGCCGCGGCCACGGGCGCGCTGCTGGTGCTGTCGCGCCCGCTGCTGCGCGGCCTCGGCCGGTGGATGCCCGCACCGCTCGCGCTGGCGCTGTCGGTGCCGCTCGCGGCGCAGGTGGTCTGCGGGCCGATCATCGCCCTGTTCTCCGAGCAGCAGTCGCTGGTCAGCGTCCCTGCGAACCTCATCGCCGAGCCCGCCGCGCCGCTCGCGACCGTGATCGGGCTGCTGGCCTGTCTGACGGCCGCGGTCCCTCCCGTGGCGGATCTGCTCGCCGCAGCGGCATGGCTGCCCGCCGCCTGGATCGACATGACGGCGAGGATCAGCGCGGCCCTGCCGGGAGCGACGGTGGCTGTCGTGGCCGGTCCGCTCGCCGCTCTCGTCGTGGGGCTGCTCAGCGCCGCGGTCGTGATCGTGCTGGTGCGCCCGGCATCCCGTCGCCTGCGCACCGCATCGGCCGCGGTGATCGTCGTCGCGCTGGCGATCGCCGGCGGGCGGATGCTGCTCATCGGCCCCCTCGCGCCGCTGACCACCCCGTCGGAGTGGTCGATCGCGGGCTGCGACATCGGACAGGGCGACGCGGTTCTCATCCGCTCGGCGGGGCGCACTGCGCTGATCGACACCGGCCCCGATCCGGGCGCGCTGCAGGAATGCCTGGCGCAGACCGGGACGACCCGGATCGATCTGCTCGTGCTCACGCATTTCGACCTCGATCACGTCGGCGGAACGCCTGCCGTGGTGGGCATGGTCGGCACCGTGCTGCACGGGCCCGTCACCGAAGCCGACGAACGGCGGATGCTGGCGCGACTGGCCTCGGCGGGTGCGGCCCTGCGCGACGCGAGCGCGGGGATGTCGGGGACACTCGGCGACGCGCAGTGGCGGGTGCTGTGGCCCGACGCGGACCCCGTCGTGTTCCCGTCGGGCAATGACGCCAGCGTCGTGCTCGAGATCTCGGGCGGGGGAGTGCCGCGCACTCTGCTGCTCGGCGACCTGGGCGCGGGCTCGCAACGGCTGGTGCTCTCCTCCGGTCGCATCCGCGGCGCCTTCGACGTCGTGAAGGTGGCTCATCACGGCAGCCGCGACCAGGAGCCGGCCCTGTACGCGGCTCTGCGCGCCCCCGCGGCACTGATCAGCGTGGGGGAGGGAAACGACTACGGGCATCCGCGTGCGGAGACGCTGGCGCTGCTGGACGCCGCGGGGTCGCAGGCGCTGCGCACCGATCAGCGCGGACTCGTCCTGCTCGGGCAGCGCGACGGCGAGCTGCTGGTCTGGTCGACCCGCGCTCCGCCGGACGGCTGAACGCGGCAGCGGTCCCAGGGGCGCCTCGGCCGCCGGATCGCGCGGCGTCACGTCGGTGCCCGCCGGTAGGCTGGAGCGATGGCAGCACCTCGATCGTCCTCCCGCGGCAGCGGCTCCGCAGCCAAGGGCACGAAGATCCCTCAGGTGCCGTGGCGTGAGCCGCGTCCCGCCCCGATCGTGCTGGTGTCCGGGCCGGAGGAGGTGCTCGCCGAGCGCGCCATCGCCGGTGTGCGCGACTACCTGCGTGCCGAGGACCCGGCGCTCGAGGTCAGCGACATCCGTGCCGACGACTACGCCGCGGGCACACTGCTCTCGCTCACCTCTCCCTCGCTGTTCGGCGAGCCCCGCCTGGTGCGGGTGGCCGGTGTGGAGAAGTGCACCGACGCGTTCCTGCAGGAGGCCGTGCGGTACGCCGAGAACCCGCAGGAGGGCGCCACCGTCATCCTGCGCCACACCGGCGCCAGCGTGCGCGGCAAGAAGCTGCTCGACGCCGTGCGCGCCGGCATCGGCGGCGGGATCGAGATCCCGTGCGCGGCGATCAAGCGCGACGGCGACAGGGTCGACTTCGCGGCGGGCGAGTTCAAGGCAGCGAAGAAGCGCATCGCGCCCACCGCTCTGCGCGCGCTGGTCTCGGCGTTCGCCGATGACCTCACCGAGCTCGCGGCAGCCTGCCAGCAGCTGATCGGCGACGTCGAGGGAGACATCACCGACGACGTCATCACCAAGTACTACGGCGGTCGTGTCGAGGTGTCGGCCTTCGTCGTCGCCGACACCGCCATCGCAGGCCGCTATGGCGAGGCGCTGATCGCCATGCGCCACGCGCTGGCATCCGGTGCCGATCCCGTGCCCATGGTCGCGGCCTTCGCGATGAAGCTGCGCACGATGGCGCGCGTCGCCGGCAACCGTGAGCCCAGCCGGCAGCTGGCATCGCGTCTCGGCATGAAGGACTGGCAGGTCGACCGCGCACGCCGCGACCTGCAGGGCTGGAACGAGCGGTCGCTCGGCATGGCCATCCAGGCGACCGCCCGGGCGGATGCCGAGGTCAAGGGCGCCGCGCGCGACCCGATCTTCGCGCTGGAGCGCATGATCGCGGTGATCGCGACGCGCGAGCCGTTCGGGCACTGAACCGCGTCCTCGCTGCGCGCAGAGCGCAGGGCTCGCCGGAGACGCAGAAGGCCCGCCCCGAGAGGGGCGGGCCTTCTGCATGAATCAGCGGCTCAGAGAGCGGCGACCTGCTTGGCGATGGCCGACTTGCGGTTGCTCGCCTGGTTCTTGTGCACGACGCCCTTGCTGACGGCCTTGTCGAGCTTGACGGAAGCGACCTTGAGGGCGGCCTCAGCGGCCTCCTTGTCGCCGCCCGCGATGGCCTCACGGGTCTTGCGGACGAGGGTCTTCAGCTCGCTCTTGACGGCCTTGTTGCGCTCCTGCGCCTTCAGGTTGGTCTTGTTGCGCTTGATCTGCGACTTGATGTTTGCCACGTGTGGACACGCTTTCTGTCTGGATGTTTGATCGGATGCTGCAGACGAGAGAGGGCGCCGACAGCGGTCGTGAGGGACGAACCCACACGCAAGCCAAGAGTCAATGTTACCAGCACCCCGGCGCAGTGCGAAAACGACGGCCCCTGCGCGTCGTGCCGGGCTCGGGTGACGCGCCGAGTGCGGGATTCAGTCGCGCCGAACGTGGAACCGGGTGCAGAATCGACGGTACCCGATAGACGACGACGTCAGAGGAGCCCGATGCCCGATCCGCTGTCCGCGCCCCGCATTCCCGCGGGTCTGCGCTGGTCCACCGCCACCTCCGCTTTCCAGATCGAGGGGTCACGCACGGCCGACGGCCGAGGGCGCTCGATCTGGGACGACTTCGTCGACCGGCAGGGCGCGGTGATCGACGGCGGCACCGCCGAACCCGCCTGCGACGGCTACCGGCGCACGGATGAGGACATCGCGCTCCTCGTGGGCCTCGGTGTGGACGGCTACCGGTTCTCGATCCCGTGGGTGCGCATCCAGCCCGGAGGAACCGGGCCCGCGAACAGCGCGGCCCTCGACCACTACGAGAGGCTCGTGGACGGACTGCTGGCGCGCGGCATCGCTCCCGAGCCCACGCTCTACCACTGGGAGCTGCCCAGCGAGATCGAGGCGGCCGGCGGCTGGCTCAGCCGCGACACCGTGTCGCGATTCGCCGACTACGCCACGATGGTCGCCGATCGCCTGGCCGACAGGGTGGCGACCTGGTACACGATCAACGAGGCCGCCATGACCACCCTGCAGGGCTACGGGACGGGGGAGCTGGCGCCGGCGAAGCAGCTCCTGTTCGGCGCGCTGCCCACCGTGCACCATCAGCTGCTCGCGCACGCTCGCGCGGCCGCCCTCCTCCGCTCGGCGGGTGCGACACGCGTCGGCATCACCAACAACCACACCCAGGTGCTCCCCGCGGGCGGATCGGATGCCGATCTCGCGGCCGCGTACGCGTACGACCTCGTCCACAACCGGGTGTTCTCCGAACCCCTCCTGGCAGGCGCGTATCCCGACCTCGAGGCGCTCGGCCTCCCGCCGATGCCCGTGCAGGACGGCGACCTCGAGCTGATCGCGGACTCCCTGGACTTCTACGGCGTGAACTTCTACAACCCCACCACAGTCGCCGCAGCATCCGAGGACAGCCCGCTTCCGTTCGATCTGCTGCCCACCCCGGGCGCTCCGCTCACGGGCTTCGGCTGGCCGATCATGCCGGAGGCGCTGCGCGACTTCCTGGTCGACCTCTCCGAGCGGCATCCGGACATGCCCCCGATCGTGATCGGCGAGAACGGCGCCTCCTTCCCGGAGCCCGGCGAGGCCGTGCGCGTGCAGGACGACGACCGCATCGCCTTCCTGTCCGGGCACATCGGCGCGGTGGCCGAGGCCGTCGCGCAGGGAGTTCGCGTCGAGGAGTACACGGTCTGGTCGTTGATGGACAACTTCGAATGGGCCGACGGGTACACGCAGCGGTTCGGGCTGGTGCATGTCGACTTCTCATCCGGAACCCGCACGCCGAAGGCGTCGTACGACTGGTACCGGGATCTGATCCGAGCCGCGCGCTCGGGTGCTGAGGGAGGCGCACGATGACCGGGACGGCGAAGGTCGGCGCCGGCTGGATGAGCCTCTTCACCCTCGCCTGGCTCGCCATCTGGACCGTGCAGCTCACCCCGGTGCAGCTGCTGCTGCCCCTGCAGCTGGACACCCCCGAGGACGACTGGATCCGCGGTGTGGTGTCCTCCGGCCTGGTGCTCGGCGTCGGCGGGCTGTTCGGCATCATCGCCGGGCCCGTGGTCGGCGCGATCTCCGACCGCTCCCGCTCTTCGCGCGGTCGCCGCCGTCCCTGGGCCCTGATGGGCGTCTGGGTCTCGGCGGTCTTCCTCGTGCTCACCGGGCTCGTCGAGGGCCCCTGGCTGGTCGGCGCCTGCTGGGTGGGCGTGTCGATCGGGGTCTCGGTGGCCTCCGCGGCCTTCACCGCTCTCATCGCCGACCAGCTCCCTCCCTCGCAGCGAGGTGCCGCATCCTCGGCGGTGGGCTCGAGCCAGGCCGTCGGCATCGTGCTGGGCGTGGGCCTGGTGGTGCTGCTCGGCCTCGGCGTGCTGGCCGGCTACCTCTTGCTGGCCGCGATCATCGCGGTGGTCGGCACGCTGACCGCGCTGATGCTGCCTGATCCGCCGGCCTCGGCATCCGAGCTCCCGCCGCGAGCCGGCGACAGACCACGCCTCGCGTCGCTGCGCGACCGCGACTTCGCCTGGATGCTGTGGGGCAGGCTCGTGGCCAACATCGGCAATGCGCTCGGCACGGCGCTGTTCCTGTTCTTCCTGCTGCACGGGCTGAAGCAGCCGAACGCCGAGGCGCAGGACAACCTGCTGCTGCTCATCGTCGTCTACACCGTGTTCGTCGTGATCGCCTCGGTGTTCACCGGCATCCTGTCCGACCGCACCGGGAGGCGCCGCGGGCTGACGGTCGCCGCGACCTTCGTTCAGGCGGCGTCCGGCGTCGCCATCGTCATCCTGCCGACTTTCGAGGTGACGATGATCGCCGCGGCGCTGATGGGCCTCGGGTACGGAGCCTTCTCGACGGTCGGACTGGCCTTCGCGACGGACCTGCTGCCGGACCAGCAGGACCACGCGAGGGATCTGGGGATCGTGAACGTGACCGCGGCGCTCGGACAGCTCATCGGCCCCGTCGTCGGCGCAGGCCTGGTGGCGCTGGTGGGAGGGTTCTGGTTGGTCTTCCTGATGGCGGCGGTGCTGTCGGTGGTCGGCGGCCTCATGACCGCTCTCGCACGACAGCCAGAGCCAGCTCCAGCACCGCGTTGAACACCCGCGGCCGCATGGCCGTGACCAGGTGCGTGGTGCGCGGAACCACGATCAGCTCGGCGTGCGGTGCGAGCCGGCGGAACAGCCACTCGTGCGTACGCAGCTGGTCGAACTGGCCGTTGACGAACCACAGCGGTACGCGGATGCGGGCGACCGACCTGGCGATGTCGAGCGCGGCCAGGCTCCGCAGCGCGGCGTCCTGGGCGTCGAGCGCGTAACCGCCGGCGCCGAAGTCGGCCCTGGTCTCCTCGGGGATGGTCGCCGCGAGGATCTGCGCGGCCAGCCATTCCCCCCGGTCGGGAAGGGAGTTCATCGCGCCGGCGACCAGGCGGTACGCCGCCAGCGCCGGGCCGCGGGGGAGTGCACTGCACGACGCCGCGATCAGCGCAGCGACGGGCGGCGGATCCTCGCCGCCGACGAACGCCAGTGAGAGCAGGCCGCCCATCGAATGGCCCGCCAGCAGCACGGGGCCCGCCTCGGCCGCGGTGCGGACTGCGGCGTCGATCGTGTGCAGGGCCTCGTGCAGAGTGAAGTCCTCGTCCATGCGCGTGCCGTGCCCGGGAAGGTCGACGGCGGTGGCGGGGACTCCTGCCGCCTCGAGATGGGCGAGCTGCGCGCGCCACATGGTGGCGGAGGTGCGGATGCCGTGCACCAGGACGACCTGCGGAGTCACAGTCCCAGCATAGAAAGAAGCGGGGCCGGTGGATGAACCACCGGCCCCGCTCGCTGTGACAGGTCGAGAAGCCCTAGGGGTTACTTCTCCCAGCCGACGTTCTCGACGGGCTGGATGCCGAAGCCGTCGAGACCCGTGTAGGCCTCGGGGGTCAGGTTGGCCAGACCCTTCTTGGCTGCGGAGATCGAAGGACCGTTGTAGAGGGAGATGAGGCCCCAGCCCTCGAGGAGCTTCGGCTCGAGCTTCATCGCCGCGGCGACCTGCTCCTTGCCGTTGCCGATCTTCTCGATCTCGTGGATCTCGGCGTCGGTCTCGTCGCTCCAGACACCCGACAGGTTCAGGCCCTGGTCGGCGCCGTAGAGCTGGAACATGTCGCCGACACCGTACGGGTCGGAGGACGTGAAGCGCAGGCTCGCAACGTCCCAGTTCTTGCTGTTGTAGTCAGCAGCGAACTTGTTGGACGGGCGGACGTCGATCTTCAGATCGATGCCGACCTCCTTCTCCATCTTCTGGAACGACTGAGCAAGCGCGGCCTGCGTCGGGTCGTCGCTGAAGACGGGGTACACGACGGACAGCTTGACGCCGTCCTTCTCGCGGATGCCGTCGGAGCCCTTCTTCCAGCCGGCGTCGTCGAGGAGCTTGTTCGCCGCCTTCGGGTCGTACTTGTAACCGGCCTTGGCGAGCGAGTCGCTGTAGCCCGGCTGGAACGAGTACATCAGGAAGGAGCCTGCGGGCTCCTCGGAGTAGTCCAGGCCGTTCCAGGCGATCTTCTTCTGCTGGTCGATGTTGATCGCCTTGAAGAAGGCCTCGCGGACCTTGACGTCCTTGAACTGCGGCTTCTCGGAGTCCACCTCGACCAGCGTGTTCGCCGTCTGCTGCGCACGGTAGATCTTGATGTCCTTCATGTCCGCGACCTGGGCCAGGCGGTCCTTCGTGCCGACGCCGACCATGTCGATCTCGCCGTTCTTGAAGGCGTTGATCGAGGCCTGCGCGTCCATGCCGGTGAAGGTCACCTTGTCGAGCATGGGCTTGTCGCCCCACCACTTGTCGTTCGGCTTGAACGAGATGAAGCCCTTGTTCGCGTCGAACTGGTCGACGGTGTACGGGCCGGCGCCCCACTCCGGGTGCGGGTTGCTCAGGAACGCCTTGTTGAACAGGTCAGGCGTGTTGATCGCGGGGTGCAGCAGGATCGTGAATCCCTTTGCGATCCACGGGTGCTCGCCCTTGTAGGTCACGATGGCGGTCTTCGGCGTGTCACCCTGGGTGACCGACTCGACGTTGTCGTAACCGCTGGTCGAGTTCGGGACGAAGCCCTCGTCGTTCGAGCGGTTGGCCTTCCAGGTGGCGTCGATGGCGGTCCAGTCCATCGGGGTGCCGTCGTTCCAGGTCGCCTTGTCGTTGAACTTGAAGGTGATGACCGTGTTGCCGTCCTTGACCTCGTTCTTCCACTCGTCGAGGTAGGCGTCGTTCTTGTACGGCGTGCCATCCGGCTTGAACAGGATCAGCTGCGGCATGTACCACGCTGCGATGCGTGCCGTGTCCGCGCTGCCGTCGCTGTTGAACTGGTTCAGCTGCTCCGGGATCTCGTTGATCGGGAAGTTGACAGTGCCGCCCTGCTTGAGGTTCTCGCGGGGCTGCGGGTTGTAGTCAGCGAACGCCGTCTTCTTGCCGGTGTCGCCGCCCTTGTCCCCGCCGTCACCGGTGTTTCCGGTGTTGTTGGCTGCGCACCCGCTCAGAGCGAGTGCGAAAGCGCCGGTGAGTGCCAGCGCTCCCATCAGCTTGTGCTGCTTCATGGTGCTCCTTTCGCCTTTCGGCGTGTCATTAGGGAGGTTAGTTCGCATCGCGTCGCAATCGAGGCGTGCATGAGTGAATCGTGACTAACCGTTATCGGACGGTGATCCGACGGTTACATCACCGAAATCTCAGACCGTCGCGGGCCGCGTGCTCATCGTCTCCGGGTCGAAGATCACGCGCTGACGCGTGCGCTCGATGTCCGGATCGGGGACGGGGATGGCCGACAGCAGCGCCTGCGTGTACGGATGCTGCGGGTTGTCGAACACGTCGTCCACGTCGCCGTACTCGACGAACTCGCCGAGGTACATGACCGCGACGCGGTCGGCGATGTGGCGGATGACCGAGAGGTCGTGCGCCACGAACAGGTACGACAGGCCCAGCTTGACCTTCAGCTCGTCGAGCAGGTTGATCACGCCCGCCTGGATCGAGACGTCCAGCGCCGAGACCGGCTCGTCCAGCACGACGATCTTCGGGTTGGTCGAGAGCGCGCGGGCGATGCCGATGCGCTGCCGCTGACCACCCGAGAACGCGCCGGGGAAGCGGTCGCGGTGCGCGGGGTTCAGGCCGACGAGGTCCATCAGCTCCTGCACGCGGCTGTGGATCTCGTCCTTGTTCATGCCGATGGCCTGCATGGGCTCGGCGATGATGTCGGTCACCGTCATGCGCGGGTCCAGGGCGCCCATGGGGTCCTGGAACACGATCTGGATGTCGCGGCGCAGCGTGCGCTCGACCTTCCTGCTGTGCAGGCCGTTGACGCTGGTGCCCGCGATGATGATGTCGCCGTCGGCCTGCTTCTCGAAGTCCATGATCTGCAGCAGCGTGGTGGTCTTGCCGGAGCCGGACTCACCCACGATCGCCATGGTCTCGCCCTCGCGGACGTCGAAGCTGATGCCCTTCACCGCGTGCACCTCGCCGACCTTGCGCTTGAACAGCGCGCCCTTGAGCAGCGGGAAGGTCTTGACCATGTTGCGCACCTCGAGCGTGACGGGACGCTCCTCGCGCGGAGTCCGCGTGAGGCTGCTCTCGTGCAGCTCCGGCGCCGGGTACACCGGCAGACCGCCGATGAGGCCGTCCGAGTCGATCTGGTCCGCGCGGATGCAGGCGGCGAGGTGGTTCTCGCCGGAATCCGACGCGATGGGCACGAGGTCCGGCTCGCGGCGGACGCACGCGTCGATCGCGATCGGGCAGCGCGACGCGAACGGGCAGGCGTCGGGCAGGTCGATCAGCAGCGGCGGGTTGCCCTTGATCGGGATCAGGGGCTCCTTCTCGGCCTTGTCGACGCGCGGGATGGCTCCGAGCAGGCCGATCGAGTACGGCATCCGGGTGTTGTGGAACAGCTCGTGCGCGGGGGCGTGCTCGACGGGCTTGCCCGCGTACATCACCATCACATCGTCGGCCGTGCGGGCCACCACGCCCATGTCGTGCGTGATCATGATCACGGCGGCACCGGTCTCGTCCTGCGCCTTCTCGATCAGGTCGAGGATCTGCGCCTGGATGGTGACGTCGAGAGCCGTGGTGGGCTCGTCGCAGATGATCAGGCGCGGGTTGTTGGCCATCGCGATCGCGATCACGACGCGCTGGCGCATTCCGCCAGAGAACTCGTGCGGGAAGGACTTCATCCGCTTCTCGGGGTTCGTGATGCCGACGACGCGCAGCAGCTCCAGCGATCGGTCCCAGGCCTCGCTCTTGGAGAGCCCGCGGTGCACGGTGAGCGCCTCGACGAGCTGGTCGCCGATCGTGAACACCGGGGTGAGCGAGGTCAGCGGGTCCTGGAAGACCATGGCCATGCCGTTGCCGCGGATCATGGACATCTGCTTGTCGGACTTGCCGAGCAGCTCCTGGCCCTCGAACTGGATGGAGCCGGTGACCTTGGCGTTCTCGTCGAGCAGGCCCATGATCGCCAGCGACGTGACGGACTTGCCCGATCCGGACTCGCCGACGATGCCGAGGGTCTTGCCCGCCTCGAGGTCGAAGGAGACGCCGCGGACGGCATCCACACGGCCCGCCTCCGAGGCGAAGCTGACCTTGAGGTCGCGGACGGAGAGAACGGTCTTCGAAGTGGGGGTGCTCATGCGCGGCCTCCAGCCGCCGAAGTGGGATCGAGGGCGTCGCGCAGGCCGTCGGCGACGAGCGCCATCGAGACGGTCAGCAGCGTCAGCGCCAGGGCGGGGAAGTAGAACAGCCACGGAGCACTGGTCACGCTGGCCGCGCCGTATCCGATCAGGGATCCGAGGGAGACATCGGGCGCCTTGACGCCGAAGCCGATGAACGACAGGCCCGTCTCGGTGCCCACGGCGCCGACGATGCCGAGGGTGAAGTTGATCACCAGCAGCGAGCCGATGTTCGGGACCAGGTGGCGCAGCACGATACGCATGCCGGGGACGCCCATGTAGCGCGCGGCGTCGACGTACTCGCGCTCGCGCAGCGACAGCGCCAGCGTCCAGATGACACGGGCCGGGAAGAACCAGCTCACGAAGATCATCGCCAGCGAGATCACGCGCCAGTCGCCGCCCGCGTTGTTGGAGACGAGGGCGAGGATGAGGAACGTCGGCACGACCATCAGGAAGTGGATGACCATCAGCGTGATCTGCTCCACGCGGCCGCGGAAGTAGGCGGCGGCGGTGCCCACGATGGCCGACAGCGCGGTGACGCCGACCGACACCGTGACGGCGATCATCAGCGAGCGCTGCAGGCCGACGGCCGTCTGCAGCCAGTTGTCGTTGCCGGAGGCGTTGGTGCCGAACCAGTGCTCCGAAGAGGGCCCCGTCGACAGGTTCATGAAGTCCTGATCGTCGATCTTGTACGGCGTCAGGAGCGGGACCACGATGGAGTAGATCACCATCAGGACGAAGATCACGATGCCGGCGACGGCGGGCTTGTTGCGCATGAAGCGACGCGTGTACAGCGTCCACTTGCTCAGCTGCTTGCCGGGGACGCGCTCAGCCGTGGTGTCGGGGCCGACGGGCGGCTGCACCGCGGGGTCGATCATCTCGGTGCTCATATCAGCTCACCCTCACTCGCGGGTCGAGGACGACGACGGCGATGTCGGCCAGCAGGGCGCCGATGGCGGTCAGCACAGCGCCGAAGGCTGCGACGGCGACCACGCCGTGCACGTCGTTTCCGTTGATGGTGGTCAGGAAGTAGCGGCCCATGCCCTGCCAGGCGAAGATCGACTCGGTCAGGATCGCGCCGGTGAAGATGCCGGGGATCGAGAACGCGACCTGGGTCGCCACCGGGATGAGCGAGGTGCGCAGCGCGTGCCGGCGGATCGCCTGCTGCTTGGTCAGGCCCTTGGCGCGCGCGGTGCGCACGTAGTCGGCGCTGATGTTGTCCAGCAGCAGGGTGCGCTGCAGGAAGTGGTACTGCGCGTAGCCGATGACCACCAGGGCGATCGTGGGCAGGATGAGATGCTGCAGCGCGTCGACGATGACGGGGAAGAAACCGGTCACCCCCTCTGACGAGGAGCCGGTGACGAAGAAGACCCGAGTGCCGACCCAGGTGTTGAAGTTGATGGCCAGGATCACGACGGCGAGTGCCGCGACGATGATGTTGATGTTCATCGTGATGATCGAGATGCCCTGCCAGATGCGGTCACCGAGCTTGTACTGGCGGGAGGCCGTGTACACGCCGATCCAGATGCCCAGCAGCGTCATGATGATCGTCGCGCCGAGCACGAGCTCCGCGCTGACCCACATGCGGTACGCCACCTGCTCGTTGACCGAGCCGCCCGTCGGGCTGACACCCCAGTCCCAGCGCAGGACGATCCCGGTGAGCCAGGTCCACCACCGCTCGACCAGGGGGACGGTGTTGTCCAGGTTGCGGGGGCGGAGCAGATTCTCGATCTGCTCCGGGGACAGCGGGGGCTTTCTGCCGACGTAATTGCTGCGCGGATCGAGGAAGGACCAGGCCAGGATGTAGGTGACATTGGTCGCGACCACGATCATCAGCAGCCAGCCGAGAGCTCGGCGCACGAGATACTTGATCAAGGTGGTGATTCTTTCTCTTCTACAGCGCGCTCGGGATCTGCCGACGCAACGCTGGGTCGGGATGACATTCAAGCACCATCCACGAGATAACGCACACCGGCAGGACGGGCGGCTGTGACGGAGTCCTGTGCTCCGCGGAACCCGGTCTCCGGGTCGGGGCAACTTCGCGAGACTATCACCGCACGCGCGGAATGCGGGATTCCGGCGCGCTCTCGTAGACTTGCGGGAACCCTTCCTGCAGCATCAAGGACCTCATGTCACCCCGCGCTCTCACTCCGCTGTCGCCTGCCGCGACGCCCGCCTCGCAGATCCGCAACTTCTGCATCATCGCCCACATCGATCACGGCAAGTCCACCCTGGCCGATCGGATGCTGCAGATCACCGGCGTCGTCGCCGACCGGGACATGCGGGCCCAGTACCTGGACCGCATGGACATCGAGCGCGAGCGCGGCATCACCATCAAGAGCCAGGCCGTACGGATGCCATGGCAGACCGACTCCGCCACGGGGACGACCGAGACGTTCGCGCTCAACATGATCGACACCCCCGGGCACGTGGACTTCACCTATGAGGTGTCCCGCTCCCTCGCCGCGTGCGAGGGAGCCATCCTGCTGGTCGATGCGGCGCAGGGCATCGAGGCGCAGACGCTGGCCAATCTGTACCTGGCGCTGGAGAACGATCTGACGATCATCCCCGTGCTCAACAAGATCGACCTGCCCGCGGCCGATCCGGACAAGTTCGCCAAGGAGCTCGCGGACCTGATCGGCGGGCGGCCCGAGGACGTGCTGCGCGTCTCGGGCAAGACGGGCGTGGGCGTTGAGGCGCTGCTGGACCGCATCGTCAGCGAGATCCCCGCCCCGGTGGGGGATGCCGACGCCCCGGCGCGCGCCATGATCTTCGACTCCGTCTACGACGCCTACCGCGGCGTGGTCACCTACGTGCGCATGGTCGACGGCCGGCTCGAGCCGCGCGAGCGCATCCAGATGATGTCGACCAGGGCCGCGCACGACCTGCTCGAGATCGGTGTCTCCAGCCCCGAGCCGACCCCCACGCAGGGTCTCGGCGTCGGCGAGGTGGGCTACCTGATCACGGGCGTGAAGGACGTGCGCCAGTCGAAGGTGGGCGACACGGTCACGACGCTGCGCCGTCCTGCATCCGAGGCACTCGCGGGCTACACCGACCCCAAGCCGATGGTGTTCTCGGGCATCTACCCGATCGACGGCAGCGACTACGCCGAGCTGCGCGAGGCCCTGGACAAGCTCAAGCTGTCGGACGCGTCGCTGCAGTACGAGCCGGAGACGTCTGTCGCGCTGGGCTTCGGCTTCCGCTGCGGCTTCCTCGGCCTGCTGCACCTCGAGATCATCACCGAGCGGCTCTCCCGCGAGTTCGGCCTGGACCTCATCACCACCGCGCCCAGCGTGATCTACGAGGTCACCACGGACACGGGGGAGAAGGTGGTCGTCACCAACCCCAGCGAGTACCCGGACGGCCGGGTCGCCTCGGTGGCCGAGCCGATGGTGAAGACCGCCATCCTCCTGCCGAAGGACTACGTCGGCACGGTCATGGAGCTGTGTCAGTCCCGGCGCGGGGCGCTGCTGGGCATGGAGTACTTCTCCGAGGAGCGCGTCGAGCTGCGCTACCGGATGCCGCTCGGCGAGATCGTGTTCGACTTCTTCGACCAGCTGAAGTCCAAGACCCAGGGCTACGCGAGCCTCGACTACGAGCCCGACGGCCAGCAGGAGGCCGACCTGGTGAAGGTCGACGTGCTGCTGCAGGGCGACAAGGTCGACGCGTTCAGCGCGATCGTGCACAGGGAGAAGGCGTACGCCTACGGCACGATGATGGCCGAGCGTCTCCGCAAGCTCATCCCGCGGCAGAACTTCGAGGTGCCGATCCAGGCCGCCATCGGCGCCCGCATCATCGCCCGTGAGACCATCCGCGCCCTGCGCAAGGACGTGCTCGCCAAGTGCTACGGCGGCGACATCAGCCGTAAGCGCAAGCTGCTCGAGAAGCAGAAGGAGGGCAAGAAGCGGATGAAGATGGTCGGCCGTGTCGAGGTGCCCCAGGAGGCGTTCATCGCCGCGCTGTCGGGCGACGTCGAGGGCAAGAAGTAAGGACGGCGGCACGTCGTCGGGGTGTCGTTCAGGCACGTCGCGTAGGCTGGAGATCATGCGTCGCGGGACATTCCGAGAAGGCACTGTGGACTATGCCGCGGTCGGGGCGACGCACGCCCCCGACCTCATGCAGTATCCGCCGGAGAACAGCATCCCGGCCGAGGAGTCGTGGCGGATCGGCAGCGGCGAGGACCGGTTCCGGTCCGCAGGCGATGCCCTGCTCTCGTGGACCGCGCAGCGCGCGGCCGGCCTGCAGCTGAGCGATGTGCGACCGGCATCGGGGGACACCTACACGGGCGTCAGCTTCGACGCCGAGGGCGCCCCGATCGCGCCGAACCGCAACCAGGTCGAGCAGCGCTACGACGCCGAGGGCACGCCGTTCGTCGCCCCCGGGATGACGCTGAAGGTGCGCGGCCGGGTCAAGGGCATGCGCGCGGATGCCGAGCTGCGGGTCATCTCGGTGACCGAGGAGCGTCGCCGGATCGGGTTCGTGCTCGGCACCGTCGGCGGCTCCGTGGTGCGCGGCGAGGAGTCGTTCGACATCGACTGGCGGGACGACACCGACGAGGTGTGGTTCACCGTGCGCGCGTTCGACGCGCCGGCCGCGATGCTGTACCACCTGCCCGGCATGGTGAAGCGTCGTCGTCGCGAGCTGCTCTCGCGGTATCTTCGGGCGATCTCCCCGCTGTACGCGACGCCCATCTGATGGCCGGCCCCCTGCCTCTGGGAGATCCGGCGCCCGCGGACGGCCGACTCCCGGACGGGCTCCCGGTCGATGCGACGACGCCGTTCTCCGCCTACCTGCACGTGCCGTTCTGCCGGGTGCGCTGCGGCTACTGCGACTTCAACACCTACACGTCCAGCGAACTGCGAGGGGCGCGCCAGGACGAGTACGCCGACACGCTGATCCGCGAGATCGACCTCGCCCGCGCGGTGCTGGACGAAGCCGGCGCGGTGCGACCCATGGACACCGTGTTCTTCGGCGGCGGAACTCCGACGCTCCTGCCCGCCGGTGATCTCGCGCGCATGCTCCGCGCGGCATCCGACGCCTTCGGTCTGCGTGACGGCGCGGAGGTGACGGTCGAGGCGAACCCCGACACCGTCACGCCGCAGGTCGTCGAGACGCTGCTGGACGCGGGCGTCAACCGGCTTTCTATCGGCATGCAGTCCGCCGTGCCGCACGTGCTCGCGGCGCTGGACCGCACGCACGATCCCGAGAACGTGGCGACCGCGGTGCGCGCGGCACGGGACGCCGGGCTCGACGTCAGCGTCGACCTCATCTACGGGGCGCCAGGCGAGTCGCTGTCCGACTGGGAGCGATCGCTGGACACGGCTCTCGAACTCGCGCCGGATCACATCTCGGCCTACGCGCTGATCATCGAGGACGGCACGAAGCTGGCCCGGCAGATCCGTCGCGGCGAGGCGCCCGCCCCGGACGACGACCTGCAGGCCGACATGTACGAGCTCGCCGACCGGCGGCTGTCGGATGCCGGGTTCGCCTGGTACGAGGTCAGCAACTGGGCTCGCCGGCCGGAGAACGCCTCCCGCCACAACCTCGCCTACTGGCGCGGCTCCGACTGGTGGGGCTTCGGGCCCGGTGCGCACAGTCACGTCGCGGGTCTGCGCTGGTGGAACGTCAAGCACCCGGCTGCGTACGCGCAGCGGCTGGCGCTGGGGGAGTCCCCTGCGGCGGGGCGCGAGCAGCCCGATCAGCAGGCGCGCACGCTGGAGCACGTGCTGCTGCAGAGCCGCCTGGCCGAGGGGCTGCCGATCGACGACATCGCGGAGACGCACCGCGAGCGTGTCGCCGAGCTCATCTCCGACGGACTCGTCGATGCGGCATCGGCACTGCGCGATCGGCGGGTGCGGCTGACCCTGCGCGGACGCCTGCTGGCGGATGCCGTGGTGCGGGCCCTCACGGAGTAGCCGGACCGCCTCCGGGGACCGCGCCGTTCCGACAGAGTAGGATTGGCACTCGACAGGCAGGAGTGCCAGCGGGAGGGATGATGGTCACAGAACGAGGACTCGAAGTCCTTCGCGCGATCGTGCAGGACTACGTCGCGACCCACGAGCCCGTCGGCAGCAAGTCGATCGTCGAACGGCACGCCTTCGGGGTCTCCGCCGCCACGATCCGCAACGACATGGCGCTGCTGGAGGACGAGGACCTCATCGTCGCGCCGCACACCTCGTCGGGCCGCGTGCCGACGGACAAGGGCTACCGGCTGTTCGTGAACCACCTGGCCCAGGTGCGCCCGCTCTCCACCGGGCAGCGCAACGCGATCGAGACGTTCCTGGCCGACCCCGCCGACCTCGACGACCTGATGGCCCGCACCGTGCGCGTGCTCACCCAGCTGACCGGGCAGGTCGCGCTCGCCCAGTACCCGTCGTTCGCGCGCGCCAGCATCACGCACATCGAGCTGGTCGCGCTCGCGCCGAACCGGATGCTCGTGGTGCTCGTCACCGATGCAGGCGGGGTGTCGCAGCGCATCGCGCCTCTGCCGATCGACCTGGACGACGCCGACGTGGCGGTGCTGCGCGCCCAGCTGGCATCCCTCATCACCGGCCGCGCGGTCAGCGAGGCGACCGACCGGATGCAGTCCGTCGGACAGCCCGATCAGACGGTGGCGGCCCCGCGCCTGCAGCCCGCGCTGATCACGCTGGCCGCGGTGATCTCGGAGGAGCTCGCCGAGTTCAGGCAGGAGCGGCTCGTGATGGCGGGCGCCGCGACGCTCGCGCGCCGCGAGCAGGACTTCCGCGGCAGCATCCATCCGCTGCTCGAAGCCATCGAGGAGCAGGTGACGCTGCTGCGGCTGATGAGCGAGATGGTCACGGACGAGCACGGCCTGGCGACCAGCATCGGCACGGAGAACGCGCCGTTCGGGCTGGGCGAGGCCTCCATCGTGGCCAGCAACTACGCCGCCCCCGGCGGCACGGCGCGGGTCGGCGTGATGGGGCCGACGCGCATGGACTATCCGAGCAACCTCGCGGCGGCCCGCGCCGTGGCGCGCTACCTGTCGCGCATGCTCGAAGAAGACGGAACGACCCGGTGACCCCGGTGTCAGAAAGGTGATCGTGGCGGACCACTACGAAGTCCTCGGGGTGTCCCGGGACGCCACCCAGGACGAGATCAAGAAGGCGTACCGCAAGCTCGCCAGGCAGCTGCACCCGGACGTGAACCCGGGTGAGGAGGCGTCCGAGCGGTTCAAGCTCGTCACGCACGCCTATGACGTGCTCGGCGACGAGGAGTCGCGCCGCCGCTACGACATGGGCGGCGACGAGAACGGCGCCGGCTTCGGCGGTTTCGGTGGCTTCGGCGACATCTTCGAGACCTTCTTCGGAGCCGCAGGCGGAGGCGGCCGCTCGGCCCGGCCGCGGTCGCGCCGGGAGCGCGGTGAGGATGCGCTGGTGCGCGTAGACCTCGACCTCGGCGACGTCGTCTTCGGCGCGCACAGGGACATCGAGGTGGACACCGCGGTGCTCTGCGAGACCTGCCAGGGCACGTGCTGCCAGCCGGGCACCTCGCCGGTCACCTGCGACGTCTGCGGCGGCTCCGGGCACGTGCAGCGCCAGGTGCGCAGCCTGCTCGGCAACGTCATCACCACCCAGCCCTGCGGCTCCTGCGAGGGCTTCGGCACGCGGATCGAGTCGCCCTGCGGCGGCTGCGCCGGCCAGGGCCGCGTGCGCACGCGTCGCACCGTCTCGCTCGACATCCCGGCCGGCGTCGAGACGGGCCTGCGGCTGCAGCTCCCGGGTTCCGGTGCCGTCGGCCGCGCGGGCGGCCCGAACGGCGACCTGTACGTCGAGGTGACCGTCGCACCGCATGCGATCTACAGCCGCGACGGGGACGACCTGCTGGCGACGCTCGAGGTCTCGATGACGGATGCCATCCTCGGCACCACCACCACGATCGAGGGACTGGACGGCGAGGTCGACCTCGAGATCCGCGCCGGCGTGCAGTCCGGCGACGTGCTGACCATCGCCGGCCGCGGGATCACCCCGCTGCGCGGCACCCAGCGCGGCGACCTGCGGGTGGGCGTGCAGGTCGTGACGCCGACCAGGCTCGACTCGGCGCAGCGCAAGCTGATCGAGGACTTCGCGAAGAAGACGAAGGCGCCGGCTCCGCAGCTGGCCCAGTTCCACCAGGGCCTGTTCTCGAAGCTGCGCGACCGCTTCCGCAGTCGCTGACCGCGCGCGGGAACTGCCGACCCCATCCACCGACCTCTCGCCGATCGGAGCACCGTGGCGCTGCACTTCATCATCCCCGACTGCGCGGATGCCGCCGTCGGCGACGTCATCGCGCTGACCGGCGCCGAGGCCAAGCACGCCGCCGTGGTGCGACGGGTGCGGGTGGGCGAGACGATCACGCTCGGCGACGGCCGCGGAACGTGGCTGGAGGGGGTCGTCGACGACGTCGCGGCGGCGCGCGTGACCGTGCGCATCGAATCCCGTCGCAGCCACGAGGCGCCGGCCTCGCGGATCGTGCTTGCCCAGGCCCTGGCCAAGGGCGACCGTGACGAGCTCGCGGTGCAGGCCGCGTGCGAACTGGGCGTCGACGAGGTCGTGCCGTGGCAGGCCGCGCGCAGCGTGTCGCGCTGGGAGGGGCCGAAGGCCGCCAAGGGCCGGGAGCGCTGGGCGACCATCGTGCGCGAGGCCGCCAAGCAGGCGCACCGCGCCTGGATCCCGGAGGTCGCCGAGGTGGAGACCACCGCGAGGCTCGCTGCTCGCGCCGCGGACGCCAGGATGCTGGTGCTCGATCCCTGGACCGACACCCGGCTCACGGGCATCCGGCCCGACGGGCGTGACATCGTGCTCGTCGTCGGGCCCGAGGGCGGGATCGCCCCGGAGGAGCTGGAGCGACTCGAGTCGGCGGGCGCCGAGCGCGTGCGCCTGGGCGACACGGTGCTGCGCACCTCCACGGCCGGGCCGGTGGCGATCGCGCTGCTCTCGGCCAACCTGGGACGCTGGTAACTAGACTTGACCGCATGACAGAGCCCTCGATCTTCACCCGCATCCTGAACGGGGAGATCCCCGGCGAGTTCGTCGCCCAGACGGATCACCTCTTCGCCATCCGCGACATCAACCCGCAGGCACCCGTGCACGTGCTCGTCATCCCCAAGACCGAGCAGTACCGCGACGTCACCGAGCTCGCCGCCGGCGACCCCGGCCTGATGGCCGAGATGGTCGCCATGGCCAAGCAGATCGCCGTCGAGCTCGCCAACGGCGAGTACCGTCTGATCTTCAACAACGGCGCCAGCGCCGCCCAGTCCGTCTTCCACGTGCACGCGCACGTGCTCGCAGGTATCGAGGAGAACAAGCTCGTTGGCTTCTGACACTGCGTCGTCCCCTGACGACTCCGCACCGCAGTTCCCCGCCCAGCCGGAGCGCACCGAGCGCATCTACGCCGACGGCGTCGCCATGGTGCAGCTGCTCGGCCCGCAGGACCGCCTGCTGCGGATGCTGGAGAAGCAGCATCCGCGCGTCCAGGTGCTCGTGCGCGGCAACGAGATCAACCTCGGCGGCTCGGCGGCCGACGTCGCCGCGGCCAAGGAGCTGGTCGAGGAGCTGCTGGAGATGACCCGCTCCGGCCACGACCTCGTCCCCAGTGACGTGGAGCACTCCGCCCGGATGCTGCGCCGCGAGGACGGGCCGCGTCCGAGCGAGGTGCTCGGCGAGGCCATCCTGTCCACGCGCGGCCGCGTCATCCGCCCCAAGACGCTCGGACAGAAGGAGTACGTCGACGCGATCGAGGAGAACACGATCGTGTTCGGCATCGGTCCCGCCGGAACCGGCAAGACCTACCTCGCGATGGCCAAGGCCGTTCAGGCGCTGCAGCGCAAAGAGGTCGAGCGCATCATCCTCACCCGCCCCGCCGTGGAGGCCGGCGAGCGGCTCGGATTCCTGCCCGGGTCGCTCACCGACAAGATCGACCCGTACCTGCGGCCGCTGTACGACGCCCTGAACGAGATGATGGACCCCGAGGTCGTGCCGCGCCTGATGGCGACGGGCACCATCGAGGTCGCACCCCTCGCCTACATGCGCGGGCGCACGCTGAACAGCTCGTTCGTGGTGCTGGACGAGGCGCAGAACACCACCCCCGAGCAGATGAAGATGTTCCTGACCCGCCTCGGGTTCGGCACCAAGATGGTGGTCACGGGCGACATCACGCAGATCGACCTGCCGCAGGGCGCGTCCGGCCTGCGCCTGGTGACCCGCGTGCTGGACGGGATCGACGACATCCACTTCTCCCGGCTGACGAGCGACGACGTCGTGCGTCATTCGCTGGTGGGACGCATCGTCGACGCGTACAGCGAGTACGACGAGCGCCGCACCGCCGACCGGGTCGAGCGCGAGCAGGCGCACCAGTTCGCGAACCGCGCCGACCGCCGAGCGGGCCTGCGCCCGAACCTCCGAGACCGCAAGCCGAAACGAGGCCTGGAATGATCGAGATCAACAACGAGTCGGCCATCGAGATCGACGAGACGGTGCTGCAGCGGCTCACCGACTTCAACCTCGAGCAGCTGCACGTCAGCGCGGATGCCGAAGTCGCGATCGTGCTCGTGGACGAGGGCGCCATGGAGGCGCTGCACGTGCAGTGGATGGACGAGCCGGGGCCGACCGACGTGCTGAGCTTCCCGATGGACGAGCTGCGACCGGGCACTGCCGACCGGCCGACCGCCGCGGGGCTCCTGGGCGACATCGTGCTGTGCCCGCAGGTCGCGGAGACGCAGGCGCAGGCCGCCGGGCACTCCCTGATGGACGAGCTGATCCTGCTCACCACGCACGGCCTGCTGCACCTGCTGGGCTTCGACCACGCCGAGCCTGACGAGGAGCGTGAGATGTTCGGACTGCAGAAGTCTCTGATCGAGGGATTCGCGCACGCCGAACGCCGACGATGACCCCGTTCTTCCTGCTCGCCGCAGCCGTGCTGCTGGTCTCCTTCGGCGGCCTGATGGCGGCGGTCGACGCCGCCTTCTCGGTGACCTCGAGCACCGACATCGAGGAGCTCGCCTCCGAGGGCCGCGGATCCGCGGCCCTGCACAGCATCGCCGCCGATCCTGATCCACACGTCAACGCGGTCGCATTCATGCGCGTGCTGTCCGAGACGACGGCCGCGGTGCTGGTGACGGTGGCGCTGGACGCGCTGCTGCCGAGCATCTGGTGGGCCATGCTGGCCGCTGCGGTGCTGATGACCGGGATCACGTTCGTGCTGGTCGGCGCCAGCCCGCGCTCGTACGGGCGGCTGCACGCCGAGGGCATCCTGCGGGCCTGGGCGCCGACGGTGCGCGGCGTGCGCATCCTGCTCGGCCCGCTGGCCCAGGCGCTCGTGCGCGCCGGCCGCCGTGTCACCCCAGGGGGCGGGCGCAGCAGCTTCGCCTCCGAGGAGCAGCTGCTCAGCATGGTCGACGAGGCGGCGTCGCACGACCTCATCGAGGAGGACGACCGCGACCTCATCCACTCGGTGTTCGACTTCACGGATCAGTTCGTGCGGGCCGTCATGGTGCCGCGCACGGAGATGCTCACCGTGGATGCCGCCGAGACCACGACGGATGCGATGGAGCTGTTCCTGCGCACCGGCGTCTCGCGGATGCCCGTGGTCGACGACGAGGCCGATGACGTCGTCGGCGTGCTGTACCTGAAGGATCTCGTGCAGTTCGCCTACCGCGACGAGAGCGCCTGGCGCGGCGCACCGGTGCGGCCGATCGCGCGCCCTGCCGTGTTCGTGCCGGAGTCGATGCGTGCGGAGACGCTGCTGCAGCAGATGAAGCGGGACGCCGTGCACGTGTGCATCGTGATCGACGAGCACGGCGGCATCTCGGGCCTGGTCACACTGGAGGACCTGATCGAGGAGCTCGTCGGCGAGATCTCCGACGAGTACGACCGCGGACCGGCCGAGGTGGTCGATCTCGGCGGCGGACGCTACCGGGGGAACTCCCGGCTCCCGCTGGAGGATGTCGGCGACCTGTTCGGGCTGGAGCTCGAGGACGAGGACGTGGACTCGATCGGCGGCCTGCCCGGCAAGGCGCTGGGTCAGATCCCGCGGCCGGGGGCGACGGCATCCGTGGACGGGCTGGTGCTCACCGGCGGGGCCTCTCGCGGCCGGGGGCGAGGGATCGCGACCGTGTTCGTGGAGCGCGCGCCGGAGGAGAATGAAGACGTCGATGGAGGACGCGCAGATGACTGACAGCACCCGAAGCGGATTCGTGACGTTCGTGGGACGGCCGAACGTCGGCAAGTCCACGCTGACCAACGCGCTGGTGGGGGAGAAGATCGCCATCACCAGCGAGAAGCCGCAGACCACGAGGCGGGCGATCCGCGGCATCCTGAACCGCCCGGACGGGCAGCTCGTGATCGTCGACACCCCCGGCATCCACAAGCCCCGCACGCTGCTCGGCGAGCGGCTGAACGACCTGGTGGATCAGGTGCTCGGCGACGTCGACGTGATCGGCTTCTGCGTGCCCGCGACCGAGAAGGTCGGGCCGGGCGATCGCCGCATCGCGGCGTCGCTGGATGGCTATCCCCGGGCGAAGAAGGTCGCGATCGTCACGAAGACGGATGCCGCCGACAAGGACGACATCGTCGAGCGCCTCATGGAGGTCGACTCGCTGCGTGAGGACTGGGCCGCGGTCATCCCGCTGTCGGCGCTCGGCGACGGCTCGATGGGCCGCGATCAGCTGAACGTGCTGGCCGACGAGATGCTGCTGCTGATGCCCGAAGGGCCGCGGCTGTACGAGGACGGCGTCGTCACCGACGAGTCCGACGAGGACCGCATCGCCGAGATCATCCGCGAGGCCGCCCTGGAGGGCGTGCGCGACGAGCTGCCGCACTCGATCGCCGTGGTGGTCGACGACGTCGAGCCTCGCGAGGACAGCGACATCATCGACGTGTACGCGTCGATCGTCGTCGAGCGCGACAGCCAGAAGGCCATCATCATCGGACGCAAGGGCGCGCGTCTGCGCGACGTGGGGACCGCCGCGCGCGTGGGCATCGAGGAGCTGCTCGGCTCCCGTGTGTTCCTCAAGCTCCATGTGCGCGTGGCCAAGGAGTGGCAGCGCGACCCCAAGCAACTCGGACGCCTCGGGTTCTGACATGGCGCCGCAGCGGACGGCCCTGCACTGGGTCGCGATCGAGCCCGGGACGCCGGACGCCTGGCGCTTCGAGGAGTACGAGGTGGCGGCGCCCGCACCCGGGGAGGTCACGATCCGCGTGCGCGCTGCGGGCGTCAATCCCGCGGATGCCAAGCATGTCGCCTCCGCGCGCCCCGGCGTCGAGTTCCCCGCGCCGATCGGCTACGAGGTCTCGGGCGTCGTCACCGCCGTCGGCGCGGACACCGAGATCGTCACCGGCCCGGTCGCGGTGGGCGACGAGGTGATCGCGTTCCGCGTGAACGGGGGCTATGCCACCGAGTTGACGGTCCCGGCGCAGAAGGTGCTGCGCAAGCCCGCTGCGCTGACGCACGCCGAGGCGGCGAACCTGCTGCTGGCCGGCTCGACGGCATCCGCGATGCTGCACGCGGTCGACGCGAGACCGGGGGAGACGCTGCTGCTGCACGCCGCCTCCGGCTCCGTCGGCGCGAGCGTGCTGCAGCAGGCCGCGGCGCGCGGCATCCGGATCATCGGCACGGCGAGCCCCGCGCGTCTTGACGCGGTGCGTCGCTTCGGAGGCGTTCCTGTGCCGTACGGCGAGGGCCTGGCGGGGCGCATCCGCGCGGCGATGGAGGAGGCCGGCGTCGAGACGATCGACGCCGCGCTGGATGCGGCGGGCACGGCGGAGGCCACCGAGACATCCCTCGCTCTCGTCGGCGATCGGCGGAGGATCGTGACCATCGCGGCGCCCAGGCATGCCGCCGAGCACGGATTCCAGGCGAGCTCTGGCTCGGATCCTGAGACGGCGCGCTTCCGCGACGCGGTGCGCATCCGCCTGGTCGAGGCCGCGGAACGCGGCGATCTCGTCGTGCCGATGGCGCGGGAGTACCCGCTCTCGCAGGCGCCCGAGGCGCTGCGCTTCCTGGCCGAGGGGCACCCGGGCGGGAAGATCGCCCTCGTCCCCTGACCCCGCCGGTGTCACGCGATGAGCATTCTGCCAAGCGTGGTGTTAGCATCGTTGCATGCCTCTGGGCGGTCTGCTTCTTCTTAGCTGCCGCGACGAGTCCTGATCATCGGGCCTCTCTCGTCGCGGCGCTTGTGTTGGCCTGAGCACGTTTTCTGACAAGAAGAAGCCCCATCATGAAGAACAACCAGAAGCCCTCTTCGATGCCGATCCACAAGTACCGGCCGTTCCACGAGCAGATCCGCGTCGATCTCCCGGATCGCACCTGGCCCTCGAAGCGCATCACCGAAGCGCCCCGCTGGTGCGCGGTCGACCTGCGCGACGGCAACCAGGCCCTCATCGACCCGATGTCGCCCGAGCGCAAGCGCGTGATGTTCGAGCTGCTCGTGAGCATGGGCTACAAGGAGATCGAGGTCGGCTTCCCGTCGGCCAGCCAGACCGACTTCGACTTCGTGCGTCAGCTGATCGAGGAGGACCTGATCCCCGATGACGTCACGATCCAGGTGCTGACGCAGTGCCGCGAGCACCTCATCGAGCGCACCTACGAGGCGATCACGGGCGCCAAGCAGGCCATCGTGCACTTCTACAACTCGACCAGCGTGCTGCAGCGCGAGGTCGTCTTCCGCTCCGACCGCGACGGCGTCAAGCAGATCGCCCTGGAGGGCGCGCGCCTGTGCCGCAAGCTGGAGAAGACCATCCCCGGCATCGAGGTGTACTACGAGTACTCCCCGGAGAGCTACACGGGCACCGAGCTGGAGTACGCCGTCGAGGTGTGCAACGAGGTGATCGAGGTGCTGGAGCCCACGCCTGATCGCAAGGTGATCATCAACCTGCCCGCCACGGTCGAGATGGCCAGCCCCAACGTGTACGCCGACTCGATCGAGTGGATGCACCGGCACCTGGCGCACCGCGAGAACGTGATCCTGTCGCTGCACCCGCACAACGACCGCGGCACCGCGATCGCCGCGGCAGAGCTCGGCTACATGGCGGGAGCCGACCGCATCGAGGGATGCCTGTTCGGCAACGGCGAGCGCACCGGGAACGTCGACCTCGTCGCCCTGGGCGTGAACCTGTTCACCCAGGGGATCGACCCCCAGATCGACTTCAGCGACATCGACCAGGTCAAGCGCACGGTCGAGTACTGCAACCAGCTGCCCGTGCCCGAGCGCAGCCCGTGGGCAGGAGACCTGGTCTTCACCGCGTTCAGCGGCTCGCACCAGGACGCCATCAAGAAGGGCTTCGAGGCCATGGCCGCGAAGGCCGAGGAGCAGGGCGTCTCCGTGGACGAGATCGAATGGGGCGTGCCGTACCTGCCGGTGGACCCGAAGGACCTGGGCCGCTCGTACGAGGCCGTCATCCGCGTTAACTCGCAGTCCGGCAAGGGCGGCGTCGCCTATCTGCTGAAGACCGACCACGCCCTCGACCTGCCGCGCAAGCTGCAGATCGAGTTCTCCGGCGTCGTGCAGGCGAAGACGGATGCCGAGGGCGGCGAGGTCACCAGCGACCAGATCTGGTCGATCTTCACCGACGAGTATCTGCCGGCCGACGACGACGCCGCCAAGTGGGGCCGTTTCGAGCTGCTGGGCACCCAGACCCGCAGCGACATGACCGGCGAGGTGTCGCTCGACGTGGTGCTGCGCGACGGCGATGAGCGCGTCGCGACCGCCGGCACCGGGAACGGCCCGATCGCGGCGTTCATCGAGATCCTGCGTGCGCGCGGCTTCGACGTGTCGCTGTACGACTACGTGGAGCACACCATGTCCAGCGGAGGCGACGCCCAGGCTGCGGCCTATGTGGAGCTGCAGGTGGACGACCACCGGCTGTGGGGCGTCGGCATCGACGGCGACATCTCGACCGCATCCCTCAAGGCGATCGTGTCCTGCGTGAACCGCTCGATCCGCACCCGTGAGGCTCAGCTCGTCCAGGCGTGACACGTCCTTCGGGGGTCCGGTGGCCATCGGTCGCCGGACCCCCGAGGCGTCACGGCTTGATGATCGGGATCATCCCCGTCTCGGTCGCCACCTTGCGGCGGTAGAGACGGCGCTGCTCGGGCAGTGAGACGTCGTAGATCACGGCGAGCACGCGGATGACGGCGGTCACGACGATGCCGGTGATGGCGGCGGCGGTGATGTCGACGTCGAACAGGTTCATGATGACCGTGGTCGTGCATCCCACCCCGGCGGCGACCGCGTAGAGCGAGCCGACGTGCATGATGGCGACCGGCAGCCCCATCAGCACGTCGCGCAGGACGCCGCCGCCGACGGCCGCGCACACGCCGATGAACACAGCGGGGACCGGAGGGATGCCGAAGGCGATGGCCTTGCTGACACCGAACGCGCCGAACATCCCGATCACCACGGCGTCGAGCACGACGATGAAGGTGTTGAGGCGGTTGAAGCCCCCCGCCAGCAGCATGCCGAACAGCGCGGCGCCCGCAGCGGTGATCAGGTACCAGTTGCTCTGCAGCGTGGCCGGCGGCTGACCGATCAGGAGGTCGCGGATCAGACCGCCGCCCATGCCGATCATGATGCCGATGATCGCGACGCCAAGCCAGTCGAGACGCCGCTCGCCCTGGAAGCCGGAGGCGAACATGGCGCCCTGGATGCCGCCGAGCCCGACGCCGAGCAGATCGGCCCACAAGGGGATGGTGAAGAGCGGTTCGGTCACCCGTCCATTCTTCCCTGTGCAGGGGATAATCGTTGAGTGCCCACCTACCGAGACGAAGCGGTGGTCCTGCGCACCCACAAGCTGGGTGAGGCGGACCGCATCGTCACGATGCTCTCCCGCCGCAACGGCAAGATCCGGGCGGTCGCGAAGGGCGTGCGGCGCACCTCGTCGAAGTTCGGCTCACGGCTCGAGCCGTTCATGGTCGCCGACGTGCAGCTGTACCAGGGCCGCTCGCTGGACATCGTGCAGCAGGCCGAGTCGCTCGGTGCGTACGGCGCCGACATCGCGGTCGACTATGAGCGCTTCACCGCCGCCAGCGCCATGGTCGAGACGGCCGACCGGCTGAACGAGGCGGAGGCGACGAGCGAGCAGTACCTGCTGCTGGTCGGCGGCCTGCGGTCGCTGTCGCGCGGCGAGCATGCCGCCCGCAGCATCCTGGACTCCTACCTGCTGCGCGTGATGGCGCTGTCCGGCTGGGCGCCGGCGCTGGAGGACTGCGCGCGCTGCGGCGCTCCGGGCCCGCACTCGCACTTCGGACCCCAGCTGGGCGGGACCGTGTGCGACGACTGCGCCCCGGCGGGAAGCCCGCGGATCTCGGCGTCGACTCTCGCGCTGCTGCGTGCCCTGATGGGCGGCGACTGGGCGACGGTGGATGCTGCCGCTCCGGGCGACCTCGCCGCGGCGTCCGGCACGGCGGCGGCCTATGTGCAGTATCAGCTGGAGCGCCGCATCCGGTCACTGGAGCACGTCACCTCCCTCTCCTCCGACCGACAAGGAG
>Ga0066256_1000607_pt3 | contig 46979 bp, 38 predicted proteins | sample ThiBio_1000_biof_FD_87107 | JGI IMG/M metagenome (GOLD analysis project Ga0066256, IMG submission 87107) | Wastewater bioreactor microbial communities from Cape Town, South Africa - Thiocy_expt_1000_biof (version 2) | ecosystem: Engineered > Bioreactor > Thiocyanate-remediating >... | reverse complement strand
AGTCCGCGAAGGCGAGCGTGGTCCTGTCGAGAATCCGGATGAAGCCCGCAGGTCCGCCGCGATGCTGGATATAGGGCTGCCCGTCGGCGGAGGCCGTCGCGAGGAAAAAGCTGGTCTGCTCGCCAATGAAGGCCGCAAGTCCTTCATCGATCTCGGTGCGCCAGCCGCCGCCATCTTCCATGTGGGCATAGCCGCCGCGCGAGCCCTTGCGGGTCTGGATCGCCTTGACGGCGGGCGTGAAGGCGACATCGCTGGAGTATGTGTGCGGGACCGTCATGACGGCCTCCTGAAGCTGTTGATCGCCCAAAAATAAGGTTTGTACCTCTCCGCAACAATGATCCCGGTTGACACTTCATCATTGCATAAGCTGAAATAATGCCATGGACCGTCTCGATGCCATGCGCGCCTTTGTCTCCGTTGCGGATCTTGCGGGCTTTGCGCCCGCAGCGCGCAAGCTCGGGCTGTCGGCATCCGCCGTGACGCGTCTGGTCGCCGGGCTTGAAGAGCATCTCGGCGCGCGCCTGCTCCAGCGCACCACGCGCTCGGTGGCGCTAACGGATGTCGGCGCGCGGTTTCTCGAACGCGCCCGCCGGATTCTTGCCGACATGGAGGAGGCGGAAGCGTCGGCGCAGACGGAACGCACCCAGCCATCGGGCAAGCTGGTGGTGTCCGCACCCCTCATGTTCGGCCGGCTCTATGTCGGCCCGGTCATGTCGGCCTATCTGAAGACTTATCCGCGGGTAAACGGCGAACTGCGGCTCTCGGACCGGATGATCAATCTGGTGGACGAGGGCGTGGATATCGCGGTGCGCATCGGACATCTGGCGGATTCCAGCGTGATGGCGCGCGCGGTCGGCGACATGCGGCGCGTGGTGGTCGCCTCGCCGCGTTATCTGAAAGCGCGCGGCACGCCGCTCAGGCCGTTCGATCTTGCCGGGCATGAAGTCATCCAGTTCATCGGCGGAAATTCGGAGTGGCGCTTCACCGAAAGCGGCCGTGATCTCCGCGTGCCGGTCACGTCACGCTTCTCCACCAACAGCACCGACGCCGCGATCCTGCATGCGGAGCAGGGCGGAGGTCTGGTCAACGTGCTGGCCTATCAGGCCGTGGAAGCGATCAAAGCCAGGCGATTGCGAATCGTGCTGGCGGAATACGAACCGCCGCCACTGCCGATCCATCTCGTCTATCCGACGTCGCGTCTGCTCTCCGCGAAGGTCCGGGCGTTCGTCGATCTGGTGGCGGCGGAAACCGACTGGCATTTCGGGACGAGATAATCGTCTAACGTTCGGATTGCCTCATGGTGAGGAGGCGCTCTTGCGCCGTCTCGAACCATGAGGCTCACCTCGTCCTTCGAGACGCGATCCTCCGGATCGCTCCTCAGGATGAGGTGAGCAAAGAGCTAGTCTTTCTGTAGAGCTTTCCTCCTTAGCGCCTTGAAGGTCGCATTCGCCCGTGCGCATGGCTCGCCATCGGCGGTGACGAAACACTGCGCGAAATAGATCGAGCCGCCCGGCTTCACGAAGGTGGTGTCGATCTGAAGCCATTGTCCGATGCCGGCGGAGCCAAGGAAGTCCACCGACAGATTCACGGTGACAAGACCTTGCGAGACGCTTCTGTCGACCTTGAGCCCGCAGCTCAATCCCATGGCGTTGTCGGCCAGCGCGGTGATCAGTCCGCCGTGAACAAGCCCGCGCGAATTGGTATGCGGTGTCGTCAGCCGCAGCCCGAGAATGATCGCGTCGGGCGTCTTGCGGGCATAGATCGGCTCCCACGGTTCGGTGAGCGGGCTGCGGCGCTCATGAGGCGCGAAGCCCGGTGGAATATCGGCGGGATGGTCTGTCGTCATTGTCGCGCTCGCCCGATGCATGGTGTTGCCTGCATCATAAGGCGGACGACGTGTGCGATCATGCGAAATCAAGTTTGAAACGTCACGCTGCCGGATGTTTGAAACGAAAGCGTGCTGTTCTCGCTTTACCTCTCCCCGCAAGAGCGGGGAGAGGGGCTGTCAATACGGCAACCCGGTGTAGTTCTCCGACAGCGACAGTTTCGCCGCGTCCGACTCGATCAGATAGCTCAGCTCCGCGCGCTGGATGCGCGCGCTGAATGCATCGGTGTCGGGGAAGCGATGCAGCATCGCCGTCATCCACCACGAGAACCGCTCTGCTTTCCACACCCGGCTCAACGCGCGGCGAGAATAGTCGTCGAGCCCGGCCGTCGATGTGTCGGCGTAGAACTCGCGCAAGGCTGTCGAGAGATAGTGCACGTCGCTGGCTGCGAGGTTCAGTCCCTTGGCGCCGGTGGGCGGCACGATGTGCGCGGCGTCGCCTGCAAGAAACAGCCGCCCGAACCGCATCGGCTCGGCGACGAAGCTGCGCAGCGGCGCGATGCTCTTTTCGATGGAGGGGCCGGTGATCAGCTGATCGACGGCCTCCGGATCGAGGCGGCGCTTCAACTCGTCCCAGAACTTGTCGTCGGACCAGTTGTCGACATGCTCATCGAGCGGACACTGAATGTAGTAACGGCTGCGGGTCTGGGAGCGCATCGAGCAGAGCGCGAAGCCGCGCTCGTGATTGTTGTAGATCAGCTCCGGCGAGACCGGCGGCGTCTCCGACAGCACGCCGAGCCAGCCGAACGGATAGACGCGCTCATAGGTCGTGAGCGCGTCCCGCGGGACGCTCTGGCGGCTGACGCCGTGAAAGCCGTCGCAGCCCGCGATGAAGTCGCAGGCGATCTCAAAGCTCGCGCCGTCTTTCATATAACGCACGCGCGGCGTGTCGCCGTCGAAATCGTGCAGGCTGACATTGGTTGCGTCATAGATCAGCGGCAGCCCGGCCTGCGCGCGGGCATCCATCAGATCGCGGGTCACTTCGGTCTGGCCGTAAACGGTGACGTGTCTGCTGGTGGCCTTTGTCATGTCGATGCGATGACGTGCGCCGCCGAAAGCCAGCTCGATGCCGTGATGGATCAGGCCGTCGCGGTGCAGCCGCGCGGCGACGCCGGCTTCTTCCAGCAGGTTCACCGTGCCCTGTTCGAGCACGCCCGCCCGAATCCGGCCGAGGATATAGTCCCGGTCCTTGCGCTCCAGAATGACGTTATCGACGCCGTAGCGATGCAGCAATTGCCCGAGCAGCAAGCCCGCCGGTCCTGAACCGATAATGACAACCTGTGTCCGCAATCCCTGTCACTCCCGTCTGCGGCATCGTTAACCGGTCCGCGAATATAGGTTTTGCGAGCCCGAAAATTTGATTATACCAGATAACAATCTGCGGAAAGGCCGTTGGCCGCGGAGGAGATGGTGCATTGCAAAGAGCCGTCACCGCGCCGCTCGGCCGCCGAATGAAATCTGAGAAACCTGAAAAACGTATTTGGGAGGATTTTGATGAAGAAGATGACCTGGACCGCCATCGTGACGGCGGCCACTATTGCGCTGCCCGGTGCTGTGACCCTGGCTGCGGCGCAGGATATCACCGTCGGCGTCAGCATCAGCACCACCGGTCCCGCCGCGGCCCTCGGTATCCCGGAAAAGAATGCGATGGAGTTCGTGCCGACCGAAATTGGCGGCGCCAAGATCAAGACCATCCTGCTGGATGACGCCGGCGATCCGACCGCGGCGACCACCAATGCGCGCCGCTTCGTAACCGAATCCAACGCCGACATCATCATCGGCTCTTCCACCACGCCGCCGTCGATCGCAATCTCGACCGTCGCCAACGAAGTGGGCGTGCCGCAGTTCAGCCTCGCGCCGATGCCGATCACGCCGGCCCGCCAGAAGTGGACCGCCGTGATGCCGCAGCCGGTGCCGATCATGGGCAAGGTGCTCTATGAGCACATGAAGAAGCACAACGTAAAGACCGTCGGCTATATCGGCTTCTCGGATTCCTACGGCGACCTCTGGCTCAACGATCTGAAGACCCAGACCGGCGCCATGGGCGGCATCACCGTCGTGGCGGAAGAACGCTATGCGCGTCCCGATACGTCCGTCGCCGGCCAGGTGCTGAAGCTGGTGGCCGCCAATCCGGATGCGATCCTGATCGGCGCCTCGGGCACCGGCGCGGCGCTGCCGCAGTCGGCGCTGCGCGAGCGCGGTTACAAGGGCCTGATCTACCAGACCCACGGCGCGGCGGCGATGGACTTCATCCGCATCGCGGGTCCGTCGGCGGAAGGTGTGATCATGGCGGCGGGTCCGGTGATGGCTCCCGAAGGCCAGGCCGACAGCGCGCTGACCAAGAAGCCGGGGCTGGCTTTGAACGCAGCCTATGAGAAGAAGTATGGCGCCAACACCCGCAGCCAGTTCGCGGGCCATATGTACGATGCGTTCGAAGTGCTCAAGCGCGTGGTGCCGGTGGCGCTGAAGACCGCGAAGCCCGGTACGCCGGAATTCCGCGAAGCGATCCGCAAGGCGTTGCTGAGCGAGAAGGAACTCCCGGCCAGCCAGGGCGTCTACAACTTCACCGAAACCAACCGTTTCGGCACGGACGACCGCTCGCGCATCCTGCTGACCGTGAAGAACGGCAAGTATGAAGTAATCAAGTAAGCGTCAGCGACAGACCTAAAGCGAAATGCCCGGCCTTGTGCCGGGCATTTTGTTTGGCGTCTCGCTAGGCGAGTCCGGTGACGGCGATACCGCCGGACCGGCCGCGAATATCCCGGACGCCAAGGTCCAGCAGCGCGATCGGCGGTTCGGACTTGAACCGGTCGATGGCCGCGCGCGAGGCGACGAAACCGCCGTCCACATCGCGGCTGAGTTCCTCGAGCCGTGCAGCGGTGTTCATGACATCGCCATTGAACACGATGGCGCGCTTGATGTCGCCGATCTCGCCGACAATGACAGGACCGAAATGCAGGCTGCCGCGAATCCGCGGTGCGACGCCGAATTCCTTTTCGAACCGGGCCTGAAACTGCCGCAGCGTGTCGCGCATCGCCAGAAAGCAGCGCAGCGGGCGGCAATCCACCGCGCCGGAAGCTTCCGGCCAGGTGACGATGATTTCGTCGCCGACATAGTTCAGCACCTCGCCGCGATAGTCGATCACCGGGCCGGTGAGGGTGCGGAACGTCCTGTCAAGAAAACGATGGATGCCGAGGCCGCCGAGGCTTTCGGCCAGTGTGGTCGATCCGGCGATGTCCACGAACAGCACGAAGCGGCTTTCTTCAACCGGCGCATGGTAACGGCCGGTCAGCAGATGAAAAAAGGCGCGGGGGCCGATGATGTTGGAAATCGCGAACAGCAGGTTCAATGCGACGGCCAGCACGGCGGAGAAGATGATGGGCGTCCACACATCCTGACCGGGATTCGGCGTGCGCCCCGCGATCAGGACACCGAGATCGAAATACTGCACCGGGATGATCACGGCCGCATAGAACGCGCTGCGGACAGCGAGGCTCGCGCTGAACGACAGGCTGCCCAGCCAGTCTCGCAGTGGTCCCGATGAGGCGAACAGTTCAAACGTGCCGATCGCGCCGCTGATCAGGACGCCGTAGATGACGCCGATCAGCAGATCCGATGGCGACAGGCCGGAATGGGCGGCGACAAAGACGATTCCGCTGAGTGCACCGGCTCCAAGAATCGCCGCCAAAAAGCGCAGCTTTCGCTGTGACCGCGCATCCATGATCGAAGTGCCCCCGCACGAAGATGTTGCGGGAGCCAGTATCGGCCAGAGACTGCCAATCCACAACATATACACGACGTCGTCCCGGCGAAGGCGCGGAGGTGGCCCGTCATCCTGAGGTGCGAGCTCTTGCGAGCCTCGAAGGATGACGTGCCAAGAAACGCCGGCGCCCTTCGAGGCCTTCGCTTCGCTACGGCACCTCAGGGTGACGGTATACTTCTGATCAGAGCTTGTTCTGTTCGTCGTGCTGGAAGCCGAGATAGCTCGCCACCACGCGCTGGTCGCCGCTGATATCCTTGGCCGATCCGTTCATGACGAATTCGCCAAGCTCCATCACATAGGCGCGGTCGGCGATTTCCAGCGCCGCGCGGGCGTTCTGCTCGACCAGCAGCACCGAGACGCCGGCCTGTTTCAACTCGCTGACGGTGCGGAAAATATCCGCCACGATCAGCGGCGCGAGGCCGAGCGAGGGTTCGTCCAGCATCAGGAGGCGCGGCTGGCTCATCAGCGCGCGGCCCATGGCCAGCATCTGCTGTTCGCCGCCGGAGAGCGTGCCCGCCAGTTGTGTGCGGCGCTCTTTCAGGCGTGGGAACAGCGTGTAGACCCGCTCTTCTTCGCGCGCCGCGACGGCGCGGGAAACGCGGAAGCCACCGAGCCGGACGTTCTCTTCCACCGTCATGGTGCCGAACAGTTCGCGGTGCTCCGGCACGATGCAAAGGCCCGCGGCGACACGGTCCTCGATCTCGAGCTTCGAAATCTGCCGGTCGGCGAAGGTGACGCTGCCGGTCAGCGGCAGGATGCCCATGATGGCGTTCAGCAGCGTGGTCTTGCCCGCGCCGTTGGCGCCGATGATGGTGACGATCTCGTTGGCGCCGACATCCAGCGTGGCGTTGCGCACGGCTTCGACCTTGCCGTAGGACACATGCACGTCGTTGACGGCGAGCAGCTTGGTCATGTCGCGGCTCCGAGATACGCCTTGATGACGTCCGGATTGGCGCGGACTTCCGCCGGCGTGCCTTGCGCGATCCTGGTGCCGAACTCCAGCACCACGATCCGGTCGGCGATGTCCATCACGAAGCCCATATCATGCTCCACCAGCAGCACCGACATGCCTTCGCTGCGGAGCTGGCGCAGCAGCGCGGAAAGCTTCTGCTTTTCCATGTGGCGCAGACCGGCGGCGGGCTCGTCCAGCAGCAGCAGCATCGGATCGGTGCACAGCGCGCGGGCGATTTCGACGATGCGCTGCTGGCCGAGCGAGAGGCTGCCCGCCTGCTGATGCATCTGATCAGAGAGACCAACGCGGGCGATCTGCTTGGCGGCTTCGGCCAGAAGGCCCGCCTCGTCCTTGCGGTCGAGCCGCAGCATGCTGGCGATGGCGCCCGCATGGCCGCGCAGATGCGCGCCGATGGCGACATTCTCCAGCACGCTCATGTCGGGCACCAGCTTGACGTGCTGGAAGGTGCGGGCGACGCCGAGCCTGGCGATATCCTGCGGTGGCGCGTTGCCGACATCGTGGCCGAGCACCGAGATCCTGCCGCCGGATGCGCGCAGCACGCCGGTGATGAGATTGAACGTCGTGCTCTTGCCCGCGCCGTTCGGCCCGATCAGCGCGACGATTTCCTGCGCCGTCACATCGAACGACACGTCGTTGACCGCGACCACGCCGCCGAACTGTTTGCGCGCGGCCTGAATGTCGAGCAGCTTGTCCGAGGTCGCAGCGATCTTCTCGCGCGGCGGCAGCGCATCGGCGGGCAGCGGGTCCGGCTCCCTGGCGCCGAACGGCAGCAATGCCGCGAGCTTAGGCCACATGCCGCCGGGCGCGATCTGCAGCAGCACCACCAGCAGAATGCCGAACACCACGGTTTCGAGCTGCGCGTTGCCGTGGAAAATCAGCGGCAGGTAACTCTGCAGGATTTCCTTCAGGACGATGACGATGCCTGCACCCAGCACCGCGCCCCAGACATAACCGGCGCCGCCCACCACGGCGATGAACAGATATTCGATGCTGGCGTTGAGGCCGAACGGCGTCGGATTCACCGCGCGCTGGAAATGCGCATAGAGCCAGCCGGACAGGCCCGCGAGCACCGCGGCGTAGATGAAGACCAAGAGCTTCGCGCGCGCCGTCTCGACGCCGAAGGCTTCCGCCGCGATATGGCCGCGCCGCAATGCACGGATGGCGCGGCCGGTGCGGGAATCGAGCAGGTTGATGGTCAGCAGCGCGCAGACGATGACGGCAATCCAGATCGCGAAATAGATTTTTCCGGGATCGGTCAGTTGCAGCGATCCCAGCGACAGCGCCGGAATGCCTGCGATGCCGTCATTGCGGCCGACGAATTCCAGCTTGCTGAACAGATAGAAGAGACTGATGCCCCAGGCGATGGTGCCGAGCGGCAGATAGTGGCCCGACAGACGCACGGTGATCAGGCCGAGGATCACGGCGGCAACGCCGGCAACGATCAGGGACAGCGGCAGCGTGATCCAGGGCGAGAATCCGTAAGCCGTGGTCAGCACCGCCGTGGTGTAGGCGCCGAAGCCACAGAACGCCGCCTGGCCGAACGAGGTGAGGCCGCCGACGCCGGTGAGCAGCACGAGGCCCATGGCGACCAGCGCCGCAAGCCCGATATTGTCCAGCAGCACGATCCAGAACGGCGGCATGCCTGGAATGAAGGGAAGCGCCGCCATCACCAGCGCGAAGATGATCATCGCCCGTCGCTGCGTCATTAATCGTTCTCCTCTTCGACTTCCGGAGAGGCGAGCGAGCGCAGCACGAGGAACGGCAGCAGCAGTGTGAAGACGATCACTTCCTTGAAGTTGCTGGCGTAGAAGGACGAGAACGCCTCGACCACGCCGACCACGATGGCGGCGATGGCGGTGAGCGGATAGCTCACGAGGCCGCCGATGATGGCGGCGACGAAGCCCTTCAAGCCGATCAGGAAGCCGGTGTCGTAATAGATCGTGGTGATGGGCACGATCAGAATGCCGGAAATGGTACCGATGACGGCCGCGAGCAGGAAGGCGAACTGTCCCGACACCGAGGTGCGGATGCCGACAATGCGCGCGCCGAGACGATTGACGGCGGTGGCGCGCAGCGCCTTGCCGTACAGCGTATAGCCGAACAGCAGCCACAGCCCGACAATGAGAAGAATGGTGATGGCGTAGATGCCGAGGCTCTGGCCGGTGAAGCGCAGCGGGCCGATGGTCAGCGCGGCGGCGGAGATCGCCGGGCCGCGCAGGCCCTCCGCGCCGAAGAAGGCAAGGCCGAGGCCCTGCAGCGCGAGGTGAATGCCGACCGACGCGATCAGGAGCACCAGCACGGAGGCGTGCGCGATCGGCTGATAGGCGATGCGATAGAGATAAAGGCCGATCGGTGCGACAATCACAATGGACAGGATGAAATTGACGGCCACGCCGTTCTGCTGTCCGGCCAGCGCCGTGGCCGCGCCCCAGATCGCAAGCGGCAGCAGGATGTTCACGGCCAGCGAGCGCACGGCCTTGCGCGCTGTCATCGCGTTGCGTCCGGCGATCATGTCGAACGCGAAGGCGATCACGCCCATGCCGAGCGCGAGCAGTGTGGTGCCCGGCACCTTGCCTGCCGCCAGCGTGGCGTAGGTCAGCGCGCCGAAGGTGACGAATTCGCCTTGCGGGATCAGGATGACGCGCGTCACCGCGAACACGAGGACGAGCGCGAGGCCGAGCAGCGCATAGATCGCGCCGCTGGTTATTCCGTCCTGCAACAGGAACAGAAGGATCGTGCTGTCCAAAACTCCCCCTTAAATTAAGGGCATCCCCTTAACGACGTTCTCTCCGGACGCCATCCCTGAGTCCCATGGAACGGCATCCGGGATTCCTCCGGCGAGCAGTCAGCGGTTGAAATCCGCCGCCGCCATTTGATATGATTGATAACGATTATGAGATATAATCTCAAGGCGTGATCAGCCGGGCCCTTATAGCAAATCGGCGGAGGGACGCACGCGATGGCTGTTGTGAAAGCTGTGGGTGCAGACGGTGAGAAGCGGAAGCGGCCGGCGCGCGCCTTGTCTCAGGCCTTGCCGCAGACGCCGCCCGTGGCCGATCCGATCCGGCTCGGCGACCTCTCGGACTTTCTCGGTTACTCGCTCAAGCGCGCCCAGCTTCGCATCTTCGACGACTTCATCGGCTGCGTCGCGCCGCTGCAGCTCACGCCTGCGCAGTTTTCGGTGCTGATGCTGGTAGACGCCAATCCCGACCGGAACCAGAGCGAGATCGCCTCGACGCTCGGCATCCTGCGGCCGAATTTCGGGGTGAGCGTGCAGGCGTGGAAAGCCCTGGCGTGGGGCAGGGGGGCACGCCCCACCGCCGCCCGCCGCCCCATCAATCGGGGGGTGACAAAAAAGGGCCGCGGGTTTCTCGGGGGGGCGAGAAGTCTGATCGAGCCCCGCCACGAAATCCGGCTCAGGGAATTGCTCGGCGACGACAACCGCGAACTGCTGCTCGCGATGCTCGGCAAGATCGCGCGGGAGTTTTAGCCGAGGCGAGGGATCTTCGCACCGTCATTGCGAGCGGAGCGAAGCAATCCAGTTTTGACGCATCCATCAAAAGCTGGATTGCTTCGTCGCTACGCTCCTCGCAATGACGAAGTGCGTTACCCATCCACCAGAATGATGCGGATGTCGTTGACATTGGTCAGCGTCGGGCCGGTGTTCAGGAGATCGCCGGTCGCGGTGAAAAATGCGGTGGCGTCGTTGTTGTCGAGATAGGCTTTCGGATCGAGCCTGAGTTCGCGCATTTTCGCGAACGTGCGCTGATCGATCAGCGCGCCGGCCGGATCGTCCGCCGAGCCCGCGCCGCCGTCCGCGCCGTCGGGGTCGCCCGCCAGCACGCAGATGCCGGTGGTGTCCGCCAGCAGCGATGCCAGCGCCAGCACGTATTCCTGATTGGGGCCGCCGCGTCCGTTGCCGCGCACCGTTACGGTCAGTTCGCCACCGGACAGGATCGCGAGCTTTTTGCCGTCCGCCTTCGCCTTCAGCGCGATCGCGGCATGGGCGGCGGCGACGTCGCGCGCCTCTCCTTCGAGATCGGCGCCGAGATCGAGCACGTCGTATCCCGCCTTCTTCGCGATCGCGACGGCGGCATCGAGCGATTCCTGCGGCCGCGCGATGATCCTTAACGCCGCACGCGCGAAGGCCGCATCGCCCGCCTTGCAGCTTTCGCTGCGAGGATCGTTCAGCGCGTCGGTCACGGCCTGATCCGCCGTGATGCCATAGCGCGCCACGATCTCGCGCGCGTCCGCGAGCGTGGTCGGATCGGGCACGGTGGGACCTGATGCGATGGTTGCCGGATCGTCATGCGGCACGTCGGAAATCGCCAGCGTGAGAAGCTGCGCGGGCGCTGCGGCGCGGGCGAGCCGGCCGCCCTTGATGCGCGACAGATGTTTTCTGACGGTGTTCATCTCGCCGATCGGCGCGCCGGATCGCAGCAGGCTCTTGTTCATCGCCTGCTTCTGCGCGAACGACACGCCCTCGGCGGGCGCGATCCAGTTGGCCGAGCCGCCACCGGACAACAGCACCAGCACTAGATCGTCGGCGGTCGCGCTCTGCGCGATCTCGAGTGTGCGCGCGGCCGCTTTCAATCCCGCTTCGTCCGGCACCGGATGCCCGGCCTCGACCCCTTCGATACGTTGTGTCGGCATGGCGTGGCCGTGGCGCGTGGTGGCAAGGCCTGACAGACGCGACGGATCGATGCGGCCTTCGCCGAGATAATACTGCTCCGCCGCGTGGGCCAGCGCGCCCGCGGCCTTGCCCGCGGCAAGACAGATGATCCGTCCGCGCGGCGGCGAGGGCAGATGCGCCGCAAGGATGGTGCCCGGATGGGCGGCGGCAACCGCGGCGTCGAACATCTCGCGCAGCAAAGAACGTTTGTCGGTCATGGCATCATCGGTTGGCTTGCGGGGTCACAGAGATGGCATGATCGGACGGGCAATAAAAGCCCTCCGCAAGGTTATTGCGGAGGGCGGAAACATCGCCGGATGTTGTTGTGCGCCGCAGGGAAATCGGATTCCCGAACCGGAAACCGAAAGCGCTGCGTGACAGGTCAGCCGGTGACCTCGCCGCTGATGATCGGCCCGAACATCTCCCAGCGTTCGCCCTTGAAGCGCATCATCTGCAACTGCTCGATCGGCGCGCAGTCGGTGGCGCTGGTGTTCAGCTTGATGCCGGGCAGCCCCATTTCGAGCTGAAGGTCCTTGATGCTGGCGGCCTGCTTCATGATGTTCTCGCGGGTCAGGTTGTCGCCGCAGGCCTTGAGCACATGCACGAGGGTCTGTGCCGAGCTGTAGCCATAAGCGACCGAACTGTCGGTGCGATTGCCTTCGGGGAAGTACTTCGCGAGGAACGCGTCGAAGTGCTTCACGCCGGGGTCATCCTTCCATTGCGGGTCGCTCGGGTCCTTGCCGTAGGTCGCGGAGATCACGCCTTGCGCGTTATCGAAGCCCGCAGGCTTGATGACCGAGCCGGTGGACGAGGCAACGTTGTTGAGGATGAACAGCGGCTTCCAGCCAAGCTCCGCCACCTTCTTGATCGACTGCGCTCCGAACTTCGGCGTGGTGAAGCTGATGAAGACGTCGGCGCCTTTCGACTTCAGCGTCACGATCTGCGTATCGACGGTCGGAGAGGTGACCTCGTAGGGTTCCTCGGCGATGATCATCGAAGCGGCTTTCGCCCCGAGTCCGTCCTTGAGTCCTTTCAGCATGTCTTTGCCGAAGTCGTCGTTCTGATAGAGGATGCCGATTTTGCCGGCCGGCTTTTCCTTCATCAGATATTTCGCATAGACGCGCCCCTCGCTCTGGTAGTTGGGCTGCCATCCCATGGTCCAGGGGAAGTCCTTCGGATCATTCCACTTGGTCGCACCGGTGGCGACAAACAGTTGCGGCACCTTCTTGGCGTTCATGTATTTCTGGATCGCCGAATTCGACGGCGTGCCGAGCGGGTTGAAGATGAAAAGAACCTCGTCGCTCTCCACCAGCTTGCGCGCCTGCTCGACCGCCTTGGGCGGCGAGTAGCCGTCATCATAGGAGAGGAAGACGATCTTGCGGCCGTTGATGCCGCCCTCGGCGTTGATCTTGTTGAAATAGGCGGACTGGGTCTTGCCGATGACGCCGTAGGCGGAGGCGGGGCCGCTGTAGGGCATGATGCCGCCGATCTTGATTTCAGTGTCGGTTGCACCGATATCGTATTTCTTTTGCGCGAGTGCGCTGCTGCTTGCCGCTGCGATGAAAGCGAAAGCCGCGGCCGCGGTCGCCAGTCTCCTCGATGTGACAGACATTCGTTTGCTCCCTGGTCGTTGTGCGGGTGTGTCCTCTTGCCGTTTCTTGGTTTTGTGAAAGCGCGTTGGCTTCGCGATTATTCAATACCTTTTGCAAAAGCCGTTCAACGAAAAGCCCCCTGCGACGGAGTCGCAGGGGGCTGATTTTGCAGGCAGGCGCTGGATTGGTTGCAGCGCGAAAGGATCGGCTAGTGGCCCATGCCGCCGTCGATGACCGGGCCGATCAGGTCGTACTTCTCGCCCTTGAACTGCATGATGCGCAGCTGGTCGATCGGATAGAAGTCGGTCGGGCTGGTGTTGATCTTCACGCCGGGCAGCAGGGTGTCGGGCGTGAAGTCCTTCAGGCTGGCGGCCTGCTTCATGATGTTCTCGCGGGTCAGGTTGTCGCCTGCCTGCTTGAGAACCTGCACCAGCGTCTGTGCCTGGCCGTAGCCATAAACCACCGAGCCGTCGGTCTTGTTCATGTCGGGCGCGTACTTGGCGAGGAAGGCGTAGAATTTCTTCATGCCCTCGTCGTTGTCCCACTGCGGGTCGGCGCCGTCCTTGGCGTAGGCGGCGGACAGCAGACCCTGTGCGTTCTCGAAGCCAGCGGGCTTGAGCACGCTGCCGACCGAGGCGCCGACGTTGCTCTGGAAGTACATCGGCTTCCAGCCGAGTTCGGCGACCTTCTTGATCGCCTGCGCGGCGAACTTCGGCGTGGTGAAGCTGAAGAAGACATCGGCGCCGGAGGCCTTCAGCTTGATGATGTGCGAGTCGATGGTCGGCTCGGACACTTCATAGCTTTCCTCGGCGATGATCTGCGACGCCTTCGCGCCGAGACCGTCCTTCAGACCCTTCAGCATGTCTTTGCCGAAGTCGTCGTTCTGATACATGATCGCGATCTTGGCGTCAGGCTTGGCCGCCAGCAGGTGCTTGGCGTAAACCCGGGCCTCGCTCTGGTAGGCCGGCTGCCAGCCCATGGTCCAGGGGAAGTCCTTCGGATCGCCGAACTTGGTCGCGCCGGTGGCCACGAACAGCTGGGGCACCTTCTTGGCGTTCAGATATTTCTGGATCGCCGAATTCGACGGCGTGCCGAGCGGTCCGAACACGATCAGCACTTCGTCGCTTTCCACCAGCTTGCGGGCCTGCTCCACGGCCTTCGGCGGCGAGTAGCCGTCATCGTAAGTGATGAAGGTGATCTTGCGGCCGTTGATGCCGCCCTGTTCGTTGATCATCTTGAAGTAGGCTTCTTCCATCTTGCCGATCACGCCATAGGCCGAAGCCGGGCCGCTGTAGGGCATGATGTTGCCGACCTTGATTCCGGTATCGGACGCGCCGGTGTCGTATTTCTTCTGGGCAAGGGCATTGCCGCTTGTCATGGCCAGCACGGCGATCGCCGACGCGGTTGCTGCGCCGACCTTGAATTTCGAAAACATTCCTTGAGTCTCCCTGTTGGATTGATCTTCAGATGATGATGCGCGAACGAATTCGCGGTGATCAAGCCCGTTTCAGCGGGCGTGAATCAGACTTTAGAACCAGATCTCGCTTTTCCGGTGAACAGCATTTCGATCATGCGAGCGACCTGCCGCGCGCCATGCGGAAGCAGGAAGATCACGGCGAACAGGAACACGCCGAACACCGCGCCGGACAATCCCTTCGAGATGCTTTCTGCGACGTTCGGCACGAACACGATGAACGCCGAGCCGACCAGCGACCCCGGCAGCCAGCCGACGCCGCCGACCACCATGCCGACGAAGATCGCGATGGCAAGCTGGATGGTGAAGCTGTCGGGCGCGACGAACTGCACCACGATGGCGCCGAGCGCACCGGCGATGCCGGTGAAGGCGGCGCTGACGCCGAAGGCGAGCGTCTTGTAGAGCGGCAGATCCACGCCCATGGCGGCGGCTGCGATCTGGTTGTCGCGGATCGCCATCATGGCGCGGCCGGAGCGCGAGCGCAGCAGGTTGACGGCGAGGACGTAGATCACCGTCGAGACGAACAGCGTGAAGTAATAGAGCCACATGTCCTGCGACATCTTCAGGCCGAACGGCGCATCCGGCTTGGTGATGACAAGGCCCTGCACGCCGCCGGTCCAGTGCTCCAGCACGTTGAGCTTGAGGATCTGCGGCATCGCCACCGCGAGCGCAAACGTCGCGAGCGCGAGGTAGACGCCCGAGAGCCGCAAGGCCGGGAAGCCGAACAGGAAACCGAAGATGAAGCACACGATGCCGGCGGCCGGCAGCGTCAGCGCGTAATTGACGCCGAAGTTTTCCATCAGCACGCCGGCGGTGTAGGCGCCCACCGCATAGAAGGCGCTCTGGCCGAGGGAGAACTGTCCGCTGCCACCGGTCAGAAGATTGAGCGCCAGAATGGCGATGGCGTAGATCAGCACCATCGTCATCTGGAAGATGATGAAGTTCTTCACGAACAGCGGCGTGATCAGCAGGGCCGCGAACACCACGAGGGTGGCCGTGGTTGAGATCGTCATCGATTTCTTCGACGGCGCGGTCACGGCGGGAGCCTGCGAAACGGAGTCCTGTACGGTGCTCATGATTAAACTCGCTGCACGATTTTGCGGCCGAACAGACCGGACGGTTTGATGACAAGCACGACGATGATCAGCGCCAGCGCGATAGGCAGTTTCAGTTCGTTGCCGATGCCGGGAATGTAGGTGCCGACAAGGTTCTCGAAGATGCCGACCAGGAAGCCGCCGACCACCGCGCCGAGCGGCGAGGTGAGGCCGCCGAGCACCGCCGCCGCGAAGCCGTACAGCAGGATGCCGCCCATCATGTTGGGTTCGAGGAACACGACCGGCGCGATCAGCATGCCGGCGATGGCGCCGATGGCGCTTGCCATGCCCCAGCCGAGCGCGATCATCCAGCTTGTGTTGATGCCGACGAGGCGCGCGGATTCAGGCAGCGAGGCGGCGGCGCGCATGGCGAGGCCGACCCGCGTGAAGCGGAAGAAGATGTACAGCAGCGCCAGCAGCACCAGCGTGACGCCGACCATTCCGGCCTGGTGGGTCGAGATCAACTGGCTGCCGAGGAAGCCCGACGATCCGAAAGGCGACGGGAACTGCTTGATGGTGAAGTCCCAGGTCAGGCCCGCGACGCTGTTGAGGATCGCGAACAGCGCGATAAAGCCCGCCACATGCACCAGCACCGGCGCGTTGGTCAGCGGCTTGAACAGCACGCGCTCCAGAACGATGCCGCCGATGAAAGAGATCACCAGCGTCAGGATGAAGGCCGGCCAGAACGACAGGCCCCACTGCATGAGCTGATAGGCGATGAAGGTCGAGAACATCGCCATTTCGCCCTGCGCGAAATTGAGATGGTCGATGGCCTGATAGATCATGACCACGGCCAGCGCCATGCACGCGTAGATCGCGCCAGTGGCGATGCCGGCCAGGACTTGGTTGGTAAAGAGTTCCATGACGAAGTCCTCAGTAGCCGAGATAGGATTTGCGGATGTCTTCGTTGTTCTTGATCTCGGCCGCGGTGCCCGACATCACGATGCGGCCGGTCTCGATCACGTGAGCCTGCTGCGCGAGTTCGAGCGCGAGCTGCGCGTTCTGCTCCACCACCAGGATCGTCACCTTGTCCTCGCGGTTGATCTTGCCGAGAATTCCGAACAGGTCGCGCACGATCAGCGGCGCGAGGCCGAACGACGGCTCGTCCAGCAGCATCAGGCGGGGCCGCAGCATCAGCGCGCGGGCGACCGCGAGCATCTGCTGTTCGCCGCCGGAAAGCGTGCCGGCCTGCTGGGTGTAGCGCTGCTTCAGGCGCGGGAAGTGGTCGTACATCCGCTCGATGTCGCTCGCGATCTGCTTCTTGTCGGGGCGGGTGATCGCGCCGAGCTGCAGGTTTTCCTCCACCGTCATGTTGGTGAAGGTGCCGCGGCCCTGCGGCACGTGGGCGATGCCGAGGCGGACAATGCTTTCGGTGGACATGCCGCCGAGCTTCTTGCCCTCGAACTCGATGTTGCCGGTCGAGCGGATCATGTTGCAGATTGCGCGCAGCGTCGTGGTCTTGCCCGCGCCGTTGGCGCCGAGCAGCGTGGTGACGGTGCCTTCGGTGAGCGCGAATTCAAGGCCGTGCAGCGCCTGCACCTGCCCGTAATAGGCGCGCAGGTCGTTGATCTTGAGCATGCTCATTGGTCCTTGCTCCCCAGATAGGCCTTGATGACGTCCGGGTCGGACTGCACCTGAGACGGCGTGCCTTCGGCGAGCTTCTTGCCGAAATTCAACGCGACCACATGGTCGGCGATCTTCATCACCAGTCCCATGTGATGCTCGACAAGAAGAACGGTGATGTCGCGCTGGTCGCGGACGCGGCAGATCAGGTCGCCCAGCACGTAGACTTCCTCGTGGTTGAGCCCGCCCGCGGGCTCGTCCAGCAGCAGGATCTTCGGCTCGGCGGCGAGCGCGCGGCCAAGCTCGACGCGCTTCTGGGTGCCGAAGGGGAGGCCCGCGACCTCGCGGTCCGCGACATCGTGCAGATCGAGGTAATCGAGGATTTCGTTGACGGTGGCGTTGAGCTTGCGCTCCTGCTCGCGCACCCACCGCAGTTTCAGCGCGTCGCTGATGAAATCGCTGCTGGTGCGGCAATGTCCGCCGATGCGGATGTTGTCGCGCACGGTGAGGCGGGGAAACAGCGCGACGTTCTGGAACGTGCGGCCGATGCCCAGTTCAGCGATCTTCTGCGGCTGGCGGTTGAGAATGCTCTCGCCTTCCATCAGGATTTCGCCGGTGCTCGGCTGATACAGCCTGCTCAGGCAATTGAAGAGCGTGGTCTTGCCGGCGCCGTTCGGGCCGATCAGGCCAAGAATCTGGCCCTTGTGCATGTCAAACGTCACGCCATTGAGCGCGACGATGCCGCCGAACACGACGCTGACATCGCGCACGGCGAGCAGAGGCGTCTGCCCCTGCGCTTGCTGGGGCAGACTCATTCAGTCGTTCCTTTTTTGAGCTTGAGAACAGCCCGTATCGGTGTCAGTCCGCGACGGCGGCGGCTATCCGATCCCCTCGGCAATACGTGCAACTTTCCCTCCTGACGATCGTATTTTCCTGGACGTTTCTTTGTGTTGTGGCCCCCGGACTATGCTGCCCGTTAGAGCCGTCTCGATCTTGCGGACCATCGCGACAAGGCGGGGCCCGATATCGTTTTTCAAAAGACTTTCGCTGAACTTGAAGGCCGGCGCGCCGCAGTTGAAGGCGTAGGGGCCCGTGCCGTCGTTCAGCTTCATCGCCACGCCGACGGCGTGAATGTCGCTGTGCCATTCGCCGGCCGACATGGCGAAGCCGTGCTTGGCGATGCATTCGCCGGCGCGTTCGATGCCGTCGCGAACCCTCGGCCAGTCCGCGCCGGCATGTTCCTTGATCTCGCGCATCAGTTCCGCGCGCTCGTCGTCGGGCAGCGCCCACAGATAGGCGCGGCCCATCGCGGTGGTCGCGATCGGCACCTTGGAGCCGACATCGAGCAGCACGCCGACGGTGAGTTCGCTTCGGCTTTGCCCGAAATAGATCATGCTGAGGCGATCGCGCGCGCCTATGGCGACGGCGCCGCCGGTTTCGCGCATCAACTGATCGCGATAGGGATCGGACAGATGGCGAATGCCCATGTTGGCGAGCGCCGAATAGCCGAGCGACATTGCGGCGGGCGCAAGCTGGTATTTTTCAAAACGGGGAACGGGCGTCAGATAGCCGAGCTTTGTCAGCGTGTAGGTCAGACGCGAGACCGTCGGCTTCGGTAAATTCGTGCGCGCCGCGATTTCCTGATTGCCGAGAAGGCCATCGCTCGCGCGAAACGCGCGCAACACGTCAAGTCCTCGCGATAACGCGATGACAAAACTGCGATCAGTCGCGTGCTTCTTGAGCGGGCGCTTCATCTGTTCAACCGCATACGTGGTCTTCGTTGACAAGCGACGTGCTTCAAAATATCCCTCCGTGTCAAGATGTGGAATTAAATTCCGCACTGCGAAATTATTAAAAACAGCGGTTCTAAGGAGAGTTGCGCGTGAGCGAAGTGGTCAAGATGGAACGACATGACGCAGTTGCGATCGTTACGATCGACAGCCCTCCGGTGAACGCGCTGAGCGCTGCGGTCCGCAAGGGCATTCTGGACGGCGTGACCAGCGCGGCCGCCGATCCGCAGGTGCAGGCCATCGTGCTCGCCTGCGCGGGCCGCACCTTCGTCGCGGGCGCGGACATCACCGAATTCGGCAAGACGCCGATGCCGCCCAGCCTGCATGACGTGATCGTGGCCATCGAAAATTGTCCGAAGCCGGTGATCGCGGCGATTCACGGCACCGCGCTCGGCGGCGGCCTCGAGCTGGCGCTCGGCTGCCACTATCGCGTCGCTGTGAAGGACGCGAAGCTCGGATTGCCCGAAGTGAAGCTCGGCCTGCTGCCGGGCGGCGGCGGCACCCAGCGCCTGCCGCGTGCGGTCGGCCCGGAGATGGCGGTGAAGATGATCGTCACCGGCGAGCCGATCAGCGCGCAGGACGCGCTCAAGAACGGATTGATCGAGGAAATCGTCGATGGCGCGCCGGCCGTGGGCGGCGAAGCCTTCGCGCGCAAGGTGATTGCGGAAAAGCGTCCGCTGCGCCGGCTGCGCGATGACGATGCCAAGCTCGCCGCGGCGAAAGCCGACAAGTCGATCTTCACCAACGCGGCGGCTGCGGCCAACAAGCGCAACCGCGGGCTGGATGCGCCGCTCGCCGCGACGGAGGCGGTGAGCCACTCCCTCGACCAGCCGTTCGACGAGGCGCTCAAGACCGAGCGCGAACTGTTCCTCAAGCTGATGAACGGCGATCAGTCGAAGGCGCAGCGCTATGCGTTCTTCGCCGAGCGCGCGGCCGCCAAGATCGACGGCGTGCCGGACGGCACGAAGCCGCGCAAGGTCGAGCGCGTTGCCGTGATCGGCGCGGGCACTATGGGCGGCGGCATCGCGATGTCCTTCGCCAATGCCGGCATTCCCGTCACCATCATCGAGATGGGCGAGGAGCCGTTGAAGCGCGGCCTCGGCATCATGCAGAAGAACTACGAAGCCACCGCGGCGCGCGGCGGCATTCCGTCGGATGCGCCGGCCAAGCGCATGGGCCTCATCACCGGCGCCGTCGGTCTTGAGAGCGTCAAGGACGCCGACCTCATCATCGAGGCGGTGTTCGAGACCATGGACATCAAGAAAGAGGTGTTCACCAAGCTCGACCAGTTCGCCAAGCCCGGCGCGGTGCTGGCGTCCAACACCTCCTATCTCGACGTCAACAAGATCGCCGCCGTGACCAAGCGTCCCCAGGACGTACTCGGCATGCACTTCTTCTCGCCCGCCAACGTCATGAAGCTGTGCGAAATCGTGCGCGGCGAGAAGACTGCGCCGGACGCGCTGATGACGGCGGTCAACATCGTCAAGCGCATCGCCAAGGTGCCGGTGGTCGTCGGCGTCTGCGACGGCTTTGTCGGCAACCGCATGCTCGGCGCCCGCACCAAGCAGTCGGAGAAGTTCCTGTTCGAGGGTGCGCTGCCGCAGCAGGTGGACGCCGTGGTCACCAAGTTCGGCATGCCGATGGGGCCGTTCGCCATGGGCGATCTCGCGGGTCTCGATATTGGCTGGCGTTCGCGCAAGGATCGCGGGGTGAAGTCCGAGATCGCCGACGCGCTGTGCGAGGCGGGCCGTTTCGGCCAGAAGACCGGCAAGGGCTACTACAAGTATGAAGCCGGTTCGCGTTCGCCGCTGCCGGACCCGGAGGTCGAGAAGCTGATCGACGAGACGCTGGCCAAGCTCGGCCTCAAGCGCCGCCAGATCGAGGATCAGGAAATCCTCGAACGCATGGTCTATCCGATGATCAACGAGGGTGCGCGCATTCTCGAGGAAAAGATCGCGGCGCGTCCGAGCGACATCGACGTGGTCTGGCTCTATGGCTACGGCTGGCCGATCTATCGCGGCGGCCCGATGTTCTACGCCGATCAGGTCGGACTGAAGCATGTCGCGGAGCGCCTGTCGTTCTACGCCAAGCAGACCAACGATCCGTCGCTCGAGCCCGCGCCGTTGCTCAAGCGCCTCGCAGATGAAGGCAAGACATTCGCGTCCCTCGCCAAGGGCTGAGCGGGGCGGATGTCATGACCCATCCCGGCGAACAGTACTATCCGGAGGGCGTGCGCTGGGATGCGCCAATCGCCCGCGGCACGCTGCCGGATCTGCTGGCCAGGGCGGCCGCGGACTACGGATCGCGTCCCGCGATCGAATTCCGCGACCGTCCCATCTCCTTTGTCCAGCTTCAGGACATGGTGGATGTGGCGGCTGCGGCATTTCTGCGGGCTGGATACGGCGCCGGTTCGTCGGTTGCGCTGTTCCTCGGTAATTCACCGGACCATCCTGTGAATTTCTTCGGCGCGCTGAAGGCGGGCGCGCGGATCGTGCATCTCAGTCCGCTCGATGGCGAGATTGCACTGACCCACAAGCTGAAGGACTCCGGCGCGCGGGTTCTGGTCACCAGCAACATCGCGCCGCTGTTCGCGACGGCGGTGAAATTCCTCGAGAAGGGACTGCTCGACAGGCTTATCGTCTGTGAAGACCAGACATGGGGTGAAGTCGGCAATCCGCTGGCGGCGATTCCGGCCAATCCCGCGATCGTCACATTCCGGGATTTCACCAGCAACGCACAGACGCCCGCGGCATGGCCCGCGATTTCGGCCGACGACATCGCGCTGCTGCAATATACCGGCGGCACCACGGGCCTTCCGAAAGGCGCGATGCTGACCCACAGCAATCTCACTTCGGCGGTTTCGATCTACGACGTGTGGAGCGCGAAGCAAAAGGCCGAGCGCAACACCGTCGAGCGCGTCATCCTGGTGCTGCCGCTGTTTCACATCTACGCGCTGACCGTCGTCCTGCTTCGCACCTTGCGGAACGGCGACCTGATCTCGCTGCACCAGCGCTTCGATGTCGAGGCGGTGATGCGCGACATCGAGGTCAAGCGCGCGACCTATTTCCCCGGCGTGCCCACCATGTGGATCGCCATCGCGAACCTGCCCGATCTCGACAAGCGCGATCTGTCCTCGCTCGCGGTTGCCGGCTCCGGCGGCGCGCCGCTGCCGGTGGAAGTGGCGAAAGTCTTCCAGAAGAAGACCGGCCTCATGCTCAAGAGCGGCTGGGGCATGACCGAGACCTGCTCGCCCGGCACCGGCCATCCGCCGGTCGGCCCGGACAAGCCCGGCTCCATCGGCCTGATGCTGCCGGGAATCGAGATGGACGTGGTGTCGCTCGACGATCCGACCAGGGTGATGCCGGTCGGCGAGACCGGCGAGATCCGCATTCGCGGCCCGAACGTCACCAAGGGTTACTGGCAGCAGAAAGAGGCCACCGCCGAGGTATTTGTCGGCGACCGCTTCCTCACCGGCGACATCGGCTACATGGACAGCGACGGCTATTTCTATCTGGTCGACCGCAAGAAGGACATGATCATCTCCGGCGGCTTCAACGTCTATCCGCAGATGATCGAGCAGGCGATCTACACCCATCCCGCCGTGCAGGAAGTCATCGTGATCGGCGTTCCCGACGACTATCGCGGCGAGGCGGCGAAGGCCTTCGTCACGCTGCGCGCGGGCGCCGAGCCCTTCACCATCGAGGAATTGCGTGCGCTGCTGGCGGGCAAGATCGGCAAGCACGAAATGCCGGCCGCGGTGGAATTCGTCAAGGAACTGCCGCGCACCAGCGTCGGCAAGCTCTCGCGTCACGAATTACGCAATCAACAACGCCAAATGCAGTCACAACCCAAACTCGCAACAGGAGGTCGCTCATGACCGAAGCCGTTATCGTTTCCACCGCCCGCACGCCGATCGGCAAGGCCTATCGCGGCGCGCTCAACAACACTGAAGGCGCGACGCTGCTCGGCCACGCCATCGAACAGGCGGTCAAGCGCGCCGGTGTCGATCCGGCGGAGATCGAGGACGTGGTGATGGGCGCCGCCATGCAGCAGGGTGCCACCGCGGGCAACATCGCCCGCAAGGCCGCGCTGCGCGCCGGTCTTCCGGTCACGGTCGGCGGCACCACCATCGACCGCCAGTGCGCCTCGGGCCTGCAGGCCATCGCGCTCGCCGCGCGCTCGGTGATCTTCGACGGCGTTCAGGTCGCGGTCGGCGGCGGCGGCGAATCGATCAGCCTTGTGCAGAACGAGCACATGAACCTGTTCCACGCGGTCGATCCCGCGCTGAAGGCGATCAAGGGCGACGTCTACATGGCGATGCTGGACACCGCCGAAGTGGTAGCCAAGCGCTACGGCATCTCGCGCGAGAAGCAGGACGAGTATTCGCTCGAAAGCCAGCGCCGCACCGCGGCCGCGCAGCAGGGCGGACGTTTCAAGGACGAGATCGCCCCGATCTCGACCAAGATGGCGGTTGTCGACAAGAACACCAAGGAAGTCTCCTACAAGGACATCACCCTGTCGCAGGATGAAGGTCCGCGTCCGGAAACCACCGCGGAAGGTCTCGCAGGCCTGAAGCCGGTGCGTGAAGGCGGCTCCATCACCGCAGGCAACGCCAGCCAGCTCTCCGACGGCGCCAGCGCCACCGTCATCATGAGCGACAAGGAAGCCGCCAAGCGTGGCCTCAAGCCGCTCGGCATCTTCCGCGGCTTCGTGGCCGCCGGTTGCGAGCCGGATGAAATGGGCATCGGACCGGTGTTCGCGATCCCGCGCCTGCTCCAGCGTCATGGCCTCAAGATCGACGACATCGATATCTGGGAACTGAACGAAGCGTTCGCCGTGCAGGTGATCTACTGCCGCGACAAGCTTGGCATCGACCCTGAGAAGCTCAATGTCAGCGGCGGCTCGGTCGCGGTCGGCCATCCCTACGGCATGACCGGCGCGCGCCTCACCGGCCACGTCCTGATCGAAGGCCGCCGCCGCAAGGCGAAGTACGGCGTCGTCACCATGTGCATCGGCGGCGGTCAGGGCGCTGCCGGCCTGTTCGAGATCCTGCAGTAAACTTCACAGCAAACGCGATGCGCTCCCTCTCCCCCATAGCCCGTCGAAGACGGGCGTGACCGCCCTTTTGGGAGGAGAGGGTTGGGGTGAGGGGCTCTAAATTTTAGAGATAAGCATCCGAACCCCCTCACCCGGATCGCATAGCGCGATCCGACCTCTCCCCCTCGGGGAGAGGTGACAGCAAGTCCGGTTTGAACACGATACCAAGGAGAGTCCAATGGATCTCAATTTCAACCAGGAAGAAAATGCATTTCGCGAGGAAGTGAGAAAGTTCTTCCACGAGAACATTCCGCCCGCGATGCACAAGAAGCTGATCGACGGCGGCCATCCCAGCAAGGACGACATCGTCACCTGGACCCGCATCCTCAACAAGAAGGGATGGGGCGTTCCGCATTGGCCCGTGGAGTTCGGCGGCACCGGCTGGTCGCCGGCCAAGCAGCACATCTTCCTTGAAGAGCTGCAGGCGACGCCTGCGCCGTCGCCGCTGCCGTTCGGCGTCAACATGGTCGGCCCGGTGATCTACACCTTCGGCAGCGACGAGCAGAAGAAGTATTACCTGCCGCGCATCGCCAATCTCGACGACTGGTGGTGCCAGGGCTTCTCGGAGCCAGGCTCAGGGTCGGACCTCGCCTCGCTCAAGACCACGGCGAAGCGCAAGGGCGACGTCTATGTGATCAACGGCCAGAAGACCTGGACCACGCTCGGCCAGTATGCCGACTGGATCTTCTGTCTCTGCCGCACCAATCCGGAAGCGAAGAAGCAGGAAGGCATTTCGTTCATCCTGATCGACATGAAGTCGCGCGGCATCACCGTGCGTCCGATCCAGACCATCGATGGCGGCCATGAAGTCAACGAAGTGTTCTTCGACGACGTCGAGGTGCCGGTCGCCAATCTGGTCGGCCAGGAAAACAAGGGCTGGGATTACGCAAAGTTCCTGCTCGGCAACGAGCGCACCAACATCGCCCGCGTCGGCATGTCGAAGGAGCGCATCCGCCGCGTCCGTGAACTGGCGTCGACGGTCGAAGCCAACGGCAAGCCGCTGATCGAGGACGACCGTTTTCGCGAGAAGCTCGCCGCCACCGAAATCGAGCTCAAGGCGCTCGAGCTGTCGGTGATGCGCGTCATCGCCAACGAGACCAAGAACGGCAAGGGCAAGCCGGACCCGGCGTCCTCGATCCTCAAGATCAAGGGCTCGGAAATCCAGCAGACCATTTCCGAACTGCTGGTCGAAGTCGCCGGTCCCTTCGCCGTGCCCTACCTTCCGGAAGAAGGCATCGGCAACGAGGAGGCGGGCTGGGAGTCGCACACCGCGCCGCATTACTTCAACTACCGCAAGGTTTCGATCTACGGCGGTTCGAACGAAATCCAGCGCGGCATTATCGCGAAGGCGGTGCTGGGGCTTTAACGACATCTTCCCCTCTCCCCGCTTGCGGGGAGAGGGCTTGCAGCGTTCTCACATGCCGTCATTGCGAGCGAAGCGAAGCAATCCATTCGATTATCCACATGGATTGCTTCGTCGCTTCGCTCCTCGCCATGACGATGTTTTGGTTTAGCCGAGGAACACAGTATGGATTTTGATCTCTCCGAGGAGCAGCGCCTCCTGAAAGACAGCGTCGACGGGCTGCTGGCTGACTCGTATGACTTCGAGCAGCGCAAGAAGTACGCCGCAGAAAAGGACGGCTGGAGCCGCCAGATCTGGGGCAAGCTCGCGGAGCAGGGCCTGCTCGGCCTGCCGTTCTCGGAAAACGACGGCGGCTTCGGCGCGGGCGCGGTGGAAACCGCGATCGTGATGGAATCGCTCGGCCGCTCGCTGGTGCTCGAGCCTTACCTGACCACGGTGGTGATCGGCGGCGGCTTCCTGCGTCACGGCGCATCCGCCGAGCAGAAGGCCGCGCACATTCCCTCCGTGATCGACGGCAGCAAGACGCTGGCCTTCGCGCAGCTCGAAAAGAACTCGCGCTACGACCTCGCGGATGTCTCCACCACCGCCAAGAAGAAGGGCGACGGCTGGGTGATCGATGGCGAGAAGTTCGTCGTGCTGCACGGCGACAGCGCCAGCACGCTGATCGTGACCGCGCGCACCTCCGGCGGCCAGCGCGACCGCGACGGCATCGGCGTGTTCCTTGTGCCGGCGAATGCCAAGGGCGTTCATATCAAGGGCTACGCCACGCAGGACAGCATGCGCGCGGCGGACATCCGCTTCGAGGGCGTCGAGGTGGCCAAGGACGCCGTGCTCGGCGATCCGGCCAAGGGTCTTGCGCTGGTGGAGCGCGTGGTGGACGAAGCGCGCATCGCGATGTGCTCCGAAGCCATCGGCGCGATGGAAGAGTCGCTCAAGATCACCGTCGAGTACATCAAAACCCGCAAGCAGTTTGGCGTCGCCATCGGCACCTTCCAGGCGCTGCAGCACCGTGCGTCCGACATGTTCGTGAACCTGGAGCAGGCGCGCAGCATGGCGCTGTTCGCGGCGATGGCGACCGATCTTCCGGATGCCGAGCGCGCGTCGGCGGTCGCGGCGGCCAAGGTGCAGGTCGGCAAGTCCTCGAAATTCGTCGGCCAGCAGTCGATTCAGCTTCATGGCGGCATCGGCATGACCATGGAGGCGCAGATCGGCCACTACTTCAAGCGGCTGACCGTGATCGAGAACACCTTCGGCGATACCGAACATCATCTGCGCCGTGTCGCGGCGGCAGGCCCGCTGGTGTGATTGTTCCACCGTCATCGCGAGGAGCATAGCGACGAAGCGATCCATCTTTTTAAAAAGAATGGATTGCTTCGCTTCGCTCGCAATGACGAAACAACGGTTCAACGAAAACAGGGGACGCCATGCCCACCTCGCCCTTCGACCTTACCGGAAAAGTTGCCGTCGTCACCGGATCGAGCCGTGGCATCGGCCGTGCGTCGGCGGAACTGCTGGCGCAGATGGGCGCGAAGGTCGTGATCTCCAGCCGCAAGGCGGATGCGTGCAACGAGGTGGCGGAGGGCATTCGCAAGGCGGGTGGCGATGCCCATGTCATTCCCTGCAACATCTCGAAGCGAGAAGAGGTCGATGCGCTGATCGCGGGCACGATCAGGCATTACGGGCAGATCGACACTCTGGTCTGCAACGCCGCGGTCAATCCCTATTACGGCCCGTTGCTCGACATCACCGACGAAGCCTTCGACAAGATCATGGGCGCCAACATCAAGAGCAACATCTGGCTCTGCAAGCAGGCGATGCCGCATATGGCCGAACGCGGCGGCGGCTCTGTCGTCATCATCTCGTCCATCGGCGGCTTGCGCGGCTCGACCGTGATCGGCGCCTACGGCATCTCCAAAGCCGCCGATTTCTCGCTGGCGCGCAGCCTTGCCGGGGAGTGGGGTCCGAAGAAGGTGCGCGTGAACTGCATCGCACCCGGCCTCGTGAAGACCGATTTCGCCCGCGCGCTGTGGGAAGACGAAGCGCTGCTGGCGCGCCGCACCGCCACCACGCCGCTGCGCCGGATCGGAGAGCCGCACGAGATCGCGGGCGCGGTGGCTTATCTCGCCTCCGACGCCTCGACCTTCATGACCGGCCAGACCATCGTGATCGACGGCGGCGTGACGACGGCTGCGGTGTAATTTCGCTTTCCCTGAGGGGGAATCGTCATCCTGAGGTGCGCGCTCTTGCGCGCCTCGAAGGATGACTGACCGTGCACCGCCATCCTTCGAGGCTCGCCGAAGCTGCCTCGCACTTCAGGATGACGGATTGGCTCCATATATATTGACGCCCGCCCGCGTAGTCGCTTTCTTGGCGTTCCGAAACCAGAACGAAAATCATTCCGGGGAACGCCATGGCGTCGCATATCCTTGCCATCGATCAGGGCACGACGTCGTCGCGCGCCATCGTCTTCCGTGCCGACATTTCCATCGCGGCGCAGGCGCAGCAGGAATTCCAGCAGCATTTTCCCGCCTCCGGCTGGGTCGAGCATGAACCGGAGGACATCTGGACCTCCACCATCGCGACCTGCCGCGACGCGATGAGCAAGGCTGGCGTCAAGGCGCAAGACATCGCCGCCATCGGCATCACCAACCAGCGCGAGACCACGGTGGTGTGGGACCGCGCCACCGGACAGGCGGTGCATCGCGCCATCGTCTGGCAGGACCGGCGCACGGCGGAGATCTGCGCGCGGCTCAAGAGTGACGGCCATGAACCGCTGGTCACCGCGCGCACCGGGCTGATCATCGATCCGTATTTTTCCGGCACCAAGGTGGCCTGGATTCTGGACCATGTTCCGGGCGCGCGGGAACGCGCCGAGCGCGGCGAACTGATGTTCGGTACGGTGGATTCGTATTTGCTGTGGCGGCTGACCGGCGGCAAGGTCCACGCCACCGATGCCACCAATGCCTCGCGCACGCTGCTGTTCAATATCCACACCGGCGAATGGGACGACGATCTTCTGAAGCTCTTGCGCGTGCCGCGCTCGATGCTGCCGGATGTGCGCGATTCCTCCGCCGATTTCGGCCAGACCGTGCCGGATCTGTTCGGCGGCGCCATCGCCGTGCGCGGCATCGCGGGCGACCAGCAGGCGGCGACCATCGGTCAGGCCTGCTTCACGCCCGGCATGATGAAGTCCACCTACGGCACCGGCTGCTTCGCGCTGCTTAACACCGGCGCGACGGCGGTGGCCTCGAAGAACAAGCTGCTCACCACCATCGCGTACCAGTTGAACGGCCAGCGCACCTATGCGCTGGAAGGTTCGATCTTTGTCGCGGGCTCCGCGGTGCAGTGGCTGCGCGACGGGCTCGGCCTGATCAAGAGCGCGGGCGAAACCGGCCCGCTGGCGGACGCCAACGACACCACGCAGTCGGTTTATCTCGTGCCGGCCTTTGTCGGCCTCGGCGCGCCGTACTGGAATCCCCGGGTGCGCGGCGCATTGTTCGGCCTCACCCGCAACACCGGCCCGGCCGAACTTGCGCACGCCGTGCTGGAAAGCGTCTGTTACCAGACCTATGACCTGTGGGCCGCGATGCGCGCCGACTGGCCGGACGCGGCGGCCGCCAACACCGTGCTGCGCGTCGATGGCGGCATGACCGCGTCGGATTGGACCATGCAGCGCCTTGCCGATCTGCTCGACGCGCCGGTGGACCGGCCGATGATTCAGGAAACCACCGCGCTCGGGGCGGCCTATCTCGCCGGGCTCGGCGCGGGTGTGTATCCCGAGCCATCGCGCTTTGCGGATTCCTGGCGGCTGGAGCGCCGCTTCAGGCCGAACATGTCCGACGCCACGCGCACGCGAAAGCTCAAGGGCTGGTCGCAGGCGGTGAAGGGCGTGCTGGCGAGCGATCCCGGCGAGACGTGAGCGGACAAAGCGCTGCGGCGCATTCGGACACATGGAATCGGGTTCTTAAGAGTTGTCGCGGTATCTCAGCCCGAGGATATGAAACCGGGACAAGGGAGCCGCTCCATGTTGAGCCGTCGGTCATTTTGCGGATGTGTGACGTTATCTCTGGCCGCAGCGAGCGTGCTCGGCACGCGCGCGGTGGCGGCGGAATGCGCGGTGATGACGCCGGAGCGTCAGGACCTGACGCCGGATCAGGCGATCGCGCGGCTGAAGGCAGGCAACGAGCGGCTGGTCGGCGGCAAGACCATCAACTGCGATCTTGTCGAGCAGATCAAGGCGACCGCCGCCGCGCAGGCGCCGTTCGCGGCCATTGTCGGCTGCATCGATTCGCGCGTGCCGCCCGAACTGGTGTTCGACCAGCGGATCGGCGACATCTTCTGCGCGCGGGTGGCGGGAAATTTCGTCAACACCGACATCATCGGCAGCCTGGAATTTGCCACCAAGGTGGCAGGCGCGCGCGCCATCGTGGTGCTGGGACATAACGACTGCGGCGCGATCAAGGGCGCGGTCGATCACGTCAAGCTCGGAAACCTGACGGCGACGCTGGCCAACATCCGCCCGGCCGTTGCGGCGAGCAGGGCGAAGGGCGAGCGCAATGCGAAGAACGCGGCGTTCGTTCAGGCCGTCGCCGAAACCAATGTGAAGATGGCGGTGGCGGCGCTGACCGCCAGAAGCCGCGTGCTGAAAAATCGTGTCGCTGCGGGGCAGCTCCGCATCGTGGGCGCGATGCACGATCTCGCCACCGGCCGCGTGAATTTCATGGCCTAGCTGTCCGCCATGCCGACAAACAAAAGGGCGGCCGGATGATCCGGCCGCCCTTCGTTTATCTCAAGATCGGTTACTGGCAGATCACCTGCTCGTTGCCGATGCGGGTGATCGAGCCTGGGCGGCAAGTAAAGCCGTTGCGGGCGTCGAAGTTGCCCGACATCGGAATCGCGACGCCGTTGTACTGATATCCGCCGGCATAGCCATAATCCGGACCGTAGTCCGCCGATGCGTAGCTTGCGCCGTAGCGGTGGCGGTTGCCGTAAGGATAGCCGTTGTCGGCGTAGTAGGGGCTGTTGCCGTAACGCGGCCCGCCGAACGGCGCGGTCGCGATCGCGCCCGCGGTGCCGACGGCCGTCGTGGCAATCGCGCCTGCCGCGCCGACTGCGCCGCCGACAACATCCGCCGGCCAGAAGCCGGTATCGCGCTCATGCCAAGTGTCGCGGCTGTTCCAGTTGTCGCGCGATGCCATTTCATCGGTGCGATAGGCCGCGCGCGCATGATGACGGTGCATCGCGCGGGACGAATGCATCGCATGCTTGTTGGCCTTGTAGCTCTTCGCGTGCGTGGCCGCGCGCGGCTGCATCGAATCCTGCGCGAGCACTGGCGATGTGGCGAGCGCGGTCACGGCGGCTGCTGCGGCGAGCAATGTCACCTTCTTCATTTTGATCTCCTTCTGCACGGGGTGAAAGTTGCGGCGCATCAACGCCTCGAAGGCGGAGCTGTTCCCGGTTCCGTGCAAATGATCGTCACACGCGCGTGAGGTCGTGGGTTCCCGTTCTCGCGGTCATGCCAATTTGATCCGAATTGAATATGTCCGTCATTGCGAGGAGCTATAGCGCGCTTGCGCGCTATAGCGACGAAGCAATCCACCCCTTCGCTTTTTAGAAAGCTGGATTGCTTCGCTTCGCTCGCAATGACGAGCAGGTCAGTTCGGCGCGGTTTCTGCGCGTGGCGTCATCGCCAACCGCATGTGCATCGCGCAGGCGCAGCCGGGCGGATGCTTGGCCAGCGGCAAGTCCACGACGTCCGGTTCGTCCGTTTCGGGCGGCGCATCGCGTGAGGGAATGTAGTTGAGGATCGGCGACAGCCAGCGCTCGATTTCCTCCGGCGTCATGCCCTTGCGTTCGGCATAATCCTCGACCTGATCGCGCTCGATCTTTCCGACGCCGAAATAATAGCTCTCCGGATGGCTGAAATAGAGGCCGGACACCGACGAGCCGGGCCACATCGCAAAGCTCTCCGTCAGCGTCACGCCCGCGGTGCGCTCGGCATCGAGCAGGCGGAACAGTGTCGCCTTCTCGGTGTGGTCCGGTTGCGCCGGATAGCCCGGGGCAGGGCGGATGCCCTGATACTCTTCGCGGATCAACTGATCGGCATTAAGATTCTCGTCCGGCGCGTAGCCCCAGAATTCCTTGCGCACGCGTTCGTGCATCCGCTCCGCGAAAGCTTCGGCGAGACGATCCGCCAGCGCCTTGACGAGGATGGACGAATAGTCGTCGTTGGCGTTCTTGAAGCGGTCCGCGATCACGTCCTCGCCGATGCCGGCGGTGACCACGAACATCCCGATATAGTCCGGCACGTTCGAGCCGATCGGCGCGATGAAGTCCGACAGCGCCGCGTTGTGGCGGCCTTCGCGCTTTTCCAGTTGCTGGCGCAGGGTGTGCAGCGTGGTCATCGGCCTGGTGCGCGCGTCGTCGCTGTAGAGCACGATGTCGTCGCCCTCGGCGTTCGCGGGCCAGAAGCCGATGGTCGCACGCGCCTTGAACCATCTTTCCGCGATGATGCGATCCAGCATCTTGCGCGCGTCGTCGTAAAGCGAGCGCGCCGCTTCGCCCACCACCTTGTCGTCGAGAATGGCCGGGAAACGCCCGGATAACTCCCAGGTCTGGAAGAACGGCGTCCAGTCGATGTAGTGCGCCAGTTCTTCCAGCGAATAGTCGTCGAAGCTCCTGAGGCCGATGAAGGCGGGCTTCTTTGGCGTCGTCTTGCTCCAGTCGATCTTGTGCGCGTTGGCGCGCGCGGCCTCCAGCGACAGCCGGTTCTTGTTCTGCTGCGCCCTGAAATGCGCCGCCGAAATCTTCGCATAGTCGGCGCGGACCTCCCGGGCGTAGTCCGTCTTCTTCTCGGGCGAGAGCAGCGATGAGGCAACACCGACCGCACGGCTGGCGTCGTTGACATGCACCACCGGCCCGCGCCGATAGGCCGGATCGACCTTCACGGCGGTGTGGACGCGGCTGGTGGTCGCGCCGCCGATCAGCAGCGGCAGGTCGAGGCCCTGACGCTCCATTTCGGAGGCGAGAAACACCATTTCATCGAGCGATGGCGTGATCAGGCCGGAGAGGCCGATGATGTCGGCGTTCTCGGCCTTCGCGGTGTCGATGATCTTGGCGGCGGGCACCATCACGCCGAGGTCGACCACCTCGAAGTTGTTGCACTGGAGCACGATGCCGACAATGTTCTTGCCGATGTCATGCACATCGCCCTTCACGGTGGCGAGCACGATCTTGCCGGCGGAATTGCTGCCGCCATCGGCGATGCCTGCGGCGCGATTGCGCGCCTTTTCCTCTTCCATGAACGGCATCAGATAGGCGACCGCCTGCTTCATCACGCGCGCAGACTTCACCACCTGCGGCAGGAACATCTTGCCGTCACCGAACAGGTCGCCGACGATGTTCATGCCCGCCATCAGCGGGCCTTCGATCACCGACAGAGGGCGGTCGACTGTGAGGCGCGCGGCTTCGGTGTCTTCCTCGATATATTCTGTAATGCCGTTGACCAGCGCGTGGCTAAGACGTTGCTCGACCGGCCACTCGCGCCACTTGAGGTCCTGTTCCTTGACCTGCTTTTCCTGTCCGCGGAATTTTTCCGCAAGCTGCAGCAGCCGCTCGGATGCGCTCGCGTCGCGGTTAAGGATGACGTCCTCGCAGACCTGACGCAGTTCGGGATCGATGTCGTCATAGATCACCATCTGCCCGGCATTGACGATGCCCATGTCCATGCCCGCCTTGATGGCGTGATACAGGAACACAGAATGCATCGCCTCGCGCACTGGCTCGTTGCCGCGGAACGAGAACGACAGGTTGGAGACGCCGCCGGAAATATGTGCATGCGGCAGGTTCTGGCGAATCCAGCGCGTGGCTTCGATGAAATCGACGCCGTAGTTGTTGTGTTCTTCGAGGCCGGTGGCGATGGCGAAGATGTTCGGATCGAAGATGATGTCCTGCGGCGGGAAGTCGAGCTTCTCGATCAGCAGGTCATAGGCGCGCTTGCAGATCTCGATCTTGCGCTCGTAGGTGTCGGCCTGTCCGACCTCGTCGAACGCCATGACGACGACCGCCGCGCCATGACGGCGCGCGATCGAAGCTTCTGCTAAGAATTTCTCTTCGCCTTCCTTCATCGAGATGGAATTGACGATCGGCTTGCCCTGTACGCATTTCAGCCCGGCCTCGATCACGTCGAATTTCGACGAGTCGATCATCACCGGCACCCTGGCGATGTCGGGCTCGGAGGCGACGAGATTGAGATAGTCGATCATCGCCTGCTTGGAATCGAGCAGGCCCTCGTCCATGTTGATGTCGATCACCTGCGCGCCGTTCTCGACCTGATCGCGGGCGACCTGCAGCGCGGCGGCGTAATCGGCGTTCTTGATCAGCTTGCGGAAGCGCGCCGAGCCGGTAACGTTGGTGCGCTCGCCGACATTGACAAACGGAATGTCGCTGGTGAGCACGAAGGGTTCGAGGCCGGAGAGCCGCAGGCGCGGCTCGATGGTCGGGACGACGCGCGGCTTATGCGGCGCGCAGGCCTCCGCGATGGCCTTGATGTGCGCAGGCGTGGTGCCGCAGCAGCCGCCGACCACGTTGACGAGGCCAGCCTGCGCGAATTCGCCGACAAGGCGCGCCATATATTCCGGGCTCTCGTCGTACTGGCCGAATTCGTTCGGCAGGCCCGCGTTCGGATAGGCACAGACCAGCGTATCCGCCACGCGGCCGATATCGGCGATATGCGCGCGCAGGTCTTCCGCGCCGAGCGCACAGTTGAAGCCGATGGTGAGCGGATTGGCGTGCTGCACCGAATACCAGAACGCTTCCGGCATCTGGCCCGACAGCAGGCGGCCCGATTTGTCGGTGATGGTGCCGGAAATCATCACCGGCACGTCGATGCCGCGCGCCGCGGTGATCTCCGCGATGGCATAGAGCGCAGCCTTGGCGTTCAGCGTGTCGAAGATGGTTTCCACAAGGAGAATGTCCGCGCCGCCGTCGAGCAGGCCGTTGATCTGTTCGCTATAGGCGATGCGCAGATCGTCGAAGGTCACCGCGCGGTAACCGGGGTTGGCGACGTCCGGCGAGATCGATGCGGTGCGGTTGGTCGGGCCGAGCGCGCCGGCGACAAAGCGCGGCTTGCCGTCTTCGGCTTCCGCGCGGCGCGCCGCGTTGCAGACCAGGCGCGCGCCTTCGCGGTTCAGTTCATAGGCGAGGTCCGACATCTCGTAGTCGGCCTGCGCGATGGACGTGGACGAGAAGGTGTTTGTCTCGACGATGTCTGCGCCCGCTTTGAAATAGGCGTAGTGGATGTCCTCGATCGCCTGCGGCTGGGTCAGGATCAGCAGGTCGTTGTTGCCCTTGACGTCGCGGTGAAAGTCCTTGAAGCGCGCGCCGCGGAATGCCGCCTCGTCGAATTCCAGCCGCTGGATCATTGTGCCCATCGCGCCGTCGAGCACGAGAATCTTTTCGCGGGCGAGCGCGCGGAATTTATCGGCGATGGGAGATGTGGGGCGGGAGGACATGAGCGGACTCGATATTACTCCCTCTCCCCGCCGGGGAGAGGGTTGGGGTGAGGGGGGACCGGCGTGTGCTTTGGAAGCGTTGCGAGAATGTCTTCCAGCACACCATCCATGTTGGTCAGAACATCGTTGTTCCAGAAGCGGAGCACGAGATAGCCCATCGCGGAGAGAACTTGTGTGCGTTCTGCATCCTGTGATGTTTGGATCGCATGTTGACCGCCATCGAGTTCGACGACGAGCTTGGCATCCGCACAGCAGAAATCAGCCACGAATTTGTCGATTTGCATCTGGCGTTTGAATTTCCAGCCGTTCAACCGCCGGTCGCGGAGACGCAGCCACAAGGCGCGTTCAGCGTCGGTCTGTTGCCGTCGAAGTCTTCGTACAAGGTCAGTGTTGCCGGTCATCGTTGTCTCGCGATGTTTCCGAACCCCCTCACCCCAACCCTCTCCCCCGAGGGGAGAGGGGGAAGAAACCGCGCAGCCCGACAACAAAATCACGCCGCCTTCTGTGTGCTGTTCGGGCGGATGCCGAGCAGGTGGCTGATCGCGAACACGAGATCAGCGCGGTTCATGGTGTAGAAGTGGAAGTTCTCCACGCCCTGCTTGGCGAGCTTCTGCACCTGTCCGGCGGCAACGGTGGCGGCGACAAGGCGGCGCGTGTCGGCATCGTCGTCGAGTCCTTCAAACTTTGCTTCCAGCCAGTCCGGAATCGTCGCGCCCGCGCGGGTCGCGAAATTCTTCGCCAGCTTGAAATTCTGCACCGGCAGGATGCCCGGCACGATCGGAATGGTGATTCCCGCCGCGCGCACGCGGTCGAGATAGCGATAGTAGAGATCGTTGTCGAAGAAGAACTGGGTGATGGCGCGCGTCGCGCCGGCATCGACCTTGGCCTTCAGCGCATCGATGTCGGCATCGAGGCTTTTGCTTTCCGGATGCTTCTCGGGATAAGCCGAGACGCTGACTTCCATATCGGGATGATTGCGCTTGATCGCGGCGACGAGATCGGACGATTGCTGGTAGCCTTCGGGATGTGCCGCGTATCGGGTGCCGATGCCGGTGGTCGGATCGCCGCGCAGCGCCACGATGTGACGTACACCGACGTCATGATAGCGATCCACGACCTCGTCGATGTCGCCCTTGGTCGCGGCGACGCAGGTGAGATGCGCGGCCGGAGTCAATTTGGTTTCACCGAGAATCCGCGCGATGGTCGAATGGGTGCGCTCGCGGGTCGAGCCGCCCGCGCCGTAGGTGACGGAGACGAAATTCGGATTGAGCGGCGCCAGCCGGGTGACGACGTCCCACAGGCCGCGCTCCATCTCTTCCGTCTTCGGCGGAAAGAACTCGAACGAGATCGCCGGGCGTTTTTGTGCCCTGGCATCCGGTGTGGTGGTCTCGGTCGTCACGCGTCTGAACTCCGTGAAGCGATGGCGGGTGTCTGGAATCGGGGCTGAAGGTGCGTCTCAATTTCGCCTCTGTGAAACGGACTTCGCCGCCGTTTCGCCTTTTGCCTTAGATAGGCGGAAATCGCCGTTCCCGATAGCTCATCTTGGGCTGTTTTGCCGTGGGAAATCGCCCAAAACGATCCGGTTGGGCTAACGGAAAGTTGTCGGATGTCTCTGCTAAGTTTGATAAAAATGGCAAAAATAGGCGAATTTATCGGGAATCCGCTCGAATACTTGCAAATGATCTGCGGATAACGGTGGGCAAATTTGTATGTATATCTATTTGTCATGGTTCTGCCCACTGGTCTAAGGTTTTGCGGGCGAGGTGGGTTGCCGACTCAGCCTTTGCCGGGCGTTCGCGAGCCGTTTAGCCTGCCGGAATGATCCCAGTTTCCATCCTCGACCTCTCCGTCGTCACCACTGGCACACCGCCCGCGCAGGCGCTGCGCAACAGCATCGATCTGGCGCGGCATGCGGATCGGCTCGGTTACACGCGCTATTGGCTGGCTGAGCATCACAGCCTCGCCTCGGTCGCATCCCCCGCGCCGGAAATCATGATCGGGCAGATCGCGGCGGCGACGCAGCGCATCCGCGTCGGCTCCGGCGGCGTGATGCTGCCGAACCACGCGCCGCTGATGGTGGCCGAACGATTCAAAATGCTGGAGGCGCTGTTTCCCGGCCGCATCGACCTTGGCCTTGGCCGCGCGCCCGGCACCGACCAGACCACGATGCACGCGCTGCGCCAGCGCTTCGATCCGCGCGGCGGCGATGATTTCATCGAACGGCTGATCGAACTGACATTGTGGGATACGCGGGAATTTCCCGAAGGGCATCCGTACAACAACGTGCTCGCGATGCCGGACGATACGCGGCTGCCGCCGATCTGGCTGCTCGGATCGAGCGACTACAGCGCGCAGCTATCGGCACAGATCGGCATGGGCTTCGCTTTCGCGCATCATTTCGCATCTCACGATGCGGCGGATGCGATGATTCACTATCGCGCGCATTTCAAGCCGTCGCGCTGGCGCGACAACCCGTATGCGATCCTCGCCATCGCGGTCATCATGGCCGAGACCGATGAAGAAGCGGATCGCCTGGCGATGTCGGCCGATCTCAACCGCCTGCTGCGCGATCGCGGGCAATACCGGCCGCTGCCGAGCATCGAGGAGGCGCAGGTCTATCCTTATTCGGAGGCCGAGCGCGCGCATATCGCGCGCAACCGGTCGCGGCTGTTCGTCGGCTCAAAGCAGACGATGATGGACAAAATCATGCCGCTGATCGAACTCTGCAAGGCCGATGAGGTGATGGTGATCACCGCGACCTACGATCACGAAGCCCGCAAGCGGTCCTACAGCCTGGTGGCGGAGGCGTTCGGGGTTGGGACGCAGATGGTGGCGTAGTTAAAACCCAATCTATTCGCGTCATTGCGAGGAGCGCTTGCGACGAAGCAATCCAGCTTCCTTTTGTTGCTCTGGATTGCTTCGCTTCGCTCGCAATGACGATCAAGCGTGATTGCCGGCACAAGCCCGCGCATGACGGCTGATAAATTTACGTGAGCTACTCCGCAGCCTTTTCCGTGAAGGCAACACGGAACGGATGCGCCGGATAGACGCCGACGATGCGGAGTTCTTTCGAGAAGAACTTCAGTTCTTCCAGCGCGAAGGCGAGGTTACGGTCGTCCGGGTGGCCGTCGACATCGGCATAGAACTGCGTGGCGAAGAAGTTGCCTTCCACCATGTAGCTTTCCAGCTTGGTCATGTTGACGCCGTTGGTGGCGAAGCCGCCCATGGCCTTGTAAAGCGCGGCGGGAAGGTTGCGCACGCGGAAAACAAATGTGGTCACCAGCGGGCCCGAACCTTTTTCCGGCCAGACAGGCTCGCGCGCGAGAATAACGAAGCGCGTGGTGTTGTGGCTCTCGTCCTCGATGTCCTCGGCAAGGATGTCGAGGCCGTAAATCTCGGCGGCGAGACGCGGCGCAATGGCGGCGCAGCTTTTATCGCCGCGCTCGGAGATGATGCGCGCCGCGCCGGCCGTGTCGGTTGCGATGATCGGCTTGATGCCGAGCTTGCGGATGATGTTGCGGCACTGGCCGATGGCGTGGACGTGGCTTTCGACAGTCTTGATGTCGCCGATCCTGGCGCCCCGTAGTCCCATCAACTGGTGGCGGATCGGCAGAAACCATTCGCCGACAATGAAAAGCCCGGACTGCGGCAAGAGGTGATGAATGTCGGCAACCCGGCCCGCCAAGGTGTTCTCGATCGGGATCATGCCGAGATCCGCCTCGCCCGATGAAATCGCGGCCAGCGCGTCCTCGAAAGTCGCGCAGGGCATTGGCGTCGCATCGGGAAAGGCTTCCGCGATCGCGATGTGCGAGTTCGCTCCGGGTTCGCCCTGAAAGGCGATCTTCAATGGCTTGGTCATGAGGTCTTTCCTGCGAGCATGGTGCGCGCGGTCTCGAGATCGTGAGGCGTATCGACGCCCAGCGGCACCGTGTCAACCACGGCGACATCGATCCGCATGCCGGCCTCCAGCGCGCGAAGCTGCTCGAGCTTTTCGCGAATTTCCAGCGGTGAGGGCGGCAGGGCGACGAACCGCGCCAGCGCGGACCGGCGATAGGCATAAAGCCCGATGTGATGATAGCGCGGGCCGTCGCCGTAAGGCGCGGTGGCGCGGGTGAAATACAGCGCCCGCAGACGTGCGGGGCCGAGCTTTGAGCCGACCACCTTCACCACGTTGGGATTGGTGTGCTCGTCGTCCTTGGTGATCACCGCGGCCAGCGTGGCGATATCCACCTGCGGATCGTCAAATGGGGACAGCACCGCCCTGACGGCGGCCGGTTCGATGGTGGGCAGGTCGCCCTGCACATTGATGACGGTCTCGATCTCGCCCGCGCCATCAATGGTCTGCAGAGCCTCGAAAATCCGGTCGGAGCCGGAAGGATGGTCGGCGCGGGTCATGACGGCCTCGCCGCCATGGGCGGTCACGGCGCGCGCAATTTCCGGGGCGTCGGTGGCGACCACAACCCGGCCGATCTGCGCTTCGGTGGCCCGGCGCAGCACATGGACGATCATCGGCAGGCCGCCGATGTCCAGCAGCGGCTTTCCCGGCAGGCGGGTGGCGGCCATACGGGCGGGAATCAGCACCAGGGCGCGGGTTTTTGTCATGGTGTCGCAGGAGGGCGCAAATGGCCGAAATGGTGAGGAAATGACGGGACTTTTCAAGGAGTCGCGCGTTTATACGGGTTGCCAGAAGGCAGGCAAACCGTTATCTCGATCCCGCTGCCTGTATTGCGTTGCACGCCTGTTCCCGGTAGCAAATTCCATGGTCGCTTGAGGCGGCCCAACGTGACGATTTTCCGGCTTGGGGCCTGATCGAAAATGGACTCCTTCGAACTCAATAAGGTTATGGGCGCGGTGCTCGGCACCTGCCTCGTTCTGCTCTCCATGAACATGGCCGCCAACGCCATTTTCTCCTCGAAGGCGCCGGAAAAGCCGGGCTTCGAGATCGCGGTGAAGGAAGAAGGCGCTGCCGGTGCTCCTGCGGCCGCTGCCGCGCCGAGCGAGCCGATCGAGAAGCTGCTGCAGACCGCTTCGATCGAGAAGGGCGCCGCCGCCGCCAAGAAGTGCGCCGCCTGCCACTCCTTCGAGAAGAACGGCCCGAACAAGGTCGGTCCGAACCTGTACGGCATCGTCGATGACGAAGTCGGCCATGGCCGCAACGGTTTCAACTTCTCCGCAGCCATGAAGGCCAAGGGCGGCAAGTGGACCTATGACGACCTCAACAAGTTTATCGCCAACCCGAAGGCGACTGTTCCCGGCACCGCGATGGGCTTCGCCGGCATTCAGAAGGACAGCGAGCGCGCCGACGTGATCGCTTACCTGCGCACGCTGGCCGATACGCCGGTGCCGCTGCCGACGGCGAGCAAGTAAACTTCCTCGGGTGACAGAAATTTAATTTGGAATGGCCAGGCTTGCCTGGCCGTTTTGCTTTGTGAATTCTGCGCGTTGCGGTGGGACAATTCGACCGCAAAGAAGGTTGCCGGCGGGCTGGCATCATATCCAAAAACCGACATAATCGGCCCGGACGTTTGCTTCGGTCGTCGTTTGGATCAGCAACAGGAATATTCGATTTGAGCATTTCCCGCCGTCGTCTTCTTCAGAGCGGAGCATTCGTTGCAACGGCCCCGATGCTGAAAGCGGCGGGCCTCGATGTGATCGCGTCCGCGCAGGCGCAATCTCCTGCGCCGGCGTGGCGGCACGCACTGTCGCTGTTCGGCGACGTCAAGTATCCGGCGGACTTCAAGCGCTTCGACTACGTCAATCCGGATGCGCCCAAGGGCGGTGTCGCGCGGCAGATTTCCATCGGCACCTTCGACAATTTCAATCTCGTGGTCGCCGGTGTGAAGGGCAACATCGCACCGGCGGTGGGCCTGATCTACGAGACGCTGATGACGCGCTCGCAGGACGAGGCGTCGAGCCAGTACGGACTGCTGGCGGAAGCCGCGATGCATCCCGACGATCATTCGTGGGTGGTCTATCGCCTGCGCAAGGACGCGAAGTGGAACGACGGCAAGCCGGTGACACCGGACGACGTGCTGTTCTCGATGGACGTGCTGAAAAAATACAGCCCGATGTATTCGTCCTACTACAAGCATGTGGTGAAGACGGAGAAAGTCGGCGATCGCGACGTCAAGTTCACCTTCGACGCGCCCGGCAACCGTGAATTACCGGCCATCGTGGGCGAATTGCTGGTACTGCCGAAGCACTGGTGGGAAGGCACCGACAGCGACGGCCGCAAGCGCGACATCGGCGCGACCACGCTGGAAAAGCCGCTGGGCTCCGGACCTTATGCGATCAAGGATTTTGTCGCGGGCCGCTCCGTGACGCTTGAGCGCGTGAAGACGTACTGGGGCGAGAAGCTGCCGGTCCGCATCGGTCAGGACAATCTGGACGAGCTTCGCTACGAATTCTTCCGCGATACGACGGTGTCGCTTGAAGCCTTCAAGGCGGATCAGGCGGACTGGATTCTCGAATCCTCCGCGAAGAACTGGGCGACAGCCTACGATTTTCCGGCGGTGACCGAGAAGCGCGTGGTGCTGGAGGAATTTCCGATCAACGATTCCGGCCGGATGCAGGCGTTCGCCTTCAACATCCGCCGACCCCTGTTCTCGGACAAGCGCGTGCGCCGCGCGTTCAACTATGCGTTCGACTTCGAGGAAATGAACAAGCAGCTGTTCTATGGGCAATACAAGCGCATCAACAGCTATTTCGAAGGCACCGAGCTTGCGAGTACCGGCATCCCGCAGGGCAAGGAACTCGAAATCCTGAAAGAGGTATACGGCGACATTCCGCCGGAGGTGATCGCGCAGCCCTATCAGAATCCCGTCGGCGGCGATCCGGAGAAAGTGCGCGAGAATCGCCGTCAGTCGACGCGCCTGTTGAAGGAAGCCGGCTATGAAGTCCGCGACCAGAGGCTGGTCGACAAGGATGGCAAGCCGGTCGCCGTGGAATTCCTGGTGTCGAATCCGGCGACTGAACGCGTGGTGCTGTTCTACAAGCCGTCGCTGGAACGTCTCGGTATGGGCGTGACCGTTCGCACGGTCGACGACGCGCAATATCAGAACCGTGTGCGCAATTTCGATTTCGACATCATCGTCGACATCTGGGGCCAGTCGCTCTCCCCCGGCAATGAGCAGCGCGATTTCTGGGGCAGCGAAGCCGCCAAGATACCGGGATCGCGCAACACCGTCGGCATCGAAAATCCCGTAGTGGACAAGCTGATCGACAAGGTGATTTTCGCCTCCGATCGCGAAACGCTGGTAGCGGCGACGCGGGCGCTCGATCGCGTGCTGCTGTGGCACTATTACGTGGTGCCGCAATACACCTATGGATTCCTTCGCTATGCGCGCTGGGATCGCTTCAGCCATGCTCCGCTGCCGAAATACGGCCGGTCCGGTCTGCCGAGCCTGTGGTGGTTTGACAAGGACAAGGCCGAGAAGATCGGCAGGCGTTCTTGACGGGCTTTTCGCGGCGAAGTGTTCTGGTTCTGGGCGGCAGCGCACTGGCTGCGGGATGGGCGCGCGCGGGACTTGCGCAGTCGAGCGTGGAAAGCTCGCTCGACGTTCATGGCATGTCGGCGTTCGGCGATCTGAAATATCCGGCAGGGTTTTCCAATTTCGATTATGTGAATCCGGCTGCGCCCAAGGGCGGCGTGTTTTCATCGGTGCCGTGGTCGCGCGCCTACAACCAGTCGTTCCAGACCTTCAATTCGCTGAACAGCTTCATTCTCAAGGGCGATGGCGCGGTCGGCATGGACCAGACCTTCGCGTCGCTGATGGTCCGCGCCGCCGACGAGCCCGACGCGATGTATGGCCTTGTCGCGACGTCGGTGCGGATTTCGCCGGACAAACTGACCTATCGCTTCACGCTGCGGCCGGAGGCGACATTCCATGACGGCAGCAAGCTCACCGCGCAGGACGTGGCGTTCTCCTTCAATGTCCTGAAAGAGAAGGGCCATCCGATTATTCAGCAGCAGCTCCGCGACATGGTGAAGGCGGAAGCGAATGACGATGCGACGGTGACGGTGACCTTCGCGGCCAAACGCGGGCGCGACGTGCCGCTCTATGTCGCGAGCCTGCCGATCTTCTCCAAGGCCTATTACGGCAAGAAGCCGTTCGAGGAATCGACGCTTGAAACGCCGCTCGGCTCCGGTCCCTACAAGGTCGGGCGCTTCGAGCCCGGCCGTTACATCGAATACGATCGCGTCAAGGACTGGTGGGCGAAGGACCTGCCGGTGTCGCGCGGCGCGTTCAACTTCGACACCGTGCGCTATGAATTCTATCGCGACCGCGACGTCGCTTTTGAAGGCTTCACCGGCCGCAACTATCTTTACCGTGAGGAATTCACCGCGCGGATCTGGAACACGCGTTACGATTTTCCCGCGATCAAGGATGGGCGCGTCAAGCAGGAAACCCTGCCCGACGAGACACCGTCCGGCGCGCAGGGCTGGTTTCTCAACACGCGCCGCGAACAGTTCAAGGACCCGCGCGTGCGCGAGGCGCTGATCGACGCCTTCGATTTCGAATGGACCAACAAGACCATCATGTACGGCGCTTACGCGCGCACAGTCTCGCCGTTCCAGAATTCGGATCTGATGGCGAGCGGCATGCCGCCTGCGGAAGAACTGAAACTGCTCGAGCCGTTTCGCGGGCAGGTGCCCGATGAAGTGTTCGGCGCACCGTTCACGCCGCCGGTGACCGACGGTTCGGGGCAGGATCGCACGCTGCTGCGCAAGGCCTCGCAATTGCTCAACGAAGCGGGATGTCCGATCAAGGACGGCAAGCGACGGTTACCCAACGGCGATGTGTTCCGGCTGGAATTCCTGCTCGATGAGCCAGCCTTCCAGGCACACCACGCACCCTATGTGAAGAATCTCGCGACGCTCGGAATCGAAGCCAGTGTGCGGCTGGTCGATCCGGTGCAGCACCGCGCGCGCCTCGACGATTTCGATTTCGATGCCGCGATCCAGCGCTTCAGCATGTCGTCCACGCCCGGCGACGCGATGCGGACGTTCTTCTCCTCGCAGGTTGCCGACGTTAAAGGTTCGCAAAATCTTTCTGGCATCAAGAGCCCTGCGCTCGATGCGCTGATCGAGCGCATCATCGCCGCCAACGATCGCGACGAACTGCGGATCGCATGCCGCGCGTTCGATCGCGTGTTCCGCGCGGGGCGTTACTGGGTGCCGCAGTGGTATTCGTCCAGCCACCGCGTGGCCTATTGGGATGTCTTCGCCCATTCGCCGACCATTCCGCGTTATGGCGGCGTGATCGTCGCCGCGTGCCTTGGCAAGGTGTATGGCCCCCAGGCGAGGGCGCCCGCGCCGGCGAACCCTATACCTAAGAAATCCGCCAGGGCCGAATAACCACGTCCACCTATTGCGCCCGCCGCATCCTCCTGATGATCCCGACCTTGCTGGGCATCCTGTTCGTGTCGTTCGTCGTGGTGCAGTTCGCGCCCGGCGGACCAGTGGAACGGGTGATCGCGCAGTTGTCCGGCTCCGACACCGGCGCGAGTTCTCGCATCTCCGGATCGTCCGGCGGCGATTTTGCCTCGCGCCCGCAGGCCGGTGCATCGGCGGACGCCGTCAGTTCGAAATATCGCGGCGCGCAGGGGCTCGATCCGGATTTCGTCAAGAGCCTGGAAAAGCAGTTCGGCTTTGACAAGCCCGCGCCCGAGCGCTTTCTGCTGATGCTGTGGAATTTCGCACGCTTCGATTTCGGGAAAAGCTATTTCCGCGACGTCAGCGTGATTCAGCTCATCAAGGAAAAGCTGCCGGTCTCGATGTCGCTCGGCATCTGGATGACACTGCTGACCTATCTGATCTCGATTCCGCTCGGCATCCGCAAGGCCATTCGGGACGGCTCGACATTCGATGTCTGGACCTCCGGTATCATTATCATCGGCTTTGCCATTCCGGGCTTTCTGTTTGCGATCCTGCTGATCATCCTGTTCGCGGGCGGATCGTTTCTCGACATCTTCCCGCTGCGCGGGCTGACCTCCGACGGCTGGTCGCAGTTCCCGTGGTACTGGAAGATCATCGATTATTTCTGGCACATCACGCTGCCGCTGGTCTCGATGGTGCTCGGCGCATTCGCGACCATGACGCTGCTGACCAAGAATTCGTTTCTCGACGAAATCCGCAAGCAGTATGTGATGACCGCGCGCGCCAAGGGCTGCAGCGAAAATCAGGTGCTCTACGGACACATTTTCCGCAACGCCATGCTGATCGTGATCGCCGGTTTTCCGAGCGCGTTCATCCACGCGTTCTTTTCCGGCTCGCTGCTGATCGAAACCATTTTCTCGCTCGACGGGCTCGGCCTGCTCGGTTTTGAAAGCGTGCTGAACCGCGATTATCCGGTGGTATTCGGCACGCTGTTCATCTTTTCGCTGGTCGGCCTCGTGGTCAATCTGATCTCGGACCTGACCTATATGTGGATCGATCCGCGGATCGATTTCGAGGCGCGCGACGTATGACCATTGCGCCGATCCCTCCCGTTGAAACGACTGCGCAGGCGCCGCTCGGCGAGGCCGTGCCGCCGTCGCGCCGTCCGCTCGGCCTGTCGCCGCTCAACCAGCGGCGCTGGCGCAATTTCAAATCCAATCGCCGCGGCTACTGGTCGTTCTGGATTTTTTCCGTGCTGTTTCTGATTTCGCTGTGCGCGGAACTGATTGCCAACGATCGCCCGTTCCTGATCAAATTCGACGGCAAGCTGTATTTCCCGGCCTTCGTCAATTACGCTGAGACGACATTCGGCGGCGACTTCGAAACATCGGCGGATTATCGCGATCCTTATCTGCAGAAGCTGATCGCGGAGAAGAACGGCACCATCGTCTGGCCGCTGATCCGGTATTCCTACAACACTCACAATCTCGATCTACCGACGCCCGCGCCCTCGAAGCCGACATGGCTGCTCACTGAGGCGCAGTGCAAGCCGGTGGTGGAGAAGAAGGGCCTCAAGAGTTGCCGCGATCTTGAATACAATTGGCTCGGCACCGACGATCAGGGCCGCGATGTGGTGGCGCGGCTGATCTACGGCTTTCGAATTTCCGTGCTGTTCGGTCTTGCGCTGACCATCGTGTCGTCGGTCGTCGGCATCGCGGCGGGCGGTATTCAGGGCTATTTCGGCGGCTGGGTCGATCTTCTGTTCCAGCGCCTGATTGAAGTGTGGACGGCGATCCCGTCGCTCTATCTTCTTCTGATCCTCTCGTCCGTGCTGGTGCCGGGTTTCTTCGTTCTGCTCGGCATCCTGCTGCTGTTCTCATGGGTGTCGCTGGTCGGCCTTGTGCGCGCGGAATTCCTGCGCGGGCGCAACTTCGAATATATTCAGGCAGCGCGTGCGCTCGGTGTGTCGAACGGCGTGATCATGTTCCGCCATCTGCTGCCGAATGCGATGGTCGCGACCATGACCTTCCTGCCGTTCATCGTGTCGTCTTCGGTGATGACGCTGACCGCACTCGACTTCCTCGGCTTCGGCCTGCCGCCCGGTTCGCCCTCGCTCGGCGAACTGCTGTCGCAGGGCAAATCGAACGTGCAGGCGCCGTGGCTCGGCTTCACCGGCTTCTTCTCGGTCGCGATCATGCTGTCGCTGCTGATCTTCATCGGCGAGGCGGTGCGCGACGCCTTCGATCCGCGCAAGACGTTTCGGTGAGGTCCATGGACGCGATCAACCAGCCTCTGCTCGATGTGCGCGATCTGTCGGTGGCTTTCCGGCAGGCCGGCCAGGAGAGCGTCGCCGTGGACGGCGTGTCGTTTTCGATTGAGCGCGGGCAGTGCGTGGCGCTGGTCGGCGAATCCGGCTCCGGCAAATCCGTCAGCGCGCTGTCGGTGCTCAAGCTGCTGCCGTATCCGACCGCGTTTCATCCCTCGGGTAGCATCCGCTTCAAGGGGCAGGATCTGCTCGGCATGAGCGAGAACAAGATTCGCGCGATTCGCGGCAACGACATTTCGATCATCTTTCAGGAGCCGATGACCTCGCTCAATCCGCTTCACACCATCGAAGCGCAGATCGGCGAGGTGATCTATCTGCACAGCGGCATGCGCGGCAAGCTGGCGCGCGAGCGCACGCTCGAATTGCTGACGCAGGGCGGAATTCCCGATCCGGAATCGCGGCTCGGCAGCTATCCGCATCAGCTCTCCGGCGGGCCGCGCCACACCGGGATGATCGCGATGGCCGTGGCCCAAGGGCCCGCTCTGTGGATCCCGAG
>Ga0066256_1000970_pt1 | contig 47336 bp, 34 predicted proteins | sample ThiBio_1000_biof_FD_87107 | JGI IMG/M metagenome (GOLD analysis project Ga0066256, IMG submission 87107) | Wastewater bioreactor microbial communities from Cape Town, South Africa - Thiocy_expt_1000_biof (version 2) | ecosystem: Engineered > Bioreactor > Thiocyanate-remediating >... | reverse complement strand
CTCCATCGGCCCGTTCTCCCGAGGCAGAGCCCAGTCTTGACGGAAAAGTGAACTCTGTCAGTCGTCGTGAGGCCGTTGAAGCATTCCTTCGTCTTCGGCTGTTCATGCCAGAGAGACAGAAGCGAATTGTGGCCACATGTATGAATGGCGAAGAACGGCAGTATTTCTTCGACAAGATGGTTGAGATTGCGGCCACTGTCGAAGGCATGCCGGTAACGTACCAGCAAGATGGCAATGGCGACGAGACCATTGCACACCTTCACTATTTTCTGGGTGATTGCCACTGGTACATCACCGAGAAGGACAGGGAAGGGGAGGTCGAGCAGGCTTTCGGGTATGCCATCCTGCACGGTGACTTGATCAATGCCGAGTATGGATATATTCCGATCACGGAGCTTGTTGATACAGGTGTCGGCGCCGAGTTGGATTTCCACTTTAAGCCCACCCCCATGGCTCAGATCAAGCAGGCGCTGGAGGATCGGTATGGATGATTCCTCGCAGGCAATATTCTGATTCTTAACTGCCCCCTCCGGGGGCTTTTCTCGAACGCTCGGGCTGATGCCGGCGTGTTGGAGAAAGGCCCAGACATCTGAAGTATTTCACTGCTGGCTGTCAGTTTCAGCCCGACCGATGCGCGTCATGCATCGCCATATGAGTCCGGTCAGTCCCTGAGATCGGAACGCCTCGATGTCCCCACAAGGACATGGAGGCCGGGATTAAATTCAATTCAACCCAGCGGGGTGCATCCACCCCGCAAGGGGACGGCTGCCTCCGCATTTTTCAGGAGAGTCGTCATGGAAGCAGTCATTGAAGTATCGCAGCAGGAAGTCATTCCTTTGAGCGATTTCATTCACGAGTTCGGGGAAGGGCTACTGAGCGCGGTTCAGCAGCAGAATCCTCCAATCTACGATGGGGTGCCGAATTCCAGGCATGCCATCCTGATGGAAGCGTTGCTTCGCAAGCCTTTCCCGCCTCAGCAGGATGCAGTCCAGGCTGTAACGCGCCTTTTGGTCGACGAAGCCCAGCCCGCAGCGATCATCAACGCTGAAATGGGTACGGGTAAGACCATGATGGCGATTGCCGCCGCGGCAGTCATGCACGAGGAGGGCTATCGCCGCACCTTGGTGATCGCTCCACCGCATCTTGTCTACAAGTGGCGGCGCGAAATCAAGGCGACGGTGCCTAATGCACGGGTCTGGATTCTCAACGGCCCTGACACGTTGCGCAAACTCCTGCAGCTACGGGAGATGCGTGAGAAGCCGGTCGTTCCAGAGTTCTTTGTCATGGGACGTGTGCGCATGCGCATGGGATTCAACTGGAAGCCGGCCTACACCCATAAGCGGACTATCGTGGGTGAAGGACAGGACAAGCAGGTGAGAACCTATGCAGCCTGTCCGAAGTGCGGCGCTTTGCTGGTGGATGACGAGGGCAACCCCTTGCCAGCGACCTTGGCTGAAAGCAGGCTCAGTCAAACGCGATCCTATTGCACCAATCAGCAATCGGTGAAGCGGGTAGTGGATGGAGCGCTGTTGGAAGTCAGGGTGCCGTGCGGAGAACGTCTTTGGACGCTGGTATCGAAACGTGGAAACACCCAATCCCGGCGTGACCTGGTTATGGAGAGCCTGCGTCAGATACCTACCATCGGTTGCAAAACGGCCGACAGGCTGCTGGATCGTTTCGGCGAGGACATGCTGTCCGGGATGCTTGAGGACAACGTCTATGAGTTCATCAATCTGATGGACGACAAAGGCGATCTGTTCTTTACTGACCGGCAGGCGCGCAGAATGGAACGTGCAATGGCCAACACCGAGTTCTCCTTCGGGCAGGGCGGCTACCAGGCAACCGAGTTCATCAAGCGCTATCTTCCGCAGGGATACTTCGGCCTTCTCGTGGTTGATGAGGGGCACGAGTACAAGAATGAGGGATCTGCCCAAGGGCAGGCGATGGGGGTTCTTGCACGCAAGTGCCAGAAAACCTTGCTCCTGACCGGCACTCTGATGGGTGGCTATGCCGACGATCTGTTCTATCTCCTGCACCGTCTTAACCCGGGTTTGATGATCGAGGACGGTTTTGGCTACAACAATCGCAATTCGCTGGGGCCTGCCGGCATGTCGTTCATGCGCGATCATGGCATCCTGAAGGACGTGTTCAAGGAGACTGAAAGCGAGTCGCATCGCACGGCGCGGGGCAAGAACATCACGCACCGCACCTCCAAGGGACCAGGTTTCGGCCCGAAGGGAATCATGCGCTATGTGCTGCCACAGACAGTCTTCCTGAAGCTCAAGGATATAGGCGGTGATGTTCTGCCGCCTTACCGAGAGCATTTCACGGAAGTCCCGATGACGGAGGCGATGTCCGGTATTTACCGCGAGTTGAGTATGAGCTTGCGCGAAGATCTCCGAGAAGCGCTCAGGAAGGGCGATACGAGCTTGCTGGGCGTTGTCCTGAACGTGCTGCTTGCCTGGCCAGATACCTGTTTCCGTGACGAGCTGGTTCGCCATCCCCGATCGAAACAGCAACTCGCTTTCGTGCCGGCGTTGATGAGCGGCACCGAGGCAAGTCCGAAAGAGCTGGAACTGCTGCGTATCTGCAAAGCGGAGAAGGCACGCGGCCGGAGGATTCTGGTGTACTCGACCTACACCGGCACTCGTGACACCACCACCCGACTGAGAAACTTTCTTGAAAAGGAAGGTTTTAAGACGGCGGTGTTGAGGGCAAGCGTCGATGCGTCAAAACGGGAGGACTGGCTGTTCGATCAGGTTGACCGTGGTGTGGAGGTGATCATCACCAACCCCGAACTCGTGAAAACCGGGCTCGACATGCTGGAATTCCCGACCATCGTGTTCATGCAGAGCGGTTACAACGTCTATACCCTCCAGCAGGCCTCCCGTCGCAGTTGGCGGATCGGCCAGAAGCAGGACGTGGATGTGCACTTTCTGGGCTATGCAGGATCGGCCCAGATGGGATGCCTGGAACTCATGGCAAAGAAGGTCGCCGTGTCACAGTCGACTTCTGGTGACATGCCGGATTCCGGCCTGGACGTTCTGAACCAGTCGGGGGACAGCATTGAAGTTGCCCTGGCCAAGCAGTTGCTTGCTTGATCACGTACTGGAGCCACCCTTCGGGGTGGCTTTTTTTTAAAGTTTGTAGGTGTTCAGACTTGACCTGAGCAGAGGCAGTATCAGATTTACTCTGTTCGATAGACTCAAATCTGACCCATGCCGGTCAGCCGATATAATCGTCGAGTATGACTGATTGCCGGCCATAGGCGACGCTGGCCCTGAGATCACTTGTGACCGTTGTGCCGACCAGTCCGGACATTGAACGGCCCGAAGGGGCCGACCGGCCGTTTGCATCTTTGCGCAGGTCTTGCACACACAACCATTTACAATGATGGCCCCGCAGTGACGCATAGTTCACTGAACCTCAGCCGGACACGAGCGGGGAAAAACCACACAGACAAGATGCCCCATGAATGCAGTAGAAATCGAAGAAGCCATATCAGATCTGGCCCTTCAGCCCTTCGACGCGGCTGAGTTCCCGTTCGCGTTCCTGGCTGCGTTCGGTAACAAGGACACGACGCTGAAGCGCCTGCGTGCGGGCAATAACAACGCTTCGGATGTGCCCGGCGGTGTGCTCCAGCGCAGCAACATCCATATCGCCGTGTGCGATGCCGGCACGGTGGGTGAAACCCTCAGAGCCTTGCGCGCCAGCCCGACCACCACCAAAGCCAAGGCCAAGTTCATACTGGCCACCGATGGTCAGACCCTTGAGGCAGAAGAGCTGGCCGGGGGTGAAACCATCGCCTGTGCCTACCCGGACTTCCCCAACCATTTCGGCTTCTTCCTGCCACTGGCCGGCATATCCACAATCAGTGAGATCAAGGACAACCCCATCGACGTGCGCGCCACCGGGCGCCTGAACAAGCTGTACGTCGAACTGTTGCGCGAAAACCCGGACTGGGCCACGGACGAGCGCCGCGCCGACATGAATCACTTTATGGCGCGGCTGGTGTTTTGCTTCTTTGCCGAAGATACCGATATCTTCAATGGCGAGGGCATGTTCACCCACACCATCGAGCAAATGAGCGAGCGGGACGGCTCCAACACCCATGAGGTGCTGCAAGCCATCTTCCGCGCCATGAACATCAGGGTTGCCGAGCGCGCCAATGCAGAGGACCGTTTGCCGAACTGGGCCAATGGCTTTCCCTATGTGAATGGCGGCCTATTCTCCGGCAGCACCGACGTGCCGCGCTTCACGCGCATGGCCCGCACCTACCTCATCCATGCCGGGAGCCTGAACTGGAAACAGATCAACCCCGACATCTTCGGCAGCATGATCCAGGCTGTGGCCGACGACGAAGAGCGCGGCGCATTGGGCATGCACTACACCAGCGTGCCCAACATCCTGAAGGTGTTGAACCCCTTGTTCCTGGATGACCTACGCGCCGCTTTGGCCGAAGCGGGCGATAACAAAATTAAGCTGCTGAACCTGCGCAAGCGCATGGCGCGCATCCGCGTATTCGACCCGGCCTGCGGCTCGGGAAATTTCCTGGTCATCGCCTACAAACAGATGCGTGAGATCGAGGTGGAAATCAACCGTCGCCGGGGCGAGCCACATCTGGGCAGCGAGATTCCACTGACTAACTTCCGGGGCATTGAGCTGCGCGATTTTTCGGCGGAGATTGCGCGTCTGGCGCTCATCATCGCCGAGTTCCAGTGCGATGTGCTGTATCGCGGGCAGAAGGACGCACTTGCGGAGTTTCTGCCGCTGGATGCGCAGAACTGGATTGTTTGCGGCAACGCGCTGCGGCTGGATTGGTTGAGCATCTGCCCGCCTACAGGGACGGGCGCGAAAGTGGTCGGTGATGATTTGTTCAACACACCACTGGATCAGACAGAAATAAACTTTGCAAACGAAGGGGGCGAGACATATATATGCGGCAACCCCCCGTATGTTGGCCGGAAATATCAAACTGACGACCAGAAAGCAGAGCTAAAAACTGTTTTCAGAGGGCGAACCAAAGACACGCTATCGCTTGACTATGTGACGGCCTGGTTCATGAAGGCGGCGGATTACATGGCTGCAACTGTTGCCGATGCGGCATTCGTAACCACAAACTCCATCTGTCAGGGTATTCAAGTCTCTGCAATGTGGCCTGCCATATTTGCGGATGGCGTGGGAATTCGCTTTGCCTATCAGTCCTTCAAGTGGGCAAACCTTGCAGCCTACAATGCAGGTGTGACAGTCGTAATTGTGGGCCTAAGCAAAAAGAAGGGGATAGCAAAGCGTCTCTACACAGTCGAAGACGAAACTACCGTAAGCATTCGGGAGGCAGCGAACATCAATCCGTACCTCGTCCCAAGTGACGATGTTTTTGTCGTTCCCAAGTCGAAAGTGCCAGACGAGCGCACGCCGATGCAGTTCGGAAATCATCCCTACTACGCCAATGACTTGATGCTCCAATCGGACGAAGCTCAAGCACTAATTCATGGAGAACCTCTTGCCACGAAGTTCATTCGACCGCTGTACGGTTCAAAGGAATTCATTTCTGGCACGCCGCGTTCATGCATCTGGATTACGGATGCCACGCTGGCCGAAGCAAAAGCAATTCCCGCCATTTTAGAGTGTGTTGAAAAAGTCAAACGAGCACGGAAGGCCAAAGCAACCGACGCCCAAGCCAAGAAATTGGTTGAAGCGCCACACCAGTTCCGCGACCAGTATGAAGCTAAGAATAGTCTCCTAGTGGTGCCTATCGTCAGTTCTGAAAATAGGCCGTACCTTCCTGTTGGCTTGCTGGCATCCAATGCCATTGTGCATAACAAGGCGTTCGCCCTCTACGACGCTCCCCTTTGGAACATGGCCTTGATCGCCTCGCGCCTGCACTGGGTCTGGATTGGTACAGTCTGTGTACGCTTGGAAATGCGTTTTTCGTACTCCAACACCCTAGGCTGGAACACCTTCCCAGTGCCCATGCTTACCGAGCAAAACAAGGCTGACCTGACCGCCTGCGCCGAAGCCATCCTGCTAGCCCGCGAAGCGCATTTCCCCGCCACCATCGCCGACCTGTACGACCCGGATACCATGCCGGAGAATCTACGCCGCGCCCACGAGCGCAACGACGAAGTGCTGGAGCGCATCTACATCGGTCGCCGCTTCAAGAACGACACCGAGCGGCTGGAAAAGCTGTTTGAGCTTTATACGAAGATGACTGCGGCAGCGGCCAAGGCCACGCCTGTAACCAAAGCGACAAGGGGAAATAAAGCGTGAGCGAGCAAACCGCCAATCCGACCAACGCCTACACCGTGCCGTCGGTGTCAATCACTACGGCGCACACCGGTGCATCCAGCAAGGCCAACGCGCTGGGGATGCGCGCCATGCAGGAGCGCGCCTATGCCAAGCGCGGTGAGCAGTATTTGCTGATCAAGTCGCCGCCGGCATCGGGCAAGTCCCGCGCGCTGATGTTCATCGCGCTGGACAAGCTCAACAACCAGGGCGTGCAGCAGGCCATCATCGTGGTGCCCGAGCGTTCCATCGGCAGCAGCTTCGCCGATGAACCCCTGAGCCAGCATGGCTTCTATTTGGATTGGAAGGTAGCCCCACAGTGGAACCTGTGCAACGCTCCTGGCGTGGACGAGCCGCGGGTGGCCAAGTCTAAGGTGGATGCGGTGCGCAAGTTTCTGGATAGCACCGACAAGGCACTGGTCTGCACCCATGCAACCTTCCGCTTTGCAGTGGAAGAATTAGGCATCGCAGCGTTCGATAACCGCCTGATCGCCATCGACGAGTTCCATCACGTCTCCAGCAACCCGGGTAACGTGCTGGGCAGCCAGTTGGGTGCCTTCATCGCCCGCGACAAGGTGCATCTGGTGGCCATGACCGGTTCCTACTTCCGTGGTGACAGCGAGGCGGTTTTGGCCCCAGCGGATGAAGCCAAATTTGAGACGATCACCTACACCTACTACGAGCAGCTCAACGGTTACCAGTGGCTCAAATCGCTGGACATTGGCTACTTCTTCTACACAGGCCCTTACGTTGACGCCGTTACCAAGGTGTTGGACCCGGCATTGAAGACCATCGTCCATATTCCCAATGTGAATGCCCGCGAAAGCCTGAAAGACAAGGAGCGCGAAGTAAACGAGATCATGCACGGCTTGGGCGAATGGAAAGGCATAGACCCGGTCACCGGCTTCCACCAGATACAAACCAAGGCAGGCCGCACGCTGAAGGTGGCGGACCTGGTGGACGACAGCGACTTGGCCATGCGTTCCCGTGTGCTGGCCGCGTTGAAAGACCCGGCGCAGAAGAACAACCGCGACCACGTGGATGTGATCATCGCGCTGGGCATGGCAAAAGAAGGCTTCGACTGGATATGGTGCGAACACGCCCTGACCATTGGCTACCGCAGCAGCCTGACCGAAATCGTGCAGATCATTGGCCGGGCCACTCGCGATGCCAAGGGCAAGGAGCGGGCGCGCTTCACCAACCTGATCGCCGAACCCACAGCTGAGCAGGCTGCCGTGGCCGAGGCGGTGAACGACATGCTCAAGGCCATTTCCGCGAGCCTTCTGATGGAACAGGTGCTGGCCCCGCGCTATGAGTTTACGCCAAGAAATACCGGCCCGAAGGAAGGCTTCGATTACGGCGAGGAAGGCTACAAGGACGGCAGTCACAACATCGGGGTGAACAAAGATACCGGCCAGATTCACGTGGAGATCAACGGGCTGGCCACGCCGCAAAGCCCCGAGGCTGCGCGCATCTGCAAGGAGGACTTGAACGAAGTCGTCACTAGTTTCTTGCAGGACAAAACCGCGTTGGAGCGCGGCCTGTTCGACAAGGAAAATACACTGCCCGAAGAGCTGACCCAGCTACGAATGGGCAAGATCGTGCGCGAACGTTACCCGGACTTGAGCGATACAGACCAGGAAGCCATCCGCCAACACGCGATTGCGGCAATGAACATTACCCAGCAGGCCAAATTGGCGTTGGCTCAGGTCGATGCGAATGGTGGTGGTGCGGGCGACGGCACGATGCAAGGCAGCACGGCTTTGCTGGATGGGGTGCGCAAGTTCGTTAACGTGCGCGACCTGGACATTGACCTGATCGACCGTATCAACCCCTTCGATGCTGCCTATGCGGTGCTGGCGAAAGCGATGGATGAGAAATCGCTGCGCCAGGTGCAGGCCAGCATTGCCGCCAAGAAGGTGAGCATCCCCGAAGACGAAGCCTTCGACCTGGCTAAACGCGCATTGCAGTTCCAGAAAGAGCGTGGCCGCCGGCCAGACATCAATTCCGCCGATGCCTGGGAAAAGCGCATGGCCGAAGGCGTGGCCGCGCTGGCGCGTTACCGTGCGCAGGCCAAGGCCGCGCAGATGCGAGGAGAGTCCGGCAATGGCTGAGATGACCGCTGACGAACTGCTGGATGCGCTGGGTGTAGAGGTCGCCCCGCTCAAGCCTTCGAGCCGAACCCCTCGGGAGGAGCGCATCATCGCGGGCTTTGAGGACATCCTGCGATTCCACCAGACCCATGGCCGTGCACCGCTGCATGGCGAAGACCGTGACATCTTTGAGCGCCTGTATGCAGTGCGTCTGGATCAACTACGCAAGCTGCCGGAAGCACAGGCCTTGCTGGTTGATCTGGATGGCCCAGGCTTGCTGTCTGGGGTGTCGGTAGCCCCGGTCAATGTGGATGACCTGGATGAAGACGCCTTGCTGGCCGAGTTGGGTGTTGGTGATGAGCCAGCCGACCAAAATGACATCACCGTGTTGCGCCATGTGCGCTCCAGCACCGAAAAGCGAGCGGCAGAGGAAATCGCCGACCGCACGCCGTGTGCGGATTTTAACAAGTTCCAACCGCTGTTTGAGCAGGTGGAGCGGGAGCTGAAGGCTGGCGTTCGCATAACGCTGCGCTTCGGACGTGATACCAGTATTACCAGTGGGAACTACTTCATCGTCGGTGGGCAGCTTGCCTATGTGGCCGAAGTTGGTGAAACCATCAAGGCGCCGAATGGTGAAAGCGATGCGCGCCTGCGCGTCATCTACGCTAATGGCACGGAAAGCAACTTGTTGCGCCGCTCTCTACAGCGGGCGCTATACAAGGACGAGACAGGCCGTCGCCTGACCGACCCGGACATGGGGCCGCTGTTTGGCGATGCGCCAGAGCCAGACGACATCGAAACCGGAACCATCTACGTACTTCGCAGCCTTTCCAGTCACCCGTTTGTTGCTGAACACCGCGAACTGATCCACAAGATCGGCGTTACCGGAGGGAAGGTGGAGACCCGCATCGCAGGCGCTGAAAAGGATGCCACCTATCTATTGGCCGACGTGGAGGTGGTTGCCACCTACAAGCTCCACAACCTGAACCGCATCAGGCTGGAAAATATCTTCCACCGCTTGTTCGGCGCAGCACAGCTTGACTTGACCATTGAGGACCGCTTTGGAAATCCGGTCAAGCCGAGAGAGTGGTTCCTCGTTCCGCTCCATGTGATTGACGAAGCGGTTCAGCGCATTCGGGATGGGTCGATTACCGAAGTGGTCTATGACCCAAAGACGGCTCAATTGGTAGGTTGAGCGTGTGTCCAGAATTCTGTGGATTTGCGATGACAGCTATACCTCTCAATTCAGCAACACCGAATTACTGCTCTCTAATGGCGACCATGGTTGAGCCACATGAGGTCGCTGTAGTCTGCAAGTTACCGAAGTCTCTGATAGGGCTCGATCACAGGCAGCCTTAGCTGCGCGCGATATTATTGATCTTTCGTTCTGCCGAACCAACAATACCGGAGGGGAGCAACGCCACATGAGCGCCGAATGGGAGGAAATCAAGAAACCCTCGATCTCCGCAGCTGTCGTCACGGCAGCACAAGTTGTTGCTGGTCCGGTCATCCCGCCGCAGCAGCGGCTTTTGACGTACTCGCCTGACGAATGGGAGGGCTTTGTCGAGGAGTGGGCCTACTACTGCCTGAAGGCGCAGTACAAGCACGTACAACGCTTCTCAGGCGCAGGCGACATGGGCGTAGACGTTGCCGGCTTCGTGGACGACCAGCGCCTCAAGGGCGTCTGGGACAACTATCAGTGCAAGCATTACGACCATGCGATTGCACCTGGCGATGTCTGGGCGGAGTTCGGAAAGATCATCTGGTACTCATTCAAGGGGGAGTACACTGTGCCGCGCCGTTACTACTTCGTGGCGCCGTGGGGCGCCGGCACGAAGCTCAGCCGCCTCCTATCGAACGCTGCGAAGCTTCGCGAGGAGGTGTTTGCGAATTGGGGAAAGCACATCCAAGACGAGATCACCACAACGCAATCGGTGCCGCTCGACAGCGCCCTCCGCACCTACGTGGACGGGTTCGACTTTTCGATCTTTGACGCAAAGACCTCACTTCAGCTTGTAGACGACCACCGCGCGACTTCCGTTCACGCCGCACGCTTTGGCGGCGGCTTGAAGCCACGTCCCGCATCGGATACGCCTCCGGCAGTGGTGACCCCCCATGAAAGCCGATACGTTACGCAGTTGCTCGGCGTGTACGCTGAACACACTGGAGTTCCAGTGCCCGATCCGTCGGGGATTTCCGTGCAGAAGCTCAAAGACCACTTCCAGCGCCAGCGTGAAGCTTTCTACGAGGCGGAGTCGCTCCGCCTCTTCGCGCGTGACAGCGTCCCGCCCGGCACCTTTGAGTCCCTGCAGGACGACATTTTCGACGGCGTCATTGACATGCATGACGCGAACCATTCCGACGGGTACGCGAAAGTCTGTGCCGTGACGAAGGCTGCCCGAGAGGTGCAGATCACGGCGAACGCACTCATCACCTGTACCAACCCAAAAGATCGGGACGGAATCTGCCAGCAGCTTGTTAACGAAGAGCGCCTCTGGTGGAAGCAATCATGAGCCAGGAACGCAAGCCTATCACCTTCAATGGACCACTGGAGGCTGGTATCCGCGCCGTCTCTATCCTAGGCGCAGCGTACCCTCGAACGTACGATCTTCAGCGACTCGTTGCTTTCGACCACCTTCTTGTCCACACAGGGGATATCGACGGGCCTGCGAACCTACATCCTCCGACGCCTATGCACTCGGCCGAACTGCTTGTTCGCCGCAAGCTCGTCGAGCAATCACTGATGCTTATGATGACCCGTGACCTTGTGGTCAGAGAAATCACTCTCGATGGAATCAAGTACGGCGCGGGCGAGAACGCCGCGACCTTCTTGACCTCGGTTTCGTCCAGCTACTTACAGGCACTCAAGGATCGCGCCACCTGGCTCGTTAGCGCCTTTGGCGATCTTTCCGACGACGCCTTCAAACGCGTCATGCGCCGCTTCTTTGACAAGTGGGTTGAGGAGTTCCAGCAGATTGAAAAGAGCTTGGGAGGCGAAGCATGACAGAAGCGTCCCTCGGCTTCAGGCTGCGTTTCCTGGCGTTCCACGGGCCGCAGAAGGCCCCAGCGATGGTAACCTTCGGGCCTGGCTTGAACGTCCTCTATGGCTCTTCCAATACTGGCAAGTCATTCATCGTCGAGGCCATCGACTTCATGCTGGGCGGGAAGCCGCCCCTGCGCGACATTCCGGAGCGGGTTGGGTACGACCTCGTCCTGTTGGGCCTGGAAACGCTCGCGGGCCAGGCCTTCACACTTTGGCGGAGCATCGACGGCGGCGGGTTCCGGCTCTATGAGGGGCTGCACGAGACGCCGCCAGCGATAGATCAGCCACACAAGCTGCTTGATGAGCAGCACAGCGAGCGCAATGACTCGAACCTATCTTCCTTTCTGTTGGGTCTGTGCGGACTCAGAGGTAAGCGCGTCCGCAGGAACACGCGCAACGAGACCAACAGCCTGAGCTTCCGCAACATCGCACGGCTGATGATCGTCACCGAAACCGAGATCACACAGCAGAGCTCGCCTCTCTTCGATGGCAACCCCATCGCCAACACGCCGAACCTCGCAACGTTCAAGTTGCTGCTCACAGGTGCCGACGATTCTTCGCTGGTGCCCAGCAGCAAGCGCGAACCGGAGGAACTGTCGCGTGATGCGCAGCTTCAACTGCTCGATCAACTTCTCGACGACTACCGAGATCGTCTCAAGGAGCTCACAAAGAGCCCGAAGGAACTGTCGGAGCAGCTTGAGAAAGTCGATGGGTCACTCCGGCAGCACGCAGCGCAAGTCAACACGACGGAGGAATCGTTTCAGCAGGCTGCCGGGAAGCGGCGCGACCTGCGGAAGAAGCTTGAAGAGGGCCGCGAGCGCCGGGCAGAGATTGGCGCCCTGCTTGAGCGCTTCAGACTTCTTGACCAGCACTACGCATCTGACATAGAGCGGCTTCGTGCGATCGAAGAAGGCGGCACTCTCTTCAACGTTCTTGGGTCTGCGCACTGTCCCCTCTGCGGTGCTGCGCCGGCCTACCACCAAGCCGACGCCGAGTGCGACGGAAACATCGAGGCCGTTGTACAGGCCGCACAAAGAGAAATCGCGAAGATCGAAGTCCTGCGAAATGAGCTCGCTGCTACGGTGCGAGACCTTGAACGCGAGGGGGCGAACTTTGATCGAAGGCTTCCCAGCATCGTTCAAGAGCTCGACGCCATTTCTAAGGCGGTCGAGGGGCTCATTTCGCCGAAACTTTCGAAGCTCCGTGCTTCGTATTCCGAATTTGCAGACAAGCGTGCTGAGGTGCGTGAGGCGCTCGCGCTGTACGGTACGGTTCAAGACATGGAGCGTCGGCGCGCCGAGCTAGAAAAGGGTGTGGATGACGAGAAAGCCGGGGCGCTTGCAAGCAACGACATCCCGACCACAGTCGCACACACCTTTGCTAAGACCGTTGAGTCGATACTTTCCGACTGGCACTTCCCGGAAGCCGGGGATGTGTACTTTGATTCGAAGTCACGCGACCTCGTCATTGCCGGGAAGTCGCGCAGCGCCTTCGGAAAAGGCCTGCGCGCTATAACCCATGCGGCCTTCACACTAGGTCTGCTGTCCTTCTGTCGGAAACGTCACACGCCTCACACAGGTTTTGTAGTCCTCGACTCGCCATTGCTGGCCTACCGCGAGCCTGACGGAACAGATGACGACTTACGCGGCACCGATCTCCAAGAGCAGTTTTATTGCTACTTGGAGGGACTGTCGGCTGACACCCAAGTAATCGTCGTTGAGAACACGAACCCTCCTGAGCCTGTCATGAAGCGAGAGCAGTCGCTGATGTTCAGCAAGAACCCTCACCAAGGGCGCTACGGCTTGTTCCCTTGCCCCGCAGATGGTGCGCAGTAGCCACAGCGATGGCCTGAGGGCCTCGGATTGAGCAGACTCAGATGGAAGCTATCGCTTCAGTTCGCTGCCATCTGAAAGCGGTCAGCTCAATCACGTTGACCGAAGCAAGGTTCGACTTCCACCTAGATCGTTTGACGATGCCGTGACCTTGTTCCTGGGGTGGGACTTTGCGTGTAGCGTGACCATTCGCTTGGTAGCTACGAATGTGTAGATCTGAGTCGTGCTGATACAGGCATGTCCCAGCAGCTTCTGGATAACCCGCAAGTCAGCGCCTGCGTCCAGAAGGTGGGTGGCAAATGCGTGCCGAATGCTGTGAGTACTGAGAGGCCTGACGATGCTGTTGTTCTCGGCATGCTTTTTTACGACCAGTCGAAGGGTGCCGGTGTTTAGTTTCTTGCCTCGCACCGAGAGGAAAACATAATTGCAGCGATAATCCCGCCTGAATGCGGGTCTCGATCTGCTCAGATACAGGTCAAGCCAGAACGCGGCCTCTTCGCCGTACACAACGAGGCGCTCCTTGTTCCCTTTTCCACAAACGCGAATTACCCGGTTTCTGAAATCGATATCACCGACCTTGAGACCTGACAGCTCCGTAGCACGTAAGCCGGTCGCATAGAGCAATTCGAGCAAGGCTTTGTCGCGCAGGCCCTGGTGAGAATTGAGGTCGGTAATATCGAGCAGCGATGCAACCTCATCCTGAGTCGGTGGATTCGGTAGCTTTTGCGGGATTTTGATCTTGCGAATCGACGCGGTTGGATCCTGCGATACCAAATCATTGGAAACGAGATATTGGTAGAAGCGCCGTAGCGATGCGGTATAGCGTGCCACACTTCGTGCGCTTATTTGTCTGTCCAGCAGGCTTGCCAGCCATTGGTCAATATCCTGGATCAACGCCTGTAGAAGGGTCTTTCCGTTATGACACGACAGCCATGAAGAAAAGCTTAGAAGATCGGCCCGATAGGCCGCGATAGTCCTGTCAGCCATGCCATGAACAAGCCATAGCTCGTTGCAGAACTGCTCCACCGCGGCGGGCAGGCATTTAGAGGGTGCGGAACCCATGTGTTTTTCGCCTTTCTTGTTTTAATCCCTTCGGCTCCGCAACTGCAAGGGGGTAATTATTCAGCTTATTATTTTTCCGCCACTCCCATGGCGGGATTCAAGTCAGACCACAGTTCATTCTTGAATCGAGTTCTGATCGCGCACAAATCTCGCGACCTTCAACATACTAATCATTTTCGTTCTTTTTATAATGGCACGCCAGTCCCAGCTTGATGAACTGGTTGTATGAGACTTCAAGCCCATTCGACATCTTCCTTCAAGGGCCGTTGTCGCTTAGTCAATATGGTGGCTCTTCTGCCGATTTGCCTACCTGCTTGTTCGGTCATTCCTGGTCTTGCGGCTGTCCGAAATGTGTATATAATTATCGGACAAGGAGCCCTTCATGCTCAATCCGACGCCAGTCATCAAATCGCAGGTGATGCAACGTATCAACCATGCACCGGCAGCCAAAGTGTGGACGCCGGTGGATTTTCTCGACCTGGGTAGCCGCGACGCGGTGGATAAAACGCTCCAGCGCATGGTCGCCAGCAATGATCTGCGTCGCATTGACCGAGGATTATACGACCAGCCCCGGATGAACGCCCTCACCGGGCAGCCAACCGTCCCCGATTACCGCAGCGTGATCAATGCCGTCGGTCGCCGCGACCAGGTGCGCGTATTGATTGACGGGATGACCGCCGCCAACGATCTGGGGCTGACCAATGCGGTGCCGGGACAGGTCATCGTACATACGGATGGACGGCTGCGACCGATCCAGTTGGGCAAATTGACCCTCCAGTTCAAACTGACAGCCCCAAGCAAACTCTACTGGGCAGACCGTCCGGCCATGCGAGTGGTGCAAGCCCTGTACTGGCTCCGCGATAGTCTGAAGGGTGGTGCCCAGATCGATCAGGATGCGATTCAAGCCAAGCTCATTCGGCTACTACAGGACTCAAGCCAGGGAAGCGCGATTCGTGATGATCTGCGATCCGGCTTACACACTGTGCCGTCGTGGATGCAACAGTGGATTCGCGATCTGCTTGCCCGGTCCGAGCAGGCAAGCACCAAGGCTTCGCCGTGAACGCCGGCTTTCTTCGCATCATCGCCGCCTCTCCCGAGGATCGTCGCGGCCTGTTCCTGGCGACCGCCAACCGGCTCGGCACGCCACTACAGAACGTTGAGAAAGACTTCTGGGTGTCCTGGGTGCTGGACCTGCTGTTCAACGGCCGCGACGCCGGCGAGCCGCGCCTGCTCTTCAAGGGCGGGACATCGCTGTCCAAGGCCTACGGGCTGATCTCCCGATTTTCTGAAGACATCGATATCACGGTGTTCCGGGAAGACATTGGCCAGGACATCGAGGTTGGCGACCTGGAAGGCCTCTCGGGCAAGCAGCAACGACTCCTGCTGGAAGCCATCAAGCAAGCCTGCCAGGCTTTCATCCAGGGCACACTCAAAGCGCGTTTGAACCGGCAGATCGAGGCAGCATTTCGCGAAGCGGGCGTATCGCTTGCAGAAATCCCCGTCGTTCACGATCCTGACGACCCGGATCAACAGACACTGCTGGTACGTTATCCCTCCGTCAGCACGGATGTTGACGAATATGTGAAGCCAACGGTCAAGATCGAAGCCGGAGCCAAGTCAGCGCTGGACCCGCACCGTTCCGCCACCATTCAACCCTATGTCGCCGATGACATGCCGGCGGCCAATCTCGTCGTGCCTGACGTGGTCACCATCGATGCCGAGCGTACTTTCTGGGACAAGGTCGTGATCTTGCATGGCCTGCGTCGTTGGCATGACAACCGGGGTGTGTTACGCCAGCATGGCCATCGCGTATCAAGGCATTACTACGACATCTACAAACTGACTCGTTCTCCGGTAGGGCAACAGGCAGCCACGGATCATGCACTGGCTCTCGACTGTGCGCGTCACGCCCTGATGTTTTTCAACAGCGCGGATCTGGACCTGCGGCATGCCCGGCCCGGTTCATTTGCGATCACACCGACCCCCGGGATGGTGGATGCGCTCAGGCGTGACTACCAGGCGATGACCGGGATGATTTTTGGTGAGGTGCCCGATTTTGCCGAGGTACTTGATGCCACTCGGCAACTTGAGCAGGTGATCAACCAAGGGATCCCATGATCTGCGTGTGCACGATGTTCAGCGTTCTATCGTCTGCCAGAGTCCAACAGAATTGGCATGGCCATTCAGCTGACTCTGTTGCCCGGTTGTGTTTCTATTTTCAGGCTGTCATCCAGTAGCAGAAACAGCAGCTCGTCGTCCGTCGACGTGTAAATGCTGGTGGTTGCCACGCTGGCGTGTCCGAGCAGGCGCTGGATCATGTTGACCGGCATCGTCTCTGCGGAATGTGCGCCGCGCGTGTGTCTCAGCCAGTGCGTCGAGGCTTTCGCCATCTTTTTGGCATCGTCATGATGCCCCTGCGTGGCAAGCGCTGCAGCCGCTTCCCTGAAGAACGCCTTCAAGGCCTTGTACAGCGTCGTGGGATCCAGGGCGCCCGTATCCTGCCCACGCCGCAGCCGGGCGATCAGGGGAATGTCTCCAGGATTATCCAGCGGGTCGGCATTCAGGCCCTGCCAGGTCAGGTAATCGCGTAATGCATTCATCACCATGCCGGGCATCGGGACTGCACGCCATTTGCCACCCTTACCGAGCACTTTCAGCATCCAGCGGACACCCAGGTCACGCTTGAGCGGGACCGAATAGAGTCTTCCCAAACGGGCATCCACCAGCTCGGTGAGCCGTAGGCCCGTGGCATAGGCGAAGGGGAGTACGAAGTGCAAGCGCCGGACGGATTCGTCCATAGGCTGCCTATGCAGATATTCCATGAGATATGCCCACTGGCTGCGTGTGAAGGCGTGCGTCAGTTCCAAGTCAGGTGCGGTGGCCACGTCCATCACTCGCTGTGGGGGCGGCACGCCGTCCCATGGATTGCTGTCGAGGTAACGCACTTTGGCAAGCCACTCGAACAGTGATTTGAGGATGGTGTGGGCCTGGATTTGGCTGCGCAGCGAGGCGGCTCCTTCGAACGGCCGCCAGTTGGCCGACCAGCGCGGTGTGCTGCGTTTTCCCATCCACTCAGCCTGGGGGAGCCGCCATGGCCAAGCCGCTGGCAATGTGCGGCCGAGCCCGCCCAGCCAATCCCGGTAGGCAGCGGCATCCTCGATCGACAGGGACGACAGGGCGCGTCCTCGCTCCATGATCGACCAGAGCAGGAGGCGCTCTGCCTCACGGCGATAAGCGCGCTCGGTATGCGGGTTCGACGCGCGCGCTTTCAGCCAAGCCTTTATCGCCTGATGGTCATTTTCAGCATTGATGCGGCTGCGGCCGAGGCCTCGGTTCTCGCCAACCGAGCCATCCAGCTCCGCCGGCGTTGAGAACGACTCCAGCGGCATGATGGCGGTGGCTGAGGGCCGGGTCAGTGCGATCGGCGACAGCGACCGCAGTGGGGCGAGCCCCTGTGGCGTCATCACACCCAGACTGCCTTCGTGGGTGGCAAGCCAGGTCACGAGCCGGCGCGCACCTTTTTCGCCGAGGCGGGGGACGGATACCCACCAGCGGTAGCCCTGCGTGCGGACACGCTGATGCAGCGCCTCGATGGTGTGAATGTCAGCGAGGATGAGTCTGGCAGCAAGTCGATCCTCGAACCAGGCGGCAACCGGATCCTGCGGCTGCGGATCGGTGGCGAGCAGTTCCTCCACCCACACCAGCGCCGCCAGTTGGCGTTCGACCAGACGGGCGTAGCGTCTCGCGCGGCGGTCGATGCTCTGCGGATAGGCCTCGACATACATCGCGGCCAGTTCCTTCTCCGAATAGAAGTGATCGGGGTCGTGTGCTTCGCGGAAGGTTTCGAGCGAGGGGAGGGCGGTCGTCGACCGGATTGCCTCGGGCAGGGTGCCGAGCGGCAGGCGCAGCAGCCGGGCCAGCGCATGTCGGCCGTGCCGGCGGGCGGCCATCGTCAAGGTTTGCTGGATCCAGGACAGCGTGGAGCGCGCGATGCGCTGATCAAGGCCGGATTCGAGATAGCGATCCGCTGCGACCTTGAGGTCGAGTCCCTGCAGCCAGCCGCGGTAGAAGGCGAGGTGGTGACGCCCGATTTTGCGAGTGGATTCCATGGCTAACTGGCTGAAATCAAGGGGAAACCGGAAATATAAGCCATAAATCCATGAGTTAAATCACAAAATCAGCATTCTTGATAATTGACCTTATCATGAACTGCATATGCTTTGACGCTAGATTGCTCTTGTGTGTTTTGATCGAAACGCGCCCCCCAATATTGCTATTGCTGGCTTTTGACTGTTTGCCTGCCAGGCCACCAATGCCTGAACGCTGGTAGCATCAAATCTTCTCAACCAACCCAAGGGACTTTCATGAATAAGACTGAATTGATCGAAGCCACGGCAGCCGAAGCAGACATCAGCAAGGCAGCTGCCGGAAGGGCGCTTGACGCCATCCTCGCCACCGTCGTCAAAGCGGTAGCGAAAGGTGATTCTGTGACCCTCATTGGGTTTGGCGCTTTCAAATCTTCCAAGCGTGCCGCTCGTACTGGACGCAATCCACAAACAGGCAAGGAACTGAAGATCGCTGCCACAACTGTGCCGCGCTTTACGGCCGGCGCCGGTTTCAAGGCTGCCGTTGCGGGTAAGAAAGCTGCAAAGAAAAAGTGATGTGAAATGTGCGGACGTGGCGCTGCCCTTGTAGGCCGCGTCCGCATTCAAACAGTCAGTTCGGCTTAAGAACGAATACCAGCTTTGCGGGCCAACATCGCAAACCTCTCCATCCCACTATGCGTGAAGCGCCAGACCATCAACGCATCAAGGATGATCAGCCACAGGCCTTGCGGCGGCATGGGCGCAGTGGCTAGCCGATGGCCGGGTCTTTTGGCAGCAGATGGATGCACTTGTCGAAACTTGGACAGCCAGAAAAAACCATTATGATATGGCGCGATTTTCATGATTCGCGCCACATAAATAGTTTAAGTGGCGCAATTAAGCTGTTGCGCGCCAAATAAGATGGCGCGATACTGTGCCTCATGTCACAAAAAGAGTGAATGGCATGCCAAAAGTGATTTCATCTCAAGAACTCGACCAGATTGTTGAGCTGATCGGCCAATATGCTGACGGCATTGGTGTGGAAGGGCTTGTGCAGGCGATTGACCCAGGCATGCCGCGTCGCACGTTACAGCGCCGCCTGGCATCGTTGATCGAGCAAAAACGAATCGTCAGCGAAGGTGTGGGGCGTGGGTTACGTTACCGTCGCGCCCCTCGGATAGTCGAAGTTTCCATCACTGAACACGTCCACGCAACGGATCAAATCGCAGCCGAGGTTTACATTCCTATCTCCTCCGAAGGCGAGGAGATCAAAGCCTACGTTCGCCAACCGCGCCAACAACGCAAACCGGTCAGCTACAAGAACGAATTTCTTGAGCAATACCACCCCAATCAAACGACCTATCTGCCTGAATCGTTATGCGCCCAACTGCACAGCCTGGGTCGCTCGCCTGCTGAGCAAACGCCCGCAGGCACTTTTGCGCGCGATATTCTGAACCGCCTGCTCATTGATCTCTCGTGGGCATCATCAAAGCTGGAAGGCAACACTTATAGCCGTCTCGATACCGAGCGGCTGATCGAATTCGGCCAGGCTGCCGAAGGCAAGGATGCGCTGGAAACCCAGATGATCCTCAACCACAAGTCAGCCATCGAATATCTGGTGCGTGACACCGAGCACGCAGGCGTCAATCCTGAAACCATCATCGCCTTGCACGCCTTTCTATCCGATGGCCTGATGCCCGATCCACTCACGTGTGGCCGTATTCGAAACCGCCCAGTGGAAATAGGCGGCAGTGTCTATCTGCCGATTGCCATGCCGCAACGCCTGGGGGAGTTATTTGGCATTGTGATGAGCATGGCTGCGGAAATCCGGGATCCTTTTGAGCAGTCTTTCTTCCTGATGGTGCATTTGCCTTACCTGCAACCCTTCGAGGACGTGAACAAGCGCGTCTCACGTCTGGCCGCCAACATCCCGCTAATCCAGCACAATCTGTGTCCGTTATCCTTCGTTGACGTGCCACAGCAAGCCTATGTGGATGGCATGATCGGCGTTTATGAATTGAACCGCATTGAATTGCTGCGGGATATTTACGTCTGGGCCTACGAACGCTCCTGCCAGCAATACGTTGCCGTGCAGCAGCAACTCGTTCCGCCGGACACCTTTCGCCTGCGTTACCGCAATGAACTGGCCGAGACTGTGCGCGCCATCGTTCGCGATGGACAGCCCGCCGTCGAAACAGCGATTCTCGCCATCATGCCCACGACGGTGGTGCAGGAGGATCAGCCGCGCTTTGTCGCATTGGCGCTGGAGGAATTTAAAACGCTGCACGCCGGCAATGCCATCCGCTTTGGCTTGCGCCCACTGGAATTTGCCGCCTGGCAGGAGAGGTGTGCCGAACGTGACTGAGAAAATCTGAACCTGGGCTGGCGCATGGTGAAATTCGGTGAAGTGGTGTGGCTATCGAAGGCGCGCTCTGCCGATCCACTCACCGATGGAGTCGATCGATACGTCGGCTTGGAACGTATGGAGCCCGGCGATTAGCACATCCGCAGTTGGCTCAGCCTAGGACGGTCATGCTCACGCTGTTCAAGATCGCCGCCCGCGTCAAACAGTACAAAGACCGGGTGCTGCTGCATCTGCCCGGCAGCTGCCCGGTCAACGGGCTGCTGGCGCAAAACACACAATTCCGGCTACGTGTAGACCACTTCACGACATCACGTAAAATACATGTTATAAGAATTTATATGTTATATTTTTCTATAACATACGGACAAGCGCATGGACCCACGGAACGACAGCCCACAACAACGCCTCACCCTTCTGGAATTGCTTCTGGTTTGGGAAGGGCGAATTTACCGTTCGCGGGTGTGCGAACTGTTCGGCATCGGTCTGCCACGGGCGAGTCAGTGGATCAAGGAAATACGCGATCTGAACCCCACCTGGATGCAATGGGACAGCAAGTCCAGAAGCTACTTCGTTACGGCTGATTTCTATAAGCGGTACACCAAGGCCTCTCAGGCCAGCATTTCAGAATCGCTTTCCAGATACCTGTCCATGGTCGGGCTTCCGTATGCGTCGGCCTTGGACGACGGTACGGGTGTGATGTGGTCAGCCACACCAAGCATCACCGCCCCGTCACCCAAGACATTCGCCAGCCTCGGGCACGCAATCAGACAGGCAAAAGCCGTCGACATTGAGTACATGTCGTTGAGCGAGCCTGCACCACATCGCCGCACGATCCATCCACACAGCCTGGTTCTCGCTGGCCGCAGATGGCATGTGCGGGCCTACAGTGAAACCAATCAGGAATTCCGCGATTACGCACTGGGGCGAATCCTCGAGGTGAAACCCTTGACGCGTCCTTCGGATCGCACCCGATTCGATGACCCCGACTGGAACACCAAGGTCAAGGTGCGGCTGGTTGCCCACCCTGAACTCTCACCCGAACAGGCCAGGGTGATCCAGACTGAATACTTCAATGGAACTTCGAGCCGCGTAGAAACCTGCCGCGCGGCGCTTGTTCCCTATTTCATCCAGGACATCCGGGCTGCCATGGACACAGAGGCCCAGCATGCCCCTGAGTATCTGATCGCCATTGAGAACGCACGGGAGGTGTCCAAGTGGCTTTTCAACCGCTAGGCACGGGCGGCGGTGCTGCCTCACTTCTGTTCACCCGACTGCCAGAGCGTCTATTTGCGCCGCTCGCCTCGCCAAACAAGCAGACCTACTGGGGCATCCTTTGTGCTCTTCACGACAGGCGCTTCGGGCCAGATGCCCCGTTGCCGCCCAGTCACGGATTCACAACGCGTGATATCACCCAGGACATTGAGTCAGAACTTATCATTCACGATTCCTGGACAGACGAGGAAGGCGCGACGCCCGAAACCCCGCTCAACATCCGGGCCATCACCATCTTCAACCGACTGCATGATTGCGGGTGGCTGCGACTGGACCGCCATGGCGTTGACAAGCGAGTTTCGATGACCCCCACGGTCAACCAGTTTCTGGGGCAACTCATCAATTTCGCGGAAACCGGGCCGATCTACGTGGCAGGCAAGGTTCGCTCCATCGAGGCCAACCTGAAACTGGTAATGGAAGGCGCCGGAGGCGACTCGCTTTCCGAGGCCGCCGACCAGGCGAGAAACCTCCTCGAACACATCCGCAATACCGGTACGAACGTCCGTGACCTGATGAGCGCGCTCGGGGCGGAAGAAACTACCACTCAGTACGTCCGCCGCTTCTTCAGCGATTTCATCGAGCAGGTGTTCATCGGCGACTACAAGGAACTCAGAACGCGCGAGCACCCTTTGTCACGGCGTCCACAAATCCTGCACTGGGCCGAAGAACTTCACGGCTCCGAGCAAAGCCGCGAGCGCCTGATCACCTGGTACGCAACCAAACGCTTCCAGGGCGACCGCATCAAGGCGGAGCGCATGTTCGAGCGGGATGTACAGAAATTGCGCGATATCCAGCGAATCGATGATTACCTTGAGCGGCTGGATGACGAGATCCGGCGCGCAAATCGCCGGGCTCTTGCCTATCTGGATTACCGGCTACGTTCCCTGCGGCCTATCGACAAGGTGGTTGATGCTGCAATCGCTCGAGTCATGGACGACCAGGGGGACATTCACGAGGGTCCGTTCGCTCCCGGCGACATGATCAGCCCATCCAATCTCGCCGAACCAAGGAGGCAAGAGGCACGGGAAAAAGCGCCGCAGCTAAGGGAAACCGCCCCAACAGACGAAGATATTGCGAGGGCAAAGCTCAGGGCCCTTGCTCGTAATCTGCGCCTAGTGAACGCCCCCAAACTCGCTGAATTTGTATCCCGCCAGCTTTCCGGCCGACAAGCCATCACCAGTGAAGAACTTCAGCTCGAAGGTGTGGCCGACGTTCGCGCTTATCAAACCCTGCTCGTTCTCGGTGCGGCAATGGAAAGTGGCTCGGCTTATTTGCAGCAGCAGGCGTCAACCATGATGCGTGGCTTCAGGGTCCGCCGCACAGACGACAAGGAAATTGAAAACAAGTGGATTACCGGTGTTCCGTTCCAAATAGAGAACGCGAAGAAATCGGTCGCCACCAAAGGGAAGTCGATATGAGCCAGTATTGGGAAAACATCGCAGCAAAGACCGACAAGCAATACGTTGCAGAGGACTTCCAGTCCACCGCCAGCCGCCTGCTCGCCGAGCAAGTGCTTTATTACGCCGATCGGCAGAGCCGCATGGCATACGGCATGGTTGAGCAGTTCGAGCGCGAGTTCAAACACGTCCTCTCGCTGGTCGGCAGCGGTTTGATCGTGAACAGGCAACTGCGTTATGCCTGCGCCACTCCGGACAATGGCAAGGCAGGAACGGCCAATACTGCGCAAACGCTGCTCGCCCTCGTGCTCAGGAAGATCTATGACGAACAGGCCAGGACAGGGCAGCTGAACGACGATGGCGAAGTGATCTGCGATCTGGTCGAGCTTGAGGAAAAGTATCGCCTCTCCACTTCCGGCAAGCGCGAGCTGCCTGGACGCGGCGAACTGGAAAGCTTGGTCAAGACACTGAAACGCTGGGGGATCGTCCGCAAGATGGATGAGCATGAATTCGCCGATATGGCCGCTGGCAGTGACCAACCATACGTACTAGCCATACGCCCCGCCATTGTGGATCTGCTGGGTGAGGCAGCGATCTCCCGGCTGGCTCAGTTCACACAATCATTCGAACCCGCACGGGATTCTTCTGATGATGAAGACGGTCAAGGACCGGACCAGGCAGAGGAAGCCGAAGCATGAAATATCTGGAAAGTATCAACCTGGTGCAGTTCTTTCTGTATGAAAGAGAGCATGTCCGCATTTCCGAGATCACAGGAATATTCGGGCCAAACGGCAGCGGAAAAAGCTCGTTTCTCGATGCCGTCCAGATCGCCATGTTCGGCGCAAACAGCCGCCTGATGGCGCTGAATGCTCAGGCAGACGAGAACAAGACGACCCGTTCGATTCGAAGCTACTGCCTTGGTCAGTACGGCGATACGCCCGAAGACCGGGTACGGCCACGCTCGAATACCTATATCACGCTGGTCTGGCGCGACTCCGAAACCAAGAAACCCGTCTCCATGGGGGTTTGCATCTATGCGGCCGAGGACAGCGAGCAGCACAAAGTGCTTGGACGCTATCTGCTTCCTGACGTGGAACTGACTCTGGGTGACCACCTTGAGACGGTCGACGGCAAAGAAAAGCCGAGGGAATGGAACGCCTTCAAGCAGCAGCTGCTTCAGCGTTCGAAGGTGTCAGGCGAGGAATGCGTTTTCGAGGAGGCCGAACGCTATATTCGTGCTTGCCTGCTTGAACTACGCGGCTCAGGCGGGGCACCGTCATACGATGCCTTTGTCCGCGCGTTCCGCTTTGCGCTGAGGATGCGCTTCGACAAGACGGTAGACGAGATCGTACGCAACGACGTGCTCGAATCCAGGCCGACCAACATCAAGAAATTCAAGGATGTCACCGAATCGTTCCGGCGTCTGGCCGAATTGGTGGCCAACGTCGAACAGAAGATTAACGACGGCTCCGCAGTCGAGAGCGTCTTCGGCAACGCTGCCAAGGCCTCCAGAAAAGCCGTCACATGGAAGACGCTGGGGCTGGATGTGGCACTCGAACAGGCCAACCAGACGCACAACGAAGCCCAAGGAGTCATGGACGCTGCCCGAGAGGCATTTGAAGCTGCGGACAAGGCTTTCAAGCAGTTGGCCACCGATCACACCGATGCGGTTGAGAAATCGAGGCATTACCGCAGGCTGCGCGAACAGCATACTTCACACGCTGATTACGCTGGCCTAGAAAGCCAGATCCGCGCAGATCGCGGCAGGGCAGAACGGAAAAAGAATGACATCGTCAACCAACTTTCCCATATCCGCAATTTCCTGAAAAATGCGGCGGAGGCGCCGTTCCTTGACGCAGATGTCACGCGCAACTTGCACGCAGAATCCAAAAAACTGGCAGTGTTGCTCGAACGTTTTGGCAAAGCTGAATGGCTTGAGATCGAGGCACACTTGCAGACAGCGGTCCAGGCTTCCGAAAAGGCGTTGCAGGACCTGAATGCCATCGGCGGGGCACTCAACGACCAATTGATAACCGCTAACGACGACCTCAAGAACGCCGAAAAGTCGCTTGAACGGGTCAAACAGGGCAAAACACCACTCAGTCCTCACGTCGAAACCCTGATGCGAGAACTCAGGGACGAAGGCCTTAGCCCCGTTGCGGTGTGCGACCTGGTCAAGATCACCAAAAAGGAATGGCAGCCCGTCGTCGAATCCTACCTCGGCCCCAACCTTCAGGCTCTCCTGGTAGCCGAACACGAAGAGCGCAGGGCATTCGAGATCTATCGCGGCCTGACGGGCAAGCGTGCCGTCTACGGTGCGAAGATCGTCATGGAAAGCCGACAGCAGTCCGGCCGGCGCTTCGAAGATGGTTCCGTCGCAGAGCTGATCGAGGGTACCGATCAGGCTGCCGTTGCCTATTTACGTGGCCTCTTCGGGGACATGGTGCAGGCCACCACTGATGCGCAAGCAATGGCGAGCGGCAAGCGCACGCTGACGCAGGATGGAATGCTCGTTGGCAAGGGCACCATCGATCGCCTGAAACCCGTCAGCGATGGAGAACTGCGCATCGGTCGCGATGGTGGAGGCCAACACCTCGATGCCGCCAAAAAACGCCTCGCAGCCTGCGAGAAAGCTGTGACTGAACTTAAATCCCTGAAGCGCGGGGTCGATGATCTTACCAAGGCGCTTCGGCTCATTCCGCCAGATGGCCAGGCCCAAGAATTCATCAAGGGTTTCTGGGAAGAAGCGGAATCTGCCAGCGACGCCGCAGCCAGTCTCGAAGGCAAACTGAAAGGTGCAGCCAACGAAGATTATGTACAGCTGGGTAAGGATGAAGCAGCGTGGGAAAACAAGGCAAAGGTTCTGAATGCCAACGTCACTGACGCCAACGGTCGGCGCAGCGAAAAAGAAACTGTATTTAACGAGCGCAAAAACGATTTCAAGGCAGCTGCCTTGAAAGTCGAGGCAGCCAACAAAGCCTCAGGGGAAGCCCGAAATGACCCGGAATACGACGCCGATTACGCGTCAACCCATTGGGATGACGCCTTGGAGAAGTTCGGCGACAACTTCTCCGACATGGAAAATCATTGCAAAAACAAAAGAACAGAAGCCCTCAAGCAGGTAGAACGCGAAGTCAGCAAGGGAAGCAGTCTGATGGGCGAATTCCTGTCGAAATACCGGGAACAGGCCAGCGAAGAGGTGTTGGAAGACTGGCGTAAGGGGCAGGCCTGGATAGCCGACATTCTGAATCGTCTGCGGAGCACTGAGCTGCTCGACTACAAGGAGCAGATGAATGATGCCTACAAGGTTTCACAGGATACGTTCAGGAATGACGTCGCCTTGGCGCTGAGTCAGAACATTGAGGCGCTTGACCTGACAATGGAGCAGCTCAACCGGGTGTTGAAAGAGTGTCCGGCGTTCACCAACGGTGAGCGCTATCAATTCAAGCGCGTCGTTCGCCCACACTTCAAGCAGCTGCTCGATTTCGTGAAAAACATCGCTTCATTCGGTCCACAGGAGGATTTGCTAGGCGGGGCCGGCGAGATTCCGCCGCAGTTCAAGGAATTGCTGGAAGACAAGATCGCGCCGGGGGCGGGAAGTATGAAAAGCCCCTTGGATGACTACCGCGAGTTCTATGAATTCGACGTCGAGATTTTGCGTGAAGACCTCCTAACGGCAAAACAGAAAGTCGTTGGCCATCTAAGCAAGCGCATTGGACCAGGATCTGGCGGCGAGCATCGTGCACCGCTGTACGTGATTGCCGGTGCGGCGTTGGCATCGGCCTATCGCCTTGATCGTGGCAACCGGGACGGCATCAGGCTGATCCTGCTGGACGAAGCCTTCAACAAGATGGACCCGACCAATATCACGGCCACGATGCGCTACCTGCAGGATCTTGGCTTGCAGGTGTTCATGGCCAGCCCTGGCGAGAATCTGGGCGTGCTCAATGCCTTCCTGCATCGCTACTACGACATCTCGAAAGACTCCCTACGCAATGTGATCTTCATCGACGGCCATGATGTCACAGACGAAGTCCGGGAGATGTTCATGTCGGACGATCTGGATACGCACCCCGAACTCATCGAGCAGGAAGTCAATCGTATGCACGGAACGGGAGCGGCTGTAATCCTGACGGCATAGATATTCCATGGACACGAAAGCACACAACGCCCTCAAGAAACTGCTGGAGGCTGGAAATCGGGAAAAGGCTGGAGTGCGATCGACCCGGCCGGCGCTCACCAAGGCGCAACTCGTCGACTATCAGGCTACGCGTGCGCTGGCAGAGAAGGAGGCCTTCGAGGCCGCAATGAAGGTTGCCAGAGCCGAAGGCGCCGTGACCCTCACATGGGAGAAAGGATATGGCGAAGACGGGTTCATCCAGCGCGTCGAGTTGGTCGATATCGATGCTCTGGCGAAGCTGATTGGCGTGGATACCGCAGCAAGTCGACTTGAGAGGGCAGCCGTTCAGTTTTCCCCATTGTTGGAAAAACACCCCGTTCTGTCAGTGGTGCTTGCTCGCTGGGCCAGCCTGAAAAAGGTTCGAACCTTCGGCCCGGAGGATGCCCAGGACTGGATCGATGCTGCCCGCATCGTCAGTTTTATGACCGCAACCCGTGAGAACAGCACGGTTGATGAGCCAATCCGAGAAGTCAGCGCGCGTCTGTTCAAGGACAGCAAGCGCATCGAGAATCTGTCAGCACCAGTCGATGTGCTCCTGACCGGGGATGTCGATGCCGAGATTAGAGAACCAGCCGATGTATGGCAGGAAATCGGCCTGTTCAGGGAGGAACAGCCCGTTCGCTTGGCGGGTAGGGTGATCGTAACGCGCACACGCGTCACGGCGCTCCTGGATGAACCGTATGGGGCTTTTTCTGCGCCTTCGGTTATCAGCCTGGCCAGCAACCCGAAGCTGGTGATGACTATCGAAAACCAGACCACGTTTCATGGCGAGGCGAGACGCCGGCACGATGAGGAAATCCTGCTCATCTATACCGCTGGCATGCCCACGCCCGCTTGGCGATCGATGTACGTCCGATTACTCAAAGGCCTTCCTGATAGCGTGCCGGTTTACCACTGGGGCGACATCGATGAGGGCGGATTCCGGATCGCCGCCATTCTGGCCAGTGAAGCCAATTCATCAGGTCACACCCTTCAGCCCTGGAAGATGCATCCAGACGATGTGCCGATGGATCGGCGTGTTGAGGCCAGGCCACACACACTAGAGAGAATCCAGCATTTTGCGAGTGCGGCAGGTTGGGACGCGCTGGGTGACGAAGTGGCGCTGGCTGGGTTCACGGTTGAGCAGGAAGCGTTAAGGTAGCTCAGGGCTTCGCACATCAGGCGATGCAACGGCCAGTTAAATCCGCAATTTCGGCGAATGCGCACTCCCGACCCATACCGCCACCCTGCCTACGAAGCCTTGACGGTCGGCTAGCTGGGGCCGAGCCGCCATTCAAAAATTCGCGGTGGATGCCGGGTCATCGGCCTGAACGGTCATTGGGGGATTGCTACTCGGGCGGCCGCTCGCCTTCACATTGCTGCCGTTCGACCATTGCCAACGAAAAATCAGCGGCGATAAATCGGAGAGGCTGCTTACCGAAAAACGCTACTCACCCTATCGACCCAGAAGAGAGATTCATCGTATCGGTGATCCAGCGGCAGGTTTCTGAGCGGAGCAGTCGCACCGAGTGGTCGCTGGCTGACTGCTACACGGCAAATCTCGTCATACAGGTCAACACTTGAAGTTCAATCAGACAGATCCACATGACTGTCGGTACACTGTTTATTTTGACCTCGAGGGCTTATCTTGGTAATTACCTTTTTATGGATCTTGTGTGCTGCCTTGATTTTGCTGGGTTTGGCGGGCACCGTACTGCCCGTGCTACCGGGCACCGTGTTGGTTTGGGGCGGCATCGTGCTGGGGGCTTGGATAGACGACTTCGCTCGTGTGGGCATGACCACCGTGGTGGTGGTCAGTGTGCTGGCGTTATTGGCCTGGGGTTTGGAGTATGTAGCCGGGCTCATGGGAGCCAAAAAAGCCGGTGCCAGCAAACTGGCCCTGCTGGGCGCGGCGGTAGGCACGGTGCTTGGTCTTTTCATGGGCTTGGTGGGCGTGCTCTTCATGCCCTTGGTCGGTGCCGCCGTGGGCGAGTACCTGGCACAAAAAGACCAAACACGCGCCGTCAAAGTCGGCGTCGCCACATGGGTCGGGATCATGGTGGGACTCATCGCCAAAGTCGTGCTGGCTTTCATTATGGTGGGTATTTTTGGCGCGGCCTTGCTGATTTGAAAACGCAAAGATGCGGCAAGGCCACAGACTGTTCAGGCGAGTGATCAGGGCTGGGGCAAGTTTGGAGCGGGCCGTTCAGCGCAGCAGTGTCACGAGCAATACCAGCACGCCAAGGCCCAGATTGATCGAGAGCCAGTTGCGGGTCTGTGCCAAGGCCGCACCGCCAGCGACCCACTCAGACGCCGCAACGGCACGGCCCAGCCTCTTGTAAAGCACGAAGCGGATGTGCATGAAGATTGCTACCATCGCGACGCCAATCACCGCCATGAAGGTCCAGGCCAGCGGCATCTCGAAGCTGCCACCAGACTGCACCACCTGCTTGGCTACGCGGCCCAGCATCCACACACCGGTAGCCAACGTCAGCAAGGAGGCGGCAAGTACGGCCTGAAAAAAACGGCCGAGCACATCGTGCATGAGGCGCAGCCGCACCGCCGGTTCGAGCTCGGCGACGACGGGGCGCAAGAAGAAGTGCACGAACACCATGCCACCGATCCACACGATGATGGACAGCACATGCAGAGTCTTGAGGATCGCATAAATCATTGAAGGAGTTCTTTCTGAGCCCATTGGCTTGAGAGTTCGTGCCACATCGCAGCCGCTGGTGCTGCCATCCCGGAGGCCGACACGCTCTTTTCGGATAAGGCCGCTGCTGCTTCGCATAGCCGCTGCACGATGGGCGCCGTCATGTGGGCTCGCCGGCTGAGGCCGGGCGACGGATCACCACCACCACCAGCGTCACCACGGTCAGTGGGACCACAAAGCCCATCATCACACTCGAGAAGGCCTGCAGAGCATCGTGCTGCTGCGCCGCCAGGATCAGGTAAGCCACGTAGGCGATGTAATAGGCGAGGAACACGCCACCTTCCCAGCGCGCGATCTCGCGGCCGGTCATGAAAACCGGCAGGCAGGCCAGGGCCACGGCCAGCATCACCCAGATGTCGAAGGCCAGCAGCGACGGCGCAATCGCCAGACCCAGGTCGCCCGACACCAGCCCCGACAAGCCCAGGCAACCCAGGATGTTAAAGGTGTTGCTGCCGACGACATTACCCACCGCGATGTCGCGTTCTCCCTTGATCGCGGCCGTGATGCTGGTGGCCACCTCGGGCATGCTGGTGCCGGCAGCGACGATGGTCAGGCCGATGACGAGATCGCTCACGCCCATGGCTTTGGCGAAACTGACCGAGGCCTGCACCAGGTAGTCCGAGCCCAACACCAGCGCCACCAGGCCGGCGGCGATCAGGCCGATCTGTACCGCCCAGTGGCTGTCCCAGGCGCCGGCCCTGGCGGGCAGCACCGCGTCGGCAAATTCGTCCTTCGCAGCCTGTGTTTCGCGGCGCGACTGTACGACCAGGAACACGGTGTAGGCCACCAGCAGCGCGAACAGCAGGCCCCCTTCCAGCCACGAGAGTTTCCCGTCCAGCGAGAGCGCCAGCAGCAGCAGGCTTGCGCCCAACATGATCGGCACCTCCTGCCGGATCAGCTGGATATTGACGATCAGTGGCGCGATCAGCGCGCTGATGCCCAGGATGAACAGCACATTGAAGATGTTGCTGCCCACCACGTTACCCATGGCGATGTCGGTCTTGCCGTCGAGCACGGCGCCGACGCTCACCGCCACCTCGGGCGCGCTGGTGCCGAAGGCGACGATGGTGAGTCCCACAACGAGCGGGCTGATGCCGAACGACAGCGCCAGTTTGGACGCGCCGCGCACCAGCGTGCTGGCGCCGATGACCAGCAGGATCAGACCGCCGAGAAACATGAGCATGTTCATGGTCGAAGACTGTAGCTCAAGACGTCTGCCCAACACAGGGCGGTCCGCCTCACGCAGCTAGTCGGAACAGCCGCGTCCCGCACAGCCGTTGCGTCGCGCCAGCGCGAGGACAGCATTCCCGTCATGCGGCCACCTGACTTGGCGACTGCGGACCGGAACCGCCACCACCACTGTGGCGGCGCCAGATCGCAATGAGCAGATGCAAACCCGCTCCCAGCAGGACCAACAGCACGCTGCCAAGACCCCAGACCACCCAAGTCACTACGGTCAGGCCGCCGGTCAGCGCCGGCGCGGTCTGAAGCAGACTCTCGAAGACCGGCGCAAAGCCTGCCAGCAGCGAGGTCATCGCCTGTGCGATCTCCGGCGGCACCCAGGGCGCCAGCCACTCCGGCAGTCGAAGACCCTCGACACCTGATGCGACGCCGGTCAACGCACTGGCATTCGAGACCGACCAAACGGCGACTGCATAAACTGCCCAGGCTGTCAGTGACCATAGTGCAAAAAGTCCGAACACCAAAAACCAACTGAGTATGTAGAACACGATTGCCTCCTAGTAGAGCAGTATCAGCGTTCATTCTTGCACTATTCGACGTTCGCATAAACCAGTTTCAGGAAGATATACACTTCTATTTTTCCGATGTGAGATGGACATGCTCAACTACCGTCATTTGTACTACTTCTGGGTCGTTACAAAGGAAGGTGGCTTCGCCCGCGCGGCCGAGCGGCTGGACATGGCGATCCAGACCATCAGCGCCCAGGTGCGGGAACTCGAGAGGGCGCTTGGCTACCAGTTGCTCAAGCCTGCCGGTCGCGGTGTGGCGATGACCGAGGCGGGCCAGGCCGCCTTCGCTCGCGCCGAGGAAATCTTCCAGATCGGCCAGGCCATTCCTGACGAAGTGCGCGAGGCAGCCAGCGGCAAGGTCGCCCGACTGGCGGTCGGACTGTCAGACGGCATTTCCAAGCTGGCCGCGCATGCGCTGCTGGAGCCTGTGCTGGCCACGCCATCGTTGCGGCTGGTGTGCCACGAAGGCGAATTCGAGCAACTGCTGGCCGAGTTGGCGCTGCATCACCTGGACTTGGTACTCGCCGGGCAGCAGGCACCGCGCAACCCGAACCTGCGTCTGACGAGCGAACGCCTGGTCGAGTCGCCGGTCGACTGGTACGGCCCCGCTGCCTACGTGCGCAAAGCCGATGTGGAACGGTTCCCACAGTCGTTGAACCGATTGCCAGTGCTGCTGCCCACCGGTCATTCGGCGTTGCGCCCAACCCTGGATCGCTGGTTCGAGACCCAGGGGTTGCGGCCGCGCATTGTCGGCGAGTTCGAAGACAGCGCGCTGATGGCGGTGTTTGCTGCGCGCGGGCTTGGGGTGTTCCCGGTCAGCCGTTTGGGCCCCAGTGACAAAGGCTTGATGCGCGGACTGCGTTTGCTCGGGCATTGCGATGGCGTAAAGGAAGAAATCTATGCCATCCGCTCACGCCGTGGCCAGCACCACCCCTTGGTGATGCAGGTAGTGGCTGCGTGCGATCAGGCGCGCTCTGGCATTACGGGTGTGACCGCCGTGCGGACAAAGACTTGATCGTGGCGCGCAAAGTCCCACTGTTCGATAAGGCAACACTCCCCCGCCTCAGACCCGGTCTGCGCCTGGTCACCAGACGCACTGGACGCCGCGCCCCATCGCAGGATGTTCACCGAGTTGGGCGCTTCGGGGCGTGTGCGCGACGAGACGGCGGTTCCGGCCTGGAGCACCCACAGTCGCCGCGCCAAACCGTGCAGCGCCAGCGTGTAGGGCAGATGAATGTGCCCGCCCAACACGAGGTCGGCCCCGGCCGCCGACCAGACCCGCAGGGCGGCATGGTGGCCGCGCAGCAGGTTGGAGCGTTCCTCAGCCTGGGTCACTGCCGCTGGCTGATGCACCACCACCAGGCGCAACTGCTGCGGGCTGGCTGCGGTCAGCAGGTTTGCCACACGATCGATCTGCTCCGTGGACACCTCCCCGTTCTTGTGCCGCCATGCGCGCGTGGTGTTGACGCCAACGACCAGCAGATCTTGCGACGAGTGCACGGGCTCGAGATCAGCTCCGAACACCGTGGCGTAGCGCGCGTACGGGCGGGTCAGCCGCGCCCAAAGGTCGAACAATGCAATGTCGTGATTGCCCGGCACGGCCAGAACCGGTGCCCCCAGTCGGTCGACGAAGACCTTCGCCGCGCGAAACTGGGCGGGCCGCGCGCGCTGCGTGATGTCACCCGAGAGCACCACTACATCCGGCCGCTGCTGCGCTGCCAGGGCGACAAGGGCCTCGACCACCGGCGCCTGTTCGGTACCGAAATGGGTATCGGAAATCTGCAGCAGGACACTCATGCCGCAACCTTGGGCGCATCCGCCGTGCGTGCTTCGCCAGTGGCTTGAAGCAGGTACAAGGGCTTGTCCAGCACACGAATGTCGATGGGTACGCGCATGCGTGCCACCTCACCGTCGAACGCCACCACGACCACCTTGCGGCCGGGGGCCAGGGTGGGCTTCACCACCATGTGCTTGAACTCGAAACCTTCCACGCCGGCAGCTTCCCTCAGCCTGCCCATCGCCCCGTGCAGCACCAGCCTGAGCATCGACAGCGTGCCGATGGGCCGTAGCATCAGCGCGGCCATGCTGCCGTCGCCGGGCGTACCCGCCAGGGTGTCTTCCGGCTCGGCCCCGAACTGTTGCAGTTGCAGCCGGTTGTTGCCGACGAAAAGCGTCAAGGTCTGCACGTCGCGAACCGCAGAACCCATCTCGATGTGCAGGCGCAGCCGGCGCTGTGCGCGGAGCAGCGTCGCACAGGCCGCTACGAACGCCACCCAGCGGCTGCGGCCAAAGCGGGCCTTGAAGGACTCGCGGTCCTGCAACAGTTCGGGGTAGACACCCAGGCTGGCATTGACCAGGAAGACCCGGTCGTTGATGGCCCCAACCTGGACCGGCATCGGGCGCGCATCCATCAGTTGCCGCGCCGCAGCGGCTGGCTCGGTGGGTATGTCATGCGTCCTGGCAAAATAATTGAAGGTGCCATAGGGGATGACACCCATTGCGCAACCGGCGGCGTGCGCGGCCTGGGCTACCGTGTTGAGGCTGCCATCGCCGCCTACGGCAATCACAGCCGTACTGCGCGCAACCGCCGCCGCTGCGGCCTCGGCAGCCACCCGCGCCAGATCAGCAGGCCGGCAAATCAACAGATCACCCTTTCTTCCATGCGCTGTGAGGGCCGATTGGATCACGGCACGCTTTTCGTCAAGGTCGAAAGCCCCAGCGGATGCGTTGATCACGAACTGCAGGGACGATGCAGGATCGATGCGCGGAACCGACATGGCGGGGCACTGCCCACTGTCAGCCCCTATCGGTTTAGACCGGAAAGCATCAGTCATGCCGCAGCAGATCGCCGAAGACGGTGTGCTCGCCGTCCCGGCGATCGGCGCCCGGAGCGTCGTAGAGCACCAGCCAACAGGGCTTGCCACCGGAGATCGCGGGCGGCAGGTCACAGATCGCCTCGGCGCGGTTGGTGCCACGCCCATGGGGCAGCGAAACCGACTCTGTCAGCGCCGTTTCGAAACGCACCGGCTCACGGTTGGCTTTCATCGTGGGTCTGGCGAGCGGCCATTTGAAGACACGGATATCGCCGTTGAGCACCATCGTCGGACCGGCCAGGATATAGAGATCATCGCCGGAGAAGTGCAGGTCGCGGATGCCCAGACCGTCGAGTTGCAGGAAGTGCTTGCGCAGCAGCGTGCTGCTCTCGTCAATGGGCACCATGCGTAGTTGATCCCCGTGCGCCTCGACGGCGATCTCGAGCAGCGCCGACCAGCCGCGCAGCACCGGGCCACGCAGGCCCAGCAGCAGTCGGCGTCCGTCCACCGCCAGGCCTTCGATGTCGAAGCCGTTGTCCTTGCCCGGGATCGCCATGTAGGGCCCGAAGTGGGGGTCGCCGACGAGCACCCGAGTGAGCAGGTTCGCCTGCACATCGCCCTTCAGCCGCAATGCCCGCCGGCCATCCTGAGCCTGGCGTACCAGGCAGGGCTCGCCCTGGGCGTCGGGCTCGATGGGCAGACACGCCAGCAGGCGGCGGTTGCCGTCGAGGGCCACCTTTGCCAGCCGCTTGGCGTTGTCGGCGTGGCCGCGGTCCGGCTTGGCGTTCTTGCGCTTGAGGCCATGCGAACCGACCACCCAGAGGTAACCATCGGCCATCGCCATGCCTTCCAGGTCGGCCTCCTCATCGGCCTTACCGGGCAGGTCCAGCAGGTCGGCCAGCGGAAAGTCGCGGACTTCACCGAAGCGCAAGGCCTCGCGGCCCACCGCATCGAGCCGGCGCAGGCGGTCCAGGCCACAGGCTTCGTCGCCTGCCACCCAGAGCCAGTCGCCTGTAAAGGCCGCGCCAGACAAGTTGGTTTGAACCAGTGAGTCGGGCGCGAACTCCAGACGAACGGCGTTGGGTTTTCGGGTGTGGGGCATGGGATGAGTTCTCCGGAAGATGCAGTGCTGAGGGGGCTACGGATTGCAGCGAATACGAGCCTCAGCCGCAAACAACCGAAGTTTGCGACCGAAGCCTTGTCGTATGTTCAGTTTTTTCGGAAGTTTGTGTCCTCAAAAAGCTGCTTTTTCAGTGCGACCCAACAGCTCACATTGCACACTCCCTTAACCGAAGAAAATCCGTGATGCGACGGTCTCATTGGCAATCCGGACAGAGCGGGGTCCATGACTTCCTGATTGTCTCTTGCATAAAGATTAAGCCGATGGACATCCCCTCTTTTCCAGTAACTCATTTCTTTGGACAATCGTGGCAAACAAGAGCACCCAAACACTGACTAAGCCAGAATTCCTGAAGGACAAACGACGGGCTACCGTGGAACGGATTGCCGGGGCACACCTGGCATCAATGGGCGGCACGTTGGCAGACAGCGTTGGCCAGAGCAGCCGGCAACGGCTGGTCTGGTTGAGTTTACTGGCAATGCCGCTCCTTTTCCCGATCGCACTACCCAGCATGGCCTCCATGGTAGGTGCTTTTTGCCTGTTGATCGCTTACGGGCTGTGTATTGGTCAGCCGGTGCCTTTGCCGGGTTGGCTCGCCAAACGAGAGATGAATGATCGCGTCAGGATGCTGCTGAAAGGCATCATTAACCGGGTCATCAATATCATCGCGTTGTTGGGACGACCCCGCATGCTGCCCTTGAGCAACAAGCCGGCCCGGGTGCTGAACGGGTTAATGCTTTCTGCCGCAGGGGTGTCGATGATGATTCCGGTCCCCATCATCAGCTTTGACAATGTACTGCCTGCGCTGGCCATCGTCTTGCTCTCGTGGGGGCTGCGTCTCCGAGATGGCCTGATGCTGCTGCTCGGCTATCTGGTCACTCTGGCGGCGGCCGCCTCGGTGGTGCTGCTCTGGTGGGGAGGCACCCTTGTTGCTACCGAATTACTCTCGCTGGTGGGACTCACTTCCAGTCGGTAATCACAGGAACTTTAGCTGCAGATTTGTAAAGAAGAACGGCAATTCAAGGGGCAACCTCTATAGACAGTGATCACCGACATGAAAACGATTATCTGGCTGCCCGGTGTCAATTATCTGGACCGGAATGACATTACTCACTCTCATCTCGTCGACTGGATAGCTCGGACCTTCGGCCCCACCCTGCCCATCGACCTTGGCTCGGTTCTGAGCACCGTACCGGTACCGCCTTGGTTGGCAGTCTGGATTGATCCCGCCTGGATACAATCGATTCAATCGGGTCTCGTTAGCTTCATCGAAACGATGAAACAGACCGTACCTTATTTTGCCTCGGCCATTGGTTGGATCGGCCCCCAGCTTTGGGCAATTTTGGGATTGGGCACGCTGGTGTTGCTGAGCCTCGCAATTGCTGGTCACTTGCTGGTCAGTTCGTTGCTTACGGCCAAGCAGAACTAACCAATGCAGCGTAGCGCAGAGAGCTGACCTTCATCAATTCGCTCCCAAGGTTTCTTGAGCGACAGATACTCAGAGGGTGGCTTGCTTGGGCTCTAGCCAAGGCAGATTGGCAAAGGCCGAGGAGCCGGAATGCCCCTTCCGACTGGTTGCGAAGTACAGCGGTCGTACAGATAGCAGCTTCCTGAAATGTTCGAATGGCAGCAGTTGGCCGCTATGTAGAGGTTTACATAGCGGCCAACAGCAGTCATTCAGGTGAGGCGGGATGTGCAAATCCGGCTGTAAAGAAAGCATGAGCGAATAGCGATGGATGCTCATCTCCGCAGTGCCGGTATGTGGTCACGAAACAATATTGCCATCAATGCGAGGCCGCTGAATACTGCTCCGGCGATGAACGTCTGCGATGCGCCGAAGCGATCCCACAGCAGGCCGGCTAGAACGCTGGCCACGAGCATCGCCATACCGCTTACCAGATTGAAAAAGCCGTAGGCAGTGCCTCGCAACGCTGCCGGCGCGGTATCGGCGACCATCCTCGCCAGGAGGCCTTGTGCAATCCCCATGTGCAAGCCCCACAAGGTGATGCCCAGCCACACCCATGTCCAATGGTTGCTGTAAGCCAGTGCCACATCCGCGCCGATCAAGGTCGCAAGCCCAAGCACAAGCAAGCCGGTGTGGCTCACGCTGTCTGAGAGCTTGCCGAACGGATAGGCCGAGAGTGCGTAGACGACGTTCATGGCAATCAGCACCAGCGGCACCAGCGCGATGGGCAGGCCGCCTTGCAGGGCACGCAAGACGAGAAACGCCTCGGAAAACCGTGCCAGAGTGAACAGGGCGCCGATCACCACGACCCACCAGTAAGCGCGCGACAGCCGGCGCAGGTTTTCCCGGCGAATGGGGTTGACGGGATGGGCGCCATGTTTTTTCTCGGGCTCCTGTACGCCAAACAGCAACAGGGCGACAGAGAGAAAGCCGGGGATGATGGCTACCCAGAAAACGGCGCGGAAGTCGTTCGCCCAGAGCAGCATCAAGCCCAAGGCGAGCAGCGGGCCAAGGAAGGCGCCCACGGTGTCGAGTGACTGGCGCAGGCCAAAGGCTGCCCCGCGCAGTTCGCGCGGGGCGATGTCTGCCACCAGCGCATCCCGCGGCGCCCCCCGGATTCCCTTGCCAATCCGATCGATCAGGCGCGCGACGAGGACGAGGCCGGCGCTCGACGCGAGGGCAAACAAGGGCTTGGAAAGCGCGCCCAGCCCGTAGCCCAAAACGGCAATGGGCTTGCGCCGTCCCCAGTAGTCGGAAAGCGCACCCGAGAACACCTTCACGATCAACGCGGAGGCCTCCGACACACCCTCTATCAGGCCTACAACGAACACGCTTGTTCCAAGGGCCGTGACCAGGAAGACCGGCAACAGGCTGTGAATCATCTCGGACGAGATATCCATCAACAAGCTGACAAAGCCGAGCGTCCAGATGGCCAAGGGCATGTGGGCAGGAGTGGCAGTGCGCTTGGTCTCTTGCGACGGTGTGCTCGGTTTCATGGACAAAGCTTCTGTGCTGGTCGATGGGTTGATCTTGTCGTTCATTGGCTTTTATGGGAAGAATATCTTGCTGTGCGCCGATCTGACAGGCGAAACTCTGCCCGCTGCGCAGGAAATAACGCCATGCGACTCCCAGATGGGCAAGAGGGAATGGTAATCTGAACTGTCTGACGTGCTGGGCGGCATGGGTGGCGGCACTGGCCGTCGCCTACTTTTACCAATCCCGCGAGGAATTTGGAGCGAAGGAGTTGACGATACTCGTGGCCATTATCCTGCTGATCGCAGGAAGCGCGCATGTCGCCACTCAACACGCTAACGCTGTGCTTAGCTACTCGCCAGCAGCCGAAAGCCAACGATGAAAATTCTGATCATTGAAGATGAACCCAAGACAGCCGCCTTCCTCACAAGAGGTTTCAATGAGGAAGGTTATGTTGTCGATGTTGCAGCAGACGGTGAGGATGGATTCCATCTGGCAGCGACGGGCGGCTATGAGATGGTCGTGCTCGATATCATGCTGCCGAAGCGCGATGGATGGTGGGTGTTGCAGGAAATCCGCAAACATCGGCAGGATCAGCCGGTCATCCTGCTCACCGCGCTGGATGATGTTTCCCACCGTGTGAAGGGTTTGAATTCAGGCGCCGACGACTATCTGGTCAAGCCGTTCGCCTTCTCGGAGCTGCTTGCTCGGGTACGCAACATATTGCGTCGGGCGCCCGCTCGGCAGACCGAGACGCTCCAATTCGCCGATCTCGAAATGGACTTGTTGCGACATAAGGCAATGCGGGCCGGGAAACAGATTGATCTTGCTCCTCAGGAATACCGGCTTCTGGAATACCTTCTGCGCCACCCGGGCGAAGTGTTGACCCGCACAAGGCTCGCAGAGCAGGTGTGGGATATGCATTTTGACGGCGACAGCAATGTTGTCGATGTTGCCATCCGCAGATTGCGGAGAAAAGCGGATGATCCCTACCCGCAAAAATTGATTCACACACTACGTGGGGTTGGCTATGTTCTGGAAGAACGGGACTGAGGCGGCAATAGGAAGACCCGGTTCGATTGCCGCGCGCCTCACCTTTTGGTATGCGCTGCTCAGCATCGCGCTGATCGCATCGGTCGGCAGTGTGCTTTATTGGGTGCTCGCGGATCGGTTGCAGCAGGAAAATGATCGGCTACTAGCGGGAAAAATCGCTGAAGTGCGCGCCGTTCTGAAGCTCCATCCAAATGATTACGCGGCCTTGCGCGAAGAAGTTCAACACGAGGCGGATACGCTTCCCGGCATCTATATCCGGGTACTGAATGCGCAGGAAGACATTGTTGCGGACAGCCCAACGCCCAGCGCCATTTTTGACAGCGGTGAGACTTTCGCAAACGCCCCACACGCAATAGACGAACACGGGCGGGACTGGTTTTCCAGCGACGGGAAGAAGTACCGTCTGATGTCCGGAAAATTCCAGGAAGACGCGCTATTCACCGTGCACACAGCGATGAGCCTATCGAAAGAGGCGCAACTACTGGCAGCTTACCGGGGCAGCGTGTTGTTATCCGTTGTCATCGCTCTGGCGATTGCCATTGCCGGTGGTTACCTGATTGCCCGTCGCGAAATGCAGCCCGCATCGCGGCTTGCCGCGATCGTCGATGAGCTTGGCGCGGGTCAATTGCATCGCCGCGTCGGCGATGAAGCCTGGCCTTTGGAACTGAGGCCGCTCGCGACCAACTTTGATCGCCTCCTGTCGCGCCTCGAAAATTCGTTTGCGCGCATCTCACGCTTCTCGGCCGACATTGCACACGAACTGCGCACGCCGCTCCATATCCTGCGCGGCGAAGCAGAAATCGCGCTTTCCAGGGATCGATCCAATGAGGATTACCGAGCTTGCATTGAATCATCGATGGACGAATATGACCGTCTATCCCACATGGTGGATGCACTGCTGTTTCTTGCCCGCACCGAACAGCCGGCCGCGCAGATCGACAAGAAATGGCTGGGCGTTGAGCAGGAAATTGGCGCTGTATGCGCCTTTTATCAGGCGATGGCCGATGAGCAAGGCATCACACTGATTGCACATGGGACTGGAAAGGTATTGGCGGATTCCGGTCTCTTACGGCGTGCCTTGGGCAATCTTGTTGCCAATGCGCTTCGCCATACACCAAGCGGCGAACGCGTCGTCATCGAGGCGAAGACGCTGCGGAATAACGCGGCTGAAATTACCGTAAGCGATACCGGGTGCGGAATAGCACCCGAAGATTTGCCCCGTGTACTTGAGCGCTTTTATCGGGTCGATGGCGCGCGCGCGCGGCAGGGTCAAGGCTCAGGACTTGGTCTTGCCATCGTACAGTCGATCATGCATTTGCATGGTGGCACGGTTTCAATCCAGAGCGAACTTGATCGTGGCACGGACGTCACGCTGACGTTTCCTGCAGCCGCAGGTACTGCCTGATCCGGCTCCATCTCACGGCGAGCTTACGCTTCGGGGTTGCCGCGTTCGAAAATGACCAATTGGTCAGGTTGCCGTCATCTTCCGGTCCCCTCGTTCTTCTATCATCCTCCGGTCAAACGCAGCTTCCCGCGACAAGAAAGGGATGGAAAAGCAATGAATCCAAGCCAGGACGTTGCCGTCAAGTGTTCCGGTGTGACGAAGTGCTATGGGGTGGGTGATGCGAAAGTGATCGCATTGCGCGGGATCGACCTCGATGTATACCGAGGCGAGTTGCTCATCCTGGCCGGCCCTTCTGGCTGCGGCAAGACCACCCTGATTTCAATCATCGGCGGGATATTGAAGCGTGATGCGGGCATATGCACGGTACTCGGCAAAAACCTGGAAGACCTGAATACAGGCGACCGAGCGCGCTTTCGCGGGCGTTCTATCGGTTTTGTTTTCCAGGCTTTCAACTTGCTGCCCACGTTGACTGCCGCTGAGAACGTTGCCGTGCCGCTCTTGATAAGCGGCGAAGCACGCAAGTCAGCCGATCAACGTGCTCGGGCCGTCCTCGATCAGGTCGGCCTTTCTGAACGCGAAGACGCGCTCCCTGGCCAACTCAGTGGTGGGCAACAGCAGCGCGTGGCGATCGCCCGCGCGCTTGTGCACAATCCTGAAATCATTATTTGCGACGAACCGACGAGTAGTCTGGACCATGCTACCGGACATGCCATGATGGAGATCCTGCGAAATGTGGCGCAAGCGCCTGACCGTGCGTTGGTGGTCGTAACGCATGACTCTCGCATTTATGAATTTGCCGACCGCATCGCGCACATGGATGACGGGAAGATTGTCGACGTAAGCGTTGGCGCCGAGCAGGCGCACGCGCAATGATGCGTAAATATGAGGGTCGGCCGGGAATCATGAAAAAATCCCCGTTTATTCTCTAAGCTGCTGATTCGGCTTCGAGAATCCGAAAGCCGTCCGCCAAGACCTCAACCTTTCGACGGAAATCAAGAACATAGTCGCCGAAGCGATTGATGTGTTCCAGGCGGTATGGCGCCAAACCGGCCAGGACTTCCTGATTGATCAGCGCACCCTCGGCCTGTAGCTGCTTCAATACCCGACTCATCCCGACTACGTTGTGCAGGATCACCATATTGGCGACGAGATGGTTGTACTTGATAACCTTGCGTTGCTCGTGGCGCAGGTTCTCAGCGATCTCCCCTTCTCCGCCGAAGAACAGCTTCTTGGCGAAGCCATTGAACTGTTCTGACTTGTTGGTTTCGGAATGGATGAGTTTGCGTAGCTCGACATCGCCGACGTATTTCAGCAAGAACATGGTCCGCACGACCTTGCCCAATTCCTTGAAGGCGAAATACAGTTTGTTCTTGCGGCTGTAGGTTCCCAGACGGCGCAGGATGGCCGAGGCCGAGATTTTGCCGAGCTTGATGGAGACGGCCACCCGCAACATATCCGGCAAATGCGTTTCGATTAGTTGCCAGTTGATGTCGTCAGTGAATAGCCGGTCAATGTGCGCGAACTTTTTACCGCTCTCTGGACGATGGAATACCAGATCCTTGATGCCACGGATACGGGGCATCAGCTTGATTCCAAGCAGATGCGACAAGGCAAAAACCGTGTAGCTCTGGGCTTGCGTATCACCATGAATGGTGTCCGGTCGGATGTCCGAGGTATTGGTCATCAAGCCGTCGAGGATGTGCGTTCCCTCGTAGGTGCCACAGGAAATAAAGTGGCTGAACAAGGCAATGAACTTGTCGGAGACGTGGTAGTAGCCGATGCCGCCGTAGCCACCGTAACGGATGTGATGCTCGGAAATCAGGTTCTGCTCGTAGAGGTTCCATTTCGTACCATCGGCTGAGGCATGTTTTCCTGACCCCCAGTAGCTGGGCAATTCAAACTTGTTGTAGGCATTGATCACTTTGACGATGGCTTGTTCCAGCGCCTCTTCCGTGACGTACTTGATGTTGAGCCAGGCGACCTGTTTTCGGCTCATGCCGCGAATCGAGCGCGCAGTCTGGGTGGGGCCAAGATTGCAGCCGTAACAGAATAAGGTACTGATCACTCTTGGGCGCAATTCCTCGATCCGGCTTTCGGTTCCCATCAAGGGCCGGAACAACTTATGCAGTTGCAGCCAGCGCTCTGTATCGATCAGCACGTCAACGATGCTGACGTTCTCCATGTGCTCCGTGATCAGATGATCGATCTGGCGGATGCCGGGTAGCAGTTCGCTGGCCGGTGGTTTTTTCAGGATCAGACGGCCGTCAACGATTTCGGCGTGGGCATTTTCCGGGAACACGGCATCGACGGCTTCAGCGGTTTCTAACAATGCAACTTTCAGTGCCTGGGTGAACGCCTTGGGACCGGTTTCGATCCCCGTCACCTGTCCATATTCAGTCAGTTCGCGAGCCAGGGTTGCATCGTCAACCAACTGTTCGCGATAGTCGTCGTAGCGCTCGCCGTGCTGGATAAAGAGATCGCCTGACTTGAGCTCATCGCGAATGGCGTACAGGACTGCCAGTTCAAAGTAGCGGCGGTTTATTGTGGCAATTCGCCCATCGGTGCGCTCCGTGACAACCAGCTTGCGCCAAGCGCTGGGCAGCCATTGGAGATCTTGTTCTGCATCCAGCTCGAGTAAAGAAATCGGCACCATTTCGTGACGCGTGCTGCGCAGCCCCTGCAATACCTTCATCATCCGGATCAAGGTATCGTCCTCGCTACTGCTCTGTGGATTGATGATTTCGATACAATTGAGTAGTTGGGCGCGAACGGCCTTGTAGGGTTGAATGAGGAACGGCAGATGATTGCGGCCAGCATAGGCCATATGTTCGTCGCAGATGGCCACCAAATCGTCTACGTCCGCGATCAGGCTGGAGCCGATGGCTTCGACTCGCTGCTGGTCGGTGCCATTGATCTGATAGGCCAGCAGCACCTCCTTCAATTGTCCGATCAGGCGATCCGTTCGCTGCTGATGTTCCTGCTGGTACTCCCCCAATTTGTTGCGTGCTTGGTTATCCAGGTTCTGAAGCATGCGCATGAACAGGTCTGCTGCATCATCGAGCGTCTGGGCAAACTGTGCACGGATATAAATGACCGCCAGCGCGTAACGCTTCTGCGGTTTCAGTTCCGCCATCTCGCTGGCATTCAGAGAGCGAGCGATGTAGCGATATTGCTTGAGTTTAGGAACGGGAATGTAAGGCTGGGGCAATTGCTCAACTAGTAATTGCAACCGCCGGATGTGTTGCAGGTAAGAGCGGGTTTCCTTATTGGTTGGCTTTTTCGGTTCCCGTTTGAGCATGTTCCAGGTTGTGCTGGATTCATCCCGGCTGACCTTGAACAGGCTGTCGATCCGTTCCTTCACCTTGCCATCAAGTTGGTTGGCGATCCCCGCAAAATGCACTTCGTGAATCTTCTCGCGAGCATGGATGGCCAATCGATCCAGGACCGTGAAACCGGGCAACTCATAGCGATGATGGACCAGTTCCTCCAGCATCACGTTGATGATATCGGCTACGACGTGGCGGTTGTCAGCGGCTGTCTCGGCGATGTGCTGTAACCAGGCCCGGCCGTCCTGGTTTAATGGCCGGACATTCAGGTATCGACGCAGCGATTCGACTAACCGTTCGCGTCCGGTCGATCGATCGAATTGCAACAACTCGTCCAGCCTCGGCGGGCGAGCGAATCCCGTTTGGGCGACAATGTGCTGACGGATAGCGCTCGGCACATCCTTGAGACGGATAAAGTAACCCAACCGCTGAAACAGCTTCAGGTAGAGAAAAGCTACCGTGCGGGCGGTCGGCCGTTTGACGGTTTGGTCGATGAACGTAATTTCATCGGGTGTCAGGGTATAAATCTCGTCGAGATCCTGTGCCGATGGGTCCGCTTTCAGCCGGGGATACGCGGTCTCGTGAACCTGGGTCATGCCTGCATCACTCCCAGTGCCTGCCGGTTGCAGGGTCGCGGCAGACCGCCTCCAGGAAGCACTCACGGGCATCGGCAATACGATGGATTTCGTCGAGCAAAGTGTAGAGATGATCGTCAAGCATGTCGGTCGATGGTGTCGGGACGGAAAGTTGATATCGTCGTCCGTCCAGATCCATGGGGTGTGCCTGGAACCGTGCAAGGCAAGTGTTCGTCATGTCCCGCAAGGCATTGGCGACACCCCGTCGGCTGCCGTTGAAGGCAGACAAATCTATGGAAATCTCGATCATGGTGAGTGGAACCTCAGGCAAGCTGGGCAACTGCGCGGTCGAGTCAATTGCTGTTTCCGGCAGCGCTCGATCCAGCCCCTGCTCGAATCGCGCTTTCTGGTTAGGGCTAACCCCATCCAGATAGCGCATCGCAGCCTTCACGTCGCGCCAACCCACGTATTTCATCAACTCACGGATATCCCAGCCGCTCATGCCAGCCCACTGGGCGAACCCACGGCGTAGCGAGTGACTACTGAAAGACTCGGCATCAGCGATGCCGGCCTGGCTGAGCAATTTTCGCAGCACGGGAATGATGCTGCTTGGGGTCATTTCAGCCTCGGACAGATGCCCCCAGCGGTCGACCTTGCGAAATAGCGGTCCCGCTGTCAGTTTGGATAAAGCCAGCCAGTCTTCGACTGCCTCGACCGGACATAGTCGTGATAGCGCTGGACAGGAGTAACTTCGGCCATCCAGGTTGCGATCCCCTTTGCTACGGGGCAAGAAACAGGTCAGCCCTTCGCCGGGCTTGATATCGATGAATTCGATACGAAGGTTAGCCAGTTCGTCGGAGCGGAACCCCCGCCAGAAACCGAGGAGAACCAGGGCTCGATCCCGGCTATGTCTCAGGGCGTTGGCCGAATCTCCCCGACTAACCGCTGCGGCTGTGGCCGATGTCAGCCATTCGGCAACATCTTGCAGAATCTCAATTTCCAGTGGCTTGGCCCGTTTTTCCTGAGCCGGATGCAGGGTTCGGATACCCTTCAGCAGTTGCCGGATTTTGCTGGCCTTGGTCGGGTCAGGAAAACCATGGTCCTGATGCCAGCGCGACAACGCCGAAAGGCGGTGCTTCAGCGTGTTCAGTGACAAGGATTCAGCGTAAGCGGCGAGATATCGGGCAATTGAGTCAATCGTTGCTGGCAACAATCCGCCCCACTCAACCTCGAAATGCTGAATGGCTGACGCATAACTACGTCGGGTATTGGCTCGCTCAGCGGCATCGAGATAAAGACCTACCTTCGCTTCCATGACAGATCTTCCTTGTCAGAACATCATTTTTTTTGCATGCTCACTGACAGCGCGTGCAACGGGGTGGGCCAGCTTTCTCTCTGCGGAGATCAAGAAGAAGCGCTCCTTGATGTCATTCGTTTCACCGACCATATCGACTTTGTAGTGTTCGCAAACCGCCGCCACGCTCAATGCAGGTGTCGGAAAGATTCCCGCGCCGGCTTCGCCGAAGGCCTTCATCAAGGCGCTGTCACTGAATTCCCCGACAATTCTGGGGCGGACATTCATCCGCTCCAGCCAGCGTGGCAAAGCCAGATGAAGGGCGCTGTCCTTGCCTGGCAGTAGCATTGGCGCACCGTGCAGATTGGCCGGGAAACGACTGCCAATTTTCTCCGCTAATGCGGGAGATGCCATGAAGGCAATGCCGGACTCGCCGAGCGGATGGCTGTAGCCTTTGATTTCCGTACCGGGGGGCATGGGGCGATCGGCAATCACCATGTCCAGGCTGTGCAGCGCCAAGTCGGCCAACAGGCGGTCGAGTCGGTCTTCGTGGCAGATCAGCCGAATCGCTTCCGGCAGTTTCAGAACCGGCGCCAGTAAACGGTGAACGATGAATTTCGGTAACACATCGGCAACCGGAATGAATTCAGCCGGCGACACCCAACCCCAGACAGGGTGTTGCCAGCGCATCAACGCTTCGACAGAAACCATGCGGCCGGTAACGACGTCGATTTGCGGCTGATAGTGCAAGAACA
>Ga0066256_1000969_pt1 | contig 47339 bp, 45 predicted proteins | sample ThiBio_1000_biof_FD_87107 | JGI IMG/M metagenome (GOLD analysis project Ga0066256, IMG submission 87107) | Wastewater bioreactor microbial communities from Cape Town, South Africa - Thiocy_expt_1000_biof (version 2) | ecosystem: Engineered > Bioreactor > Thiocyanate-remediating >... | reverse complement strand
GGTTCTTGGTGTTGGCGCCCGCGCCGAACTCGGGCGTGTTCGTCTTGCCGACGATGATGGCGCCCGCCGCGCGCACGCGCGCAACCATGCCGCTGTCCTTGGCCGGCACATGATCCTTGTAGATCAGGCTGCCATAGGTGGTCTTGAGGCCGGCCGTGTCCGAGAGATCTTTCACGCCGACCGGCAGGCCGTGCAGGACGCCGAGATCATCGCCTCGGATGACGGCCTTCTCGGCATCGCGCGCCGCCTTGCGCGCGACCTTCTCGTCGAGCGCGACCATGGCGTTGATCGCGCCGTCCGTCGCCCGGATGCGCATGAGGCAACTGTCGAGCAGCTCGATGGGCGAGACCTTCTTGCGGCCGATGAGACGGCGCAGCTCGACTGCGGAAAGATCACAAAGCTCGCTCATGGCCGATAGCCCGTCTGTTTGTCGCCGAGGTCCCAATAAATGCCCGTCACGTGGCGCAGCCCTTCGCGCATGAGCGGCACCAGAATGTGCTCGTCGGGCGCGTGCTGCGAGCAGCCGGCGTAGCTCAGCGGCAGCCACGCGCAGGGCATGCCGATGCCATACTGCAGCATGTACGTCATGGTGGAGCCGCCACCGTTCGGCAGCACGCCGCACGGCTGGTTCGAGTTGCGCTCCACGGCCCCCTTCACCCACTGCGCCCAGGGATGATTGTGGTCCGTACGGCTCGCTTCGAAGCGGCCGTTGTTGCCCGCGGGCGGCGGCTCGATCGTCACTTGGGTGAAGCCGCGCTCATCGAGATGGCGCCGCAGATTGCTCACGATGTTCTCGGCATCCGTCCCGACGACATAGCGCAGCGCACAGACGGCGCGCGCTTTCGGCGGCACGGCATTCACGGGCTTTGCCGGATTGCCCGTCTCGAAGGCCAGCACATCGAAGGAATTGAAGGCCGCGATCTTTTCAATGCGGCTGAGCCCGGGCTCGCCCCAGTAGTCGTCGATCTTCGGCGCGCGCGGACCTGCATCGCGGTCGATGCCCTTCAGCACCTCACGCACACCGCCGGGAATCTCGGGACGCCAGCCTTCGACGAGAATGCGGCCCTTGGCATCGACGATGCTCGCGAGCGCGTGCGCGAGGATGATGCCCGGATTGGCGAGCAGGCCACCCCAGTTGCCCGAATGATGACCACCCTCGCGCAGATCGACCGTGAGGATGAAGTTCGCGCAGCCGCGATTGCCGAGCGTGATGTTGGGCCGCCCGATCTCCGTGCGCGGGCCATCCGACGAGAGAAAGCCGTCAGCGGCAAAGTCCGCCTTGTTGGCGTCGATGATGTCCTTGAGGCCTTTCGAGCCGTTCTCCTCGCCCGTCTCGATGAGGAACTTGTGATTGAAGCCGAGCTTGCCGCCGCGCGCCTTCATGACCTCGCGGAGCGCCGCGACATGGACGAGCGTCTGCCCCTTGTTGTCGGCAACGCCGCGGCCATAGACGCGCTCGTCCTCGAAGGAGAGCTTCCAGGGGTCGCGGTCATTGGCCCAGCGGCCTTCCATGCCGAGCACGACATCGCCGTGACCATAGGAGATGAACGTCGGCAGGCTCGGATCCTCGATGCGCGTCCCGAGCAGCACCGGACCGCAGCCGGCGAGCGGATTGGGAAAGATCTTGATCGCGTAGCCCAGCGCCTCGAGCTCGGGCCGGATCACCGTCTGCAGATACTCGCCGAGGACGCCGACCCGCTCTGGATTCTGGCTCTCCGTCGGCACGGCCACCCACCGCGCCAGGTCCGCGAAATAGCCGCTCCCGCGGTCGTCGTAGTACTTGAGGGCACTGGCTACGGCCGTTTCACGTGTCATGGTTCTTCCCTGGCTCTTTTTGGGCTTTGCCGTCCGGTGCGGCGATTGCTTGGCGCGGGACGTTAGAGCAAGAAGGGGGGAAGCCCAAGGGGGCCGGCGCGCATGGCTGAGGCGAGCCCCGGACGGCCTTGACCGGCCTCCCGGCCCAGAGGAGCAAGCCCATGTGCTCGCGCTACAATCTGACGGTGCAGGTGGAGGCCGTCAGGGCCTATTTCCAGGTCGAGACCGGTGCGCCCGCTGGGGCGCGCGGCGGTCGAGCCCGGGGGGGGCCCCCCCCCCCTCTGGGTCGCCAGCCCCGCCCCCCTCTTCATACCTTTTTTTTGCCCGGGCGGGGGCCCCCCCGGAGAGGCCCCCCTCCGGGGGGGCCATGCGCCACCGCCGCGGCCTCGTCCCGGCAAAGGGCTTCTACGGGGGGGGGGGAAGGGGGGGCGCCCGCCAGCCGCACCTCATCCGGCGGCCGGACAGCGGGCTCATGGCCTTCGCCGGGCTCTGGGAAAGCTGGCTCGGCGCCGACGGCAGCGAGATCGACACGATGGCCATCCTCACGGTCGCCGCCAACAGCACCCTCTCTTCGCTGCACGAGCGGATGCCGGCGATCCTTCAGCCCGCGGACTTCGACGCCTGGCTCGACACCCGCGGCTTCTCCGCCGAAATGGCCGCAGAGATGCTGCGACCGGCACCGGCCGACCTCCTCGAGCATGTCACCGTCGATCCGCGCCTCAACAACGCCCGCAATGAAGGGCCGGAGCTGATTGCGCCCTATCGCGGCACGCTGCTGTAATCGGGCCTTGCCGCCCGCTCAGCACTGCCATTGGAACTCGGCCGTCTTGTAGCCCGCGTGGATCTGGCGCAACACGAACAGGCAGGCGCGGTCGCCGACATATGCCTCGGCCCTCTCGCCGATCGCCAGCCCCTTCTCCTCGCCCTGGATGCGCACGCCGACAAGATCGCGACGGCCGCGGTAGGGTGCCGCAACGAAAGTGACGAGGGCGCTGGCGCTGCCGATCTGGATCTCGCGGCTCGTTCCCCGCTCGAGGGTGATAACCTCGGCCAGAGGGGCCTTGTAGGGCAGAGCGACGGCGAGAGCTGCCCTGTCCAGCGGCGGATCGCCGAAAGCCGCTCCGCACAGCACCTGGAAATCGGCCTCTCGCGTCTTCAGGTTGATCTCGCGGAGGAAGATCCCGCACACTTCTTCCGGCCGGCTCAAGTGTACGAACTGGCCGACCCCTAGGCTCGCCGTTTCGCCGTTGACGCGGATCCCGACAAGGTCCCGCCGCCCCCGATATGGCGTGCCGATCATCGAAAACAGCACGCGACCGTCGAGCAGATCGAGGCTCTTGTCTCCGGTGAGCGTCCACGGATCGCTCGGCAGGGAGCCGGGTTGCGGCGAATTTGACCGCGCGTCGGGAGCTGATGGCGCAGGCGCTGACGGCGTTGCCGCCGCTTGCCTGCTCGAAAGCGTCTGCAGGCGCTCACGCGCGAGCTCGGCATAGAACGAGCTGCCATAGCGCTTGATGAAAGCTTCCAACACCACCGGGCTCGTGCTCTCCCTGGCGGCCGCCCACGCCTCGGCGGCCTCGTCGCGCGGTGAAGCAACGGCGGCGCTCGGTGAGGCTGCGTTGGGCGCCCGGGGCGCAACATCGAAATAAAAGCGGCCCGTGAGCGAGGAATGCTCCCAGGGCACCTGCTTGTTGCCCGTCGACTGCATCACGTCATTGCGCACGGCAATCAGCAGCGAGCTCAGATCCTCGCTGGACGCGCGCATGTTCCGCACGAGCGCGCCGGCGAACGGCGAGTTCCGGCCACCGCCATCGAGCGCGACATTGCCGGGTTGCGTGGAGAAGCTGATCAGCGTGCCGACGCCCGCTTCGACGCTCGCGAGGCCACGGCCGATGCCGGCCGAGCGTGTCCCCATCGAACGCGCGAGGTTCTTCGCCAGCGGATTGTCGCGGCAGGCATCGAGGAACAGGATGTTCGTGCGCGCATGGCTCTCCATGGTGCGCTGAACGAGATCGAGGCGCACCATTTCGAAGTCGAGCGCCGCCGCAGCCGAGAGCTCCGCATCGACCGGAACGAGATAGTTCTGCCCCTGCACCTGAATGCCGTGACCGGCATAGAAGAACACGCCGACGTCGGCCCCCTGGAGCGCGGCGGCAAAGGCCCTGACCGTCCGGTCGAACGCGGCCTTGTCGAGGTCATAGCCTTCGACGATCTGGAATCCGAAGCTCGCGAGCGCGGCTGCGACATCGCCGGCGTCGTTCCGCGGATTGGCGAGCGTCGGCGTGTGCGCGTAGGCCGAATTGCCGATCACGAGAGCGACGCGCTTCTGCGCGCTGGCCGTCTCTGCCAAGCAGAATGCACCGACGACGAAAGCAATCAATACATGCAGCAATGCGCGCATTCCAAAATGCTCCGGTCTTCGGAAATGAAGCATGCCCCTGCGGCGCGCGATCACTGCGGCGCCGCGAGGCCTATCATGCGCGAGCGCAAGCCCGTCGACAATTACACTTCGCCGCGCTCGAAGCGGCGCGAGAAATCGGTATGACCACCCGAGGCGAGAATGCGCGCCTGCTCGATCCAGTTCTCGCGCTCGATGCGGCCCTTGAACTCGAGCTTGGCATTGACCGTGCTCACGTCATCGGCCGTCCAGTTGGCGATCTGCTCGTAGCTCGAAATGCCGAGCGCATTGAGCTTGCGCTCGATGAGCAGGCCGATCCCGCGAATGCGCTTGAGATCATCCGGCGTCGCGGGCGAGGCCGCAGCCATGCTGTCCGGCGCGCGGAAGGCTTCCGAACGCACCGAGCGCATACCGGAGAGGTCCGGCCCACGCTCCGCGGGCTCGCTCTCGACGGCTGCAGCCTCGACTTCAGGAGTGGCAATGGGCGCCGCCACGACGGCGGGCGGAGCTTCTGTCGAAGGCGTTGCCGCGGCGACAGGCAGGACGGCCGTCGGCTCCGGCGGACCGCCGCGCTCGTCGAAGGCGCGCGAATAGGCGGTCGCGCCGCCGCGCGCGAGGATCTGCGCCTGCTCGATCCAGTTCTCGCGGCTGACCCGGCCGCTGAAGCCGAACAGCCCTTCCACACGCGTGACGTCGTCGGCGCTCCAGCCCGCGATCTGCGAGTAGCGCGTCACATCGTGCGCACTCAGCACATCCTCGATCTCTACGCTGATGCCGCCAATGCGCTGGAGATTGTCGCGGCCGCTGACGCTCGCCGGCACTGGCGAAGGAGCTACTGCCACGGCCCGCGGCTCGGCGAACGCCGCCCGCGTGGAGACCTCCGGTCCGCGCTCGGGCAGCGGCGAAGCGGCATCGGGGCCTTCAGCGCGCAGCGCCACGCTCGCGAGGCCGGTGGCATAGGACGTGGCACCGCCGCGGGCGAGGATCTGCGCCTGCTCGATCCAGTTCTCGCGCTCGATGCGGCCGCTGAAGCCGAGGGCCTCGCTGATCGTGCGCACGTGGTTGCTGCTCCAGGCCGCGATATCCGCGTACTGGCTCACCCCGAGCTCATTGAGCTTTGCGGCCAGCTCGCCGTCGATCCCACGGACCCGCGTGAGATCATCGCCGGTGGTGTCTGCCGGCTCCGGGGCAATCGGCGGCGTCGGGCCGGCCATTCTCTCAGCCACCGCCGCAGCAACGGCGGCCGCAGCCGAGACGGGCTCGCCGATCGTGGTCCGCGGCGGCGCATCTGCGGCCTTCACAGGAGCGGGCCGCGGAGGTTCGGCCTCGGCCACGGGCTCCGCCGCTGCGGCATCGCCCGGCGCATCGACATCGGCGCGACGGAAGGCCTTCGGCGGCGGCGATCCGGGGACCGCCCGCGGAGCAGTCTCCGGAGCCGATGCCGGAGCAGACGCAGGCACGAAGACGACCGGCGGCCGGGAATCACGTGCCGGCGGCGTCGCGGGAGCCGACGCAGCGCCCTGCCATTCGGGCTCTTCGCCTTTCGCGGCCCCCGCGCCGAACAGCTTGCGGGCGAGACAGCCGACGATACAGCCCGCGAAATACGCGATCGTCAGAATGAGCAGCGTCTGCCAGGTCAGCGCGATCATCCACGTGCACTCCGAACCACTGTCACCGCTCTGCTCATGACCTCAGCGATCCTCGCGCCGGGAGCACGTGCTCCAGCCGACGAACACACCGAGCAGGAAGGCGCAGCCCACGTAAAAAATCAGGTGTTGCAGCAGGTAATCCATCGCCGGATCCTCGCGCGGTATCACTTCGCCTTGACGGTGAACTCGATGCGACGGTTACGGGCCATGCCCTCCCGCGTATCGTTCGGAGCAACCGGGCGCGATGCGCCATAACCGATCGCCTTCATGCGCTCGGCCGGCACGCCCCTCTGAGCGAGATAATCGGCGACCGCCTGCGCACGCCGCTCCGAGAGGGGCTGATTGCGTTCGTCGATGCCCTCCGCGTCGGTGTGGCCCTCGATTTCGATCGTGACATCAGGGCAAGCCTGCGCCGTTTGCGCGAGCCTGCGCAGCGTCGGCAGGCTGCGCCGATCGAGCTCCGCGCTCGCACGCGCAAACTGGATCACGCCTTCGCTGGAGGCCGTGCGCAGGGCCTTCTGACAGGCCTCGGCCTCCGCATCCTTGCGCGCCTGCTCTTCCGAGACCTTTCGCGTCTCGGCATCACGGACTTTCCGCGCGGCCTCTTCCTCGGCACGCTGCTTGGCGTCGCTTTCGGCACGCTGGCGGGCTGCAGCCTCGGCCGCGCGGCGCGCTTCCTCCGCCGCCCGCTGACGCGCCTCGTCCTCGGCGCGCTGCTTGGCCTCCGCTTCGGCGCGCACACGAGCCTGCGCCGCTTCGGCCGCACGCCGTGCTTCATCCGCGGCGCGCTGGCGGGCTTCGTCCTCGGACCGCCGCTTGTTCTCCGCTTCGGCGGCCGCGCGCTTCTTCGCCGATTCTTCCGCCGTGCGCCGCGCCAGCTCCTCGGCAGCGATCACCGCATCGGAACGCACGACGACGACATCGCGGGCCGTGTAGCCTTCGGGGACATCGCGCCCGAGTGCATCGCGAATGGCCGCCTGCGCCGCGACATCGCGCGCCTCCCCTTCGAGACGCAGCGTCTGCTCGGCGATCTCTGCTCGTCCCAGTCTGAGGCGCGCCAACTGCGTCAGTCCGGCGAGCGCGGTGCGCGTCCACTTCTCGGAGGCCGCATCGACGATCTGCATCCGGTCGACGACATTGCGGCCATCGAAGAGGCGAGCCGCGGCCGACATCAACTGATCGCGCACGGCCGCGCCCGGTACCTGCCCTTCGAGAACGACATCACCTTGAGCGCCGGCTTGCGCCGACCAGCGCAGGGCGGGCTCCGCGGGTGTCTTGCTTGCGAGCCGAACCTCTGCATCGCAGTCGCGCCCAGCCGCCGATTGAATTTCACCGGGCAGGCTCCGCGCCGCGTCGGCTTCGGCCGTACCCTCGATGAGCATCCGCCGATTGGTGAGATCGAGCCGCCCATTACCGAGCTTTGCCAATGCCGCAATGCCGATGTCGAGGCACCGCTGCCAGCCCGGCGCCGCCCCCGTCCCGAGCTCGAGCTGATCCACGACCCGCACACCCGAAAGGCGTGCCTGCGCGAGCCCGAGCAGCGCCGCGCGGGCTGCCTCGCTCGGGGCATAGCCTCTGAGCGTCACGGCGCCGCCCTCGAGGGACATAGACGTCCGATAGGGGCTGACTGGCTTGATCGTCGGCTCGCGGAAGGTGATCCGCTCCGCCAGGCGATAGGCGGCGGGAATGCCCTCCTTGAGCTTGGCGCGCACGTCTTCGGCAGTGGCCTCGCGGATGGCCACGCCGTTGAGCGTGATCGTCTGATCGCGCAGCTCGGCCGTGCCCTCCTCGAGCTGCAGGAGCTCCCGGAGCACGACCTGCGCCGCTGCCGCCCATCCATCCGGCTCGCCGCGCGCCGGCATCATGCCATCCGTCAGGCGTACCTGCGGCGAGAGCTGCCGGAGCGCAGCCAAGAGATCTCCACGCGCTTGATCGCTCGGCACGGCGCCGCGCACATCGAGCTGGCCGTCGGCGAGGCGCGCGGTCAACACATAGGGCGCCACGATCGGCGGCTCGACCCGATCGGCCTTGAGACTGATGCCCGGCGGCAGGCCGGTCGCCAGCGAGCTTTTCAACGTGCGGTACGTGCCTGCATCGACTGCCTCGCCGGTCACCGTCAGCTCGGTGCCTTCCAGGCGGATGGTTCCGGCTTTCAGGAGTGCGAGCTGCTTGAGCGCGAACCCGACGCCGCCAAGCCAGATGTCCAGCGCGGGAGCGCCACGCGCGAGCGTCAACCGGTCGACGATCTCGTTGCTCGGGTAGGTCGCGCGCGCAATGCCGATGATTTCGCGGCGCGTCTTCTCGTTCGGCACGAGGCCGGTGAGACGCACGCGCCCTTCGCGTTTGGTGGCGGACCAGTCGTAACGCTCGACCGCGTCGATGAGGCGCGCATCATTGCGCACGATCCGCACGCCAAACGTCCGCGCCACGCCATCCGCCGCGCGGGCTGGCTCTGCCTCCTCGGCAGCGAGCCCCGTCAGTATGGCGTCGCGTCCATCGAATGTTGCGTTCGCCCATCCAAGTCCGGCCGCATCGAGCGTTTGCCGGGCGCGATCGCTCAGATCCTTCTCGATGCGCCCGCGCTCGCCGATCACGGCTACGCCCGCGAGCAGAAGAATTGGGATGATCCCGAGAAGCCAGCGTAACGGATTACACTTCATACCGACCCCACTCCGAGCACCAGCGCCGCATCGGGCGCTTGTCCCGCCCCTGCGCGTCGATAGCTCCCCTTTGCCGGCCTTTCGTCCGATGGGCCCCCGCACACGTGTTGCAGGCGCCCGCCCGTGCTCCCTGCCGCGCCCCGTTCCGTCGCGCAGCCTTGAGCCTTCGAGCGAGCCCGACCCCCGTCGTAAGCCTCGTTTTGCCGGCCACTATAGACAAGGCATACGCGCTTTCCAAGACAGACAGGAGGTCAATCTCGAACAGGGGTAAAGCCTGAACAAGACGGAATTTCAGTCATTTGGAGCCTAAAGCAACGGCCTTGTATTCCGCCTCACGTCGATGCGGACGGGGAGCGAACGGCAAGTCCAAAGTTGCTCTAGAACCATCAAGTCTAAAGCGTCTTTGGACCTCGAATGCGACATTGAGCCCGCCCCAAACCGAGGGTCGCATTCGAGGTCCGACGCTTTGGGCGCCTACCCGTTGGGCGCTGGCGGTCGGCCGCTCGGGGGCGTCAGCCCTTCGCCTGCCGCGCGTTGACGCAGCCCCGCACGCACGCTATCGACGATGCAGCCGAAGACGAGCCGCAATTCCTGGAGCAGCGGGCCTTTCCATGGACAAATTCACGCAACTGACCGGCGTCGCCGCCCCGATGCCGGAGATCAATATCGACACCGACCGGATCATTCCGAAGAACTACCTGAAGACTATCAAGCGGACCGGTCTCGGCACGGCTGCGTTCGCCGAGGTGCGCTACGACGAAAACGGCAAGGAAAACCCGGATTTCGTTCTCAATAAGCCCGCCTATCGCAAGGCGCAGATCCTCGTCACGGGCGAGAACTTCGGCTGCGGCTCGAGCCGCGAGCACGCCCCCTGGGCGCTTCTCGACTTCGGCATCCGCTGCGTCATCTCGCCGTCATTCGCCGACATCTTCTACAACAACTGCTTCAAGAACGGCATTCTGCCCATCAAGCTGCCGCAGGAAGACGTCGACAAGCTGATGGACGACGCCGGGCGCGGCGCGAATGCGGTCATCACCGTCGACCTCGAGAAGCAGGAAATCCGCGGCCCCGATGGCGGCGTGGTCAAGTTCGACATCGATCCCTTCCGCAAGCATTGCCTGCTGAACGGCCTCGACGACATCGGCCTGACGCTTCAGCACGAGAAGCAGATCAGCGACTACGAGAGCCGCCAGAACGCCGACAAGCCCTGGCTCGCGGCTTAGTTTTCTGATTGTTGCGGCCTGCCGAGGGGAGAGGAGGGCCGGCTGTCCGGCCCCCTAAACTCAAAACTTGTAGTTCAATCCAAGTCGCGCGATCTGGGTTGTCAGGTCGACCGAATGCGCGAAGGGAATTGGCTGGCCACCGCCATCCCACGGCGTATCGGGATAGGTCGTGGTGCGAAACGAGCCCAGATCCGCGTACAGATACTCGGCTTTGATCGTCCAATTGCGATCCAAAGCGAATTCGGCTCCCGCGCCTACCGTCCAGCCTATCCGATGACTCGTTTCAGACGCATCATCGTTTGTCGGCAAAGATGCAAGCACCGTCGTTTGATTGAACGACACCTTCGAGTATGCGAGGCCGCCCGTGACGTAGAGCAGTCCGCCGCCCGCGGCGTACCCAAGCCGCGCGCGCAGCGTTGCGAGATTGTTCGCTTTGACGGTGGTCTCGGTGGTAAAATTGGAAGCGGCGCTCGGCAGCATTTGCGTGCTGGATGCCTGCCCTTTGAAGCCAAGCCGTCCGATATCTATCTCAGCGCCAAGCAGAAGGTTGCCGAATTGGACGCTGTATCCGGCTTGTCCGCCAATACTTAGTTCTCGGTGCCTCCACCTTATGCTGCCAGCGGCGTTTATTGCCTCTGCGTCCGCAGGATAAAAATATGGAGGATTGCCGTCACCGATGGGCGTTCGAAGAGATTTGCGAACGTCGCTCCAAGCGGCTCCTAGATTGGGACCAACATAGAAGCCCGACCAATCGCGCTCGGCGGCCGATGCTTGAATTGATGTTGCGCCCCACACGCCCGCAGCGAGTGTCGCCGCGAACAGCACTGCTGCCGCTTTCGTCATCGTCCCCCCGTATCACAACAGGGAAAGGACCCACTCTCCCCGAAGAACCCGCGGGAGCATGGGTTAAACGCCTGATTCGCTCCACGCGGAATTCGATGGGAGCAGCGCGAGTGAATGCACGTTACTTGAAAGGCACACTACGAAGCTGGCGCGGGTGCGTCAGTTGCCAAGCCCCTTCAGCCCCTCCGCGAAACCCTTGAGCGAGACCGGGATGCCGATGCCGGCCTCCTCGGTCTGGTAGATGATGAAGACCGCCGACTGGCCCTTCGACAGCCGCTCGATCAGCGTCGCGTCGGCGACGACCTGCGCATAGCAGGCGAAGTTGTGACAGCGCAGGAACGGCGCGCTGCCGACATCCTGACCGTCGACCTTCAGGCCCAGCCCCGGCGGCAACAGCACGCCGAGCGGCGAGAAGACGCGCAGCACCTGCTGGCCGTTCGAGAAGCGCTGGAAATACACGGTGAGACCGACGTTGTTGCGGTCCTCGGCGGCAACGCTCTGCACGAGCGCGCACGTCTCGTTCTTGGCCCCCGGCGGTGGTGGGCGGCACACGATCTGCCAGTCGCCGTGCTGCGCCTTGACGGTGCCATCCTGCCCCGGCCCGAGTTGTGCCTGCGCCGCAAATGCGCCGGCAAGCAGCATCACTGCAGCGGCCACGAGCCGACAGCTCAGTTCACGCCATTCCTTCACGCGATGGGTCCCCTATACGTTCGGCGCTGCTCTGAGCGGTGAATCCGGCCGAAGTGCGACCGTCGTACGACCCCTGCTCCGCGTGCCAGGGCCTTTCGATCCCTCACGAAGGCTGCAATACTCGAAATGAATCATCCCCGCTGAACGGCCGGCAGCATAAGCATGCGTGGCCGGTCCGTACAGCCGCACGCCAACAGGACTGCTGAAGGATCGCTCGTGTGATGATCGAGAAATTCGCCACACCTCACCGGGCGGCACCAAGCGAATTTCTCGATCTGAATCACACGAGCAGGATTATGATCCTAGTGTCCCTTTTGATTCCGAAGTTCGCTCGGGACGCTAGTATAGAGGTGCAGCGAACTTCGGAATCGGGACACTAGCCATGAAGACACGCGCCGCCGTCGCTTTCGAGAAGGGCAAGCCCCTCGAGATCGTCGAGGTCGACCTCGAAGGCCCCAAGGCGGGCGAAGTGCTCGTCGAGGTGAAAGCCACCGGCATCTGCCACACCGACGAATTCACGCTGTCAGGCGCGGCGTAGCCGAACCTCTGCCCCGCAATCCGCCTGACACGGGGCCGGGGCGTCAAGCCCGACGGCACGAGCCGCTTCTCGCTTGATGGCAAGCCGATCCACCACTACATGGGCTGCTCGACCTTCTCGAACTTCCCGGTGCTCCCGGAGATCGCCGTCGCGAAAGTGCGCAAGGACGCGCCCTTCGACAAGATCTGCTACATCGGCTGCGGCGTGACGACCGGCGTCGGCGCGGTCATCAACACGGCGAAAGTCGAGCCCGGCGCGACGGCCGTGGTCTTCGGCCTCGGCGGCATCGGCCTCAATGTCATCCAAGGGCTGCGGCTCGTCGGCGCCGACATGATCATCGGCGTCGATCTCAACAATTCGAAGAAGGAGTGGGGCGAGAAGTTCGGCATGACCCACTTCGTGAACCCGAAGGAAGTGGGCGGCGATCTCGTCGCGCACCTCGTGAACATGACGAAGCGCGGAGCCGACCAGATCGGCGGCGCCGACTACACCTTCGATTGCACGGGCAATGTCGAGGTCATGCGCACGGCCCTCGAATGCTCGCACCGCGGCTGGGGCCAGTCGATCATCATCGGCGTTGCCGGCGCCGGCCAGGAGATCAAGACGCGCCCCTTCCAGCTCGTCACCGGGCGCGTATGGAAGGGCACAGCCTTCGGCGGTGCGCGCGGGCGCACGGACGTGCCGCGCATCGTCGACTGGTACATGGACGGCAAGATCCAGATCGATCCGATGATCACGCACACGCTGCCGCTCGCCGACATCAACAAGGGTTTCGACCTCATGCACGCCGGCGAGAGCATCCGCAGCGTGGTGGTATTCTAATCTGCAGGCTGCCCATTGGCCCGGCCCTCGGCTGACCCAGCCGGGCCGGGCCAAGTTCGTCTTGACGGGCGAACGCCGCGGTGTCATGTGCAGAAAAATACGCTGCAATAGATGCTTGCGCATAAGACCGAGGACAAAAACTCGGCGACCGAGGTGCCGACAAGTGCACCGGACGAGGGAACGCACATGGTAATTTCGCATGCGGATTAGGAACCGCCAGGACTTCGCGACCGGGCTGTTCTTCATCGCCATCGGCCTCGGCGCCTACTGGATAGCTGCCGACTACCCCATGGGGACGGCCATGCGTCCGGACACGGGCGTGCTGCCGAAAGCACTCGCGTGGCTGCTCGCCGGCACCGGGATCATCCTCGCGGGAAAATCTCTCGTTGCTGACGGCCCGCACCTCACCGAATGGGCGTGGCGTCCTGCCCTGATGATCACGCTTGCGACGATTGCGTTCGCCTTGCTGGTCGACCGCGTTGGCCTTGCGATCACGATGCTCGTGTCGATGACCTTGGCCGCCTTCGGAACCCCCGAGACGCGCTGGCGCGAGTATGCGCTGTTCGCGATCTTCATGGTTGTGCTCGGCGTTGTCGTCTTCATCCTCGGGCTCGGCATGCCGATCCGCATCCTGCCGCAGGGGCTCTCATGGCGCTAGACGGCCTGCTGGCAAATCTGGCGCTCGGGCTGTCCGTCGCTGCCACGATGCAAAACCTGATGTGGTGCCTCATGGGCGCCGTCATCGGCACGGCCGTCGGCGTACTGCCGGGCGTCGGTCCGGTCGCGACCATGGCGCTGCTGCTGCCGGTGACGTACGTGCTGCCGGCCGACGGCGCGCTGATCATGCTCGCGGGCATCTACTACGGCGCGCAGTACGGCGGCTCGACGACCGCGATCCTCGTCAATCTGCCGGGCGAGTCGAGCTCCGTCGTGACGACGCTCGACGGCTACCAGATGGCCCGCCAGGGCCGCGCCGGACCGGCGCTTGCCATCGCGGCCATCGGCTCGTTCTTCGCCGGCTGCGTCGCGACCATCCTCATTGCCGCCGCAGCACCGCCCCTCACGCGGCTCGCGCAGCAGTTCGCTCCGGCGGACTATTTCTCGCTGATGGTGCTCGGCCTCGTATTCTCCATCGTGCTCGCGCGGGGATCGATCATCAAAGCCTTCGGCATGGTCTTCCTCGGCATGCTGCTCGGGCTCGTCGGCACGGATGTGAACACGGGCAATCTACGCTTTACCTTCGGCATCAGCGATCTCTTCGACGGGCTCGGCTTCGTGCCGCTCGCCATGGGCATCTTCGGCATTGCCGAGATCATCGCGAACCTGACGAACCCGGAGCGGCGCGATCTGGTCAGCTCGAAGGTCAGCAATCTCTGGCCCTCGCGCGAGGACTTCCGAAGGAGCCGCGGTCCCATCCTGCGCGGCACGATCCTCGGCAGCGTCCTCGGGCTCCTGCCCGGTGGCGGCGCCGTGCTCGGCTCCTTCTCGGCCTACACGCTCGAAAAGAAGGTCTCGAAGACGCCGGAAAAATTCGGCACGGGCATGATCGAGGGCGTCGCCGGCCCCGAGAGCGCCAACAACGCCGCCGCGCAGACCTCGTTCATCCCCATGCTCACGCTCGGCATCCCGTCGAATGCGGTCATGGCCATGATGATCGGCGGCATGATGATCCACGGCATCATTCCCGGGCCGCAAGTCATGGAGCAGCGGCCGGGCCTCTTCTGGGGAATGATCGTCAGCATGTGGTTCGGCAACCTTATGCTCATCATCCTCAACCTACCGATGATCGGGCTGTGGGTGCGCCTGCTGCTCGTGCCTTACCGCCTGCTCGCGATCGCCGTGCTCTTCTTCTGCTGCATTGGCGTCTACAGCCTCAACAACTCGGCCAACGAGGTGCTGTTCATCGCGGGCTTCGGCCTGCTCGGCTATCTCCTCATCAAGCTCGACTGCGAGCCGGCGCCGCTGCTGCTCGGCTTCATCCTCGGCCCCATGATGGAAGTCTACATGCGCCGCGCCATGCTGCTCTCGCGCGGCGATCCGTGGGTGTTCTTCCAGCGGCCGCTCTCGTTCGCATTCCTGATCCTGGCTGGAATTCTTCTCCTGCTCGTCGTCTTGCCGGCCATCCGCAAAGGCCGCGAAACGGCATTTCAGGAGTAATGCTGCCCCTCGAAAATGAGCTGATCAAAGTTTCAGAACGACTAGGAGGAAGCACTATGCGACGTCGTGAATTTCTGACCATGGCCGGCGCCGCGGCGGTCACCAGCTTTTCCATTCCGCGCGCAACGGCGCAGGTGGCGAACTGGCCGGAGCGCCCGGTCCGCTGCATCATTCCTTACGCGCCGGGCGGCGGCAGCGACCTGATCGGCCGTCCCTGGGCCGAGGCGCTGAGCCAGACATTCGGCCAGCAGTTCGTGGTCGAGAACCGCGGCGGTGCCGGCGGCATGATCGGTACGGAAGCGGTCGCCAAGGCGCCGCCCGATGGCTACACGCTGCTGGCCACGCCGGGCGCGACGCTCACCGTCCTGCCGCATCTGCGCAAAGCGCCGTACGATGCGACCAAGTTTGTGCCGTGCGGCCGCACCGGCGACTTCGTCACGGGCTTCTCGATCAACGCGCAGGTTGGCCCCAAGACGTTCGCGGAGATGCTCGACTACGCCAAGAAGAACCCAGGCAAGCTGTCCTACGGCTCGGCCGGCCTCGCGACCGCGACCCATCTCCGCCTCGAGATGCTGAAGTTCAAGGCCGGCATCGACATCCTGCACGTGCCCTACCGCGGCAGCGCCGATGCGCTCAATGACCTGCTGCCGAACAACGTGCAGATGATGAACGAGATCAACAACATTCCGCACGTGAAGGCCGGCAAGCTGCATCTGCTCAACATCAACGATACGCAGCGCCATTGGGACTTCCCGGACATCCCGACGCTCACCGAGCTCGGCTATCCGGATTCGGACGTGCCGATCTGGTACTCGATCCAGGGCCCGCCAGGTATGCCGCAGGAAATCGCCGAGAAGCTCAACGCCGCGATGGTGAAGCTCGCCCAGACGGACGACATGAAGAGCAAGCTGCGCGCCGTCAGCGCCTCGCTGCCCGTCCAGTCCACCAAGCAGATTGCGGAATTCTTCGCGGCCGACTCCCAGCGCAATGCCGACCTGATCAAGGCTGCGAAGGTCAAGCTGGAATAGCCCTCTTCCCAGAAGTATCAGGACAAACAGTTCGGCCAGCGATACGCTCGCTGGCCGAATTCATTTGAGCCGCACATGAGGCCCCGCACCGTCATGCCCAAGCACTCGGATCTCCTCTCGCTCTCCTCCGTCGAAATGCGCCGCCGCATCGGCTCGAAGGAAATCTCGCCCGTCGAGCTCCTCGAGGCGTGCATCGAGCGCATCGCCGAGATCAATCCGGCCGTGAATGCGGTCACGGCCACCTGCTATGCGCGGGCGCGACGGGAAGCCAAGGCGGCGGAGAAAGCTGTTCGCGACGGCGAAGCGCTCGGCGCACTGCACGGCCTGCCGGTCGGCGTGAAGGACCTCGAGAATACGGGCGGGCTGCTCACGACCTACGGCTCGCCGCTCTACAAGGACAATATTCCCGAGAACGACACGGTGATGGTCGCGCGCATTCGTGCGGCCGGCGGCGTCGTGGTTGCCAAGACGAACGTGCCCGAGTTCGGCGCGGGCGCGAACAGCCGCAATCCCGTGTGGGGCGCGACGGGCAATCCCTTCGATCCGACGAAGAACGCGGGCGGCTCGTCGGGCGGCTCGGCCGTGGCGCTCGCGACCGACATGCTGCCTGTGTGCACAGGCTCGGACACGGGTGGCTCACTGCGCATTCCGGGCGCGGTCAATGGCGTCGTCGGCTTCAGGCCCTCGCCGGGCGTCGTGCCGCACACCATGCGCCCCATGGGCTGGTCGGCAATCTCGGTGCTCGGGCCCATGGGCCGCACGGTCGCCGACACCTGCCAGCTCATGGCCGCGCAGGCCGGCCAGCACGCCATTGATCCCCTGAGCTACGACGTGGATATCGCAGGCCTCGCAACGCCCAAGCCGGCCGATCTTGGCGGACTTAAGGTGGCTTTCACTGAGGACTTTGGCACGAGCCCCGTCGACAAGCCCATCCGCAAAGTGTTCCGCGACCGCGTGAAGGCCATGCGCCACCTCTTCCGGCGCTGTGATGCCATCGAGCCGGATCTCGGCAAGGCCGACGAGTGCTTCGACGTCGTCCGCGCGATCGCCTTCGTCGGGCGCTATCGCGATGCTTACGAGAAGGATCCCTCGACGCTCGGCCCGAACATCCGCGCGAACTACGAGCTCGGCGCGAAGATGAGCATGGCCGATGTCGCCTGGGCCCATCTCGAGCAGACGCGCATCTACCGGAAGTTCCAGGAGCTCTTCAGCGAGTACGATCTCATTCTCGCACCGACCGTGCCGATCTCGCCCTTCCCGTGGACGCAGCTCTATCTCGCCGAGATGAACGGCAAGCCGCTGCGCAACTACTACCACTGGCTCTCGCTGACATACGTCGTCACGCTCGCGACCAATCCGGCGATCTCTATTCCTTGCGGCGTCGACCACGCCGGCTTCCCCTTCGGCCTCCAGGTCATCGGCAAGGCGCGCGCGGATGCCTTCGTGCTCTCGGCAGCGCACGCCATGGAGCAAGCCTTCAACGCGAGCGATGAGCTGAAGCGCCCGCTGCCCGACCTCGACAAGCTGATGAAGCCGACGCCGGCTCTCAAGTCGATCGTGACGGCGCCGCCGAAGCGCACGGACATGAAATAACAGCGAGGGCGCACGCCCATGATCCTCTACACGCTCGCCATCGCATTCCTGATCGGGCTCGTGCGCTGGCGCGTGTGGACCGTGCCCCTGCTTACGGTCGCGGCCGTGGTCGTGAATATCGGAGTGGTGGCGAACTGGAATTTCGAAGTCTGGCGGCCCTTCAACAATCCAATCTTCATCGATCTCGTGCTGAAGCTGCTGCTGGTGAACTTCATCGCGTCAGTGATCGGCTATGGCGTGGGGCGTCTCATCGCCTTCATCATGGGCTATCTCGCGCGGAACTTCCGCACGCCGATCGAGTAGAGCCTAACGCCGCGCGACCGGCCGGCCCAGCGTCGCGCCGATGATCTCGAGCCCACCGTCGATCGCATCGCGCCATGTGAGCGGGCAGCGCGGATGGACGCCAAATGCCGGCCGCCGCTCCTCGACGAGCAGCGACGACGGCAGATGCACGAAACCGATGCGATGCTCGCGCGCGGATCGTCGCGCCATGTCGAGCGCCGTATAGAGCGTCGCGTTGCAGAGATAAGCCCCGGCATCGCGCGAGATGAAGGCCGGCAGCCCGCGGCGACGCAAACGCGCAACGATCGCGCTCACGGGCACCGTACTCGCCAGATACTCCTGTCCCTCGGCTCTCAGCACCGGCGTGCTCGGAAAGACGCCGGCCGCATCGGGCAGGAAGCCGAGACGATTGCGCCCGCGCGCCTCGATCTCGAAGCCTCGCGCGCGCGACGACACGCCGAAATGCAGCGCCACGGTCGGCGTCAGCCCTTCATAGAGCCCGTAGAGGTGCTCGATGCCAGCGGCCCACTCGGTCGGCAGCGTGCGCGTCTCGAAGACGATCCCCGGGAAGGCCGCACGCGCCGCCTCGGCCAAGCGCGGCACGAGCAGCGATGTCGCATTGGCCGGCACGCTCGGAAAGGGCCCGAAGCCAGTGAGCAGCACGGTCGTGCGACCATTGAGCATGGCCGTCAGGTCTCCGACGATTTGCCAGCGCGATCCTCGCTGAGCAGCGTCATCACGCTCTCGACAGCCATAGCGGGCGTCAGGCGCCCGAGACGCACCTCCGCTTCGAGCTGCCCCATGCGCTCCACGATGTGCGCGCGGCTGCGCACCTCGTCCATGAGCCGGTCCGCGAGCATGTCGTGCATCCATGTCACGGCCTGCGTCTGACGGCGCGCGAGAAAGGCGCCGGTGCCGGTCATGATGCGCCGGTGCTCCTCGATCTTCTGCCAGAGCACGTCGAGGCCCTTGTTCTCCTGCGCCGACATGGTGAGCACGGGCGGGCTCCAGCTCGGCGAGACCGGCGTCAGCAGATTGAGCGCGCCCTGGTACTCGGCCGCCGAGCGCGAAGCCCGCGCAACATTGTCCCCATCAGCCTTGTTGATGACGATCATGTCGGCGATCTCGATGATGCCCTTCTTGATCCCCTGGAGATCGTCGCCGCCACCGGCGAGCAGCAGCACGAGGAAGAAATCGACCATCTCGGCAACGGCCGTCTCGGACTGGCCGACACCCACCGTCTCGACGATCACGACATCATAGCCCGCGGCCTCGACGACCAGCATGGTCTCGCGCGTGCGCCGCGCCACGCCACCGAGCGTGCCCGATGTGGGCGAGGGGCGGATGAAGGCATTCTCGCTCGACGAGAGGCGCTGCATGCGCGTCTTGTCGCCGAGGATAGATCCGCCCGTGCGCCGGGAGGTCGGATCGACTGCCAACACCGCCACGCGGTGTCCGGCGTCGATCAGGTTCATGCCGAGCTGATCGATCGTCGTCGACTTGCCGACGCCCGGCACGCCGGTAATGCCGATGCGGTGTGCCTTGCCGGTATTGGGGCCAGCCTCCGGCAGCAGGATCTGCAGCAATGCCTGCGCGCGTGTACGGTGTGCGGGCTTGGTGCTTTCGATCAGCGTAATGGCGCGGGCGAGTGCTGCGCGGTCACGGGCGCGAATGCGCTCTGCGAGCGCCTCGAGCGAGAGTGCGTCGAAGCTCTGCCGGCCGAGCGCCGTGGCAGATCCCCCGGCCGGCTCGCCGTTGGCACCATCACCCACCATTCAGAAGCACCACAGGCGTTGCCCGAGCGTCGACAAATCGACGAGCAGCGCTTCGCCCCTGACGGCGACGAGATAGAGCGCGCCCATCATGAGCAGGGCGAGCGCCAAGGTCAGCCCGAGGCGCACCGCGCGCGGCATCCGCTCGGGCACTTCGGCCGCCGTCTGCGGCGCAACTTGCGGTTCACTGATCGAGGTCATGCGTGGCCTCCTCAGGTCGCGGGCTGTTCCCTGAGCCGTGCGACGGGACGCTCGCGGATCGGCCAGTGAATGAGCGCCGCAAACATCGCGAGCGCGATCGAAATCCACCACATGCTATCGTAGGATTTGGTGGAGTCATAGAGGGTTCCGGCAAGCCACAGGCCCGCGAACGAGCCGAGCTGGTGCGACAGGAAGACGAAGCCGAAGAGCATCGACATCCACTGCGTGCCGAAGAAGATCCCGACCAGCGTCGAGGTCAGCGGCACGGTCGAGAGCCAGAAGAGCCCGAGCAGCGCCGAGATGGCGATGATCAGCCACGGCGTCAGCGGCAGGAAAAGGAGCCCCAGGAACGCGAACGAGCGCATGAAGTAGATGAAGCTCAGCCCGACGCGGCGCTCGATAAAGCGGGCCGACTGGCCGGCGGCGTACGTGCCGATGATGTTGGCGACGCCGACCGCCATCAGCGCCCACACGCCAACCCATGACGGCATTCCGAGATCGGAAACGAACGCCGGCAGGTGAACGCCGTAGAAGGCAAGGTGGAAGCCGCAGACGAAGAAGCCTGATGTCAGCAGCCAGAAGCTCGGATGCCGGAAAGCTTCCTGGAAGGCCTCGACCAGCGTCTGGGATTTGGCGGCACCGACAGCGGACGGCGTCGGCTTGCCTGCCAGCGGCCAGGCCAGCGGAAGGATCAGCAGGCAGGTGGCCGAGATGGCCATCAGGCTGGCTTTCCAGCCGATCGTTTCGATCAGCACATGGGCATAGGGAAATGCGATGAGCGTGCCGATGCCGCTCGCCATACCGAGCGACGCGATCGCGGCGGTGCGCCTTTCGGCCGGCGCAGCGCGGCCAACAGCACCGACAAGAGCGGGAACGCCCGTTCCCTCGACGGAGCCCAGCTCGCTCCACGGCATGACGAACAGCTCGCGCGGGTTCGGGCCGGCCGACCACGCGGCCATGCCGCGGTCGGTGATGACGGCGGGGACCCACCTGTCGGCGACGGCGCCCGCCACGATCGTCAGCACGCCCCAAGTGAGGTTGGCGATTGCCATGGCATTGGAGAACGGCTCGCGCCCGATGCCGAGTTCTGTGGTCAGCGGCTTGAGATAGAGTCCCATGACCTGCCTGAGCCCCATGGCCAGGCCGACAATCGTACCGGCGGCAAGAATAACCAGCCACAGCGGGCGCGCGGGCCGCGCTGCGGCAATTGCTTGAGCTGACATTCTTCGGTCCAACCAGATGCTCGCCGGCTGACGCTGAAGAAAAGCGCGGGCCGCGAGGCAGGAAGCTGCAGCACTGTTTCGAGTGTCTTATGCCCTGCGCCGGGGCTCCATGTCGAGTTGCGGCGGAGACCCGCAAGGCTGCATTGCCGGCCGCACATCTCCTTCAGCCAGGGACAGAGGCCACCAGCGCGCGGGCGATCATCGACAATATAAGGCTAAGATGATCCGTTTACCGAGTTAATCGGAGAGCTTTGTCAGGTAACTCCCATCGAGATTAAGCTTTTCTTAGAGCCGCGAACCGGGACCGGCTGCCCAGCGGGCGTCGCTCAGGAGAGAGCCCACATGTCGAAAACCGCACTTCTCACCGCCGCGACAGCGGCCTTGCTCGGTGCCCTGTCGTTTGCCGCAGCTCCGAGCGCCGAGGCAGGTGGTTACAAATACGGATACCGCTCCAGCGGCGTCATCGTTTTCGTCGGCACACCGCCCTACGTCTATGACGGCTATCGCCCGTACCGCGGCCCCTACTACTTCCGCCGCGAAGGCATCTACCAGCAGCCGGAAGGCATTTTCCGCCCTGCCGGCATCGTCTACAGGCCCTATTACGCCGCGCCGAGCCCCGTCTACTGCCGCGGCTGGGGTTTCAAGTATGACCGCCGCTGGGTAAAGCCCAAGAAGTGGCGCTGCATGGCCTGGTAGGCCCTTCAGGCTGCCAGCACCGCATCACCGACAGTTCCAGCGCCCTCGATCCTCACCGGTCGGGGGCGCTGCCGTTCGGCAGCCAATCCTCACAATGCCGACTAAATTGCTGGCGCCCGCTCAATCGAACAGTGAACTTTGTTCTGTACACCGATCCTGGAGACCAACCGAAGTCGCCGCCCGGGCGTCCACGCTCAGGTCCAGGAGAGAAGAACACATGTCCAATGTCGCCGTTTTCGCCGCAACCGCCGCCGCGGCAGTCCTAGCCGTTTCGCTTGCCAGCGCCACGGGCGCGGAGGCGCGCAAGCACCGCCATCACCATCACCACCGCGGCGTGTCCGTCGTCATCGGCGCGCCGGTGGTCTACGGAGGCAACTACTACGGCAGCAGGCACTACGGGTACGCCCCGTCGTACTACTATCGCGGCGGCTTCGGCCCCGACTGCCTGCGCTGGCAAAGGTACCACTACCGCAGCGGGAAGGTGAAATGGCGTTGCGTCGCCTGGTAAGCGTACTCCCCCACGCCAGTTGACGCTCCTCGCGCCCCCTTGACCCACGGGTCCTGGGGGCGCTCGCGTTGGAGCGCGCGGTCGCTGAGCTTCAGCGGCAGACGAGCACCGGGATCGTCGTGTGCGTGAGGACTTTCTGGGTCTCGCTGCCGAGCAGCACGGCCGAGATGCCGCGGCGCCCGTGCGATGCCATCACGATCAGGTTGGCGGCCTTCTGCTTGGCCGTATCGATGATCGCCTGCCAGGGCTGGTCGTGCTCGACGTGCACAGTCTCCATGTCGACGCCAAGTGCCGTCGCCTTGCTCTTGAGAGCCGTGAAGTGCTCGGCGACCCGCGCGGCGATCTCGGCGCGGATCTCCTCGGTCGGCAGCGCCACGACGACTCCCTCGTAGACCATCGGCGCCGGCAGGCTGGTCACCCGCACGACGATGACCTTCGCGCCCGCGGCCTTGGCCATGGCGAGACCTTGATCGACCGCCTTTTCGGCGAGTGCGCCGCAGCAATCACTAAGCGACTAAGCACCATAAGAGCTGCGCCGCAAGGACGACGACGACGCAGCAGGCCTAGTGTGATGATCGAGAAATTCGCCACTTGTCGCGGCACGCTATCGAGTGAATTTCTCGATCTGCATCACACTAGCAAGACTACAATTCCAGTGTCCCTTTTGATCCCGCAGTTCGCTCGGGGCACTAGTGCGACATCAGCGTGGGCACGGTCATGTGCCGCAGGATATGGCGCGTGACGCCGCCGAACACCATCTCACGCAGCCGCGAATAGCCGTACGCGCCCATGACCAGCAGGTCGGAGCCGTTGTCGGCGAGACGCGAAAGAATATCGTCGGCGACGCCGATCTCCTCGGCAACGGACTTCTGCACCGTAACCTTGACGCCATGGCGCGACAGCGCGGCCGCGATCTGGGTGCCGGGCAATTCGCCCGGCTCGGGCTCGGCCCCACCGCCAACGACACAGAGCAGCGTGACCACCTCGGCGCCCTTCAGCAGGGGCAGGGCATCGAACACGGCGCGCGCGCCCTCCCGCTTTCCGGACCAGGCGACCGTAACGCGCTTGCCGATCTCGCCATAGGTGCCGGCATAGGGCACGAGCAGCACGGGCCGTCCGCCCTCCATCATGAGGCGCTCGGGAAAATCGAAGAGGCCTGAAAGCTCCCAATCGGGATCGGTCTGGCTCGCGACAATGAGGTCCGAGGCGCGGGCGTGCTCGAGAACGGCGGACGGCAAATCGCCATCCTCGATCCTGAGCTCACGCCATTCGCTTACGAACGGCCGGTTGGCCACCGCAGTCTCGAACATTTCCTTGAGGTCCCTGACCCGCTGGCCTTCGGCTGCGATGATCGCCTCCACGTCGGCAGGCGCCATCATCGGTGCCGCAAACGAAAAGGTCGGCGTTGCATCGATGCCGATCAGGTGCGTGTTGAAACGCTCGGCAAGACGTCCGGCGACGCTCAGCAGCACCTTGGCGCGACCCGGATTGGAGATCTGCGTCGTAATGGTTTTCCAGGCCATGGGCCGACCTCTCCGCTTTTGTCGCAATTGCGCGTGACATGAACATTGAACGGCGCGCGTCCGGCCGCCTTGACACGCATCAAGGCAGTCCGACGCCGGTCCGTGTGTATGGAACATAGGAGCGCGCCGGCCGGTTCCAAGCCGGCAGCGCGCCTGCCGATGCACACGCCGAGGGGGGGCCCGAATGCTTCGTCAAGCGAGAGCCGACGTCCTGGCGGCCAGCGTGCTTTCACGCCCGCTCGGCATTTGCGCCATTGCCGTCGCCCTTCTCGTGCTCGGCACGACGATCGCGCGCACGACGGAGTCGTGGGAGGTCCTGCTGCGGCACCAGCTTCAGGAGCAGCAGCGCTGCGCCCTCGACAAGGTCCTCATGGTGCGCAAGGTGCCGGTCGGCAATATCGTCGGCCTAGAAGGCCGCATCCGCTGTGCGGATACGCGCGAGTTCGATTTCAAGCGCGAGCGCGAGAACGAGCGGTTCACGATCCGCCTCTGCGAGCCCGTCAACGTGTGCTGAGCGCACACGAAAGCGATCAAACCCGGAAGTGCTTCGAGAGCTTCAGGCCCTGCGCCTGATAGTGCGAGCCGAGATCCGTGCCGTAGAGCACGCTCGGCACCGCCGTCATGCGCTCGTAGATGAGCCGGCCGATGATCTGCCCATCCTCGAGAATGAAGGGCACTTTGTGGCTGCGCACCTCTAGCACCACGCGCGCGCCTGCGCCGCCGGCCGGCGCGTGACCAAAGCCCGGATCCATGAAACCCGCATAATGCACGCGGAACTCGCCGACGAGCGGATTGAAAGGCATCATCTCGGCCGCATGTGTCGGCGGCACGTGCACGGCTTCCTTGGAAGCGAGAATATAGAACTGGTCAGGATCGAGGATCAGGCGCTGGCTGTCGCCGACGACGATCGGTTCCCAGTAGTCGGCGAGCGGGCATGAACCCGGTGCATCGACATCGACGAGGCCCGTGTGGCGCCGCGCACGATAGCCGACGAGACCCTTGCTCTCGCCGACGAGATCGACCGAGAGCGCGATGCCGCCGCGAACATCGGCCGCCGCACCGCCGCGCACGAGCGTGACCTTCTTGTGCAGGGCTTCGAGCGCGTCGTCCGTCTCGACGGGATCGCCCGCGCGAAAGCGGATCTGGCTCAGCATGGAGCCGCGGCGCACGACAATCGGGAAAGTCTGCGGGCAGATCTCGGCATAGAGCTGGCCGGCATAGCCCGCAGGGATCGTGTCGAACGACGAGACGCCATCCGCGATCACCCGCGTGAAGACGTCGAGCCGGCCCGTCGAGCTTTTCGGATTGGCGGCGGCAGCAATGTCCGCCGGCAGTGCGAGGCGCTCCTGCAGCGGCACGACATAGACGCAGCCCGTTTCGAGGACGGCGCCGGAGCTGAGGTCGATCTTGTGGAGCGACAGCTCCTTCAGGCGATCCATGACGTTCGTGCGGCCGCCCGGGCCGCCAGGCAGAAAGCTCGCCCTGACGCGATAGGCGACGTCGCCGAGACGCAGATCGAGGCTCGCCGGCTGGATCTGGGTCGGCGCGAAGGCGCGCTCGGCATGGATCGCCCCTGACACGACCAGGGCGCGGATGTCCTGAATAGGCAGAATTCCTGCCCGCTGACTGGGCTTCGCGCGCGCTTTCGGCATAGGAGCTCCCTTACTAGTGTGGTGGTTCCGAAGTCCGCCATCCCCTTCGCGGCAGGTGTCGGAGGCGGACTTCGGAAGCTGAACCACACTAGAAGCATAGACTTGCTAGTGTCCTTTCGATCGCGAAGTTCGTTCGAGAGCCCGCCACAGATGGTGACGAACTTCGCGATCGGGACACTCGTGCCGCTCGCGCATAGCCCATCCACCCATTGACGCCAAGCCCGAGGATGCGATAATCCGCGTCTTAGACGTCGTGGTGATTTGGCCGGCCGGCTTGCAGCCACGTAAAACAACTCGCTAAAAGGGCCGTGCGGAACCGGTTTCCTGGTCGCGCCCGGCACATGCGGGTGACCACGAGGCCGGTTTTAGTTTTCTTGGGGGCGCCCCGCGTGTCCCGCCGACAGGAGACCCGCAGATGGCAGACCCCGTCCCCCCGTCCATCCCCGCCGAGTGGAGCCCCGAGACCGTCCTCGTCCATGGCGGCACGATGCGCTCCCCCTTCGGCGAGACCTCCGAAACGCTCTACCTGACGCAGAGCTACATCTACGGGACGGCCGAGCAGGCCGAGGCCCGTTTCAAGGACGAGGAGCCAGGCTTCATCTACTCGCGCTTCTCGAACCCGACGGTGGCGATGCTGGAAGAGCGCATCCGCCTGCTCGAAGGCGCGGAAGCGGCGCGCGCGACGGCAACCGGCATGGCGGCAGTGACCTCCGCGCTGCTGAGCTATCTCAGTGCCGGCGATCACGTCGTCGCGGCGAAGGCGCTCTTCGGCTCCTGTCGCTATGTCGTCGAGGAGCTTTGTCCGCGCTTCGGCATTTCCTGCACGCTCGTCGACGGCACGGACCTCGCGGCATGGAAGCAGGCCATCACGCCGAAGACCAAAGCCGTCTTCTTCGAGACGCCAGCCAATCCGACGCTCGATCTGGTCGACATCCGCGCCGTCTCGGATCTCGCGCACGCCGTCGGCGCGCTTGTCTTCGTCGACAACGTCTTCGCGACGCCCCTCATGCAGAAGCCGCTCGCCCTCGGCGCCGATGTCGTCGTCTACTCCGCGACCAAGCACATCGACGGCCAGGGCCGCTGCCTCGGCGGGCTCATTCTCTGCTCGGCGCAGTTCCTCAAGGACTATCTCCAGGTCTTCCTGCGCCAGACCGGGCCGTCCATGAGCCCGTTCAATGCCTGGGTGCTCCTGAAAAGCCTCGAGACGCTCCCCGTGCGCGTGCGTGCGCAATGCGCGGCGGCCGCCGAGATCGCGGCCGCGCTCGAGACGAAGCCCGGCATCACGCGCGTCCTCTATTGCGGCAGCAAGAACCATCCGCAGGCGGAGCTCGCCCGCAAGCAGATGTCGGGCGGCGGCCAGGTCGTGACCTTCGAGGTGGCGGGCGGCAAGGCTGCGGCATTCCGCTTCCTGAATGCGCTGAAGATCATGAAGATCTCGAACAATCTGGGTGATGCAAAAAGCATCGTCACGCATCCGGCGACCACGACGCACCAGCGTCTCAAGCCGGAGGCTCGTGCCGAGCTCGGCATCAGCGACGGCATGATCCGCCTCTCGGTGGGCCTCGAAGCGCCGGTCGATCTCCTCGCGGACCTCGATCGCGGTCTGGCAGCCATGCGCGCGGGGTGACGAAAGGCCTGACCGGTGGACAATAGCGGTCCGGTCTGCTCGAATATGACCGGACAAAGCCCGCCACCGAATCCAGGGAAATGATCATGAATGCGATCGATCCGCCGGCCACGGCGCAGGCGCGCGCGCTTGCCGCGCGCTACGGCACGGAGCCCAAGCCGGGCCAGCTTCCCTGGAACGATGTCATCGCGAGCCTGATGGGCCATCGCTCCGTGCGCGGCTATCAGACGACCCCGCCACCGCCGGGCACGCTCGAGATCCTGATCGCCGCCGCGCAGTCGGCGGCGACGAGCTCGAACCTGCAGACGTGGTCGGTGATGGAGGTCACGGATCCCGAGAAGCGGAAGGTTCTGGCCGAGGTCGCCAACGGGCAGAAGCACATCATCGAGTGCCCGATCTTCCTCGTGTTCATCGCCGATCTCTCGCGCAACGAGCGCCTCGGCAAGGCCGAGGGCGCGACGCTCGAGGTCCTCCCCTATCTCGATGCTTTCCTCGTCGCTTCGATCGACGCGGCCATGGCGGCCCAGAACGCCGTCATCGCAGCGGAGTCGCTCGGCCTCTCGACGGTCTACATCGGCGCATTGCGCAACAACGTCACGCGGGTCGCGGAGCTGCTCGAGCTGCCCTCGGGCGCCGGCCCCGTGTTCGGCCTCTGCATCGGCTATGCCAAGCCCGAGTCGGCCGGCGAGGTGAAGCCGCGCCTGCCGCAGGAAGTCGTGCTGCACCATGACCGCTACTCGACGGCGGGCGAGACTGAAGCACGCGCCACCTACGATAAGCGGCTCGAAGCCTTCTCGCGCCGCCACGAGATGGCGGCCTACACATGGACGCAGCGCGTCATCAATCGCATGGCCAAGCTCAATGCGCTCACCGGCCGCGATCGGATGAAGGACGCCTTCAAGGCTCTCGGTTTCCCACTGCGCTAAGAGCGCCGGCGGGACATAGCGGGGGCTCGCCCCATGACCACCACGACCGGGCATGATGTCCCGGCAATCGAGTTGACGGTCGCCCGGCGTCAGCTCGTGCTGTTCGTGGTGGTGCTGAGCTCGGCGGTCTACAACGCCGCGACCTTCACCGCGACGGCGATCCTGCCGCAAATGCAGGGCGCGATGGCCGCGACCCAGGACGAGATCTCCTGGGTGGTCACCTTCAACATCCTCGCGACGGCCGTCGTCACCCCCATGACCGGGTGGCTCGTCGCTTCGTTCGGCCGCCGCAATGTCATGTTCTGGAGCCTTGCGGGCTTCACCCTGGCCTCGCTGCTCTGCGGACTGGCACGCGGGCTCGATGATCTCGTGCTCTGGCGCGTGCTTCAGGGCGCGGCCGGCGCACCGATGCTGCCGCTCGGCCAGACGCTCATTCTCGACGTCTTCCCCAGGCACCAGCATCCGAAAGCGATCGCCATCTTCGGCATGGCGAACACGGCGGGGCCGATCATCGGGCCGATGCTTGCCGGCGTCCTATCCGACTATTACGGCTGGCGGTGGGGCTTCTACATGATCGTGCCGGTGGCGCTCCTCGCAACCATCGGCGCGCGCCTGATCCTGCCCCAGGACGACTCGCGCCGGCCGACCTCGCTCGACTGGACGGGCTTTCTCTCGCTCTCCATCGCCATCGCGGCCATGCAGATCATCCTCGCGCGCGGCCAGCGCCTCGATTGGTTCGAGTCGACCGAGATCATCGTCGCAACCTTCATCGGCGTCGTCGCCTTCTACCTCTTCGTCGTCCACAGCCTCACGGCGCGGAAGCCTTTCCTCGACCTGCGCATCCTGCTCGACCGCAACTTCGCGATCGGGCTGCTGCTCGTCGGCATGTTCGGCATGGTGAACTTCACGCCGATGGTCCTGCTGCCGCCGCTGCTCCAGGCTCACCTCGGCTACACGGATCGTCTCATCGGCCTGATGGTCGGCTGGCGCGGCGTCGGTGTCGCAGCCGGCTTCTTCCTCGTCATGATGATGGGACGCCTCGACCCGCGCGTGACCATGATCATCGGCTTCGGCGTCCAGATCCTCTCGGGCCTGTGGCTCATGGCGATCACGCTCGACGCCGACTTCGCGACCTTCGCCCTCAACGCATTCCTGCAGGGCACGGCGGTCGGCCTCATCTGGGCCCCGATCGCGACGACGGCCTTCTGGACGCTGCCCGCAGCCTCGCGCGCCGAGGCGACCTCGGTCTTTCATCTCACGCGCAACATCGCCTCGAGCTTCTTCATCTCGATCTGTGTTGCCGAGGTCGTTCGAGCAACGGGCGCCAACTACAGCCGCCTCGTCGAGAACGTCACGCCCTACAGCAAGCAGCTCCTGCTCGGGCCGGCCATGAGCGGATGGAACGTCGAGACGCTCTCGGGCCTCGCCTCGCTCTCCAAGGAGATCAACCGACAGGCGGCGCTGATCGCCTACACGAACGTTTTCTACATCTACACGTTGATCTCGCTCACCGCGATCCCGCTCGCCCTGCTGGTGAGGCGGGCCCAGAGCCGGTGACAGAGGACGATGGGATGGTGAGGCATGTTGGCGGTGGACGCGGGACACTAGAATCATAGCTTTGCTAGTGTGATTCAGATCGAGAAGCTCGCTCAATACCGTGCCGCGACATCTGGCGAACTTCTCGATCATCACACTAGCGCGTTTAAGATCGCGCCCGGTGGGATCTGACGCGGCTCGAAAACAGAGAAAGCATGGGCCCATTCGATAGACTGCTCGATCGGTTCGGCCACTGGCTCGCAGGGCGCCTCGAAAGCGAGACGCCGGGCGAAGAGCCGTTCATTCCTACGGACCGGGAGGCGCTCCGGCGCACGCTGCGTACAGGTGACGTACTTCTGGTTGCCGGCGGCAGCACGCTCTCGACGGCCATCAAGTACCTGACGCAATCGACGTGGTCGCACGCCGCGCTCTACGTCGGCGACGTGCTCGACCAGACGGCGGGGAATGGCGAGCCGCACGTGCTGATCGAGGTCACCGCAACGGAAGGTTGCGCCTCGGCACCGCTCTCGAAGTACGAGCGCTTTCATACGCGCATCTGCCGGCCGATCGGGCTCACGGAGGCCGATCGCGAGGCGCTCGTCACGTTCATGATCTCGCGGCTCGGCTCCAAGTACGACATGCGCAACATTTTCGACCTGGCCCGCTATCTCATGCCGACGCCGCCCGTACCCACGCGCTTCCGCCGCCGCATGATCGCGCTCGGATCCGGCGAGCCGACGCGCACCATATGCTCGACGCTCATTGCCGAAGCCTTCGGCCGCATCGCGTATCCTATCCTGCCGCGCGTCGAGCTCCTGATGGATGAAAAAGGCGGCATCACCCGTTTTCGCCAGCGCGAGATCCTGCACATCCGCCACTACAGTCTCTATGCACCCGCCGATTTCGACCTCTCACCCTATTTCGACATCGTGAAGCCCACGATCTCCGAAGGCTTCAACTACAAGGGCTTGAGATGGGCCAGCGACGACCAGGGCCCCGCCAAGATGACCGAGACCAGCCGCAGCCGCAGCGCCTAGACTGTCCCCGATCCTGCGCACCGACCGAAGGACACCCGCCGATGACCACCACGCCCCCAAATGCCGCCGACAGCGATCCCACCAAGCGCGGCTGGATGACCGGCTTTCCGCCGCCGCCCGAGAAGGCCATCACCTTCGCCGATAGCCGCTTCCGCAGCTTCCCCGAGCTCCGCTGGGCGTGGAGCAACATCCGCCAGCTCGTGCCGACCGTGAATGTCTGGCGCGGTTCGGGCCCGGCATCCGTCCTCCAGCGCGACGAGCAGGATCTCGGCAAGGTCAAGGCGACGACCATGGATGGCCGCCCGATCACCTTCGATCAGGCCCTTGCGGAGACTTACGCGGACGGCATCGTGATCCTCCACCGCGGCCGCCTCGTTTTCGAGCGCTACCTCGGCGCGCTGAAGCCGCACAAGCAGCACATAGCCATGTCGGTGACGAAGTCCTTCACCGGCACGCTCGCGGGGATGCTGGTCGCGGAAGGCAAGATCGATCCGGCAGCGCCGGTGACGAAGTACGTGCCCGAGCTTGCCAAGAGCGCCTTCGGCGATGCGACCGTGAACCAGGTCATGGATATGACCACGGGCCTCAAGTACACGGAGGTCTACACGGACCCGAACTCCGACATCTGGCCCATGCGCCGCGCCAACGGCATGGCGCCGCCCGAGCCGGGCAAGCCACCGACCTCGCTGCTCGAGTACCTCACGACCCAGCAGAAGCAGGGCGAGCACGGGCAGGTCTTCGCCTACAAGACCATCAACACGGATGTGCTGGCGTGGATCCTCCGCCGCACGTCCGGCCAGTCGCTCTCCGAGCTGCTGTCGGAACGCATCTGGCAGCCCATGGGCGCGGAGGAAGATGCCCACTACACGGTCGACCGCCTCGGCATCGAGAGCGGCGGCGGCGGCCTCAACACGACGACGCGCGACCTTGCCCGCTTCGGCGAGATCATGCGCAACCGCGGCCAGTTCAACGGCCGTCAGATCGGGCCCGCGAGTGTCGCCGACGACATCGCCAAGGGCGCCGACCCGAAGAAGTTCGCGCCCGCCGGCTACCCGACGCTGCCCGGCTGGTCCTATCGCAACCAGTGGTGGGTGAGCCATGACCCGCATGGCGTGTACATGGCGCGCGGCATCCACGGCCAGTCGATCTACGTCGATCCCAAGGCCGAGGTCGTCATTGCCCGCTATGCCTCGCATCACGCGGCGGGCAACGTGAACAACGATCCTGTCACATTGCCGGCTTTCGCGGCCGTCGCGCGGGCGCTGATGGCCTAAATTCGGGGGCTGGGCCGACACGCCTGTGGCCATCCGACCACGGTATGGCTCCCTGCGAGCAATGCCGGGCTGTTCCGCAGGCGACTTCATCGACTATGCTGGCGCCGCTTGATCGGAGGTGGGGATTCAGGGGGTTGTGACTTTGCGTAGGTCGGTACTGGGTCGCGTCATAGCCCTCGGCTTGATCGCCATAGCGGCGGCTGCGTGCGCGGGCCCCGAGCGCCATGCCGTGCCGTCCGCCCTCGTATCGGATGCGAAGGTGCCAATCACCCGCGCGACGCGCTTCTGGGGCGACGAGGTTCCGAAGGACATCTACGCCTTCGTCCAGAACCACATGCCGAACGTGCGGCGCCTGGCCGCCAGCGCCACGATGAAGAACGGCCGTCCGCACGTCGAGTCCCTCGCGCTCTCCGGCGGGGCGGAGGATGGCGCGTTCGGCGCCGGCCTGCTCACTGGCTGGCCGACGCGCGGCGACCGCCCCCGCTTCGAGGTCGTAACCGGCGTCAGTGCCGGCGCGCTCATCGCCCCCTACGCCTACCTCGGCCCGCGCTACGACAATCAGCTTGCCGAGGTCTGGCGCAACTTCGACTCGGGCTCCGTCGCGACCCCGCAGGTGCTGGCCGGCCTGTTCGGTGCCGATGCGCTTGCCGACTCCACCCCGCTTCGCGAATTGATCAAGAAGCACGTCAACAGGCGGATGCTGGCGGAGATCGCGCAGGAATACCGCAATGGCCGCCTGCTCCTGATCGGCACGACCAATCTCGATGCTCAGCGCCAGGTGATCTGGAACATGGGCGAGATCGCGGTTGCGGCCGCGCGCGATCCCGAAGCCGCTCAGCTCTTCCGCGACGTGCTGCTCGCCTCGGCGTCACTCCCCGGCATCTTCCCGCCCGTGCACGTCAAGGTGCGCGTCGGCGACAAGGTCTTCGAGGAGATGCATGTCGACGGCGGCCCCACGCGTCAGGTGTTCCTGGCGCCGGCGCAGTTCTCGCTGAAGACGTTCGATCGTCTCTATCAGACGCCGCCACACCGCACTGTCTACGTCATCCGCAACGGCAAGATCGGCCCCGAGTACGAGGCGGTGCGCTCGAACGTGCTGGCGATCAGCGCTCGCTCGTTGTTCACGCTCACCAAGCATCAGGGCATGGGCGACATCAATCAGATCTACGCCATGACCGAGCGCGATGACGCCGCTTTCCGCCTCACGTCGATCCCTCAGAGTTTCAACGTCAAGGCCACCAAGGCTTTCGACCCAAACTACATGCAGGCGCTGTTCGAGGTCGGCCGCCAGCTCGGCCAGAGCGGCAATGCCTGGGCCCCTACGCCGCCCGAAGCCGTGCGGATCGCGGCGCAGCGATAGCGCCCCCGAACTAGACGGGTCTGTTCGATCCAAATGGAACCGCAATCCCCCTCCCCCAGCGCCAAAGGCGCGCCTTTGGCGCGATGGTGGGGAGGGGTTAGGGGTGGGGGGAATCCCCTACCGCCAGCGTTCTGCAATCCCCCCCTCCTAACCTCCCCCACAAGGGGGGAGGGATTAGCTGGCGGCCACGCGCCTCGTTTCAGCCGTCGCCTTTGCCATCTCCAGGCGAAAACAGGCCGATCGTCGCCATGAGCCGGACGAGCTCCGTCTGACGGCCGGTGCCCGTCTTTGCAAATACGCGGCGCAAGTGCGTCTTTATCGTATTCGCGGATATCCTGAGCTGGATCGCGGCTTCCGGGATGCTGAGGCCCGATACGGCCGCGAGGGCGACCCGCGCCTCCGCGCGCGTCAGTCCATAGGCCTCCATGATCAAGGCCGCGGGAATGCCCACACGGTTGGCCGGGTCGACGATGAACAGCATCACTGCCGCATCGGGCATCCGAAGATCCGCAAAGCGTCCGATATCCTTCCCGCGCACGGAGGATACGAGGATCGTCAATGGCGTCTCATCACTCGGGCGCGGCACGGAGATCGAGGCCGAGGGCACGCCGTGCAGCGCGGCGCGAACGAGCGCGGCGAGGCGCTGCGCGTGGAGAGGCGAACGCACCGTGACGCTCGTGCGCCGCAGTTCAAGTGGCCCGTCGTGTGCGCTCAACGCACGCGCCGCCGCATTGGCGTAGAGAACGCACGCGCGCTGGTCGAGAAGAACCACGCCGGCAGTGAGCCGGTCGAGGATGCGGAACTGGCCATCCTGCAAAGCTCGATAGCCATCGATGCGGAACGCTAATCCGAGCGATCGACGCATATGGGGAATGAGTTGCTGGAGCCAGTCCTGGTGACTTGCGTCGAGCGGCCCTTGGCCGGCGCTGCGGCACAGATTGAAGGCGACGCAGAAATCCCCGCGCGCAGCGAGCGCGATCATCGTGTTGTGCGCGACATCCTGCGGGCGCAGCACCTCGTCGAAGAACGATGTATGGCGAAGAGAGGCAAGCGGGACGACCTCATCGGACAGAACGATCCGCCCCACGGCCTGCCTCTGCATGGCACTGTTCCAGGGGTTTTGGATGTGCCGCGTCTTGTAGGCCTGATTGCATTCCTCGCTGAGGCGCCCGTTGTAGTCGAAGAAGACCGTCTCTGCGCCGTACGACTGGCCAAACAGGATGCCGCCTTGGCCTCCCGTCAGATCGGCGATGTGCGTCAGCACGGACCGCCACGTATCCGGCTCGGTCGCGGTGTCGTAGATGGCGTCGAGAAGACTTTCAGGATGCTCGATCACGCGCGCCAATGCACAGCCCTCGTGTTCGCAACCAGGCTCCGGGAACCAAAGGTAATCATCAGCCTGTCAGCGTTGCATGACAAGATGCGGCGAACGATCGAGGATTTGAGAGACCGGCATAGTTTTAGCCAGCGAGCGCGAGCGCACACGGTTGCCGAAGTGCGCCGCGCTCTTGAACGGCGTCTTTTTCCCATCCCCTCCGGTCATCGACGCGTGGTCGAGCGGTCCGAAAGGAAGTCCAGATTCCTGCGGGCTGCTGCGTGGTGCGGGTCGATGGCCAGCGCGCGTCGGAAGTCCGCCGCCGCACGATCCCGACGGTTCTCCTGCAGGTAAACCTCTCCGCGATTGTTCAAGGCGCCCGCATACTCCGGCAAAAGGTCGATCGCGGCGCCGAAATCGGCAATCGCGCGTGCAAGCTCCTGCTTCCGCCGCCATGCGACGCCGCGATTGTTGTAGGCATAGGCATTCGTGGGATCGAACCTCAGGGCGACAGAGAAGCCGGAGATCGCCTCGTCGTAGCGCTCGGCTTTGAGGAGTGCGAGGGCGCGATTGTTCACCGCGTCGGCGCGATGCGGATCTAGCTTCAGCACCTCGTCGAAATCGGCGATGGCAGGATCGAGCTTGCCGAGCTCCAGGTGCAGCGAACCGCGGTTGTAGCGGGCATTCACGTAGTTCGGGGCAAGGGCGAGCGCCCGGCTGTAGTCGTCGATCGCCCCGTCGAGCTGCTCATCACTCGCCCACGTCGAATCGATGATGAGCGAGCATCCAGCGACGGCCTCGTCAGGATCAGCGGCATTCGCGCAGTCCTCGATCGGGTTGGCGAAGGAAGCTCCAGCCAGGAGGACGCTCGCGGCAAGCACGGAACAGGCAAGCAAGCGGCAACGCAATTGCGCAGAACGTGGCATGGTCCTGACCCGCTGTCGCTGTCCGCAGCCGCGCCTTCGATTGCATGGATCGATACCGGCCGCGAAGCCTCGGCCGACACCACGCGGGCGCCGCGACAGCGAAGCAGGATTGGCCGCGCGCCGCGTCACCCCATCGGGTGATACGATCTTAGCGCGCGGCTCGATTTTGGTCGCCAGGGGCGGCGACTGTGGCGCAGCGGTGCCGCGCCACCCAAGTCATCGCACCATTTATTGGCTGCCCAGGCCCAGGAAGCTTTGAACCCGCGTAATGGCCGGCGGGTTCCACTTCCCGACCAGCGCTTCAGCCTTCGGCGCATAAAGCCGCATCGTCAGGTTGCACGGCCCGCCCGGCGCCGGAAGCCAATTCGACTCGCGGTCCGCTCCTGGGCTGTCCTTCTGGATGAAGAGATCGAGCGATCCATCGCCATTGTACTTCAGCGGCATCCAACTGCTGATGGCGAACCTGTTGAGTGAGTTCGCAACCTGGAAGCCCTCGGGATCATAGAGCGTGAGCGACCAGAATGCGCTAGCCGGCGGTGTCTCGCCCTTCTCGAAGTGCAGTGTGTACTTGCTCGCGCCATCTAGCGGCTTGCCGGATTCATCGCCGAGATTGAGAGGATAGATCGCATCCTCCGGCAAATTTGCGCCAAGACCGAGCTGCGAGACGATGGCGCGCTTCAAGTAGTAATTTCCGTAGACGCCCATGGTGTCGGTGTTCATCGACCAGCCATTTACAGCGCGGGCAAGCGTCGCCACCTTCCACGCCATCAATCGCTGCGCTTCCTCGGGAACCGTCGCGAGGGCATCGCGGACAGCAGGCGCGGCCTTGTCCAGATCGAAGCTCTTGCCCGGCTCGATGCCGATCTTCTTCATCTGCGCGACGATCGGCTCATCGGTGAGATGGGGCGGATTGACCTTCATTAGCTCGGCCCCATACGCAAAGAGCTGTCCTGCGGTCATGCGGTCGACTTGCTCTTTCGGCGGCGTCTTCATGTCGAGCGTCGAATCGATCGCGGCCTTGACCGGTACCGGGCTCTTGCCCCACTGGGATAGCGGCGTGACCTTGTAGCCGGCCTGGATCTTGTGAACGGCTTCGTAGTCGGGCGGCCCATCGGTCTTCGTCCGTCCGATGATCCACACGTGAGGCGTCGGCGCGTCGACGCGCATCATTTCCGCAGGCACGGTTCCGTTCCAGCCGCGAGGCACGACGAGATAGTTCGCGGCCTGCGTTCCCGTGGTCCGCCAGCCGGGTGAGGCGAACACGTCGGTCCACATGTCGAGCATGGGCAGAAGGTAATATCGGCCGTTCGTATCCGGCGCCGAGACCACCATCGGCTCCTTGGTGAGATCGAGCCACGCGCTCGAATACAAGGTATCGAAGTTCGGGCGCACGACGGTCTTGAAGTCGGCAGACGGGTATGAGGGGATGTTAACGAACGTGTTCGCGGGCCCCTTCCCGACCTCCTTGCCGGCCTCCATGTTGATGGATTGCCTGCGCGTGAGGTCCATCGTCACAAGAGGATAGAGGTAGACATAGGCATTCACGCCAATGCTCCGCATGTCTTGCTCCGAAGCAGGTTCAGCTTGAGCAAGGAGCGGTGGTGCTGCAATTGCACCCGACAATGACAGGCCAAGCAACACGGTTAGAGCGCTGCGTTTCATGTGCGGTGTCCCTTTCAAATAATACCGCCGACACAGCGTTCTCACCGGATGATCACCTCACCCGGATTGACGTGCGTCCACGAAGCCGATGAAGCTTTGGCCGATCGCCCTCAATTCATCAGACGAAAATCAACCGACCGGTGAGACATGGCTTGCGATCATTCTCGGCAACGGCGCGGACAATGTCGGCTAGGGAGAACCCTGATGCTCCGACGGCCAAGTGTGGTGTCGCGCATGAGCTCGCGCCTTCCCCCGAAGCGTTAATGATCGCGCAGAGGCGGGCACCCGCCCGGGCGCGGCGTTGCTGCTCGCCCCCACGCGCGCGCTTGGGAGCCCGCACGCTGGCGGCGGTTCGCCGGCCCGCACCCGCGCCCGCCCGCCCCCCGCCGCCGGGCACCCCGCAGACGCACGAGTAAAAAGAGGCCGATGCCTCAAAGACCCGCGAGCCCCACCCGGATCTGGCAAAAAAGAGCCACCCCTGCCCCACCCGCCGCACCGAAGGCCAGGAGCGCGGATCCCACGATCGGCGCGCAACATACCGCGCAGGCGCCAAGCGCGACGCCGCCGACAGCCGCAAGCCCATTAACCGTAGACTTCTGTTTCGTGATCATGGCAGGCGGCCTCCGTCGCTCGAGTTGACACGGCTGGAGCCTACGCCTTCAAGTAACTTGAAGGGCAATAGGAGAGTTCGGAGATGTCCTCTCGATCCGGCGCGCTGAGCATTGGAGCGCTCGCAAAAGCAGCGAGCGTGTCGACGCCGACCATCCGGTACTATGAAGAAATCGGGCTACTGCCCAAAGCCGGACGCAGCGCGAGCGGGCAGCGCCTGTATGAGAAGGCGGATGTCGAGCGCCTTACTTTCATCCGCCGCTGTCGGGATTTCGGATTTTCCATCGATCAGGTGCGATTGCTCTCGAGCTTGTCGATCAGCACCGACTCCGATTGCGCCGAGGTGCGCGACATTGCACGCCTTCACCTTGTCGAAGTGCGAAAGCGGCTCGAGGAGTTGCGCGGGCTCGAACGCAGTCTCGACGGCTTCGTGGAGCAATGTGACGCGATCTGCGCCGGCGGGCCAGCTTGCGATTGCGTGGTCTTCAAAAAGATTGCCGAGCCGTAGATCGAGATCCACGACCGCCGAAGCACGGCGAAGCAGGATTTGCCCAAGTCCGGGTTCCCGGAAGGGAAACGCAGCTCACCGCTCAAGCCCCCGGCATTCCATGCGCGATGATCTTGCGCATGACGCTCGGGAGCGCGACGTCGTCGAGGTCGCGGCGGTGCACCCAGCGGCAGCGCTCGGGCTCGGCCCATAGATCGACGACGGCCTCGTCGCGCACGAGCGCACGATAGACCGTCAGCTCGAGACGGAAGTGCGTGAAGACGTGCACGACGCTGCCGACCACGGGCCACCAGTCGCCGCGCAGGGGGGTGCGGCGGAGCGCCTCCTTCGCCACCGGCCGCATCTCCGTCCATTCCGTCGAAGGCACCTCCAGCATGCTCGCGAGCAGGCCCGTCGGCGGACGCTGGCGAAGCAGAATGCGCCCGCCTTCGCTGATCGCCAGGAAAGCCGTGCCGAAGCGCTCCGGCCGCGGCTTCTTCACGGCGCGCGCGGGCAGGCTCGCCTCGATGGCCATGGCGTGCGCGGCGCAATGGCGCTCGATCGGACAGACGAGACAGGACGGACGGCGCGGCGTGCAGATGCTGGCGCCGAGATCCATCATGGCCTGCGCATAGTCGCCGGCGCGCTTTTTCGGCGTGAGCGTAGCCGCGAGGCGCTTGAGCTCGGCCTTGGCGCCCGGCACCGGCTCGGCGACCGCAAAGAGCCGCGCGATCACGCGTTCGATATTGCCGTCGACAGGCGTCGCGCGGCGGCCAAAGGCAATGGCCGCAATCGCCGCCGCCGTATAAGGGCCGATGCCCGGCAACTCGCCGAGGGCCGCCTCCGTATCCGGGAACTGCCCGCCGTACTGCTCGACGACGGCACGCGCGCAGGCGTGCAGGTTGCGGGCGCGGCTGTAGTAGCCGAGCCCTGCCCATGCCGCGAGCACGTCATCGAGATCAGCCGCCGCCAGCGCCGCCACGTCCGGCCAGCGCACGAGGAATTTGAGGTAGTAGGGCGTGACCGTCTTGACCGTCGTCTGCTGGAGCATGATCTCGCTCAGCCAGACGCGATAGGGATCAGCCGCCTTGCCCGGCGCCATCCGCCATGGCAGGTCCCGGCGCTCGCGCTCGTACCAGTCGAGCAACGACGCGACCGTGCCCGGACCGGGTGCCGGCCAGATGTGTTGCAGTCTTGCCGCAGCGGTCATGCGATCGCCCCGCCCCCGCGCCCCGAATCATTAACCCGATGTTAAGCACGACTCGCACGAATGGGAACTGAGCGGGGGCGCTCTCAGCGAGCAGAGTTCCGTAAATGTCGCAAATGTCACGCTATTCCGCATCCGGCAAGGGCACTTTCGGTGCCAAGGCAGTCGGCAGCATGGTGCCGAGCCTGACCCGTAAGGCCTTCGAACGCTTCGGTTTTTCGACTGCGGCCCTGCTCACGGACTGGGCCGGGATCGTCGGCAAGGACCTTGCCCGCTACACATCCCCGGATCGCCTGAAATGGCCGCGCGGCGGCCACGGATCGGATGGCGAGACGTCCGGGCCTGAGCGGCAGGGCGCCACCCTCATCCTCCGCGTCGACCTCGGCCGCGGCATCGACGTCCAGTACCGCGCCCGCCAGATCATCGAGCGCATCAACGCCCACTTCGGCTATCGCGCCATCGCCGAGCTCCGCATCATCCAGGCGCCCGTCGAGGGTGCGCTGCCGCCCATGCCGGAAGCACGGCCCGCGCGCCGAGCCTTCGACCGCGCCTCAACCGCGCCGCTGGTGGCTGCCGTCGCCGACGACGGTCTCCGCGCCGCGCTCGAGAAAATGCAGGCCGGGCTCACCAGCCGCGGACATCGGTAGGTCGCGCTTACTTGTTTGCCGCGGGCTGCCGGGAAGAGGTGCTGTCGCCTCGTTCCGTGGTGCCATGCCCGCGGCGGCTCCCCGCTGAAGGCCCCCCTCACCCCGTCTTTTATGGACTTGGAGCGCGCCGCAGGCACACCACTGTCCCCTCTCCCCGCTTGCGGGGAGAGGGTTAGGGTGAGGGGCGGCGGCAAACGCCAACGTCGCACAAGCTCCCACCCCTCATCCTAACCTTCTCCCCGTAAAGGACGGGGAGAAGGGACCTGTCGCGCTCGCGGCGAGCACTTTGCTCATAAATGCGGGAGGGTCCGGGAGGGTGTCCCTCCCGGTAGAGCGCGAGACTAGTCTCGCTCGCGCTGCAGGCGCGACCCGCTCACTCCAGCCCCGCGACCTTCGGCCTATACTCATCCCACGGCATGGCGCGCTCGTAGATCGCCGACGCGCGCAACAGCGCCGCATCGGCCCCACGCCGCGCGACGAGCTGGATCGCGATCGGCAGGCCATCCGAGTGCAGCCCCGCCGGCAGCGTCACCGCGGGATTGCCGGTGAGATTGAAAGGATGGGTATACGGATACCAGGCCTTGCGGATGCTATCGACGACCTTGCCTTCAATCCCGATGGGATCGAAGAGCCGCTCCTGAATGGGCAGCGCGGTGCGCGAGAGCGTCGGCATGAGAATGAGATCGTAGCGGTCGAACCAGCCCTGGACCTTCCGATAGATGGCCGTGCGCTGAAGCGCGGCGCGCGCGAGCATCTCGGCGGTGTGCTGGCCGCCGCCCGCCATCTGGCGCACGAGCGTCGGGCTCATCTTATCGCGCCACTTCGGGAGCTGATCGGCGAAGCGCGCATTCCAGAGCGCGGTCGAGACGACGAGCCACATGGGCTCGGTCGGCTCCATGTCATCGCCCATGGGCTCGACGATCGCGCCGAGATCGCCGAGCGCGTCGGCCACCTGCTCGCAGCGCGCGAGGATCTCGCTGTCGACGACCGTATTGCCGACATAGGGGCGCCAGCCAATGCGCAGGCCATCGAGCGTCCCCTCACCGCGCGCAGCCTCGACGAGGCCTTCCGTCGAGGCGCCGAAGGAATGGATGTCGCTCGGGTCGGCGCCGCCCATAGCCTCGAGCATGAGGGCTGTATCCATCACATTGCGCGTCGTCGGCGTGATGTAGGACATGTTGCCGAACGTATCGGGCGCCATGTCGTGCGGCACGAGACCGAGCGACTGCTTGAAGCCGACGACGCCGCAGCAGGCCGCGGGAATGCGCGTCGAGCCGCCGGCATCGGTGGCAATGGCGAGCGGGCCGACGCCGACAGCCATGGCCGCAGCCGCGCCGCCCGAGGAGCCGCCACACGTGCGGCTAGCATCATAGGGATTGCACGTCCGACCGAAGAGCGGCGCCTCGGTGAAGGGCATGTGCCCGAATTCCGGCGTTGTCGTCTTGCCCATGAGGATCGCGCCGGCTGCCTTCAGTCGCGCGACCGACACCGCATCTGCAGCAGGAATATTTTCCGCGTACATATGCGAGGCAAATGTCGTGCGCACGCCCTTGGTGTTCACGAGGTCCTTCACGTGGAGCGGCACGCCGTGAAGCGGCCCCACCGCATCGCCGCGCGCGACGGCCTCGTCCGCGGCCCTGGCATCGCGCAGCGCCTCCTCGGCACAGATCGTGATGAAGCAGTGGAGCGCCGCCTGGGCCTTCTCGGCGCGCTGAAGGGTCGCCCGCATGACCTCGACAGCCGAGGCTTTGCGGTCGCGGATCAGGGCGGCGATCTCGGCAGCTCCGAGCCAGGCGAAGTCGTTCGACATCAGGACAAGTGCTCCTCACTTCATGGGACTGTCGTCCGGCACGGCTAGTGGGGCAGCATGGATCAACCTCAGCCCCGAATGGCCGTCTCTCGGCGAACTCTACGTCGAATGAAGGTCACTGACACCGCACATGCGGCCATAGGCCGTCAGCAAATATGGTTGACCTCGATCCGAGACAACATCAAGCTTTTGCGGGGACCATGCGAGGTGGCAAGGATCGCCCAAGCGAGATCCGGGAGGATCTGAGCCTGCTCGAACGTAGGAACATGCTCGTCGTACTCGGCGCGATGGTCGCGCTGGCCATCGGCATTCTGCATCCGGGATACGCGGGCGATGCGAAACTGCCGAAAGAAATCTCGTGGAGCACCTACGAGAGCGGCTCGTCGGCCTACGCGCAGTCGATCGGCATCGGCGCCCTGCTCAAGAAGAAGTACGGCACCGAGCTCGGCATCGTTCCGGCCAGCGGCGAGATCGGTCGCCAGACGCCGCTGAAGACAGGCCAGTCGCAGCTTTGCGCGTGCGGCATCGGCGCCTACTTCGCCCAGGAAGGCGTGCTGATGTTCGCCACGAAGGCCTGGGGACCGCAGCGCGTCCTCAACCTCTTCAACAACATCGGGACGAACGGCCAGCAGCTCGCGGTCAGCGAAACATCGGGCATCAGGAAGCCCGAGGACCTCAAGGGCAAGCGCGTCACGTTCGTGCGCGGCTCGCCGACGCTCAATCAGAACACCGAGGCCATGCTGGCGTTCGCCGGCTTGACGTGGAATGACGTGCAGAAGATCGAGGTTTCGGGCTGGGGCAAATCCATCCAGGCCGTGATCAACGGTGAAGCCGATGCCGCGTGGGGCAACACCGCCGCCAGCTACTACGTCAAGCTCATCAACTCGCCGCAGGGTCTCTTCCTGCCGCCGCTGCCGCATTCCGACGAGGCCGGGTGGAAACGCGCGCTCGAACGTGCGCCCTGGTGGTCGAAGTCGATGATCAAGACCGTCGCCCCCGGCTACAGGCACGCGGTCCCCTACGAGGGCAACAACTACCCCTATCCGATCATAGTCGCGGCAGCGGACACGCCGAACGATCTGGCCTACGGGCTCACCAGGGCCGTCATGGAAAACTATGCGGACCTCAAGGACGACGCGCCCGGCATGGATGGCTACCGCCTCGCGGTGCAGAACTTGAAATGGGTGCTGCCATATCACGCGGGCGCGATCCGCTACTTCAAGGAGAAGGGCCTCTGGAAGGCCGAGCACGACGTGCACAACGCCGAGCTCGTGAAGCGCCAGAACGTGCTCGCCGAAGCATGGAATGAAATGCAGGCCAAATCCGTGCCCGACGATAAGTTCGCGGAGGAATGGCTCAAGCTGCGCGCAGCAGCGCTGACGAAGGCTAATTTGCCCGTCATATTCCAGTAATCTCATCTACAAAGCGCACGCAAAAATCCACGACCGGCACCGGCCATGCGATCGCGAGCTTATGGTGCATTTCGCCGCGATCGCGCGCCCGCGACTTGTCCGCGCATTGGCCCTTGCCAGATGCCCCTTTTTGCGTGCAAGGAGTAAAAAGCCTTACTGGCTACCCGGCCCGGATCGCGACTCGGGTCGTGTCCGTCCAAGAACAATAAGAAACAGTCCGCCGGGTCCAATCCGCCGTTCTCGGGAGGAACGACTTTTGAGTGAGATGAATAGGGCCGCGCAAGCGGCCCGCATGGATTCGCCTAGCAGCACCGACGTCATTGCCGTCGATCGGCTGTCTCTTACGTACGGCGGGGGGGCCAGCGGCGTCCTTGCGCTTTCAGACATCAGCTTCTCCATTGCCGATGGCGAGTTCATCTCGATCGTCGGCCCCTCGGGCTGCGGAAAGTCCACCCTGCTCAAGATCCTCGCCGGGCTTCTGCCGCCGAGCGAAGGGCAAGCCAAGCTCAACGGCACGCCCATCCGCGGCGCGCGGCGCGACATCGGCGTCGTGTTCCAGACCCCTGTCCTCTTCCCGTGGCGCACGGTGCTCGGGAATGTCCTGCTGCCGGCCGACGTGCAGGGTCTCGACAAGGAGAAGATGCGCAAGCGGGCCATGGACCTCGTCCGGCTCGTCGGCCTCGAAGGCTTCGAGAACCGCTATCCGCGCGAGCTCTCCGGCGGCATGCAGCAGCGCGTCGGCATCATTCGCGCGCTCATCCACGATCCGGCGATCCTGCTCATGGACGAGCCGTTCGGCGCGCTCGACGCCATGACGCGCGAGACCATGAACGTCGAGCTGCAGCGCATCTGGATGGAAAGCGGCAAGACGGTTCTCTTCATCACCCACTCGACCTCGGAAGCGGTCTATCTCGCCGACCGCGTGATCGTCATGACCGCGCGTCCGGGCAAGATCGGCGACGTCTTCAAGGTCGACCTGCCGCGGCCGCGGCCTCTCGACATCATGAATACGGAGGCCTTCGGTGCCTACGTGAAGCGCATCCGCGTCGCGCTCAATGCCGATGGAGGATTGGACTGATGGGTGGCGCAAAGAATTTCATGCTGAGGCTGCTGCTGATCGCGGCCGTCCTGGCGGTGTGGGAAGTGCTCGTCAAGATGACCGGCGTGCCCGAGTACATCCTGCCGGCGCCGTCGCGGATCTTCTATGCGATGTACAATGGCATCAAGAGCAACGTCTATCCGCAGCACTTCTTCGTAACGCTGACGGAGACGCTGCTCGGCTTCCTCGTCGGCACCATCCTCGCCTTCATGCTCGGCACGGTCGTCGCACTCAGCCGCCGGGTCGAGTACTTCCTCTATCCCTTCATCGTGATGTTCCAGGCCATGCCGAAAGTGGCGCTCGCGCCGCTGATCATCGTCTGGTTCGGCCTCGGCCTCACCTCGAAGGTCATCAACGCGGCGCTCGTCGCGTTCTTCCCGCTGATGGTGAATACGATCGTCGGCCTGCGCTCGGCGGAGGAGGACCGCATCAATCTCATGCGCTCGCTCGCCGCCTCGCGCACGCAGATCTTCTTCATGCTGCAGCTACCGAATGCGCTGCCCTATATCTTCGCCGGCCTCGAGATCGCGATGATCTTCGCGCTCATCGGCGCGATCGTCGCCGAGTTCGTCGGTGCGGAGCGAGGGCTCGGGATGCTGATCCAGAGCATGAACTTCAATATGGACGTGGCCGGCCAGTTCTCGATCCTGCTGATCTTGTCGCTGCTCGGTCTTGTTCTGAATGGCATTGTAAACTTGGCCCGCCGCCACCTTCTTTTCTGGGAAACGGCGAATACGGGCGAGGAAACAGCTAACACGTCCAAAAAAGGAGGTTCGGTATGAGGAAATTGCTCGGAGTGAGCTTGGGGCTTGCCGTCGTCGGCAGCCTCCTTGCGGTTACGGCGGCCGAAGCGCAGACGACTGTGCGCGTCGGCTGGTGCGCGCGCACCATCAGCTCGGCGGCGGCACCGTTCGCGATCGCCACGAAGCTCGGCTGGTACGAGAAGATGTGCGTGAAGGTCGAGCTCGTGCCTCTGCCAGGCTCGGGCGACTGCGCCAAGTTCGTCGCGACGGGCGAGACCATGCTCGCGCTGCCGTCCGTCGAGCCCGTCACCGTCATGCGCGCCCAGGGCGCCAAGATCAAGACGTACTACCCGGCCTATCTCGGCAACATCTATGGCCTTGCCGTCCCCGCCGACAGCAAGATCCAGTCCATGAAGGACCTCAAGGGCAAGAAGATCGGCGTGATCGGCATGGCGTCTGCCAGCGCCATCATCGTCCGCGCCCTTGCCAAAGAAGAGGGAATGGATCCCGACAAGGACATCTCGGTCGTGGTTGCGGGTGAAGCCGGCCAGACGGCCGCCCTCGTCCGCAATGGCTCTGTCGACGCGCTCTCGCAGTTCGACACGCAGTATGCGCTCGTCGAGAACGCGGGCGTGAAGCTGCGCCGCCTGAAGCATCCCTCGATCGACAAGTTCCCCTCGAACGGCTTCATCGCGATGGAAGACACGCTGGTGAAGAACCGCAAGGAGGCCGTCGCGATCGCCCAGGGTTATGCCATGGGCACGCTGTTCGCGCTGAACAATCCTGAAGCCGCCATCCGTCTGCTGTGGGAAATGTGGCCGCAGACCAAGTCGACCAGCAAGGACGAGGCGACGGCGCTCGCACAAGACATCTCGACGCTCAACGCCCGCGCGGTCTCGTGGCGCCTCGAGTCGGTCGGTGCAAAGAAGTGGGGCGAGAATCTCGTCGAGAACTACCAGGCCTACTTCGACTGGCTGCTGGCGAACGGCACGATCAAGGAGAAGGCCTCGGCCAAGGACGTCCTCGACAATTCGCTGCTCGACGACATCAACAAGTTCGATCAGGCAGCGGTCATCAAGGCCGCCAAGGAGTGGAAGCCGAAGTAATCGGCTTCCGTCCTGCTCGGTTCATGCTCGTGGCTGGAAGCCGAAAGGCTTCCGGCCACATTTCATTTGAACTCGACGATGATGACGTGGGTCGGCGTATCGCCGATGTTCGCGCCGATGTGCGTCTGCGCGTCGGAGTAGAGCACGTCCCCCGCCTTGAACTCGCGGCTCAGCACTTTGCCGTCCGGCAAGGTGATGGTCCGCTTGAAGGGCCCGAGCGCATAGAGCACGAAGGCCGGGTGGTGGTGCTGGTTCGTCTTCTCGCCCGGCATGTCGCGGTACTCGAGAACGCGGACGCGCTCGTTCTCGAATTTCAGCTTGTATTTGTCGCCGTCCGTCTTGATCGGATCCTGCGCCAGCGCCGGCATACTTGCGAAGGCAATCAGGCACAGAGCAACCACACGACACCAGACCATCACAGCCTCCATCGCTTCAGGGTACAATCCGAATTCTATTGATCGCCGCGACGATCGGCTCAGTGTGCCATGAGGACCGGGATCTGGGCGTGCGCGAGCAGATGGCTCGTCGCGCCGCCGAAGATCATGTGACGCAAGCGGCTCTGCGTATAGGCGCCCTTGATGATGAGATCGGCGCCGAGCTTCGTCGCCTCTTCCATCAGCGCATCGCCGGGCTTCCGCCCCTCGAGACCGAGGGTCAGCTCGCGCGCATGAATGCCGTGCCCGGCCAGCCAGTCACAGCACTGCTCGCCCGATGGCCCGGGCACCGTGATGCCCTCCATGGTGAGCACGACGACGGACTTGGCGAGCTTCAGGAGCGGCAGCGCATCGGCGTTCGTGCGGGCCTGCTCCGTCGAGCGGTTCCAGGAGATGACGATCGTATCGCCGAAGGACTTCGGCGGCCTCGGCGGCGCAATCAGCACGGGGCGGCCGCTCTCGAAGAGCACGCCCTCCAGCGTCGTCATGCGCGGGCCGGTCGCTTCATTCGTCGGGCGGCCGAGGACGGTGATGTCATAGACGCGCGAGAGGGAGCCGAGACCGGCATCATCAACGGAGGCACCCGCCTTCCAGCGCCGCCGCGGCGTCTGACGGCCGGCGAAGTAGTTGTCGAAGCCCTCGCGCGCCTTGGCCTCGTAGCCACCGTCGTTCCAGTCGGCAGGTGGAAACGTGACAGCGACGATCGGATCCGGCGCGACGATCTCGACATGAACCGGGCGGAGCGCAATGCCCTCGATGAGGCTCTCGAACTTCGATGCAAGCTGATCGGCGGTCGCCAGCACGGACGGCATGCTGTCGCTTTGGTCACACGGCACGAGGATGGTTTTC